>Ga0310695_10009895_pt1 | contig 14164 bp, 4 predicted proteins | sample RumenRJG_04DNA_FD_203882 | JGI IMG/M metagenome (GOLD analysis project Ga0310695, IMG submission 203882) | Bovine rumen microbial communities from Lethbridge, Alberta, Canada - RJG_04 (v2) (version 2) | ecosystem: Host-associated > Mammals > Digestive system > Stomach > Rumen | place: Canada... | reverse complement strand
AGAGTTCACATCGACGGGAAAGTTTGGCACCTCGATGTCGGCTCATCGCATCCTGGGGCTGGAGCAGGTCCCAAGGGTTTGGCTGTTCGCCAATTAAAGCGGTACGTGAGCTGGGTTCAGAACGTCGTGAGACAGTTCGGTCCCTATCTGTTGTTGGCGTTGGATGTTTGAGAGGAGCTGCTTTTAGTACGAGAGGACCGAAGTGGACGAACCTCTGGTTTACCAGTTATTCTGCCAAGGGTAAGTGCTGGGTATCTAAGTTTGGAAGGGATAACCGCTGAAAGCATCTAAGCGGGAAGCCCACCTCAAGATAAGACATCCCTGAGAATTTAATTCTCCTAAAGACTCCTGAGAGACTATCAGGTTGATAGGTCGCAGATATAAGCACAGTGATGTGTTCAGTCAAGCGATACTAATAAGTCGAGAGGCTTGACCATATTATTATTTTATAATTATTCGTCTTTATTTTGTTTTGTAGCCTGCTTTTATAGCTTGATACAATTATTTTACAATGAATAAATGCCTGGTGGCCATAGTGGAGAGGTAATACCCGTTCCCATACCGAACACGGAAGTCAAGCTCTCTTACGCCGATGATACTGCCTTTTGGTGGGAAAGTAGGAAGCTGCCAGGCTTTTTTTTATTTATGATTTGTCAAATTAAGCGTAGCATTATTGAATAATAGACCTCGAAAGGTATTCATAGCTAAGACATTTTCTTGATCTTTTATTTATTTTGTCAGTGACAAATGCCATATATACTCATCGGTATAATCAGCAATATCTTTTTGTTTCAGAAAATACTCTCGCAATAAACCATTTGTATTCTCGTTTGTTCCTCCCCTAAGTTCTTGCGAGACAGATCTATGCTCTGCAAATTCTTTCTCCCTATCAGGCGTATTGTCTCACCCCCTTCTTTCCGTGCGAAACAGTTTCACAATCGAACATTCCCGAATATATTTTACGGTAGATTGTATTGAAACTGATGAAGTACTCGTTTTTTCCAAGCCGAATCCTTTCCGAAATCTGCTGTGTCGACCATTGTTCCTTCAAAAATTTATCTTTCACAAGATTGTATATTGCTTGGCTCTGTAATTTTTTTCCTAGGACGAAAAGCTTTTCACCTTTATACCACGTGGCTTCGCTGGGACTTTAGAATCCAGAAATATGATTTCGCTTTAATTCACGGCATATTGTGGACTTGCCCCCCCTTCTTTGGCGATATTACAAATATTCTTACCTTTTGCAATTTCTAACAGTATAACTTCCATTTCTTTTGTACTAAATGTTTGTAGTAACAAATTTTTCCACTTACACAGAATTCATTAAAAAAGCTACGCTATTGAGTTTTTACCCAAATTTGATACAAACTACAATTTCACCTCATTCAAGCTCTCTACGCAATTTCTAATGTAGTTATAGCTCATATTTGATCTCTTAAACAATTACTATCAATTTTTTTTCACTCATTTATTCGTTTTTCTTTCAGTAATAGTCTGAAAATAAATAATTCAGACTATTACTGAAACTCTCAAATTCTAATATTGCTATTTTCTTTAAGGTTAGGCTTACATTTATATATTGAATAATTTAGGCCTTAAAAATTTATATTTGTTTAAGTTTTAAGTTTATATAAATGTGGATAACTTTAAAAAAAATACCTACAAAGTCCAAAAAATATATGGTACATTTTTTGGACTTTGGGGTACATTTTTTGGACTTTGGGGTACATTTTTTTGGACTTTGGGGTACATTTTTTAAAATAAGTCTTTGTATTATAAATAGTTAGAGATGCGTAATATTATATATACTATATATATAATACAATAAGGAAAATTTTTTTTAACGCTTTTTCGGAAACAAATGTGGATAACTTTCAAAAACAAATAGCAAAACAACCTAATGAATTCTCTACAGCTATTTTCAAAGGCACTGCTATGTCGTATAGAATAATCATATTTGCACTATTTAAAATAGCTGTTAATAAAATTAAATCTAATGCTTCAAACAATAAATATTGCACATTTTCTCAAACTGAATTTTGTGAGAGCTTAGGAATGCCTATTGGATCTAATACAGCTAAAGTTATTGAAAAAGCTACTAATGAATTAACTCAAAGTTTTATAACTCTTGAAAATAAAAATGCGAAAAATGATACGGATTCATGCTTTACAAAAATTACGTGGTTTCAAAAAGTTGAAATTTTAAAAAACGGAGACATTGCATTAAATTTTAATACAGAAATTGCTAAATACTTTGAATTTAAATTAGGTTATACAGCTTTAGAATTATTAGAAATTGGTAATTTACGAAGTTTTTATGCAATTCGTTTTTACAGCCTAGCAAAATCAAAATCAGGCTACAAAGGAATTAAAGGCAATAATGCAAATGAATGGTGGTTTGAATACACAGAAGAAGAGCTTAGAACTTTATTTGAAATAAACAATAAAAAATATATCGATAGACGAAAATTTGTTGAAAAAGTTATAAAGCAGCCTTGTGAAGAAATAAATAATAAAACAAATTTACAAATTACTTTAACTTATTCAAAAATATCTAAGGGAAAATATTTATGGCGTTTTAATTGTTCTCCAAAGATTACAGAATCTGTAAAAATACAAATTTACGATAGGGATGATATTCGTAAAGAAAAAAGAGAGATAAATGCAGAAAGAACTGAATTAGAAATTTTTAAAGCAAAGTACCCAGAACAATTTTTTAAAGCCTTAGAGGCTATAAAAGCAAAAAATCAATATCCCTTTAGACTAGAAATTAATGATGAGTATGAAGCTATGAAGCTATTAAAAAATCAAGTTTTTTCGTAGTAATAGTACTTGACAAAAATAAATAATATGTGATAGAATAATTTTTACCCGCGTAAGAGACGGATGTTATTTGACAGGAAAGAGAAGGAAAGAAAGGACGAAGCAGCGCGCGAGAAATCGCGTGAATGCAGAATGCCAACGCAGGTCATAATGAACCTGAAAATCCAAATGAGGATAAAAGCAGGGGACCAAACTAAACTTGATTATCATGAAGCCGAAAGGCTGAATGAATTTTATCATGGAGAGTTCGATCCTGGCTCAGAACGAACGCTGGCGGCGCGTCTTAAGCATGCAAGTCGGACGGCAAGAGAAGTGCTTGCACTTCTCCTAGAGTGGCGGACTGGTGAGTAACAGGTGGGTGACATACCCTTCAGATGGGGATAGCCGGTAGAAATACCGGGTAATACCGAATACGCTCGTACATCTCGGAAGTGTACGAGGAAAGGAGCTACGGCTTCGCTGTTGGATTGGCCCGCTTCCCATTAGCTAGTTGGTGAGGTAATGGCCCACCAAGGCTATGATGGGTATCCGGCCTGAGAGGGTGATCGGACACATTGGGACTGAGATACGGCCCAGACTCCTACGGGAGGCAGCAGCTAAGAATATTCCGCAATGGACGAAAGTCTGACGGAGCGACGCCGCGTGGATGATGAAGGCCGGAAGGTTGTAAAATCCTTTAGCAAGTGAGGAATAAGCAGAGCAGGGAATGGCTCTGTGGTGACTGTAGCTTGAGAATAAGCATCGGCTAATTACGTGCCAGCAGCCGCGGTAACACGTAAGATGCTAGCGTTGTTCGGAATTATTGGGCGTAAAGGGCATGTAGGCGGTTATTCAAGTCTGGTGTGAAATCTCGGAGCTTAACTCCGAAACTGCATTGGAAACTAGATAACTAGAATTGCTGAGGGGAAGCCGGAATTCCAGGTGTAGGGGTGAAATCTGTAGAGATCTGGAAGAACACCAATGGCGAAGGCAGGCTTCTAGCAGATAATTGACGCTGAGGTGCGAAGGGACGGGGAGCAAACAGGATTAGATACCCTGGTAGTCCGTCCAGTAAACTATGTACACTAGATGTCCGGGCAGGAGCTCGGGTGTCGCAGCAAACGCTTTAAGTGTACCGCCTGGGAAGTATGCCCGCAAGGGTGAAACTCAAAGGAATTGACGGGGGCCCGCACAAGCGGTGGATTATGTGGTTTAATTCGATGGTACGCGAGGAACCTTACCTGGGTTTGACATATAGTGGAATTGTGTAGAGATACGCAAGCGTAGCAATACGTCGCTATACAGGTGCTGCATGGCTGTCGTCAGCTCGTGCCGTGAGGTGTTGGGTTAAGTCCCGCAACGAGCGCAACCCCTACTGCCAGTTACTAACAGGTTAAGCTGAGGACTCTGGCGGAACTGCCGGTGACAAACCGGAGGAAGGTGGGGATGACGTCAAGTCATCATGGCCTTTATATCCAGGGCTACACACGTAATACAATGGTGAGTACAGAGTGATGCAAAGCCGCGAGGTGGAGCCAAACGCAGAAAACTCATCGTAGTTCGGATTGGAGTCTGAAACTCGACTCCATGAAGTTGGAATCGCTAGTAATCGCGCATCAGCACGGCGCGGTGAATACGTTCCCGGGCCTTGTACACACCGCCCGTCACACTATTCGAGTCGAGGATACCCGAAGTCGGTAGACTAACCCGTAAGGGAGGTCGCTGCCGAAGGTATGCTTGGTAAGAAGAGTGAAGTCGTAACAAGGTAGCCGTAGCGGAAGCTGCGGCTGGATCACCTCCTTTTGTAAGACAAAAGGTAATCCCAAATTTTTGGGAAGTGTATGTGTACATACAAGGCGTTGGATTCTTTTCTTTCTTTCTCTTTCTTGCCGGAAAATCCGGTATTTGATGTTTGACAATTTAAGGACGGAATAATTATAAGACATAAATTATGCAAGCGGTTTGACTGTATGTCCGCGATAGTGTAGTTTGTGGAAATAATAATATGGTCAAGTGAATTATAGGTTTATGGCGGATGCCTAGGAGCTGTAAGGCGATGAAGGACGTAATAAGCTGCGATAAGCTCGGTGGAGAAGCAAATATTCTGTGAGGCCGAGATTTCCGAATGGGGTAACCCATACGAATAAACTTCGTATACTTCGACGACTGAATAAAATAGGTCGCAAGAGTCATACTGGGTGAACTGAACCATCTAAGTAACCCGGGAATAGAAATCAATTGAGATTCCGAGAGTAGCGGCGAGCGAACTCGGAGTAGCCCAAACCAGTTAATGGGGTTGTAGGGCCGCATGGGGATGTCCCGTGAAGTTATCAAACTTTATCATAGCAGAACAGTTTGGGAAGGCTGACCAAAGAGAGTGAAAGTCTCGTAAGCGAAATGATAAGGTCTTCATGATGCGGTACCTGAGTACGGCGGGTTAAGTGGAATCCTGTCGGAATCTGGGTCGACCACGATCCAAGGCTAAATACTAGACAGCTACCGATAGCGAACAAGTACCGTGAGGGAACGGCGAAAAGAACCCCTGTGAGGGGAGTGAAATAGAACCTGAAACCATAAACCGGCAAGATGTCACGGCCCGTAAGGGTGGTGGCGTGCCTTTTGTAGAATGAACCTGCGAGTTACGGTATGTAGCAAGATTAAGTGATTGTAGTCACGGAGTCGAAGCGAAAGCGAGTCTGAATAGGGCGTTTAGTTGCATGTCGTAGACCCGAAGCCAATGTGATCTTACCATGGGCAGGTTGAAGCGGGGGTAAAACCTCGTGGAGGACCGAACAGTAATCTGTTAAAAAAGGTAGTGATGACCTGTGGTAAGGAGTGAAAGGCTAAACAAACATGGAAATAGCTGGCTCTCCCCGAAATGCCTTTAGGGACAGCCTCATATAAAGTTACCGGGGGTAAAGCACTGGATTCTCAAGGGGGAGTCAAATCCTACTGAGAGAAATCAAACTAAGAATACCGGTAACCAGCATATGGGAGTGAGACTGCGTGCGCCAAGGTTCGTAGTCGAGAGGGAAACAGCCCAGATCCACATCTAAGGTCCCGAAATTATGCTAAGTGTAAAATGAAGTGTATGTGCACAAACAGCCAGGAGGTTGGCTTAGAAGCAGCCATTCCTTAAAAGAGTGCGTAACAGCTCACTGGTCGAGCACATATGCGCAGACAATGTAACGGGGCTAAGCATAATACCGAAGATTGGAATTCATACCTCTGGTATGACTGGTAGGGGAGCATTCCATTAACCGATGAAGAAGTACCCGTGAGGGGCTTTCGAGGACATGGAAGTGAGAATGCAGGTATAAGTAACGCAAATGTGGGTGAGATCCCCACACGCCGAAAACCTAAGGTTTCCAGGGTAAAGGCAATCTGCCCTGGGTTAGTCGGCCCCTAAGGCGAGGACGAAAGTCGTAGTCGATGGGAAGTTGGTTTATATTCCAACACTTCTAATAATTTTCATGGCAAGACGCATGAGGTGAAATCCAGCAGGGTGACGGTTCCTGTCAAAGCAGTTAGATTTTGAGGCTCGGGTTAAAAGACGAGCTGAGTTGAGCTGTAAGCGAAGCAAGAAAGATAGTTCTTGTAAGTGGACGTAGTCATGGTGCCAAGAAATACTGCCGGTTGAGTTAAGTTATTAGAAACCGTACCGGAAACGGACACACGTAGGTAGGATGAGTAATCTAAGGCGCTCGAGCGACCTCGCGTTAAGGAACTCGGCAAAATGCATACGTAACTTCGGAAGAAGTATGACTCAAGTTTTTTATGAGAGTGGCACATAGCAGGCCCAGGCGACTGTTTATCAAAAACACAGCCATCTGCGAACCAGTAATGGGACGTATAGGTGGTGACTCCTGCCCGGTGCTGGAAGGTTAAGAGGAGCGGTTAGAGCAATCGAAGCTGTGAATCGAAGCCCCAGTAAACGGCGGCCGTAACTATAACGGTCCTAAGGTAGCGAAATTCCTTGTCGGGTAAGTTCCGACCCGCACGAATGGTGTAACGATTCTGGGCACTGTCTCAACGCGAGACTCGGTGAAATTTATATTCCGGTAAAGAAGCCGGATACCAACAATTAGACGGAAAGACCCCGTGAACCTTCACTGTAACTTAACATTGGGGTTCTATTTATCATGTGTAGGATAGCTGGGAGGCTGTGAAATCTGGGCGTCAGCTTGGATTGAGCCAATGGTGAAATACCAGCCTTGATGAATGGAATTTCTAACGCTTGCCTTGAAGCAGGTAAGCGGACAATGTTAGGCAGGCAGTTTGACTGGGGCGGTCGCCTCCTAAATGGTAACGGAGGTGCGCGAAGGTCTCCTCATCCTGGTTGGGAATCAGGACACGAGTGTAAAGGCACAAGGAGGCTTGACTGCGAGGTAGACATACCGAGCAGGTACGAAAGTAGGTCTTAATGATCTGATGGTACCGTGTGGAAGGGCCATCACTTAACGGACAAAAGGTACTCCGGGGATAACAGGCTGATTTTCCCCAAGAGTTCACATCGACGGGAAAGTTTGGCACCTCGATGTCGGCTCATCGCATCCTGGGGCTGGAGCAGGTCCCAAGGGTTTGGCTGTTCGCCAATTAAAGCGGTACGTGAGCTGGGTTCAGAACGTCGTGAGACAGTTCGGTCCCTATCTGTTGTTGGCGTTGGATGTTTGAGAGGAGCTGCTTTTAGTACGAGAGGACCGAAGTGGACGAACCTCTGGTTTACCAGTTATTCTGCCAAGGGTAAGTGCTGGGTATCTAAGTTTGGAAGGGATAACCGCTGAAAGCATCTAAGCGGGAAGCCCACCTCAAGATAAGACATCCCTGAGAATTTAATTCTCCTAAAGACTCCTGAGAGACTATCAGGTTGATAGGTCGCAGATATAAGCACAGTGATGTGTTCAGTCAAGCGATACTAATAAGTCGAGAGGCTTGACCATATTATTATTTTATAATTATTCGTCTTTATTTTGTTTTGTAGCCTGCTTTTATAGCTTGATACAATTATTTTACAATGAATAAATGCCTGGTGGCCATAGTGGAGAGGTAATACCCGTTCCCATACCGAACACGGAAGTCAAGCTCTCTTACGCCGATGATACTGCCTTTTGGTGGGAAAGTAGGAAGCTGCCAGGCTTTTTTTTATTTATGATTTGTCAAATTAAGCGTAGCATTATTGAATAATAGACCTCGAAAGGTATTCATAGCTAAGACATTTTCTTGATCTTTTATTTATTTTGTCAGTGACAAATGCCATATATACTCATCGGTATAATCAGCAATATCTTTTTGTTTCAGAAAATACTCTCGCAATAAACCATTTGTATTCTCGTTTGTTCCTCCCCTAAGTTCTTGCGAGACAGATCTATGCTCTGCAAATTCTTTCTCCCTATCAGGCGTATTGTCTCACCCCCTTCTTTCCGTGCGAAACAGTTTCACAATCGAACATTCCCGAATATATTTTACGGTAGATTGTATTGAAACTGATGAAGTACTCGTTTTTTCCAAGCCGAATCCTTTCCGAAATCTGCTGTGTCGACCATTGTTCCTTCAAAAATTTATCTTTCACAAGATTGTATATTGCTTGGCTCTGTAATTTTTTTCCTAGGACGAAAAGCTTTTCACCTTTATACCACGTGGCTTCGCTGGGACTTTAGAATCCAGAAATATGATTTCGCTTTAATTCACGGCATATTGTGGACTTGCCCCCCCTTCTTTGGCGATATTACAAATATTCTTACCTTTTGCAATTTCTAACAGTATAACTTCCATTTCTTTTGTACTAAATGTTTGTAGTAACAAATTTTTCCACTTACACAGAATTCATTAAAAAAGCTACGCTATTGAGTTTTTACCCAAATTTGATACAAACTACAATTTCACCTCATTCAAGCTCTCTACGCAATTTCTAATGTAGTTATAGCTCATATTTGATCTCTTAAACAATTACTATCAATTTTTTTTCACTCATTTATTCGTTTTTCTTTCAGTAATAGTCTGAAAATAAATAATTCAGACTATTACTGAAACTCTCAAATTCTAATATTGCTATTTTCTTTAAGGTTAGGCTTACATTTATATATTGAATAATTTAGGCCTTAAAAATTTATATTTGTTTAAGTTTTAAGTTTATATAAATGTGGATAACTTTAAAAAAAATACCTACAAAGTCCAAAAAATATATGGTACATTTTTTGGACTTTGGGGTACATTTTTTGGACTTTGGGGTACATTTTTTTGGACTTTGGGGTACATTTTTTAAAATAAGTCTTTGTATTATAAATAGTTAGAGATGCGTAATATTATATATACTATATATATAATACAATAAGGAAAATTTTTTTTAACGCTTTTTCGGAAACAAATGTGGATAACTTTCAAAAACAAATAGCAAAACAACCTAATGAATTCTCTACAGCTATTTTCAAAGGCACTGCTATGTCGTATAGAATAATCATATTTGCACTATTTAAAATAGCTGTTAATAAAATTAAATCTAATGCTTCAAACAATAAATATTGCACATTTTCTCAAACTGAATTTTGTGAGAGCTTAGGAATGCCTATTGGATCTAATACAGCTAAAGTTATTGAAAAAGCTACTAATGAATTAACTCAAAGTTTTATAACTCTTGAAAATAAAAATGCGAAAAATGATACGGATTCATGCTTTACAAAAATTACGTGGTTTCAAAAAGTTGAAATTTTAAAAAACGGAGACATTGCATTAAATTTTAATACAGAAATTGCTAAATACTTTGAATTTAAATTAGGTTATACAGCTTTAGAATTATTAGAAATTGGTAATTTACGAAGTTTTTATGCAATTCGTTTTTACAGCCTAGCAAAATCAAAATCAGGCTACAAAGGAATTAAAGGCAATAATGCAAATGAATGGTGGTTTGAATACACAGAAGAAGAGCTTAGAACTTTATTTGAAATAAACAATAAAAAATATATCGATAGACGAAAATTTGTTGAAAAAGTTATAAAGCAGCCTTGTGAAGAAATAAATAATAAAACAAATTTACAAATTACTTTAACTTATTCAAAAATATCTAAGGGAAAATATTTATGGCGTTTTAATTGTTCTCCAAAGATTACAGAATCTGTAAAAATACAAATTTACGATAGGGATGATATTCGTAAAGAAAAAAGAGAGATAAATGCAGAAAGAACTGAATTAGAAATTTTTAAAGCAAAGTACCCAGAACAATTTTTTAAAGCCTTAGAGGCTATAAAAGCAAAAAATCAATATCCCTTTAGACTAGAAATTAATGATGAGTATGAAGCTATGAAGCTATTAAAAAATCAAGTTTTTTCGTAGTAATAGTACTTGACAAAAATAAATAATATGTGATAGAATAATTTTTACCCGCGTAAGAGACGGATGTTATTTGACAGGAAAGAGAAGGAAAGAAAGGACGAAGCAGCGCGCGAGAAATCGCGTGAATGCAGAATGCCAACGCAGGTCATAATGAACCTGAAAATCCAAATGAGGATAAAAGCAGGGGACCAAACTAAACTTGATTATCATGAAGCCGAAAGGCTGAATGAATTTTATCATGGAGAGTTCGATCCTGGCTCAGAACGAACGCTGGCGGCGCGTCTTAAGCATGCAAGTCGGACGGCAAGAGAAGTGCTTGCACTTCTCCTAGAGTGGCGGACTGGTGAGTAACAGGTGGGTGACATACCCTTCAGATGGGGATAGCCGGTAGAAATACCGGGTAATACCGAATACGCTCGTACATCTCGGAAGTGTACGAGGAAAGGAGCTACGGCTTCGCTGTTGGATTGGCCCGCTTCCCATTAGCTAGTTGGTGAGGTAATGGCCCACCAAGGCTATGATGGGTATCCGGCCTGAGAGGGTGATCGGACACATTGGGACTGAGATACGGCCCAGACTCCTACGGGAGGCAGCAGCTAAGAATATTCCGCAATGGACGAAAGTCTGACGGAGCGACGCCGCGTGGATGATGAAGGCCGGAAGGTTGTAAAATCCTTTAGCAAGTGAGGAATAAGCAGAGCAGGGAATGGCTCTGTGGTGACTGTAGCTTGAGAATAAGCATCGGCTAATTACGTGCCAGCAGCCGCGGTAACACGTAAGATGCTAGCGTTGTTCGGAATTATTGGGCGTAAAGGGCATGTAGGCGGTTATTCAAGTCTGGTGTGAAATCTCGGAGCTTAACTCCGAAACTGCATTGGAAACTAGATAACTAGAATTGCTGAGGGGAAGCCGGAATTCCAGGTGTAGGGGTGAAATCTGTAGAGATCTGGAAGAACACCAATGGCGAAGGCAGGCTTCTAGCAGATAATTGACGCTGAGGTGCGAAGGGACGGGGAGCAAACAGGATTAGATACCCTGGTAGTCCGTCCAGTAAACTATGTACACTAGATGTCCGGGCAGGAGCTCGGGTGTCGCAGCAAACGCTTTAAGTGTACCGCCTGGGAAGTATGCCCGCAAGGGTGAAACTCAAAGGAATTGACGGGGGCCCGCACAAGCGGTGGATTATGTGGTTTAATTCGATGGTACGCGAGGAACCTTACCTGGGTTTGACATATAGTGGAATTGTGTAGAGATACGCAAGCGTAGCAATACGTCGCTATACAGGTGCTGCATGGCTGTCGTCAGCTCGTGCCGTGAGGTGTTGGGTTAAGTCCCGCAACGAGCGCAACCCCTACTGCCAGTTACTAACAGGTTAAGCTGAGGACTCTGGCGGAACTGCCGGTGACAAACCGGAGGAAGGTGGGGATGACGTCAAGTCATCATGGCCTTTATATCCAGGGCTACACACGTAATACAATGGTGAGTACAGAGTGATGCAAAGCCGCGAGGTGGAGCCAAACGCAGAAAACTCATCGTAGTTCGGATTGGAGTCTGAAACTCGACTCCATGAAGTTGGAATCGCTAGTAATCGCGCATCAGCACGGCGCGGTGAATACGTTCCCGGGCCTTGTACACACCGCCCGTCACACTATTCGAGTCGAGGATACCCGAAGTCGGTAGACTAACCCGTAAGGGAGGTCGCTGCCGAAGGTATGCTTGGTAAGAAGAGTGAAGTCGTAACAAGGTAGCCGTAGCGGAAGCTGCGGCTGGATCACCTCCTTTTGTAAGACAAAAGGTAATCCCAAATTTTTGGGAAGTGTATGTGTACATACAAGGCGTTGGATTCTTTTCTTTCTTTCTCTTTCTTGCCGGAAAATCCGGTATTTGATGTTTGACAATTTAAGGACGGAATAATTATAAGACATAAATTATGCAAGCGGTTTGACTGTATGTCCGCGATAGTGTAGTTTGTGGAAATAATAATATGGTCAAGTGAATTATAGGTTTATGGCGGATGCCTAGGAGCTGTAAGGCGATGAAGGACGTAATAAGCTGCGATAAGCTCGGTGGAGAAGCAAATATTCTGTGAGGCCGAGATTTCCGAATGGGGTAACCCATACGAATAAACTTCGTATACTTCGACGACTGAATAAAATAGGTCGCAAGAGTCATACTGGGTGAACTGAACCATCTAAGTAACCCGGGAATAGAAATCAATTGAGATTCCGAGAGTAGCGGCGAGCGAACTCGGAGTAGCCCAAACCAGTTAATGGGGTTGTAGGGCCGCATGGGGATGTCCCGTGAAGTTATCAAACTTTATCATAGCAGAACAGTTTGGGAAGGCTGACCAAAGAGAGTGAAAGTCTCGTAAGCGAAATGATAAGGTCTTCATGATGCGGTACCTGAGTACGGCGGGTTAAGTGGAATCCTGTCGGAATCTGGGTCGACCACGATCCAAGGCTAAATACTAGACAGCTACCGATAGCGAACAAGTACCGTGAGGGAACGGCGAAAAGAACCCCTGTGAGGGGAGTGAAATAGAACCTGAAACCATAAACCGGCAAGATGTCACGGCCCGTAAGGGTGGTGGCGTGCCTTTTGTAGAATGAACCTGCGAGTTACGGTATGTAGCAAGATTAAGTGATTGTAGTCACGGAGTCGAAGCGAAAGCGAGTCTGAATAGGGCGTTTAGTTGCATGTCGTAGACCCGAAGCCAATGTGATCTTACCATGGGCAGGTTGAAGCGGGGGTAAAACCTCGTGGAGGACCGAACAGTAATCTGTTAAAAAAGGTAGTGATGACCTGTGGTAAGGAGTGAAAGGCTAAACAAACATGGAAATAGCTGGCTCTCCCCGAAATGCCTTTAGGGACAGCCTCATATAAAGTTACCGGGGGTAAAGCACTGGATTCTCAAGGGGGAGTCAAATCCTACTGAGAGAAATCAAACTAAGAATACCGGTAACCAGCATATGGGAGTGAGACTGCGTGCGCCAAGGTTCGTAGTCGAGAGGGAAACAGCCCAGATCCACATCTAAGGTCCCGAAATTATGCTAAGTGTAAAATGAAGTGTATGTGCACAAACAGCCAGGAGGTTGGCTTAGAAGCAGCCATTCCTTAAAAGAGTGCGTAACAGCTCACTGGTCGAGCACATATGCGCAGACAATGTAACGGGGCTAAGCATAATACCGAAGATTGGAATTCATACCTCTGGTATGACTGGTAGGGGAGCATTCCATTAACCGATGAAGAAGTACCCGTGAGGGGCTTTCGAGGACATGGAAGTGAGAATGCAGGTATAAGTAACGCAAATGTGGGTGAGATCCCCACACGCCGAAAACCTAAGGTTTCCAGGGTAAAGGCAATCTGCCCTGGGTTAGTCGGCCCCTAAGGCGAGGACGAAAGTCGTAGTCGATGGGAAGTTGGTTTATATTCCAACACTTCTAATAATTTTCATGGCAAGACGCATGAGGTGAAATCCAGCAGGGTGACGGTTCCTGTCAAAGCAGTTAGATTTTGAGGCTCGGGTTAAAAGACGAGCTGAGTTGAGCTGTAAGCGAAGCAAGAAAGATAGTTCTTGTAAGTGGACGTAGTCATGGTGCCAAGAAATACTGCCGGTTGAGTTAAGTTATTAGAAACCGTACCGGAAACGGACACACGTAGGTAGGATGAGTAATCTAAGGCGCTCGAGCGACCTCGCGTTAAGGAACTCGGCAAAATGCATACGTAACTTCGGAAGAAGTATGACTCAAGTTTTTTATGAGAGTGGCACATAGCAGGCCCAGGCGACTGTTTATCAAAAACACAGCCATCTGCGAACCAGTAATGGGACGTATAGGTGGTGACTCCTGCCCGGTGCTGGAAGGTTAAGAGGAGCGGTTAGAGCAATCGAAGCTGTGAATCGAAGCCCCAGTAAACGGCGGCCGTAACTATAACGGTCCTAAGGTAGCGAAATTCCTTGTCGGGTAAGTTCCGACCCGCACGAATGGTGTAACGATTCTGGGCACTGTCTCAACGCGAGACTCGGTGAAATTTATAT
>Ga0310695_10009894_pt1 | contig 14166 bp, 11 predicted proteins | sample RumenRJG_04DNA_FD_203882 | JGI IMG/M metagenome (GOLD analysis project Ga0310695, IMG submission 203882) | Bovine rumen microbial communities from Lethbridge, Alberta, Canada - RJG_04 (v2) (version 2) | ecosystem: Host-associated > Mammals > Digestive system > Stomach > Rumen | place: Canada... | reverse complement strand
GACATGTCAGATCTGCCGGCATAATCGCCGCGGAAGCGGCTGCAAACCGGGAGGGGGTGTTTCATGTATTGACTGTAGGGGGACACGGGTTTAGGCTGCGCGTAAGCGCCGGCAGGCCCAGTACCCGCCCACGCTTTTCAGGGCGGGTGCGGGGGCTGCCGCTGGCCTGCTCAAAAACCCGTGTCCGGGTTCATGCAGTCAATACTTTAATCACCCGCGACAGGTTTGCACAAAAACGGGATAAAGCAGTTAAGTTAGATAAGCTCTACACGGGCATGTTTGAGCGGGGGTGGGGCCGGATGCGTTGGGCAAAGCTCAACGTGGAGGGGGTGGGCGAAAACATGCCCGAAAAGCTTGCTGCTGAAGGCGCGCGCCCATAAAAGGCGCGCCTTCGCAGCAAGCTTACTCCCCTGTATCATTAACTGATCCCGGAGAAAGAAAAAGCACCGGAATTTCCGGTGCTAATGTTAAAAGATTTTTGGGACATTTTCAAAAATGGTTGACACATATTTCTTATAAGGCCATGTCCGTGATCTGCCGGGGCGGTTTCTGAGTCGCAAAGGGACGGTTCTGACTGACTCATTGCACGCAATGAGTCAGTCAGAACCGTCCCTTGCGACTCATCCCCGGCGCTCGCAAAAAACAGGTCGCTCCCGAATGGAAGCGACCTGTTTTTCACATTCTGAATGTATTATACCTGAAAGCATTAACCCTTACTTTTTGTGCTTTACGGGACCATGGCACGGATCTCTTTGAGCTTTTCGCCGCAGTATGCCTCGACCAGGGACGGGGAGACATTCTGTTCGATCTTGTCATAGACCGGGATACACTTCTGGCGGATGACCAGCATATTCTCTTCCGACAGACGGTTGATCTGGCTGCCGCTCTCTTCGATCGTGGCAATTCTGGATGCAATACGCTCGTCAGAAGCCTGGCGTGCTTCCACCTTTGCTGTCTCGGCAGCTTCACGGATGATGGCCTGCTGGTCTTCGGGCAGGCTGTCCATGAACTCGCTGCTTACGATCAGAGAGATCAGGTGAGGCAGGTGGTTGGTCTCGATGACGTAGTCCTGCTGCTCATAGAGTCTGTTGGATACGATGACTTCGTAGGGATTCTCCTGTGCGTCGATGGTACCCTGCTGGAGACCGATGTAAACTTCGGAGAAGGTCATAGGTGTAGGGTTGGCGCCAAGGGATTTCCAGAAGAGCAGGTGATAGGGGTTCTCCATGGTACGGATCTTCTGTCCCTTGAGGTCATTGGCTGTGTAGACGTCCTTATTGGAAGTCATGACACGGAAGCCCTGGTCTGCATAGCCCAGAAGCTCATAACCTCCGTCCTTGTAGACCTGGTTGACCTGTTCCATGAACTCCGGATTGTCGATGTGGTCACGCACGTCCTGGATGCTGTCAAAGAGGCAGGGCATATCGAAAACTGCAATGTCAGGCAGGAAGGTAACCTGGGGAGCTGTGTTCTGCACGACGAAAGGAATATCGCCGTCCTTGCAGGACTCGAGCAGCTCGCGGTCACCGCCCACGATACTGTTGGGATAAACCTGGATACGCATTTTTCCGTCGGAGAGGCGGGAGACCTCTTCCGCAAAGCGCTCGGCATAGATCTGGGTGACAGTGTCCTCGGGACTGGATGTTCCCAGAGGCCATGCATAGGTCTGTGTGCCGTCGGATGAAGCGCCGCAGCCGGTCAGAGTGAGGGCAAGGAGGGCTGTAAACAGGCAGACCGCTATGAAACTGTGCTTAATACTTAATTTTTTCATGCTATCCTCCTTTCTCACAGCAGGCACAGGCTGATTCCCGGAATATAGGTGATCAGCAGCAGTGCAATCAGGAACATGATGATCATGGGCATAGCCTTCTTGGCAATCTCCATGACAGGAACTTCTGTCAGAGAGCTGGCGACGAAGAGGTTGACGCCGATGGGAGGCGTGACGAAACCGATCGCCAGGTTGACGACCATGACAACGCCGAAATGAATCGGATTCATACCTACCGCAGTGACGATCGGAAGAAGGATCGGCGAGAGGATAAGGATGGCAGGTGTTGTATCCATGACCATACCGACAAGGAGCAGGAAGATATTGATGACGATCAGAAGGATGATCTTGTTGGTGAAGCTCTCCAGAATGAAGGCACTTACCATCTGAGGCACCTGCATCAGTGTCAGAACACGGGAGAATGCGGTGGATGCCGCAAGGATAAACATGATGGGTGAATAGGTTTTCATCGCTTCCACCAGGATGCCCCACAGGTCACGGAACTTGAGAGTCTTGTAGATGAACATACTGATGATCAGCGAATAGAAAACGGAAATAACCGCGGCCTCGGTAGGGGAGGCAACGCCGGAATAGATGCACCCCAGAACGATCACGGGACTCAGGATGGCAAAAAAGCTCTCCCTGAAGACCTTGAAAAATCCTTTTTCATGGAGGACATTGATCTGGCTGTCGATCTTCTCGCGGTCTTCGCCGTGTCTCTTGCAGTAGACAAAAGCATAGGCCATGAGCAGGACGCCGATCAGGATACCGGGAACGATACCTGCCAGGAAGAGGTCACTGACAGAAGCGCCGGATGCCATTGCGAACATGATGAAAGGAATGCTGGGAGGGATGATAACGCCCAGGCCGCCGGCAACAGCAACAATAGCTGTCGAGAAGACCTTGTCATATCCCATGTCGATCAGAAGCGGGATCGTCATAGAGCCGACTGCCGCGACGGTCGCGGGAGCGGAGCCCGAGATCGCGCCGTAGAAAAGGCAGGTGATGATAACCGCGCAGGGAATACCTGCGGTGCGTTTTCCAAGGAAATAGGAAAAGACATCGAACAGACGCTTGGAGATCTGTCCGCGTGCCATGAGGATGCCCGCAAGAACGAACATCGGAACCGCCAGAAGCGGGAAAGAGTCGATACCGCCCACCATGGAACGGATGACATAACTCGCGCTCGCCGTGAAGGAAGGATCAAACGCGCCCGGAAGCACTGCGACAAGGCCCAGTGTGACCGAGACAGGGATCGCGATCAGAAGAAAGAGCGCAAATAGAATAAATACAACAATAGGTGACATACCGGTTCCCCTTTCTCAATTACTTTCCGTCACTGCCCTCAGACTCATTGTGAATACGCGAAGGCCATCTCTCAAGATCGTCGTTAAATCTGAAGTTATGCAGCTCGAGAAGCCAACGCTCCGCAATACGGATCACACACAGTGCGAAACAGATCAGGGGCGCAGACTGGATATAATACATGGGAATTCCGCAGGCAGGACTGACCTGACCGCTCTGGATGGTGGTCATCAGATAGCGCCATGCGTAAGGAACCAGATAGACAAAGAAAACAAACTGGATGGTGAGATTGATCAGGCCGATGATGGCTCTTCCCCTCTTGGAGAAGATCTTGACGAACTGATCGATCTTGATTGCCAGGAACTTCTTGGTGCAGAAGCTGACACTGATAAAAGCAGACCAGATGAAGAGGTAGCGGGTCACTTCTTCCGACCAGGATAAAGACATACCGAATGCATAACGGGAAAGGACCTGAATGCCCATGATCACTGCCATCAGGATCAGCAGAATGGTCATCACAAACTCTTCCAGATATTCATCCACATATAACAGAAATTTTTTCACTTTTTACCGGACCTCCGAAAAGCTGGATGCAGAAAACAGCCGATACACAGGGAAAACTCTTCCGCCCCCTTTAAATGCGAAAAAGTCCTGTAATGTATATACTGTTTTTCTGTCGATACTGATTGCGGGCGGAAATCCCGCCTCCCTCCAGGGCCTGCCTGAAGGCTGTCTCTCAGTGCTCAGAAAGAAAGGTCCTCTCTGGGCCGGTCCGAGACAGTCGGGATTTCCGCCGCATTGAAAATGTCATATTAGAGGCTGTTGTGAATCAGATTCAGGACTGTGTCCAGATCAGCAGCGTTCATCTGACCGGGCGCAGATGCCTTGCCGACAGCGCCGAAGGTGCAGGAGCTGCCGAAAACTTCGCCGCAGAGGCGGCTGATGAGGCCTGTTCCCGCCATGGACATGGTGATGATGGGACGATCGGCATAATCGGTGGCCATCTCCTCGGTGGCGGAGAGAAGGACCAGAACGTCCTTCTTATTCCTGGGCATAACGGCGATCTTGGGGATATCCGCGCCAAGTTCCTGCATCTTGCGAAGTCTGCCGACGATGTCGTCCTTGTCGGGAGTCTTGCCGAAGTCATGGTTGGATGCCACAACCTTGACACCTGCTGCATGTGCGCCGGCAATGATCTCTTTGACGATCTCGTCACCGGTGAAAGCTTCTACGTCGATCAGGTCTACAAGACCTGTCTGTGCAGCCTGGATGTTGAGCTTTGCGTAAGCTTCGGGCTCAATGGCTTTCTCGCCGCCCTCTTTGGAAGTGCGGAATGTGAACAGGATCGGGGCATTTCCCAGTGCGGGGCGCAGATCCTTCAGGACATCCTCGACCTTTGCAAAATCAAAGACGCCTTCGAACCAGTCGACACGCCACTCAACAAGATCCAGACGGACATCCTTAAAGGAAGCTGCTGCCGCCAGAATCTCCTCTTTTGTCACTCCGACGATCGGGACAATGATCTTGGGTGTGCCTTCACCGATCTTCACGCCGCGGACTTCGATCACGTTTGCCATAATAATCTCCTCCTCTAATAGGGTGTTGTGAGAAATGGTAAAACCACTTTGAACGACTTATCAGTCACCGTAGTGGATTCCCAGAACTTCCTTCATATGCTCGATAGGCATATCGACATTGGTCCAGAGCTTGAAAGCTGCAGCGCCCTGGAAAAGCATCATGCCGAATCCGTTCATATTCTTGCAGCCGACTTCCTTGGCGATGCGAAGGAACTCTGTCTCGGCGGGAGCATAAACTGTATCGGTCACGATCAGGTCGGGACGCAGATAGGATTTGTCGGGGAGCCATGTCATGCCTTCAAGAGGCTTCATGCCGCAGCCGGTAGCGTTTGCAAGAAGGACACTGCTGTCGATCTCTCTCTTGAGGGCTTCGTGGTCTGCCAGGTCAAACAACTGTGCCTTGCAGTTTGTCTTCTCATTGATCTTCTTGACAGTATTCTCGGCATTTGCCCAGAATTTGTCTTTGATGTTGAAGATGGAAATTTCTGCTACGCCGTCAAGAGCAGCCTGGATCTCAATGGCAGTGCCGGCACCGCCTGCGCCTACAACTGTGATCTTCTTTCCGATGACGTCGATGTCATAGTCTTTCAGGGACTGCATGTATCCGATGCCGTCAGTGCAGTGGCCTTCCAGGACGCCGTTCTTGTTGACAATGGTGTTGACCGCGCCGACGAGCTCCGCAGCGGGAGACAGCTTGTCAAGGTACTGCCCGACAACAGTCTTATTGGGCATGGAAACATTGGATCCGACCAGCTTCAGAGCACGGATACCCTTGACTGCATCTTCCAGAGTGCTGTTATCAACTTCAAATGCAAGATATGCATAGTCCAGTCCAAGATATGCAAATGCTTCATTGTGCATTGCGGGTGAGCTGGAGTGTCTGATCGGATAAGCGATCAGACCGACGAGTTCTGTGTGACCTGTAAGTCTCTCTGCCATTATATTAGTCCTCCTTCATAAACCCTTACTGCATTTCCTGTGCAGTGTGTCTGCCGGGAAACCGTCTTCCAACGTTTCCCTCTGCTTTACGGATGCCTCTTACGGATGCCTTTCGTCCCGGACCCGGCTGATGTCAGAACATGAAAAAACCGCTCACGCCGACAAGATTTGCGCCGAGAGCCTTCAAAATCCGGCATACAGTCTCCCCGGAAACCCGGTTCCGATACTGCGGACAGCCTTTTTCCCGTTTTATAATTGTTCATGCTTTAACAATTATTATCTGTTTACAATTATAGTTTCTTACTATTAATTCTTCCAATACTTATAATCAATCATATCGATGCACTGAATCTATTAAATCAGTTCACTTAAAGAATAAATAATCAGCAGAATATTCGTGTATAATATTCAGTAAATGTACTAATTATTTTGTCGAAAACTGTTAACTGCGGGTCACTCATCCTTTACGACAGAAAGGCTTCCGAATATGACATTAAATCAGCTGCAGTATTTTTATCAGGCTGCCAAGACGCAGCATTTTAACCATGCCGCGGATAATTTAAGTATTTCGCAGCCCTCACTTTCCAGGGCGATCGCCTCCCTGGAGAATGAACTCGGTGTCATTTTATTTGAGCGAATGGGCCGGAATGTATCGCTGACAAAAGCCGGCCAGATCTTTCTGGAACAGACAGAAAAAATACTCGAAGATATTGCTGTTGCAGAGAGAAAGATGCACCAGCTTGCAGCCAGCGGCGGGGAAATTTCGATCGCCTATGTTTATCCGCTCTCCTCGGATTTCATTCCTTCCTCGGCACGCGAATTCATAAAACTGGAAGAAAACCAGGGGATCACTTTCACTTTTGCCCAAGGTCTGAGCTCCGAAAATATTGACGGTCTCAAGAGCGGAAAGTATGATGTCATTTTCGGGACACGTGATTCCTCCGAAATGTCGATACGCTTTGTCCCTGTTCTTCGTCAGAACATGGTTGTCATCATGCCCGGCGGGCATGAGCTCTCAGACAGAGAATGGATCGAAGCGGAAGCATTCAATCATTATCCTGTCCTCACCTATGACCGCACATCCGGTCTGGGCAAGGAGACCAGGACATTTTTCCGCCGTTACGGAGTCCAGCCCAGGATCATCTGCCAATCCCCCGACGAGAACGGAATTGCCTCCCTTGTACGTAAACAGTTCGGAATCGCACTTGTGGCGGATATCGGTTACAGCCATCTGGAGGATATCTGCGTCAAGCCTCTTGCCCCGAAACAGTCCTTTTCCCATACGGTCTACATGGGCTATCTTGCAGGCAAATATCAGATTCCGGCTGTCTCCCGTTATATTAAATTTATCCAGGACAATCATGTGGAAGAAGACATCACAAAATAAAATCACATGATAAGGACGTCGCCTTCGGAATATATGCGGAAATCGAATGAATCATGCCATTAAATTGTATTAGACTGCATGATTTTTTTATTATATAATGTATAAAGACATAGCAATAAACAATAAAATGTTGCAAGTACTACAGTTAACCCCCTGGCATTCCGACATACTGTTACAGTTTACGGCGGATGCCGGTATCCATTTCATACATGCCTGCTGTAAAGTCCGATGGAATTAATATTTCATCGGACTTTACAGCATTCCGGACTTTTTTCACTGCGAAAAAGGCACAGAACAGCGGTTCTGTGCCTTTTTGCTTTTATAATATCCCGATAAACTGCCTCCGCCAAGGGAGTAAAAGCCGATTGCTCCGCATGGCGCGGCCATACTCCCGGCAGGAGGGAAGGAAATCTGTTGACATGAGCCGGTGATAATAACTGTTTTCCCTATGTCAGGATTTCTTTTTGCCGCGGGTATTCTCCTGTTCCAGAAGCTTTCCGAGTTCGTCCATGAACGTGCCGACATCCTTGAACTCCCGGTAAACAGACGCGAAACGTACATAAGCGACAGGGTCGAGGCTGTGGACACGTTTGATCACGAGTTCTCCGATCTCGGAGCTGGAGATCTCCTTCTCCTCGCGGTCAAAAATCTCTTTCTCGATCTCATCCACGACGCGCTTGATCTGGTTGATGCTGACAGGGCGCTTGTGGCAGGCCCGCAGGATCCCGCCCTCGATTTTCGAGCGGTCATATGGCTCGCGGTTATTGTCCTTTTTGACGACGACCATGGGAATCGTCTCTATTTTCTCATAGGTCGTAAACCTGCGTTTGCATGCATCACAGACTCTGCGCCGCCGGATGGAGTTGTTCTCCTCGACCGGTCTTGAATCGGATACTCTGGTATCTTCACTTCCGCAATATGGGCATCTCATACTCTTCCCCCGTTCTGATCACTGATCTTTATTCTCATGGTATATTCAGCCGCGTCAGTTTGCTGTGCGGTACTTTTCACCTTCTTTTGCCGTGGCGGCAAGGAACCGTATGACGTCAACGGGATATTGTCCCACTGCAGTCTCTCCGGTGACCATTACGCCCGAGGCTCCGTCCGCGACGGTATTGAATATGTCATTCACTTCCGCTCTGGTGGGAACCGCCCGGTTTTCCATGCTGGCAAGCATCTGGGTCGCGACCATGAAATATCTTCCGGCCTCTCTGCAGGCGGCAGCGATCTTTTTCTGCGCCGCAGGAAGCTCCCATAGATCCATATCGTTGCCCAGGTCGCCGCGGGCTATGCAGACCGCATCGCAGACAGGCAGCAGGCTGTCAAGCTGGGCCATTCCCTCGCGGTTCTCGATCTTGGCGACAAGCTGCAGGTCACCGGCGCCGTTTTCCCTGAGAGTGTTCTTCACCGTCACAAGATCCCCGCGGTTTCTCACAAAGGGCTGCATGATGCCGGTCACGCCGAATTGTGCCGCATCACGTATATTCATGCGGTCCGCAGCCGTCATTGTCGGAGGATGGATATCCGCTCCGACCACCTTGATGCTCTTTCTGCCCGACAGCATTCCGCCGCGCACGATCTGTGCCCGGGCAAGGAAATCCGACACTTCCGTGACTCTGAGAAGGAGCCTGCCGTCATCCATCAGAATCTCCTCCCCCTTATGCAGGGCCTGAAAAACCACCTGCGGTACGGGAATGGCCGTTCCCCCTTTTCTCCGAAGAGACAGTCTCTCGTCATCTCCGATCTCTTCATCAAAGAGTACTGTTATTTCGTCTTCGCACATCATAAGGGGCGCCGGCAGGCGGCCGATCCGCAGCTCCGGCCCCTGCATATCAACCAGCAGAAGGGGACGGACTCCGGCACGTGATGCCGCTGTATGGAATATATCGAGCTGGTGCGCACTCTCACGCAGGCTGATATGGGAGAGATTGAGGCGGATCCCCGTCATTCCGCTGAGGAACATTTCTGTCAGCACTTGCTCCGAATGACAGGACGGACCCAGTGTTCCATATATATCTATCATCTGCATCCTCCGGTCTGCTAAATGTGCAATACTACTTTTGCAATCGTAAAGTAAACAGTCAGCGAAATAGCATCCACGATGGTAGTGATAAAAGGACTTGCCATGACGGCCGGGTCAAATCCGATATGTTCGGCCGTCAGAGGCAGAACACATCCGATCACTTTTGCGATCAGTACTACAACGACCAGGGTCATACAGACAATGGCTGCCACCTGGATCGGGATCCTGTCAACGACCAGGAGCTTGACAAAGTTACAGAGGGACAGTGTCACGCCGCACATGGCGGCGACCCTGATCTCCTTCCATACTGCCTGCAGGGTCTCCCTGAACTCGATCTCTCCCAGTGAAATACCGCGGATGACCGAGACGCTGGCCTGGGAACCGGCATTACCGCCGGTATCCATCAGCATGGGGATATAGGCTGTTAAAATCACATATTTGGCGAGTGCGCCCTCAGCGCGGGTAATGATCGCGCCCGTAAAGGTCGCCGAGATCATCAGGAAGAGGAGCCAGGGCATCCTGGCCTTGTAGGTCTCCAGAATGGTAGTCTTAAAATAAGGTCTGTCCGTAGGCAGGATAGCTGCCATCTTTTCGATATCCTCGGTGGCCTCTTCCTGGATGATATCGACGATATCGTCGATGGTGATGATACCGACCATGCGGTCTTCGTTGTCCACGACAGGCATGGCTGTAAAGTCATATTTCTGGAAAGCCATGGCGGCTTCTTCCTGGTCGGTCGTGGTGCTGATGCTGATGATGTTTTCATTCATCATCTCGCCGATGATCGTATCGGGATCCGCCATGACCAGGTAGCGGAGGGCTACAGTTCCGAGCAGAACGCGCTGGGGATCCAGTACGTAACACACATTGACGGTCTCTTTGTCAAGACCGATCTTGCGGATCCGCTCGATCGCGTCCCGGACCGTCATGCTCTCTTTGAGGTCGACATACTCGACCGTCATGATGCTGCCGGCCGAATCCTCCGGATATCTGAGCAGGTGATTGATGTCCGCACGGGTATCCGGACGGGCGTTGCTCAGGATTTTCTTGACAACATTGGCGGGCATCTCCTCGAGGAAGTCCGCCGCATCGTCCGCCATCAGATTATCGATGATGCTGGATGCTTCTTTGTCGGAAAGTGACTGGATGATATACTGCTGATCTTCAAATTCAAGGTCGGCAAAAACATCCGCCGCCATGCTCTTGGGAAGAATACGGAAAATCTTAAGGGATTCTTCGTCTTCCATATCGTCCATGACCGCAGCGATATCCGCCGTCTGCATATCCGCACATGTCTGCCGCAGTCTGGTATATTGCCTTGATTCAAGCAGTTCCCGGAGTAGTACTTCATATTCCCTGTTCTTATCTTCCATAATACCCCCTTTCCAGACATATTAATCACTGGTCCTGCTGATCGGAAAAAATCCTTCCGATTCCGTTTCTATCAGGGCGGCTCCGCTGGTGAGTGCAGTGATCGTATTGATCAGGGCGTCCGAGTTCGCCTCTTCCACTGTCAGATGAAGTGTGACCCTGGCACCGTATTCTGTCTCCCCCATTTCAATTCCCTGGCGCCGGAGTTCATAGAGAAGTCTGTCAAGAGCACCGTACTCCACAGTCACGGCAAGTTTCCTGCACAGACACATGCGCACTGTCTGCGCATTCTCCAGGGCTGCGCGGGCTGCCTGTGTGTAGGAACGCACCAGACCGCCGGTCCCCAGCAGCGTGCCGCCGAAATACCGGGTGACGATGACAAGCACGTTTGTACAGCCGCTTCCCTCGATCACCTTGAGGATAGGCTGGCCGGCCGTTCCGGAGGGCTCGCCGTCGTCCGCGGACTTTTTGCGCTCCGAGCCCTCTCCCAGAACCCATGCATAGCAATGATGCCGGGCGTCATAGTACTGCTTGCGGATACGCGCCACATGGGCGGACGCCTCTTCTTCGGTCTCCACATGGATCGCCTCGCCGAGAAAGCGGGATTTTTTCTCTTCATATTCACCTTTTCCGGTCTCTCTGATCGTCAGATACTCGGCAGCCATCTCCCGTCTTCCTCCTTTTCCGACTTTGATCCGCCTGCTGCCTGACAGGTAAAACCTTATTCAGGCACAGACATTGCCTTGTATAGTATACCATCAAAATCACACTTTTGGTAAAAACTGTAACGCATGTTTTCCTTTTTTCGTGTTTATAAGCATCGGGCTTTTTGTTATAATGTAGCAATAATGGTCATTTGACAATGTATCTGCTGCGGGTTTATATTACCCGCATTATTGTCTATATCACCCGCAATATTTACATAATATTTATTTAGAAGAAATGGAAGAAGGTATCACATATGGTATTTGACAAAAAGACAGTATCCGGAAAAAGAAAGGCGCTGAATGCAAAATCCGCCAGGCGCTTTTCGCGCCTCCGGATCCTGGTGATCACACTCCTGGTCATCGTGATCACCGGCGGCGGCATCATCGGAGCGAGCGCTGTTTACGGGACTTATATGGGAATCCTGGATGTCTCACCGGACATCGGCACCATCGATGTAAGCCCCAAGGGATTTTCCACCTTTGTCTACGACAATAAGGGTACTGAGATCGCAAAGCTGGTCTCAACAGATTCCAACCGTATCCCGGTAGACCAGAGCGGCATCTCCGAAAACCTCGCACATGCCTTTGTGGCGATCGAGGACGAGCGTTTTTACCAGCATCGGGGAATCGATATTCCCGGTATTTTCCGCGCCATTTATGTAGGTGTCAAGGGCGGCCTCGATTTCTCCGAGGGCGCCAGTACGATCACCCAGCAGCTGATCAAGAACAACGTCTTCACCGACTGGACAAACGAGACGACCCAGGACCGCATCAAGAGGAAGATCCAGGAGCAGTATCTTGCCTATGAGCTTGAAAAGAACATGCCCAAATCCGAGATCCTCCTGAATTACCTCAACACGATCAACCTCGGCCACAATACACTCGGTGTAGAGGCTGCGGCACAGCGCTATTTCAACAAATCCGCCGTGGACCTGTCCCTGGCGGAATGCGCGGTACTCGCAGCGATCACACAGAATCCGACCGCCTACGATCCGGTCGTCTACCCCGAAGACAACAGGTCACGCCAGGAAGTCGTCCTCGAGCACATGCTCACACAGGGCTATATCACACAGGAGCAGTATGAAGAGGCTCTCGCGGAGAATGTCTACGATATAATCGCAGCTGTAAATGTCGACAAGGAAAAAGTGGACAACCGCGTAAACTCCTATTTTGTCGATGCACTGATCCGGCAGGTCCTGCGCGATATGCAGAACGAGGAGCTCAACCTCGTTGATGACGGTGTGGCATGGGACGAGGACCAGGCATATGCAATGCTCTACAGCGGCGGTCTCCGCATCAATTCCACTCAGGATCCGGATATTCAGAAGATCGTCGACAAGCAGTGCAGCGAAGACTCGGGCAACTTCCCCGCAGGAACTACCTATTATCTCAACTATGCCCTGACCGTCATTTCCCCCGACGGTACGGAGACCAACTACGACAGCAACAGCCTGGAAGCTTATTTCCGGGGACGCGATGAAAATTACAGTATCCTCTACACCTCGAGATCCCGCGCAAGAGAGGATATTGAGGCCTTCCGCAAATCTGTCATGGGTCCCGATGACACGTATGATGAAAATTATGAGCTGGCGCCGCAGCCGGAGATTTCCGTGACAGTCGCGGACCAGAACACCGGCTATGTCGTCGCCATGCTGGGCGGCCGCGGCGAGAAGGAAGCAAGCCGCACGCTCAACCGCGCCACAGACACCACAAGACAGCCCGGCTCCACCTTCAAGATCGTCTCCACGTTTGCCCCCGCCCTGGACAGCGACAAGGCAAAGGACAAATACGGCAACCGCTTCACACTGGCCTCCACACAGGTCGATGAAAAGTTCAAATATGCCAACGGTGTGGAGGTGCACAACTGGTACGAAGGTTACCGCGGAACGCAGACACTCCGCTCCGCGATCCGGGATTCCCTCAATGTCATCACCGTCAAGACCCTGACGGATATAACACCGGCGCTCGGCTATGAATATGCCGAAAAGCTCGGCATTAATACACTTGTCGACGGAGAAGAGATCAACGGCCAGATCTTCTCGGATGTCAACCAGACCCTGGCACTGGGCGGTATCACCTACGGCGTGCGCAATATCGAACTCAATGCCGCCTACTCCACCATCGCCAACGGCGGAAAGTACATTGTTCCCCGCCTCTACACCAAGGTCGTCGACCAGGAAGGCAGAGTTGTCCTGGACAATACAGATCCCGAAAAGGAACGCGTGCTCAAAAAGACCACCTGCTTCCTACTCACAGATGCTATGAAAGATGTTCTGACCAAGGGCACCGGAACCGTCGCCAACTTCACTTCCACAGCCGTCGCCGGAAAGACCGGTACGACAGAGGACAGCAACGATGTCTGGTTTTCCGGCTTCACGCCCAACTACACAGCGACTGTCTGGGCCGGTTATGACAACAACACCAAGCTTTCGAAAAACGAGGAATCTCTCGCAATGATCATCTGGAAACAGATCATGTCCAACATCGGCGCGAACAAAAAGTACTCTGATTTCAAGAAGCCGGACGGACTTACCACAGCTGCCATATGCAGCGATACCGGACAGCTGGCCGTCAGCGGCTACTGCGACCATGCCTACACGGAATATTTTGTTAAGGGCACCGAACCCACAAGCTACTGCTCCGTCGGTCTTAAGAAGAAGCAGAAGGCAGATGACAAGAAGAAGAAAGAAGAAGAACAGAAAAAGAAACAGACTGAACAACAGCAGAAACAAAACAACAGCGGCAATTTCGGAGGCGGAGGAGTCGGCTCCATCGGCGGCTCCCGCGGCGATGACTGATCCCCCCTCTGCTCAAGAATCTAAGCAAAAAAGAAAAAACGATCGGCAGCCTGTAAAAGGCACATTGCCGATCGTTTTCTTTTTAAAATGATTTTATTAGCATATACTCTTGCAGCCATGGGCGGATGCCCGCAAACATGTATAAATAAGCTAAGCCTGCTGTCTCGTATTCCGATGTAATAAGAAAAGGACACCGGCCGCTCCGCAGACCAGCATGACTGCGCCGGCATACATCAGGGCCTCCGGATAAAAGGAGTCGGTTCCCGCAATCTCCAGTACACCGCTCAGAAA
>Ga0310695_10009893_pt1 | contig 14167 bp, 9 predicted proteins | sample RumenRJG_04DNA_FD_203882 | JGI IMG/M metagenome (GOLD analysis project Ga0310695, IMG submission 203882) | Bovine rumen microbial communities from Lethbridge, Alberta, Canada - RJG_04 (v2) (version 2) | ecosystem: Host-associated > Mammals > Digestive system > Stomach > Rumen | place: Canada... | reverse complement strand
CAACTCTCTTTGAAGAAATTTTGAATAGCTGATAACAGCCGCGAACCAGTCTAACGTCAAAACCTTTGGTTTTATAAGGCTTGGCAAAATCAGGAAGTAATTCTTTTTTCATAGTTCTAGTATTATATCATACTATAATACTAGAACTAATAAGTATTTTGGTTTTGTAAAACTATTCGATTACTTCTTGATCGATTTATTAGAGGGCAATGAAGACAGGGAGAGAGGGAAACTTTGAAAAATATATGTATTGTTCTTTGCTATAATACAACGGAAAACCGAATGATGAGATCCTCGCTCTCAACAAGTGATTCTCATGCGTAACTACTAATATTGAACTAATCTGCTTGTAAAAACGAGAATCAGGTGATAATATTTGAATAGTTGTTCAAATATTAAATTATTATCAGGTAAACGTATTTATTTTAAGAGGTCGGATTATGAAGAAAATGTTTAAAATTGCTGTAGACTGTCCGGTATGTGCTGGAAAAATGGAAGTAACCGCAGGAAAAACTCCAGGTGTAAAGGAAGCAACCGTAAATTTTCTCAGTCTTAAAATGTGGATTGAATTTGAAGAAAATGTAGAGGATCATATTGCTGTAATGAAGGAGGTTCTTGCCAACTGCAGAAAGGAAGTGGATGACGATGTCGAAATATTTTTCGAGTAAATATCAGTTCACAGGGAGAAGTCTGTAACAACCGGCAGGAAAATCATATGAATCGCAAGCAGAAAAAAATTTTATTCAGAATTATTATCAGTTTTGTTCTGACCGCCGTCATGGCTGTTGCGGTGAACAGTCTGGAGCTGTCCCTCTCAGTCAGTTTTTTTCTGTTTGCGGTTCCGTATCTTGTAATCGGCTGTGATATCTGGATTAAAGCCTTCAGCAATCTGAAAAAGGGCAGAGTATTTGATGAAAACTTTCTGATGGCTTTCGCCTCCGCCGGAGCCTTTGCGATTGCAATTCTGGATCCTGACGGACGTGGAGATTTCATTGAAGCAGTTGCGGTTATTCTCTTTTACCAGGTAGGTGAATTTTTTGAAGGTTATATTGTCGATAAAAGCAGAAGAGAAATTGATAAGCTTGTCAATCTGACATCCGATATTGTTCATGTCGAGCAGAATAATGAACTGCGCGATGTTGATCCTGACACTGTCAATACCGGTTCTGTTATCGTTGTAAAACCGGGAGAAAAAATTCCTATTGACGGTGTTGTTGTCGAAGGAAAAAGCACGCTTGATACCGCGGCTCTGACAGGAGAGTCCATGCCCCGCAGTATTGACTGCGGTGATGAGGTACTGAGCGGATGTATCAATATCAGCGGTGTTGTCAGAATTAGAACCTCGAGACTTTATGAGGATTCAACAGCTGCAAAAATACTGGAACTGGTGGAAAATTCCAGTGCACATAAGGCCAGATCGGAAAAGTTTATCAGCAGATTTGCAAGAGTTTATACTCCGTTTGTCTGCTTCGGAGCTCTGGCACTTGCGCTGCTTCCTCCTGTGTATCTGAAATTCATGACCTCGGAACCTGCCGGCTGGTTTGAATGGGTTTACCGCGCTCTGACATTTCTGGTAATAAGCTGTCCATGTGCACTTGTAATCAGCATTCCTTTAACCTTTTTTGCCGCCATCGGAGGTTCAAGCCGCAACGGTATTCTGGTAAAGGGTGCAACCTTTATGGAAAAGCTGGCACGGACAGATTATGCAGTAATGGACAAGACGGGCACACTGACAGAGGGCTCGTTCTGTGTGAGCAGGATCTGCAACAATGTTGTTGATGCGGATAAACTGATTAAATATGCGGCTTATGCCGAATCATCGTCAAACCATCCTGTTGCACAGAGCATCGTAAAAGCATTTCCGCAGAAGATTGACCGTTCGCTGATTGGCGATATTGAGGAAATTGCAGGGCAGGGTATCAGAGCCGAGGTCGGCGGGCAGCAGGTACTGGTTGGCAATGAAAAACTTTTAGTGTCATGCGGAATTTCAGGAATTGCACCGGCTGATGCCGTCCAGGCCGGCACAGCGGTCCATGTTGCAGTTGACGGTTCCTACATAGGAAGCATAATTATCTCCGATTCAATACGTGAAACCTCGGCATCAGCTGTAGGAGCACTTAAAAAAATGGGGATTAATCGAATCGCCATGCTTACAGGTGATACCGCTGATGTAGCCGGTTATGTTGCGGGATGTCTGGGGATCGGAGAGGTGCACAGCGGACTTCTGCCGCATGATAAGGTTGCCGTTGTTCAGGAAATCATGAAGGGAAAACCGGCAGGAAGTTCTCTGATTTTTGTCGGTGACGGAATCAATGACGCTCCTGTTTTGACAGTTGCCGATGTAGGTATAGCCATGGGCGGCATCGGTTCTGATGCGGCAATTGAAGCGGCGGATGTGATCATTATGGATGACAATCCGATGAAGATTGCAAAGGCAGTCGGAATTGCCCGCAGGTGCATGAGCATTACCTGGCAGAATATCCTGTTTGCGCTTGGAGTAAAATTTTCCTGTCTGGTTCTGGGAGCAATCGGATATGCATCTTTGTGGCTGGCGATTTTTGCCGATGTCGGAGTTCTGATTCTGGTAGTCCTTAATGCTTTGAGAGCCATGATCAATGTAAAGGAATCAAAGTCGTAACTGTTGTATAATGATCCGGTTGAAGTGAAAATCAGCTCTGCAGACGAGGGTGCTGTCTGCATAATTTTTTGTTTTGTTTAAACTGGATTAAAAAATGTCAATCGAAAAATTATGGTATCGCAATAATGCCATATCGTGGTTGCTGGCTCCGTTAGCCGCGGTCTTTAAAGTGGCAACGGGTATCAGAAAATACCTGTATCAGCAGGGGATCCTTAAATCCTACCGCTGTTCAAAACCTGTAATTGTTGTCGGCAATCTCAGTGTAGGCGGAAACGGAAAAACACCTGTCGTGATTTACCTGGTTGAACAGCTGACCGGACTTGGTTTAAAGGTAGGTGTTGTAAGCCGCGGATACGGCGGAAAAGTATCGCATTATCCTTATACGGTAAAGGAGGGCTCCACTCCTGAAAAATGCGGTGACGAACCGTTTATGATTTACAGCCGTTGCAGATGTCCGGTGGTGGTGTCGCCTGTCCGGGCTGATGCGGTTAAAAAACTGGAAAAGGCCGGAGTTGATGTGGTTATCAGTGACGATGGACTGCAGCACTATGCCATGGATCGCGATTATGAGATTGTGGTGGTGGACGGCGAAAGACGCTTCGGCAACGGACATGTTCTTCCGATGGGACCGCTTCGCGAGGATTTATCAAGACTTGAAACCGTTGATGCGGTGATTATAAACGGCGGAAAGACTTCCGGAACAGAATATTCCATGAAACTGCAGCCACGCCAGGTGGTGAAAGTCTGCGATTTTTCATCTCCATACAATGAGGACAGCAATAATGTGACCGCTCTTGCGGGGATCGGCAATCCTCCGCGGTTTTTCAATACCCTGCGTAAACTAGGATACAACGTGGTGGAGGAGCATGCCTGCTCGGATCATGCCGAGTATGATCAGACCAGTATTCTCTCATCGGTTAAGGATGTGACACAGCCGATAATCATGACCGAGAAGGATGCGGTGAAGTGCCGGAACTTTGCCTGCAACAACTGGTATGTTTTAAGGGTTGATGCGGTAATCGATCCAGGTTTCATAAATCATCTGTCGGCAAAGTTAAAACTGACGCCTAAACATAATGGAGGCAAGGATTGATTTCCTGTTTAAAGTCTCAGACTTCATGACTGTATTCCGCCGCATTTGTTTCACTGCTTAATCTGCCGTTGAAAGGACAAATGCATGCTGAAATGTATTTTTACAAACCCAAAAAAACAAAAACAACAGCCGTTTCAGGTTGTTGTTTTTGATAGGTTATAACTAAAAATAAATTTTATCTTCTATACATCGGAACCACATGACGTGTAGGAACACCGGTGTACAGTTGGCGAGGACGAACAATCTTGCTTGAAGGATCCTGCTGCATTTCACACCAGTGTGTAATCCAGCCGATGGTTCTTGCCACGGCGAAGATTACAGTAAACATCTGCGGAGGAATACCGATCGCACTCAAGGTGATACCGGAGTAGAAATCCACATTCGGATACAGTTTTCTTTCGATGAAGTACGGATCCTGAAGAGCGATTTTTTCCAGTTCCATTGCAACATCCAGCAGTTTGTGATCCTGAATATTCAGTTCCTTGAGCACTTCGTGACAGGTTTCCTTCATAACCATTGCACGCGGATCGTAATTCTTGTATACGCGGTGACCGAAACCCATAAGTCTGAAAGGATCGTTCTTGTCTTTTGCACGGGCAATGAATTCAGGAATGCGATCAACGCTTCCGATTGTCTTCAGCATTCTCAGACAGGCTTCATTTGCACCGCCGTGGGCAGGACCCCATAGAGCGGCAATACCTGCTGCGATGCATGCATAAGGGTTTGCACCGGTGGAACCTGCAAAGCGCACTGAAGATGTTGAAGCATTCTGTTCATGATCTGCATGCAGAATGAATATACGATCGATTGCTTTTTCCAGAATAGGGTTAACCACATAAGGCTCGCACGGAGTTGCAAACATCATGTAAAGGAAGTTGCCGGCATAGCTCAGATTGTTCTGAGGGTACATGAACGGCTGACCTTCGGAATATTTATACGCCATGGCGGCCAAAGTAGGAATCTTGGCTAGCAGACGGATGGCTACAAGTTCGCGATCTTTCGGATTTGATACGTTGATCTGCTCATGATAGAACGCGGACAGAGCACCTGCAATACCGCACATGATTGCCATTGGATGGGCATCACGTCTGAAAGCCTGGAACAGCTTAGGTATCTGTTCGTGAACCATGGTATTGTGTGAAATCTTGTTTTTAAACTCTGACAGCTGGTCCTGATTAGGAAGTTCGTTATAAAGGAGCAGATAGCACAGCTCAAGATAACTTGTCTGCATTGCCAGTTCGGAAATCGGATAACCGCGGTGCAGTAATATACCCTTTTCACCGTTGATAAATGTTATCTTAGACTGGCATGACGCTGTAGCCAGTAAACCTGGATCATAAGTGAAGTAGCCCTTTGCACTCAGGTTCTTGATGTCGATAACATCCTTGCCTTCGGTACCTGAAAGAATAGGCAGCTCAATCGGTTCCTCGCCGGGAATATGGAGGATTGCGATTCTCTGATCCTTTGGATTTAAATTATTTTCCATGAATAAAAAGTCCTAATTTTATCAATATTGTCTATTAGCAGGGCAATACGCTTACCTAACCATATTATAATCTAAATCTGCATAAGATTGAATTGTCAATTTTAAATTATTCGGATCGGGGCTGATAGCAGGCAATAAAAAGCGGTTCCGTCAGGAACCGCAAGATATCGTGTAATAAAGGATTTAACGGATGTTTGATTACAAATCGCGCAGAATGTCCGCTTTATCGGTCTTTTCCCATGGGAATTCAATACGGCCGAAGTGTCCGTAAGCTGCTGACGGTTTGTATATAGGTCTCTTAAGATCGAGCATTTCGATTAATCCGTACGGACGCAAATCGAAGTTGGCCTTGATTAACTCAACTATTCTGTCATCTGAAATTCTGCCGGTACCGAATGTTTCAACGCTGATGGAGGTCGGTTCGGCAACGCCGATGGCATATGAAACCTGTATTTCGCATTTAGCCGCCAGTCCTGCTGCCACAATGTTCTTTGCCACATATCGTGCGGCATATGCAGCCGAGCGGTCCACCTTTGACGGATCTTTTCCTGAAAATGCTCCGCCGCCGTGGCGTGCATAACCGCCGTAGGTGTCTACAATGATTTTTCTTCCGGTTAAACCGCAGTCACCCATAGGACCTCCGATTACGAAACGTCCGGTAGGGTTGATGAAATACTTGGTGTTTTTGGTAATCCATTTTTCAGGAATTACTTCCTTTATAATGTATTCCATTACGGCTTCCTGGAGATCTTTCTGTGAAATGTCGGCTCTGTGCTGGGTTGAAAGAACCACGGTATCAACACCGACAATCTTCTGATCGTCATCGTAGATAAATGTCACCTGGCTTTTGGCATCCGGTCTCAGCCATGGAAGAACGCCGTTCTTTCTTACCTCGGCCTGACGGCGAACCAGTCTGTGGGCATAGGTGATCGGAGCAGGCATTAAAACTTCGGTTTCGTTGGTTGCATAACCGAACATCAGACCCTGATCACCGGCTCCCTGCTGCTTCGGATCTGCACGGCTTACACCCTGATTGATATCGGGAGACTGTTTGCCGATTGCATTCAGCACAGCGCATGAATTTGCGTCGAAACCCATGTTGGAATCGATATAGCCTATATCCCTTACGGTTCTTCTTACAATTTCTTCGATATCAACCCATGCGGTAGTGGTGATTTCACCGCCCACCAGAACCATACCGGTTTTTACATATGTTTCGCAGGCCACGTGGGCATTTCGGTCCTGCTGCAAGATTTCGTCAAGAACCGCATCCGATATTTGATCTGCGATTTTATCAGGATGTCCTTCAGATACTGATTCAGATGTAAATAATTTTGTCATTTTTTTTCAACCTAAAATAATAATAGTAATTACAGGTATTTTAACATTGATTGCAGAGAATTTGAAAACAATATTGGAGTTTGGAATGCACGTAAGGTTCGTTTCTGCCTGCTTAAATTTACAGACGGATGAAAATCAGTCACAATGAAATTCATGTTCTGACGGATAATATTGTACGGTTGCCGCATTGGCAAAAAAAAAAGGTTCAGACAAACTGCCTGAACCAAAAAAAACTTCAGAAAAATACTGAAGAGAGCACGGGATAAAACTGATTACTCATGCTACTATATATGAAAATTGCGTGCCAACTTTTAAATATTTTTAAAAATATTTAAAAATACACGGTAAATCAAATATTTATACTCGTAAATTTATTAATAATATACTGCATGTCTTAATTTTTAAAAAATATTTTATTTGCAAAATGCAAGATATTGTTGCAAAATGCGAATAAAATATGCAAAATGCAAGATATTGAACCGTATTCATCTGCTGTAATCTGGAAAGAAAATATATGCAGACCGGCAGTTGCGCCGGATTAAATAAACAGATTTTCCCTGTCAGCTATAACGAGCTGATCCGGGGCAACCGTGCAGTGAAAATTGATAACTCTGACTCCGCGATGTGTTACTTCGGTAAAGGTATCGGCAAATACCGGATCGATTTTACCGCATGGCAGTACCGATTCGATACCGTTAATCTGGATTACAAAGCCGATATAGCTCTCGAATCCTTCCTGCCGCGCATGATCAAGCTCCAGAAGATGCCGTGTTCCTCGCGAGGTCGGTGCATCAGGAAAATACCCCTGTCCGCCGGTTTCAAGTGTACAGCCTTTGATTTCAAGCAGTATTCTGCGCTGAGCCTTGCGCAGAAAGAAATCAATACGCGAAGAGCCGTAACGGTATTCGGGAATGATTTCATCGAACCAGTCAAGTTTTTCCAGGTATTCCTTAACTGCCTTGTTGGGTGCCTGACTGTCCATATTGATCCAGCCGCGTCCGGCTTTACAGACTGCAATCAGATCGAACGCGGTCTTGCGGCCTGGATTATGGGATTTTGCAAGAATGACATCGCATCCGGGCAGAAGCAGTTCCCTGCAGCGTCCGGTGTTTTTCACGTGAACGGTTTCTTCGCCGGATTCGGTTCCGACTACGGCTTCAAAGCGGTTAAGCCTGGTGATGAACCGTGCTTTTACTGTCTCAGGATAGATCATCTTTTCTGCATATGTAGTGTAAATAACGACCCAGATTTATAAAACGGGGATCTCTTGCATATTCCTTTTCAAAACGGAGGATTAAATCGAATTTCTCCGTCTGGATTTTCTTGTCTCTGACATAATCGTGAAAAACTCTGATCCCGGTTTTGCGCTGCACGGTTAATTTCTGCTCCCGCAGCATCTGTTCGAGAACCGAAGGTGTCACAGGATACTGAGGGGTGAGTTTCTGCTTGTGTTTTGATTTGAAACCGCAGGCGATATAACTGAAGTTGCCGACGATCAGACTCTGGTAGAGCAGTGCATCTTTGTTGTAAACAAGAAGTGAAAGCTCACCGTTCTGTTTTAACAGAGAACGCAGAATTTCAAGCAGTGATTCATGATCCTCCACCCATTCCATTACCGCATGACACAAGATCAGATCATACTTTCTGGAGGTTATTTCCTGCGGCAGACTGAAGGCGCTTGCACAGTAAAAATCCTGATTCCTGATGGTATTTCGTTCTTCCGCCCATTGTTTTGCATTCGAAATCATTTCCTCTGAAACATCGCACAGATCCGCATGGTGATTAAGTGCGGCAAGTTTTGAGGAAAAATATCCGATGCCGCAGCCTAAATCGAGAATTTCCAGTTTCTGTCCGGTTGGGAAAAGTCCAAGCACATATTCAAGATCCTCCTCCACAAGTTCGGTGCGGATTTTACCTTTGCTTGAACCGTATATATTATGCAGAAATGTGGAACCAAGTCCGTCAAATGAAACAAAATCATTCATATCCGATCAATTAATTTTTTTTTTTCAAAATAATCCTTATCTGTGAATTATACCTTAGCGGATGCTTTTGTTGAACTGCGTATGCCTGTTGATTTTCATTGGTGATCTCAGCATTGATGCTGTATTCATGAACACCAGGCTGTTTTTGCATCGGTAAATTTGCAGATTGAATTTTCTGCGGATGCACCGGATGTGTTGTTTACGGATTTTTACGCTATGTTCGTAATAACCGAAAATTGAGCAGATTAAAACGCAGGAATATTTTAAACGCTACACCGGACAATATCGCAATATATTTGTTGCCGGAATAAATTACAGTTCAAAAACCAAGGAACATCAGTGTCTTATTGAAAAACTGACTTCATGATGATGAATTCGGTACTGAAAACTGCAAAAAAGTTACCGTGTTTACAGAAAATTTTGCGGATCCTCATTTTTCAGATGTACGGTCATGCACCTGTGAATTTTAAAACAGTATCTTAAATGGAGGATATGCGGCACCTGCTCATCCGGACGGGGCCGTATGCCGTCTCAACTTGTGATATTGATTTGATTTCTGGCAAATTACTCTGTCCACTTTTGTAAATTAATGTATCTGTCACATTTTATCCTGATCTATATGGTAGAATTTTGCTAGTTAGTCTGTATATGCATATTTCCGCGACTCTGCATAATTGTCCGAAGCAGTCGATTATAATGAAACGTCAGGTCCGGCTTCAGTAAACATGCATAGTTGTTGTTTTGGCAGTAGAGTGGCTTTTTATTCTGCCCGGGTAGAGATGAGGTAAGGTGTTGGTATGATTAAACAGCAGTCTTTTTATAATTTAAAGAGTTTTGGTTTCTATATAGATAAGACAAGAGAAATTCATTCGATGATCACCAAGCATCGCAGTGTTTTGTTTGTTAGACCTCGCAAATTTGGAAAGAGCCTGCTGCTGGCCACACTTGAAGAGCTGTTTTCAGGCAACAGGGAACTCTTTCAGGATACATATATCCATGATGAAACCGATTATGATTTCAAGCCTTATCCGGTAATTACAATTAATCTGCACCTTGATGTGACGAAACCGTCCGAACTGGCGGTATCACTGAAACGTATTGTCAAGACTCTTGCCAAGGATCGCGGAATAAAACTTAAATCGGACAAGCCCGAGGAACTGCTGAAGGAATTTACTGACAGTTTTAAAGAGGAAATTGTTGTACTTATTGATAATTATGATTTTGTTCTGGCCGACAATATAACCAATCCGGATATTGAACAGCTGGATCAGATCCTGGCAAAATTCGTTTCGGTACTGAATGATCCGACTCATTTCCGTTTTGTGTTTTTAACCGGTATCAATAATTTCCTGCTCTGTGAGAAGGAATACGGGAAGGTTCTTGAATATGACGACTGCACAACTGATCCGGACTGTGCCGGGATCTGCGGTCTGACTGCCGATGAACTGAGACTCAACTACATTAACAAGATTGTCAACCTGTCATCAAAAACATATGTAAAGGCGCACGGTGTTGATGAAATAGATGCTGAATGTTTTTCACACAGCAAGATTTCCCAGATTTATGCTGAATATCTGAAGCAGGAGGAACAGCGCACCGAAGATCTCGTTTCTATTATCATGCGCACCCTTGGTGGTTACCGTTTCGGACCTAAACCTACCAATCTTGCATCCATGGGCTTTGTTCTGGATTTTCTGCGCGGAAACGGTGTTTTCGATCTTAATTACGATCTGCGCTGTGCCCGCGGTTATCTTGTTAAGAAACTTCAGGAGGATATTTTCAATATTGATTCCTATGCCGGAGTCACCATGGATCCAGTAATCGGATGCGGACCTCATTATTCCTACAGACCGAGTCTGGGATCTCTGCTGCTTCATAACGGTATTCTGACTTTTGCCTCCTACGAGGATCTGGACGGTGAAATTTCAACGAAACTCACCATACCGAATCTGGAGGTTCAGAATTTCCTTGAGCACCGTCTCAAGAAGAAATAGATGTTGCAGCAGCGGATTGAAGAACGCATGTATATACGTTTTTGATTCCTTTTTATTTAATTTTATACAGTTGGCGCCGGTTGCTATGGTATAATAGCAACTAATTTTTTTATGACGCAAGTTTTATTTTAGGAGTATATAAATGCTTTCAAGCAGAGAATTGGCAAATGCCATACGTGCATTGAGTATGGATGCAATTCAAAAGGCAAATTCCGGACATCCGGGTGCCCCTATGGGTATGGCTGATATAGCCGAGGTTTTGTGGAGACATTTTTTAAAGCACGATCCGAAGCAGCCTAACTGGTGCAACAGAGACCGTTTTGTGTTATCCAACGGTCACGGTTCAATGCTGCTGTACTCATTACTTCATTTAACAGGTTACGATTTATCAATTGAAGATATAAAGCAGTTCAGACAGCTGCATTCAAAGACACCGGGTCATCCTGAGTACGGATATGCTCCAGGTGTGGAAACCACAACCGGACCTCTGGGACAGGGTATTACCAATGCGGTTGGCATGGCGCTGGCTGAAAAGGTGCTGGCTGAAAACTTCAATAAACCTGATTTCCCTGTTGTTGATCATTATACCTATGTATTTATGGGCGACGGCTGTCTGATGGAAGGTGTTTCCCACGAAGCATGCTCTCTGGCCGGAACTCTAAAACTGGGCAAGCTTATTGCTTTCTGGGATGATAACGGAATTTCCATTGACGGCAATACAAAAGGCTGGTTTGCCGAAGATACCGCTGCACGTTTTGCCGCATACGGCTGGCACGTTCAGAAGGTTGACGGACATGATGCTAATGCAATATCCAAGGCAATCGAAGAGGCGCAGGCTGTTACAGACAAGCCTTCAATTATCTGCTGCAAGACCGTTATCGGTTTCGGTGCTCCTAAGGAAGGCTCCAGCGGAGTTCACGGTTCTCCTTTAGGCGATGCCGGAATTGCCGAAGCCAAGAAGAAACTCGGCTGGAATTACGGTCCGTTTGAAATTCCTGCAGAATACTACGAGGAATGGAATGCTGTTGAAAACGGTGAAAAGGAATATGCGACCTGGAAGGAATTGTTTGAAAACTACAAGGCCGCCTATCCTGAGCTGGCAGCGGAATATTCCCGCCGCATGAAGGGTGAACTTCCGGCAGACTGGGAAGCCAAATCAACAGAATTCATCAGAACACTGCAGAACAATCCTGCAAAACTTGCCACCCGCAAGGCCAGTCAGAATGCATTGAATGCATACGGTGCGATTTTGCCTGAACTTCTTGGCGGTTCCGCGGATCTTGCACCAAGCAATCTGACATTCCATACCAATTCAAAATCAATTACCGGCGATGATGCATCAGGAAACTATGTTCATTACGGTGTGCGCGAGTTCGGCATGAGTGCGATTATGAACGGTATTCAGCTTCACGGCGGTTTCAAGCCTTACGGTGCAACATTCCTGATGTTTATGGAATATGCCAAGAATGCGGTTCGCATGTCGGCACTGATGAAACTTCCGGTAATTTTCGTATATACCCATGATTCAATCGGTCTTGGTGAAGACGGTCCTACTCATCAGCCGGTGGAGCAGATGGCATCACTGCGCATTACTCCTAATATGAGCATGTGGCGTCCGTGCGACCAGGTTGAATCTGCAATTGCATGGAAGGCTGCAATTGAAAGAAAAGACGGTCCTACTTCTCTGATTTTCTCCCGTCAGGGTCTGCCTCAGATTGAGCGTACAGCAGAACAGCTGGCAAATGTATCTAAGGGTGGTTATGTAATCAGCGACTGCGAAGGTACTGCGGATATTATTCTGATTGCAACCGGTTCCGAGGTTGAACTTGCTCTGAACGCTGCAAAGGAACTTGCGGCAAAAGGCAAGAAAGTGCGTGTTGTTTCAATGCCTAATACCAATGTATTTGATTTGCAGGATCCTGCCTACAGGGAATCAGTACTTCCTGCAACAGTGACCAACAGGGTTGCCATTGAAGCCGGTGTTTCCGACTTATGGTACAAGTATGTAGGTCTGAACGGCAAGGTAATCGGACTGGATCGTTTCGGAGAGTCTGCGCCTGCAGAAGAACTTTTCAAACTGTTCGGATTTACCGTAGATCATGTGGTTGAGGCGGCATTAAAGTAGCAGTTGCCTGATTGTTCACCGAAGTCTTTAAAAAGGGTCCTGAATGTAATAATATTCGGGACTTTTTATTAAGTGTTTATTTATTGTCATTCATAGAATAAGGTAGTAATGTAAACATAGCATCTGCAATAGCGCGAAATGTAGATTACATATTAAAGATTAATGCGTAGTCATTTTACACTATTTTGTATTAAATAAAATACATATGTTTTTTTATTATCTCTATATTTATCATCAATATTTCTGATTGCTATCTTCATTCCAAATTTCTTTTTTTATCAAAAAATAATTAGAATTTTTATTCCTAAGAATATCTAAGTTATTGATATGTTTAAAAATTACGGTTTATTTAATTTATTATAGATAACGCAAATGCTATGTTTACATTTGTTTAAATAATTGCATTCATGATTTAAAGATTAGATTATGGTGCTTATAAGTGTATCATTTGAGCTAAATTTGTTTTTATGAACAGTATTGTTATCATCGGCGGTGGATTTTTCGGCTTATATCTTGCTTACTATTTTAGTACTCAGAAACAAAAAGTTGAGCTTTTTGAAAAAGATTCAGAGCTAATGTCCAGAGCATCGTATAATAATCAGGCAAGAATTCATAACGGTTATCACTATCCGCGTTCCGTACTGACGGCTCTTCGTTCACGACAGTCATTTCCAAGGTTTACTCGGGACTTTCCTCAATGTGTCTGCAATGATTTTGATAAGTTTTACATGATAGGCAAACACCTCAGCAAAGTGACATCGTATCAGTTTGAAAGATTCTGTAAACGTATCGGAGCCTATCTGGAGCCGGCTCCAAGCAGAATTGTTAATTTAACAAACAGCAACCATGTTGAAGCATGTTTTAAAGTTAAAGAATTTGCTTTTGATTCAATAAAACTTAAAGAGGAAATATTAAACCGGATTGATTCAAAATATGTGAAAATCCATCTTAATTCCGAAGCAATGAATATAAGAAGCAATGCAGAGGAAGGACTGTCGGTTGCGGTAAAAAATTTAAAAACCACAGAGATTTCTGAGTATTCGGCGGAACATGTTTTTAACTGTACATATGCTTCGATAAATCAAATCCTCCGCAGCAGTTCACTGGAACTTATCCCTTTAAAGCACGAAATGACTGAAATGGCACTGGTTGATGTGCCGGAAGAAATCAGACACGCAGGAATAACAGTTATGTGCGGTCCTTTTTTTTCTGTGATGCCGTTTCCGTCAGTATTGATGAACGGTCATTATCTGCATTCCTTTTCACATGTTCGCTACACTCCCCACTATGAGTGGTATGACAAGGAAGACTGTTATTTGGACTCAGACGAAAAGCTGAAAAATGATGAGAAACATTCTGCATGGGAAATAATGCGAAAGGATGCGGCCAGGTATATTCCATGCCTTGATGAGTGCATTTACAGAAAGTCACTCTGGGAAGTAAAAACCGTACTTCCCCGTTCAGAGATTAATGATTCAAGACCGATACTGTGCAAATTCAATTAC
>Ga0310695_10009892_pt1 | contig 14167 bp, 26 predicted proteins | sample RumenRJG_04DNA_FD_203882 | JGI IMG/M metagenome (GOLD analysis project Ga0310695, IMG submission 203882) | Bovine rumen microbial communities from Lethbridge, Alberta, Canada - RJG_04 (v2) (version 2) | ecosystem: Host-associated > Mammals > Digestive system > Stomach > Rumen | place: Canada... | reverse complement strand
AGCGCATCAATCGCCGCCTGCCGACTGATAGTATCATCCTTCATTGTCATACTCCTTCCACACCTGATACAACGCCCATGCAAGCGGTTTATGTATGCATGGATTGCATAATGCTTTGTTGTACCATCGTTCTACTGCCTGTGCCCACTCTGGTTGTTCTGGCTGTGCGGATGGCAAATCTTTTATCTGATCCCACACCTTTGCAACATTCTTGTCTCCAGTAACGCTCCATACTGCATCTACCACATCAATCGCCGCCTGTCTGCTGATTAAGTCATTCATCGGTTCTCCTTTCTGCCCTACTGCAAAAATCATCTGGTGACGGGTTTAGGTCAAATTTTATTCTTACCACGTTCGGAAGGGTTCTCTCCTTTCTGTGAGCCCCCCGCACATTTTAGGCGGGTTGTGTAGTTGTGGGGTTATATTCTGCGGGTATTGATAACCGTGCACGGGTTAGTTCAGTGTGTTGGCGGAGTCATTGCCGTCTTCATTCGATAAAATCAAAAATGCTCGACTGGCTGTTTTCTGCCTCAAGCATCTCCATGTTTTTAACTGCACAATCGAAGTAAATCTCTTTGAGTTCGATTCCGACGCCCCTGCGCCCCATCTTCACGGACTGGTAGATTTCAGAACCAATCCCCATGAACGGCGTGAATACAATGTCGCCTTTGTTCGTGTACAGTTCTACGAGCCGTTCAATAACTGGAAGTTGTAACGGGCAGATGTGGCGCTCGTCTCGTTCATCCCTTGCCATTCTGACATTGAGCGTGTCCGACTGGTTAATATCCCACCATACAGGCGAATGATCGTATTCCCAGATAGGGCTTGCTACTTCCTGCCAGTGTCCGACGGGATAAGTCGCATTTGTGTGCGTTACGGGTTCTGGATTTATGCCCGGCTTCCGCATAATCACAACATAGTCGGGAATTCCCATCCTGCTCATGCAACTGTCCTTTTTAATCTGCTTATGGAGCAGTCCGAGTGCTTTTGTTCTCTGCATCGCCGTGACAGGGTTCTTCCAGATACAGACCTCTGCATGATAGATAAATCCGACATTCTGAAACTCTCTGATAAGGTCGCCTCGAAAGTCTTTAATGCCGATTACTCCATCTTTTTCTTTCGAGGTCGGAAGATTCATGCAGTGCACCGCCATCATGCGCCCGGGCTTCAAAATCCGATACAGTTCTTTTGTGATGAAGTGGAAGTGCTCGAAGAACTGTTCGTCTGTCTTACTGTTCCCAAGATCTCTATCGCTGTTCGAGTAGGTGTACAGCGATGAAAACGGCGGGGAATAGATTTCAAAGTGCATCGAATCATCTGGGAAACTCTTGATAAGTTCGCAGGTGTCTGCGTTGTAAATCGCAAAATCATCAGTGATATATTTGTTTAAGCAATCCATGCAGGTATCTCCATTCTTTTGCTAGGTTTGTAGTCGGTTGTTATTCTGGTCGTTCGCTTAATCTCGCTCATTGTCACATCACGCATGAGCGCTACCATGTTATTCTGCATCGTGTCCATGTCTGCCTGCTTGCGTTTGATATTGTCCAGTACGTTCATTTCCGCCTCTGAGATGATGATATGGACGTTCACGGGCTTATCCTGTCCGTATCTCCAGCAACGTCTCACTGCTTGATAGAACTGTTCGTAGCTGTCAGAGATTCCGCAAAATATCATGTTGTGGCAGTTTTGGAAGTTCATACCGAATCCATAGATTGACGGTTTGCTTACAATCACCCGAATATCACCCTCTGAGAATTTAATCGCTGATTCTGCTTTGTATGCGGGTGCGTCGCTTCCGACGACTTCCGTACTATCTGCAATCGCTTTGTGCAGGGCGCTTGATTCTATGTTGTAATCGCACCATACAATCCACTGGTCGTCGTTTTCCGAAACAAGCCGCTTTGCTTCTTCCACCCGCTTCTCCATTGATTCCTTGCGGGCTGTACGCCGTTCTGAGAGCGTTTCCGCCCTCATTGCCACCAGATAGCCATCTGTCGGCGGGCTTGCCACAATATGCTCGATAAGGTTCAAATTCGGCAGTTTAAAAGCATCGTTTGAATATCCCAAATCTGACGGGCTTCTTACGCATACCGCCCAATGTGCTACAAACTCCCAGAACTTTGTCACTCCGTAGCCTTTTAAACGCCATTTAGACGTGTCTGAGCCGTCATGGATGAAATATGTGGCAAGCATCTCAGAACGGCTCATAATGCCTAAAAACTCGACTGTATTGCCTAATTCTGAGAAGTCATTCGGCGCAGGTGTAGCAGAACAGCATAATCTGTATGGAGTTCTTGCGAATGTATCAATCAGTTCGTTTCTGGTCGATGATGTGAACGACTTCAAAATACTGCTTTCATCCAATACCACGCAGTTAAATGCTGCCGCATCGAAATGGTTCAAAATCTCATAGTTCGCAATATTGATCCCGTCGCCAACATCCGACTGTTGTCTGCATATCCTTGCGTCAATGCCGAATTTCATGCTTTCCTTTTTGGTCTGTTCCGCAACTGACAGCGGACACAAAACCAATGCTCTTCCGCCGGTATGTCTGCAAATCAAATCAGCGAATGAAATCTGCATGATTGTCTTGCCTGTTCCGCAATCGGAAAATATCGCCGCCCTGCCCTTATGAAGTGCCCATGCGACTATATCTCGCTGAAACGGCATAAGTTTTTTATTCAGTTCCGATTCATCAAAATCAATGCCTGCGTTTATGGCTTCAATCTCTTTGCTTTTGATGAATTCGGAGTATGTCCTTGCGTAGTCTAACATTCATTTACCTCTTTTTCGGGCTGTTTTTGCTTCTGCTTCTGTCATCCGTCTGCCTCCCCAGATTCTCCAGTATCTCCTTATAGCCCCTCAGCCCCAGTCCGCGGATATTGGCGATTTCCGCATTGCTCATCGCTTCCAAATCCGCAAATGTCGATATGTCTGCTGATGGTATCCAGTTGTTCGGAAATTCCGAACAATTCATTCTCAGTCATGCTGTTCACCGTCCTTCCTCACGCCATAACTGCAAAAATCCTTGCACCGCATCTTTCCCGAAACGGTACACCATCCCCATACATCATCATCCGGGCGAAATCGGATGCAGTCCTTGCACCTCACAACCGGGACAGCATCCACGGTCGGCAAACTTTCAAGAATATGTTTCGCCCCTTCATAACCAATAGCGGAGCGAATCGTTACATAATTTCCTTTCGATTCCCCAACCGTCAGTTTTTTTCTAAAAGCATCAATCGCCGCATTGAGACTTATCAATCTGTCATCAGCCATTCTGATCACCTTCCTTCACGTCCATCCGTGCGCCGCAGTGCGGGCAGTATCTATACAGAAGATCCGCCGCAGATGCCTCTGACACAAAACCGCAATGCGAGCAAATCCAAAAGCCATAACCGCCCGTGTCTTCCTTCCAGTGCCCATACCTTACCGGGACAGCATCCACGGTCGGAGCGTTCTTGATTCTTAATCCGCACTCGTTGAATGTCATGATTGTCTGCTCTGCTCTGCCGATCATCGCACTGTTGTAAGTTTTGCAGTCTTCATACCATTTCATCGCCCTGTCTGTGGATTCTTTGAGCGATTCCATCAGTGCATCAGCATCAATCAGTCTCATGTCCGTCCTCCTTCCGTTCGCCCGGCATCCAACTGTCATCCCCGACGCAGTATTTGCACGGATGGAGCATCCAATCCACAGCATACCGACACGCTTCCGCAAGCGGCGTAGTCGGGCAGATGTCAGCCGCACGTTTAAGTTCTTCCATTGCTTCCTGCTTAGTCATCGTTATCCTCCGTATCCAGTCCGAGTGCAAAACCGACCGCGAATCCTGCAACGAATCCGAGGGTCATGCCGATAACCGTCCCGATCACTCCGCTCATTCTTCCTTCCCCTCCGTTACTTCTAGATATACCCCCATCGCATTCGTGAAGGCGTCCCAGACCTTTCGTTTGTCATCAGACGGAAGTTTGTCCGTCAGCATGGCAAAAGCCTGGAACATTGCCGCCAGCTTGTTCAAGTGTTCCCGTCTTGTCATGTTTCCTCCGGTGGATTCATGTGCTTGCTGAAATCCAGCTCGTCTGCCATAGCCTTCATAATCGGCAGCAGACAGGGCAATGCGATCCCGTTGCCCCACATCTTGTACTCCTGAGAGTCAGTGTGAGGAATGTCTGCCGCCCAATCAGGCGGGAATCCCTGGAGCCTTGCACACTCTGTTGGAGTCAATCTTCTCGCCGCATACTGTGTTTCTTCTACCACCGCATTAAACTGTTCTTTATCAGGCATCCGTTGCCCCCCCCGCATTTTTTACGATAAGAGCGGTACATACTTCCCGCCCGTCCCAAAACTTCCACATCTGTCATCTCCTCAGTTATCAGCATATCGGAGTATGCATCCTGTCCGCAGTATGATCCCGGATGACTATTTGCCATCAGAGGACCTGTTGTCTTTTGGTAACTCATAGATCACTCCATGCACTTCTGTGGTATTGAGGGTATACATTTTCTTCCCGTCATTTATACCCCCCCCTCGGTGGGAAGGACGAGATCCGTTCCCTTCAATAGCCGCCAGTACTATCGGCGCGTTATTGCCGCCCATACCCATAGCTGCTTCCAACGTGGGGCTTTTTTCTGTTATCTCACACTTCACGCTGTTAAATCTTCTCTGCAAGATCAGTACCCCCCCCTGGTTACAGCACGGATTCCCGCCATTCAGGTCGAGTGTCCTTGCCGTCTTTGCTTCATAGATTCCGCTGTGGGGATTATCCGATAGCATTGCGTTCGATGCGTAGGAGCAGATCCCATAGCATTTACTTTCGCTCATCTATCACAAGGCACTCGCTGCCCCCCCCCCATAAGATCCGCCGCAACAGGTGAGGGATACGCTCTTTGTGTCCTCTCTGTAGACAGCAGATTGACTCACCTGATTGAAACACTTCTTCGGCACAAAGAGGTACTGGTCATTGTTACATGACAGCGTTGCTGACTTGTTCGTCTGTATCAACGGTCCTTTACCCCCCCATCGCACCCGGAGCGGATCTTCAGCGTATAACAGGGATAATCTTCCCCTGAAGCACCTGCTCCTGTTGTACCCACTTGTAATCTGTCGCACATAAAGCTCCTACTTTAGTCCATTCTCCGCAATATGATTGGTGTATTACCCCCCCCGGTTCCGAAGCGGGCCATTACCGTCATACAGACGGTTTCCTCGTCATACTGGTCATTGCGGTTCTTGTTGTAGATACAAGGACTATCGCCGTGTAATCCGTCACCCTGTCCTGATGCCCCCCCACGATGGTACAGGTCTTCAGCCCGTCCCCGTTTCCCCTTGCATCCCATGTGAGAGGGCTTGTCAGTTTTTTTCGGTCACTCTGCCCATTCCTTCTTCAGTTCTTCGTACTTCTCCTCGGACAATCCTGCCTGCCGTATCAATGCGGTCTGCAAGACTTCTGGAAGTGTCTTTCCACGCTTCAGCGATCTCCGCAAAATGCCAAGACAGGCCCTCTCGCTCAAGAAGTACCGCTCCGGCACTGTGTCCTCCAAGATCTGCGACAAGAAAGATTCTTCTGCGTCTCTGGGGGACTCCGTAGAATTGAGCGTCCATTGTTCTCCAGGCAATCTGTCCTCTTTCAAGATCGACCACTCCGGAGTAACTCCATCCTTTCGGAGGGACAGGTATAACGGCATCTTCCTCGACCATCCGCGCCACTGATTCGATGACGATTCGGAAGTCTTCTCCGTTGTTTGAACTGAAGGCTCCGGGGACGTTTTCCCAACACCAGAATCTCGGTCTAAGAAGTCGAAAATCGTCATCTGTCCATCCACTGTGCAACCGTCTTTGAGCATCTCTCATCTCCTTGCATATTCTTATTGCCTGATCGAACAGGCCACTTCGTTCACCGTCAAGGCCGGCGCGTTTTCCTGCGACCGAAAGGTCCTGGCACGGGGAAGAGTTTGTCATGATATCGACCACAGGAATGTCCGCTCCGCTGATCTTTGATACATCCCCAAGCTGGATGGCATCAGGGAATCTTGCGGCTTCTACCGCCACAGGGAACGGTTCGATCTCCGCTTCCCACAGGGTCCTGATACCGCATATCTGTGCGGCAAGCTCCCATGTGCCAGAACCGCTGAAAAGATTGCCATGAGTTATTTCCACTTCCAGTCCTCCTGCTCCTTATAGACACCGACAACATCATGCACCGTATACTCTTGCCTGACCTGCTCGACTGCGTCCCGTGCGGACTCCGCCGCTACCACAACCCACAGCGCAAAAGACCTTTCCGTCTGGTGGAAGCATACAGCATACTTAGTCATGATCACCTCCATACTCACACTTCACGCCGTATTTCTCATACACGTTATCCATGTACTTTTTCAGCGTGAAATCCTTGTCCTCAAATACCCTGTCGAGCTCATCCTGAAGGTATGCCATATAATTCGACAGCCTGCAGCGGTAGTCCTTCTCCGTGCCGTCCAGACCGCGCCAGCCGATGTCGCGGCAGAGTACCGTCACCGAGACAGCCATCGTCATGGCAAGGACGAACTTCGTGTCTTCTACGCGCGCCGTCTGAGCCTCTGAGCGCAGTTCTGCGGTCGTCTGGGTGTTCAGCTTATCAAGATATGCCATTGTTTCTTTCACGCCCGCCTGAGTCACCCTGCGAGCCATAGCGCGCTTAATCTGCTTCCTCAGACTCATCCGCTCACCATCCTTTCATAGCTGTGCATCCTTGCGAGGTAATCCGAGCCGCTGTACTTCCACCGCCTGTCTTTGTGCGGACTCTGGTCATTCACTCCCGGAATCATGCGCGGGAGGATATCCACGTTGAACTCCCTCCGCGCCCTTGCGACCTGCTCCGGCGTGGGCTTCGGTTTCGGCTTTGCAACGGTCAGCACATTGCGCGGGCGCTTCTCCTCCACCTTCCCGGCCTTGATGCCGTACCGCGCCATGTAGCGGTCAAGGGTGGCGTAGGTAATGCCAAAATGCCTTGCGCCCTCGCTCCGGGTGTGGTCGGCCATGTACGCCCTGACAGCCTCGGGATCGCGCTTGGTGCGCTTCTTCGCGCAGGCCGCGCACATCTTGGTCTTGCCGTGCGTCAGCTCCGATGCATCGATTATTTTCTCCCTGCCGCAGTCGCACCGGCAGAGCAGTTGCAGGCCGTGGCGCTTTGGGTTGATTGCCTCGCTGATGACCGTCCAGTGACCGTAGTGCTTCCCGATCAGGTCGGATATTGAGCGCTTACGCATGATTGGCCTCCTTTGGATGGTTCTCGTTCCATCTCAACATCAACTGATTATTCATAGCCAGAGCCATCTCCCGGCAGAAAGCGCTGCTGTCGTATTTATTGCAGATTCTGATAAATTCCGAGAGTGCTTCTTCTGCCTGTTCATTGGTCTGGTCATTGTAATGTTCCTTGAAGACTTTCCATAATTCTGAACAGATTTCCTGTTCGTGATGATTAAACATATTTGTGTGCGCCCCACTGCCCCACTTTTTTGATTGTCTGCCCCACATTTTTTTGCACATGTGGGGCGCGGTTTTAGCTAGTATTTATGCGGCTTTTTCGATTTCTGCCCCACAAGCCCCACTTTTTTTAGACATTCCTATACGCGCGAGGCTTGCGTGTGTGTGTCGCATTTACCTCCCATATATGAAAGTCTGTTTTTCGCCCCACTTTTGTGGGGCAGTGGGGCACGCATTACAGTTCAAACGGCAATTCGGCCTGCTCCGCAACGTCCATGAACTCCTCCGGCTGGTCGGGATCCGCGCCACCGTCGCCCTGGAGGCGGAACACATAGCACCGCGGGCGGCCGTTTCCTCCGGGCAAATTGACCTTGGTGGCGAGATGCCGCCCATCTTTTGCCACCAACAGCCCGGAACTCTGTGCCCACCTGACGAATTGTTTCGGAGAGAAGTTATATTTCCCTCCGAGGACTTCCAGCGCCGCCGGAATGATGGCGACCGCCGTGCCGTCGTTCTGGAAGCAGCCCCAGATTTCTCCGCGGTAGATTCCACCATCATCCGGTTCGAAGCGGTTGCGGTTTATCTGGACGGCGTCAATCAGGTGTTCATAAGCCCGGTGCATCTCGGAGACCGCCGCCGCGCCTTTCAGGGAGCGGACGCAATAGTCGAGATTTAAGCGGATGCCGTCATGAAAGATATGCTCATCGGCTATCTGATCAGCCGTCAGAAGTACCGCCAATGGGGTTATCTGCTTTGCTTCCTTCTCCTCGCCGGTCTCGGTGGCCTTTTCCCGGATCTGCCGTTCATACTCCGCGACCATTTCCTTGATGCCCGCGGGCCCGATCTGCCGCACCGCGTCCACGAACAGCCGCCCGGCGTGGCCATAAGTCGCGCTGATGGTCGTCACGACCGCATTGCCGTCCTTGAAGATGTCGCCATCTTGAATCTCGAAATCGAGGACGCGGTTGACAGCTCCGCCCTGCATGGTTTCGTCCGTCAGCGGCCGCTCGATGTTGGTCAGGATGATGTTGTCCCATGTCGCGGTTTCCCGGAGCCCGATGTCGCGTGTCAAGCGCCCTTTTCCGCGCCCTGCGCAGAGCATGTAAATCAGCTCCGTGAACTTCTCCCGGTCACGGTCACGAATCTTTGACAGGTCGTCAATCATGAGCGGAATGTTGTTCAGCAGGTTAAGCCGCTGTTCGAGGCTGTTGATGGTCGAGGTCGATTCAGCGATAAAATGCCCCTGAGTCGGGTCTGCCCAGATACTGGTTGCCAGCATCATGGCGACCGTCTTGCCGCGCCCGGATTCTCCGTAGAGGTTCACAAGGAAAGGCGCGACATTGACCAGAGAAACGAGGACGGAGCCGAACGATGCCGCGATGTAGACGGCGGCCTCCGGGCGGCCTGATGCCCTGACGGCCTTCACGGCAGCCATCCACGCACCCGGGTCGCCGACGGCCCGGACCGAGTCGAAGACATGCTTGTAACTCGGATCCGCGTCCATCTCGATTACATCGCTCCCATAAGGCAGGAACTCCCCGTCTATCCACCCAAGTTTTGAGGTCGACACCTTGACCGGAATCAGGCCGGGATTCAGTGCCTCATAATCTGCGAGGTATGACACGAGCGCCCGAGCGGATTCTGACGTGACCGGCACCCCGTATTCAGCCAGGGAAACGATTTTCGAGTTTGAAGCTATGACGTTTTTTCCGACAACGATCGCCTTCGCCCGGCCATCCTTCCCCCAGAGCAGCTGAACCTTTTCCTTCTGCGATTCTCGGTTGATCATTCTCTGCGAGATCACTATCGGATAGTGGCAGGCAACGATTACGCCCTGAAAAGAGTTTGACATCACGCCGTGCTCGTTGACCGTCCAGCGGCCTGTGTTGGCCTGTATCATGTTTTCGCTGTCGAGGACGATCATGGACTCGTTTACGACTATCTGACCGCTGTCGCGTTCCTTAGCCGCCTTCTCAAGCTCTTTTCGCGTCCTGTCGATTTCCTGTTTCTGGGCTTTCAGCAGTTCCCGGAACTGCCGCTTGATTTTCAGCTCCCCGGCCCGCGTCTCTATCTTGTCGAGCAAGAGCACCCTGTCGACCTCGCTTGTGATGGCATAGATTTCATCCATCAGGTCGGTCGAGAGGATTTCCTCCCTTGTCAGATATTCGGGCCTTGATAAATCCATGTTGCTATCACCTCTTTTCTATCAGGTCGCAGACCTCCTGATATAACGCGTCGACCTTGTCGCGTAGCTCCGGCAAGAGACCGGTCTCCCGCGTCCATTCCTCGGAATACGGTTCGGCCTGCTGGATGGTCTCCTCGCAGACCCGGAGGCGTTCGGCGAAAAATAAGTATTCTTCCTTCTTCTTCTCCTTTTGCCTGTCCTCCGCTTTCTTCCGCTCCCGTTGCCGGGCGATCCTGAGAACCGCCGCATCGGACATCTTCCCGGAGTCGCCGCCGAGGATCCTGAACGCCGTCCGGAAGTCGCACCGTTCTGCGAGGCGAACAAAATCGAATATGTCGCCATGCGCTCCGCAGCCATAACAATGGAAGCTGTCCGGGTAAATCTTCAGGCTTGCTGTCCGGTCTCCGTCATGGAAAGGGCAGTTGATGAATCCCGCCCGGTTGGGCCGGAAGCCGTACCGCTCGACCACGTCCCTCATGGAGGTCGTCGCCTTGATTTCTTCCTTTGTCATGACAACAGCCTCACGATCTCCCGGCCGGTCTGCCGCTTGTCGCAAAATGCGAACTGTACGCCGTACCGGTCTCGCATGGTACAAAGCGAACGGAATAGCTGCGCTCCGCTGGTTGCCTTCGGGCTGTGTCGCCGCCGCGGATTCTCCCAGAAAAAGACATCCTCAAGCTGTCGGATGTTCCCACCATGCTCGCAGAGGATAATGACCTGAATCCCGCTTTCCTTCGCCCGGACAAGTTCCGCCCGGAACCGCTCGTGCTGTTGGGTGACATTACTGCAAAGTTCGCCTAAGTCTTTTTTTCGGTCGATGACCTTCCGCGGATTGTCGAGACTCATGTAGTCCCCGACATACAGCTTTGACCTGAAATGCTGAACGCCGACCGCATCAAGTTGTGCCTCAATGCGGTCGCGCTCAGACGCGTGTTCACGCGTGTCAATCTGGATCTGCATGGGCTACCCCATCAGTTGAAGGGAAGTCCCTCATCGTCCACGCCGTCCGGGATGTTCACGAAGTCGCCGTCGGATCCGGGCTTGCTGGTAAGGCGCGCTCTTTCAGCCTCGGAAAGCATTTTTTCGTTCGGGATCTGGGCGGACTCGACCTTGTCATCCGTCACGAACCACCGGAATTCCGTCCTGACTTTTTCCTCGCCCTGATACTCGCTGTGGACGATGCCGTAAACGCCGCCAATCTTCTTGTTCTTGAACTGTCCGCACCACTGGGCGCTGTTATCCACCCAGTTGATCGTTGTGCCGTTGGACTTCTCGAAACAGGTGCAGAAGGTTTTAAAGTTCCGGGAGGTCTTGCCGTCCTTGTCGGTGGTGGTGCAGTAGATCGTGCCTCCGCGCGGCCACTTTCTATCCGGGCGGATGTCGTCCTTGAACTGAGTCATGAACAGTTCCGGCTGCTTGTCGTTCTTCGCGAAGTCGACCAGAATGACGACTATCGGCTTTCCGGCTTTCGTCTGGGTCTCGTTGACCTGCTTGATGATCATGTGATGGCCGCCCAGCTCCGGCGCTTCGTAGCTGCCACCGGCGGGAGTGTTATCGTAGTTGTTGGGTTTCTGCATTTCTTAGTCCTCCTTTGAGTTAAGATTCCAGTATTCGCGGATTCTGTCGTCTACGAATTTCAGGTCGTTCGGGATCTCGACGGAATCGAACATGCCCTCCGGGGTCTTCGCGGAGCTGATGCCGTCGCCCTGGGTGTAGAAACGCTGATCACGGCAGTAGATGACCACATCGAAGCACCCTTCGACCGTCAGCTTCTCATCGAGCATCTTGCCGATGGTCTTGACCTTCTCCCGGCCAGCGCCGTCGTCCTCGCTGTGGTGGAGGAAATAAACGATCTTGTCCTCCTCTCCCATGTTGTTGATGTTGTGGATGAGGTTTCTGAAGTTCAAAGCGATGTCGGTGAACTTCTGATACCCGTTTTCCTTCGCCCGGTCGAAGAACTCATCCGCCAGAAGGTACTGGCTGTCGTCGATGACGATGGTCTTGCACTTCGCGGACTTGATAGCCCGTTCAACGAAGGAATACCGAGCCTGAGAAATCTGAGCCGCGGTCTGAATGTTCGGGCTGTCCTCGTACTTCGGGATCCGGGCGACCTTGATGCCGGACTTGAACGGCAACCGCGCCTTTTCCACGGAAATCACCCCGATAGAATCTGAAAAATCGTTGAATCCTTTCAGGCTGTAAGTCTTGCCGGAACCGCTCCGGCCGATGATCAGAACAGGAATCGCCATTTATTTCTCCTCCTTAATTTTTTCGATGTCTCTTGCGATACGCTGCCAGTCCGCTTCCGTCAGCGGCGGATCGTCCTCCGGCGTCAGGTTGCTGACCGTGTTGTGGACGATGGCGAAGGCGTCCGCGGTGGCGGCGGTAACGGTGGTCGTCTTGGACATGACCGCCTCGGACAGAGCGCGGTGCAGTGCGGTTTTCAGGTCACGGATTTCAAGGTATGTCATGTTAGTCCTCCATTTCAGCGTTCTCAGGGTTAATCTCGTACCATTCCTCGGCTCGCTCAACGGCGAGGTCGAGCATGATGTCCTCGTGTGCTTTCAGATAGTCCTTAAGGCATTCCGGGCAGACCACATCATAAGAGCCGTCAAACTGGTAGGCATGGTCATCGAGGATGTGCCGCTTGCAGTACGCGCAGACGGGGCGCTTCTGCTCCCAGCGGTACTGCTCCGCCTCGTAGCGGTCATAATCGTCGTAGGGGTCACCCATTGTCACGCCCTCCGATTTCATCAAGGATGTCCGCAAGGTTACTTAACTTGTCGCACATGGCGAGGATGGTATAAAGTGCCCCGCGTTGTTTGAGTGTGAACCCCGCGCCGCTGTCGGTAATTGTTTCGTGAGCGTTCCGGAGCGACCACATGACATCCCGCGGTTCTTCAGCGGCGATGTAGCAGTCATAAAAGTCTGTGTTTGGTTTTGCCATTGTTTTCCTCCTTTGTGCTATACTGGAGGCGTAAGCACCTCTGCTTACACCCAACTCCCGAGCGTCCGCTGCTCCCCGAAATCAGCGGGCGCTTTTCTTTGCTTCCGCGACAAACCACCGGTCATCCTCTGAAAAGTCCGACGGCTTGACTTTGTGGTGTGTTCCGAGCCTGCCGTAAAGGTACGGCGCTCCGTTTTCTTTGATCCTCAGCCGGAAGACCGCTTCTCGCTGCTCCCCGAAGTAATTCCGGAAGCGGTTGACGATCCGCGTCCCCGGTGCCAGGGTGGCCATCTCCTCGATGGACCGGATCTCCCTCACGGGTTGAAAAGATTCAGCCCGAGCATGATCAGCACCCCACAGAATAAAAAGCCGTTAAATTCCATTCAGTTGCCCTCCTTCCAGATGAATATCTCAGAGCGGAACACACCGCGCCTGTTCGCTTCGCCGTGGCTGTTCACGAGGATGTCCACGCATCCGTTCGGGACACCCCGGTCTTCCACCGTGTAGATGGTGCCGTTGATTAGTAATCGTGTGCCGAACGGGAACTCTCTCCCGGTGGCCACCGTCCTGCCGACGGTCATCGGTGCGCCGCTGGCTGTCCGCCCGGCGTTCCGACCGTTGCAGCATCTCCCAAAGCAGTAGTGACTCATGCGATGCTGTCCAGCGCTCTCCCAGTGTCCCGTTGGAATCCTCTCTGCAAAAAAAATGTTCTCTGCCGGAGCTGCTGTGCTGTCCGTGGCGATGATTGCCGGAATCGGTTCGGCCTTCACCTCCTCGACATGCCAGTGAAACAGCATGACTGCGGTCAGGCCGATAAAGATGCCGGTCTTGATTGCTGTCCATGCTTTCATTCCCGGATACCTCCCAACTGGAGCACGAGCCGCCCGACCTCATCCGCAGGCATATTGCATGCGTTGCATATCCTGGCGAAAGACTGGAGTGTCGGCACCGTTTTGCCGCAGATGATGTTGCTGAAGCCCGGTCTGCTGACGCCGATGTCGTGCGCAAGTTCGGCTTGCGAGTTGTATTCAGCCTCCGGGTCATGTCGGTTAATGTGCCGACCGACCGCCGCCGCGAAACGTTTACGCCATGCGGCGACCTTTTGGGCGGGTGTAAGTGCGACCTTAGCCATTGTTCACCTCCATCTGTTCCGGCCGAATCTGGCCCGAATTTCCTCGGGTGCTACCGACGTTTTTTGCAAAGGAAGCGCGGAGTCTGTCTTTCTGTTCCTCGCTTAACTGCCGCGGCGCGTGAATCCTCAGCCATGCCACCGGGAAGTGTCCGCAGATGGATCCGTCAGGGTTCTCGACATAGTCCGTTTCTGTCGGGCGCTCCCGGTGTAATTTCTTGAATTTCGTGATTTGTGCTCGCTGGCTGAGAGTTACTGTGGCTACACTCTCGCCGGTCAGAAACTCGATGCAATTCTCGGTAAATTCCATTACCCCACCTCCATGAAGTCGTTCGGGTTTTTTCCGATCGCTTTGCAAATGCGAACGAATTCGTCCGCCGTCATCTTGCGCTTGCCGTTAAGAATCCCGGAAATCATGTTATCGGTTAACCCGGTTTTCTGTGC
>Ga0310695_10009891_pt1 | contig 14167 bp, 9 predicted proteins | sample RumenRJG_04DNA_FD_203882 | JGI IMG/M metagenome (GOLD analysis project Ga0310695, IMG submission 203882) | Bovine rumen microbial communities from Lethbridge, Alberta, Canada - RJG_04 (v2) (version 2) | ecosystem: Host-associated > Mammals > Digestive system > Stomach > Rumen | place: Canada... | reverse complement strand
TTTCTACCACCGTTTCCTGTACGATGAAAAAGGCCAGCTCCGTGTGCGAAAACTATGAATAATCGCTGCAATGCTACTTTCGTTCTCTTCATGTGAGAAGTTTGATGTACATTCATACGCCAGCCCCCATCCGCCCCATCCTGCCCATTAAACCTCTTGTCCTGTATGTTGCCATGTCATGGCAACCAATCTCCATCCCTTTGTTTTGTATGCTGCTGGTGTGCCCCGCGAGCTTGATGAGCGAATATTATTGCAGCCCCAAAAATGTTGTCCGGTGCCCGTGGCATCATCCCCGCGCTTCGTCCTGTGGGCGGCCATTTATGGCCGTCAAAATCCTATCTCTCGTGCACCCCGGCGGCATTCTTGCCGCCGCCATCTCCCGTGCCATCGCCCCCCCCAAAAAAAAGTTTCAATCACAAACCACTAACAATCAGCATTATACGAAGACTGCCAGAAAAAATTTTCAATTTTCGTGTTACTTTTGCGTATTTTTGCGACTAATATAATAGAGAGGGGATAAAACTGCCCGCACCCCAACCGCACGCAGCACGTCCCCGGAAAAAGACGACAGACGAACATATGAAGCACCGCGCCGGACAACATCACGCTCCCAAAGCAAGGCATACCTTGTTTGCCTTGTTGAGGCCTGATGCGCTCCGCGACGACGACAACCGAGAGTTCCTTGATATGCTCCACCGCAGCCAGCGCACCATCTTCCAGATCTGCCTCCACTTCACCGACCGCTCCCCCGATGCCATCCGCGATCTATACCAAGAAATTGCCTGTAACCTCTGGGAGGCCTGGCCACGCTTCCGAGGCGACAGCAACACCGACACCTGGGTACGTCGCATAGCCCTCAATGTCGCCGTCACCGAGGTCCGCAACCATGTCAAGCAGCCACGCTTCGTTCCCCTCGAGGATTGGATGTACGACACCATCGCCGACCAAGAGACCTCCGCTCCGCCCGACTACTACCACCTACTCTCTCTCCTCGAACCCGACGAACGCGCACTTCTCTACCTCCGCCTCGACCGACTCTCCATCCGCGACATCGCCGACACCCTCCACCGCACAGAAGCAGCCGTCAAGCAAGACCTCTACCGCCTCCGCAAAAAGATTGACACCCTCAAACAACAACAAGATGAATAAAAAGAAAAACAAAAAAGCCTCGGAGATGCTACCTCTCAATAACCCCACACTAAGCGAAGCGCAGTGTGGGGAGCAGCGTGGTGACAGCCTCGCTTCCGCATGCGACGAAGGTGCCGACTTCGCCGACCTCCAGCCCCTCTTCGACGCCCAATCTCGCCGCCTCGACGACCTCCTCCGTCGTCCCGAAGCACACCCCCATACCCTCAACACCAACCATTCCCGCACTTTCCGCACCCGTATGTTCTATGCATGGGGCATCCTCGCCATCTATTGTGTCGCTGCCGCCATCTATTGGGGCATCAGCCTCTGGCACTACCAGTACGACATCTATTTCCGCATCTACACCCTCTTCCTCGAAGGCTGTTTTCTCTTCCTTGCCGTCGACACCGTCAGCACCACCCTCGCCATCCTCCGCCACGACCCCGCCAGCACCCCCTTCGACTGTATGTTGCGCTATTCCCGCCGTTTCGGCATGCGCCCCCTCTACCTCCCTCGGAAGAAATCGCGCCTTGCCACTCTCATCGCCCAACTTCGCGCCCGTCGTGAAGCCATCGCCACAGCGTCAACAACTCTCAATTCTTCTTTCTCAATTCTCAATTTAAAACGCACCGCCACCATCGGCATCGCCGCCTCCTTCACCCTCATATTGGTCTCCTGCGCCCCCACCGTCGGCGATGGCCACACCCTGACGCAGAACCATCCAGCCCGTATCGAGGCCGTCGAGAGCGTCACAAACATAGTAAACAATATATGAAGAAATCCTGGCCCATAACCATCCTCGTCTGCCTCTTCATTCTCGGGGGGGGGGCTCTTATCCTTGGCTGGCCCCGCACCGTCCCCTTCGACCAGTGCAGCGACCTCTATAAGCAGTATGTAGCCGTGGAGGGTATAAACGCTACATATATAAAGGACTATAAAGTCAATGACACCGTCTTTGTCGATGTCACCCTTCTGGAAGCCATCGATTCTACAGGGTGGGACATCCTCAAAAAGGATTTTGAAGTGGCCTCCCTCCCCCCCGAACTCCAACAACTCGTCGACAACGGGGAGGACTTGGTTTTTACAAAAATGATACCAAAACCCAAGATAGACACATCTGATTTTCCAAACGACTTACTGGCTATCTCCCACATGATACATACAGTGACGGTGTTCCACATCAATAGCGAAATTGAGAAATATGCAGTATTAAATCACAACTATAAAGAAGAGATTATTAACTAAAAACAAAATAATTATTATGCACAAGACATTCACCACCATTGCACTCGTTGCAATGCTCGGAGCCCTGGCCGTCGGCTGCCAGAAAGAAAACATCATTGATGAACCCCCCGTTGTTGCGGAAAACGGCACCGTGTACACGGTGAGTTACGCCGTTGACGGCGTAACTCACCAGCTTACGCTTGTCGGCGACGAGGCTTGGCACGATTTTCTCAACCGTATGCTCGCTTTGGCCGAAGAAGGACACGAGGTTAGTTTCCGCAACGAGGAGGCTGCCTCGCGCGTTGTTTCTACCAAAGAGGTTGTCACCTACTCCACACCCAGCCACGACGATGCCATCAACTGGGCGGCAAAGATGTTGGATGACGGCTACACCGTAACCATCCACTTCGACAAGGAAAAGAAAGTCTACAACTGCTATGCCATCAAGTAAAATCAACCGCCACAAATCTCGCCCGCCTATGAACAAAACAGACACATAAAACTCGAAAACAATCAAGATTATGACAATCAGAAAAACAATATGGCTCACAGCCTTAATCATTTTACCAAGTTTTTCCGCCCACGCCCAGCGGTTTGACTGGGTGAAATCCTACACGGGCACCGACCCGTCGGGTTATTTGTCCAATTACATCATCAGCAGCCTGTGCGATGCTAATGGTGATTTGTATATCCTTGGGCATTTCTCGAACGATGCATCAATGGACGGTAACAACCTGCTACCAGTAAACCCCGCACGTCCTGACAATTTGAATGTAATTGTAGCGAAAGTGTCGTCTCAAGGCGAAGTTGTCTGGAGAAAAGCCATCCATTCGAAAAATCACAACTGCACAGCCTATGACATGCAACTTGTCGGGGACACATCTCTTGTATGCATGGTGTCCATTGTCCTTCCTACAGACAACAATGACCATCTTTGGTACTTGGATACCTTGATTACCCGAAATGAAATTGATTATTTAATGCCAACAGACAGTATCGGTAGTACATCCGTCTGTGGTATTATCACATTAAACCTTAATGGAGAACTGGTAGAGCATCATTTCCTACAAACAGCCTATATCGATTCCCAAGGGAAAATCATAACATATGACAGAGCGGGTGGAATGATGTCTGATTCCAATCGATACGCCGTGAGAGATTTCCGGGCAGGCCCTTTTTGCACAGACAGGTATGGTTCTGTTTACATGGCACACGTCGCCGAGGACGCTATGTGGGTGATGTGTGATACCTGCCAAGAGGGAGGTGGATTCGTCACCTATTCCATTGAGAATGGATTGCTATCCGGAATCGTCATTCTTGTGGATGGCCACCCAAAGTTCAGTTTTTCCCCGGAAGGAAACCCCTCTCACCGAAACTACAGAATTATGAAGTTCTCACCTCATTTTGATGTTCTATCTGATTGGCAATATGTTTTCGACTTGTCAGAGGACATTCAATTTGAATACGATGAAGGTGCATCGATAGTTGTAGACAATGAGGGATGCCTGTATCTCTCCAAATGTGTTCGCAATCCCACACAAGTTAAGGATTACTCTTTGAATGACGGAAATGGATTGACATTTCGCACAAGTGAACAATACTCCGCATACCTGATAAAGTACTCCTCTGACATGACCCCTTTATACATTGTTCAGCCTACCCATAACGAATGTTCGTCCGTGCTAAACAGCCTGACTAATTTTCACACTTTGAAAGTTGACGAAGACTCCACCTCGCTGTTCGTATTGGCCACAATACATAAATATGACCAGAGCAGTATTGTTTCTATCAACAACAACATTCTTGATCTTGACAAAAACGCATGTTTCCTCCGTATTGACAAAAACAGCGGCGAGGTTGTCAGTTACGGGAAAGCGCCATCATCCGACTTGACTTCATTCTTGATGAAAAAAACATTGCCCGGTCTTGTTGTGAAAAACAACAGAGTGTTTTCGCAGATAGTTTATCGGAACAATCTTGAGTGCAATAGAACGGAACTGAATATTCCGACAGGGCAAATCGGCAAATGCCTTTATATCTGGGATTATAGCGGAAATGCAATTTCTTGCATAGACTATGGTTCTACAAGCCAAGAAAGCGAAGGCGGCACCGCGCTCACATTGTTTGACAGCGCACTCTATTTAAGCGGATACACTTCTGTCAACATCACTTTTGGCGACACAACCTTGTACACTGGAGGCAACAGATTGGCCTACTTCGCCCGCTACGTCGATACCGCCTATTTTTATTCATATACTTCTACGCCTACTGAACCAGAAAGCCTAATCAGTAGTATTATTTGCAATAAAATCAGTGTTTTTCCCAATCCGACTAAATCTATGGTTAAAATAGAATTACCAGAAAACGAAAGAACAAGAGAATGCTATATAATTTCAACTACCGGTATATATTACAACGAGAAAGTATCTGAAAACACCTTAAATCTAAGCAAATACCCTTCAGGTATCTACTATATTGAGATAATAACAAACAACAATATTTACAAACACAAAATCATTAAGTTATGAAAAACGCATTATTAGTTAGACACAATCGTGTCTTGGCACTATTGCTACTGTGCCTCCTGTCGGCAAGTGCATTTGCGCAAGTGCCGTCAGATCCACAAGACATTGCTCCTCCCGACCCGACTCAGGAAGAATATCCCTGCAATATCTCCATCGTGGGCGATTTTGAATCAGCCTGTATTTTGCCTATGGAAAAGGAGTGGTACTACGAGGAGCAGGGTACTCTCATTGCCTGTCAAGGAATGACAATCACATATACCGCCTACGCAGACATGGGAGGCAATGCCCCCGAAAGTTGGCTTTGGGAAGTGGCGGGTGCCGTTTCATACTCTGATCATAGTAACGGCAGTATTACAGTCACGTGGGGCGAGGGTACAACCGGTCAATTGACAGTTACGGTCTATGGCCCAGGTGGTATCTCCTGCACCAAAACCGTCAATGTACGCCTGATAGAAAAACCACATATAAATGTGGTGACTACCCCAGCATATACCGAAGTGCCAGGTGGCCCAAAAGTAATTTATGTCTGTAAAGGCGAGACGGTGGAGTTTACCGAACTCTCTTCCACCACCAATACCGATATTGTGGGTTATTACTGGGAAAGCATGATGGGCGGCACATCCTCCACTCCCAATTACAGGATAGAAAACGTTTGGACCAACGACCAGGTCATTCACCGGGTCTACAACAACTGTGGTTGCTATGATGAGGAGGTGTACGAGATTCAGGTGTTGACTGGTGACATTCTCGACCTCGGCTGCTATGGCACAGTCTGCGAGGGCGCAAAGGTTACCTATACGGCCAACAGCCCCGCTTGCAACCAATTCTTCTGGTATGTCGAGGGCGGCACTATCGTCGACGGTCAGAACACCCCGAAAGTCACCGTGCAGTGGGACAACCCGCAGAACGGCTACGGCGTAATTGCTATCGATGGCAACCTCTGTGGCAATACTGCATGCCCTGCAATGTTGAGCAAGAAAATCCCTATCATCGAGAACAATCTCTCCATCAAAGGGCAGACCACTGCTTGTGAGGGCGAAGCGGTAATCTACAGCATCCCCCTCTTCGGCTCCACAGAATATCATTGGAGCATCACGCCCAACACTGGTGTGACACAGATGGCAGTCAACGGCGCCAACGAGCAGATGTATATCTTCAATCAGGCAGGAACCTACCAAATCTCCGTTTCCTACAAGTGTGATTTCCTCGAATGTGGCGAGTTCCAGTCTGAACCGCTAACGGTGGTGGTCAAGCCGAAATTCTCCATCACTGGCGAAGACCGTATCTGTATCACGAACCTCTGCAATCTTTCCACCTCCCCTGTAGTTGTCGCCAATTGGAATGTCTACGATATGGACAACGGCAATCAGTTTGTGGCCTCCTACTCTTCTTTGTCCAATCTTTCTGTTTCATTCCCTCATCCGGGTAAATATCTCATCACCGCCGAAAACAATAATTTCTGCCGCGCGGCCGAGTTTATCCTCAATGTTCAGGATGCCCCTCCGGCACCGTCTCTAAGCGACCTTGACCCGAATAATCCGCACACCGCCTGTCCTAATTCTGGCATTTTACTGAAAGCCAACCCGTCCAATCCCGATTATACCATTATTTGGAAACCTGTTTGCAACAGCGGGTCCCCCGACTCTGTTTCGGGCAATGAGGTAACTATCAATTATGGCAATACCGTCTGCAATGTCGAGGCATACACCTACGATCGTATGCTTGGATGCCGATCTGCCAATGCCTATGTTCACACTGTGACGGAACGCCTGCCTTTGCCAATCAACATTACATCGCCTATTACGGTTTGTCCGGGAAGCAAGATTGTATGGGATGACAATGATGTGCCAAATCAAGAGGCTTTCCTCTACAAATGGAAAATACAAGAAACCATGCAGCATTGTGCCTCTATTCAGGGGGACGCTCTCTCAAATGCTGTCACACTCGCTGTTAATAACCACACTTCGGGCAACTACCCAGTCAATTTCTATGTGACACTTGAACGTCGTTATTGTGGCACCACCATCTACGACACTATTCATATCATCGTGCGTGGACAGGATTCTGTGGCAGTCAGCATAACACAGGACCATGACACTGTATGTCCGGGCACCAATGTTACCTTCACGGGTCATGGCGGTTCTGTCACTGCCTATAAATGGAAGACCGACGAAGGTACTCAGGTATATACTGGAGCCACCTTCACCCACGCCTTTGCAACGCCAGGAAACCATACTGTCACACTGATGTATAGCGTACTCGACTATTGCACCAACACGCAGTACTACACAAGCAAAACCACCCATGTTTACGTGTTGCAGGCGCCTGTCTCAAATGGTTTGTACCTCAATTCATCCACTAATTATGTCGGTGTTCATGTACCGGTTCCCAACAATTATTCTTTTGCTTGGTACTATGAAGGCAATCTATTGCCTAACACCACTGGCGACACTGCGGGCTTCCGCGGTTATGGATGTTACACCTGCATTATCACCGACAACACTACGGGCTGTACAAAGACCGTCACTAAATGTTTTAATGAACCAGTCCCCCCCTGTAACCAAGTGGGGTGGGACAACATTTCCTACAATCCCTGCACGGCCACATTACACCTCGAAACCCAGGTGGGTGGCAGCCCCGTATATTGGTCTGTCGCTGGTGGCGACTACTCAATTGCATATTTGAACAGCACTCATAGCGAGGTGGATATCACCTTTGAAGATGCACACTATTATTATATCACAGCATATTCTTCCGGAAATAATTGTGAGATAAGCAACACTTCCTATGATGTGACCTTTATTCCGATGTTTACATTCGAGAAAAGTTGCAATAAGATTATCATTCACAATAAATCAAAGTACCGGAATGGGAACACCCCCATTAATATGACAGTGAATGGCTCACCAATCAGTTTCTATGCCCACGATGCCAGTTATATTTATCCGATTTCGAACAACGGAAGTTATGGATTCCAGCTGACACAACCCTATAATTGTCCTCTTGCGACTGTAGTTTTCAATACGGTCAACAACGATGCATTGACAATCACAGCCTCTAATGGCTCTAATCCTGTGCGTACCTGCGATAATACCCCATTGATTTTGACAGCAGCTTTGGTTTCAGGTACACCCATATCCTCAACAACTTGGAGTTTTAGTGATGGTACTTATTTTAAAGAAACGGGCAATGTTTTCAGTCACACATTTGCGGCTTACCCCAGCCCATCCTACCAAATTACTGCAACAGTTTTAGATATTAATGGTTGTCCTATTACTAATACCATTTCAATAAATTCGTATTCAAACACTATAGAACGAGGTGATTTGATTGTACATGGTGAGAAAGTTTGTCCATTTGTTTCATATCGCAATTTAGAGTTTCATAGTAATAATACGAATTTTGATTACACCACGGCATCATACTACTGGAATTTATCCTCAAGCGCATCTTCATCTCTATATTATAGTGTTTACAATACAGGAAATTATCTTGTAACCGTATTCGACAATAATTTCTGCAAAGAGCAAGCTCAAAATGAGGCTGTTTTTAAAACTCGTCCAACCGCAATAATTGTTGCGGATATGTACAAGTGCTGTATCGGCGACAAGGTGAAATTATATGGTGCTCCCGGACCGGATTCCAACGACTACATTTTCGCTTGGGACATCAAGGACCCCAATGGTAACCATACAACACCATCTACTGCAACTGTAACCCTGTCTGCATCTGTAGTTGGTACCTATGAGATTAACTTGAATGTAACCAACAATCAGGGCTGCGATGCCGATGCTTCTACGGTCTACATTACCGTCTATTCTACTCCATCGGCTCCCTCTATCGGGTTCGGTTCACGTCTCTGCATTGATGACCCGCCTGTTGAACTTGTCGGCAGCAGCCCTGTAACCACCGATTTGCATTGGAGCAACGGCAGCACTGGCACAACAGCCTACTATTTCACTCCCGGCGTGGCTACATTGTGGTATTACGACCCAATTAGCGGGTGCAAATCCAGCGAAGCTCACATCTCTATTGACGCACAACCCAATTTCGATGCTATGTTGACTGGTTGCTATGAGAAATGCCCTGAATATTTCAGAAACAATCCACAGTTACCTGTATGGGGATTGACCACATGGATGCAGGACATTGATTGGAAATGGTATCTTGATGGAAGTGGCATCGATGCAGGTTCTGGCAATTATACTTACAACCCTTTAATGCTGCCTCTTGTATGGTTCGGGAAATATAACCTTGACGTGGATTACAACAACAATAACTGCCATGTCAGCTCACCACTTCTTACCATCACCGAAAAAGAAGTCTGCGACTGCGAGAATGTCGATATCACCACGAAGACTAGTTGGTATGTGAAAGACTGCCGTCTTTACTATGACATTAACGTTACGGTGTGCAATAATTCCGACTTGGTGGATTGCTTTAAGGATTTGAAACCTCTCTTTGAGTCTGAATATATGAATGTGGTTTGGACCGACTTCGGTGGTGCCACCCTTGCCCCTGGCGATTGTTTCTCTTTCAATATCCTTCTGGAAGTCTCACAATTTGTGCCGTCCCAAACCGCGGCGTTCCAGTTATTCGATGATTGTAATAATTGCACAACCGAATTTAGTATCAGCCTGATGCCAGACAAAATTGATTGCGAAGAGGAGATGAACCTTGACTGGTACGAAGTGAACCCCGAGTTGTCAAGCAATGTCGCCGCCTATTTCGATTTCAAATTGAACGTGTCGCCCTGTCAAAACCTCATCGCCTTCTGGACCGAGCCGCCAATGGTCATCAACTACTGGTACGATGGTGCTGCAATGGTGCAAGGCCTCGGAATGGTTGACTTCGCCACACTCACACAATTGATGGCCGAAGGTGGTAGGATTTGCTTCTATGCCATCACTTGCGAAGGCGACAAACTCTGTAAGCGTAGGGTCTGCATCTCCGCAGAGGAGGTTTACAATATCCTGCACGATATGGGGCTTGCTAAGACTAACACATCTGGCGGTAGCAAAGGTGGCAACACCAAGCGAATGCCCAACCCCGAGCTTGGTAACGACACCGACCCGCGCCTGATGCCCAATCCCACCACTGGCGAGGTCAACGTCATTGGCACGGCAGATAAGGTGGTCGAGGTGCTGGTCATGGACATGAACGGTCGCAAGATGGCCACCTTCGACAACACCTCCAACTTCAACATCTCCACCCTCTCCTCCGGCATCTACATCGTCCGCGTCAAGACCCATCGCGACAACACCGAAAAAGTCACATACCTCAAACTCGTCAAAAAATAATCAAAAGCGAAGTGGATAGGGGGCTTTCTTACAAGCACCCCCTATCTACTTCACATAATTTACAAATCTAAAAAAAACAACAATGAGAAAAAACAAAATCCTTCCGTCGCTGCTCATGGGTGCTATGGTCCTATCGATGACAGCATGTGAGAAAACAAACAAAACATTAGAGCCTAATTTCGCTGTCTCAAACATTGAGTTCTCTGATTGCTTGCAACATCATGACAGCAGGGGAGTAAAAGGTCGCTATAACACTGACTCAGTTTCCATTAATTATCACAATGGAACTGTTTACATTACACATTACAATCTAATAGTAAACTGTGGATTTGAAAGAGTCGATGTCGATATTAATGTGTCTTCTGATACCATAAGAATTTTAGAGAGTGGGTATCCAGAAAACGCAGATTGTATGTGTGATATTGATAATTCGTTCGAGATAAAAAATGTACCATCGGGCTTGTACACGGTAATCATTGAAAATTGGGATTCTAATCCTTATTGTCAAACTTATAGATTTTAATAATAATGAAGAAAATATTTGTCTGTGCAGTATTTGCTCTATTGTCTTTTTCGGCATTTTCACAAATCACAAGAGATGCAGCATACGAGATATTGAAGAATTCCTGTTTGAATAACAATTATTCCAACTATGAGATTCTGGCATCCACTGAGGTTGTTCCTTCATCGGATACTATTTATACAAACAATACCTATGTTGTCTCTCCCTCATATCCATGTTGGTTCTTTTTTGTAGACTTGGACCCGTATGCAGATTGGTGGCACGCATGTAGGTACGTCTTTGTTAGTGTTGAAACAGGAGAATGTGTTTCAACTAATATGCAGTCTCCCCCTGAATATAATATGGATATGATGCATCAGGTTGTTGATTATTCACCTTTCTCCGACGACGACATATTTAATATGCCAGTAAGCTATTTTAATGCGAAGAATGTGTCGGAGTCAACCAATGAATATGCGGTAATAATTAACGGTGGCTATGAACCGCGCCAAAACTATCCTCGTTATTACAATCATTGCAGAGCCATCTACCAAATGTTGGTAAACAAGTATCACTATGATAAAAGCAAAATATTTGTATTGATGGCTAGTGGGCCGGGAACTACTAAGGATTATAATAAGAGTAATGATTATAATCATCCGAATCTTGTGCATTATTCGGATGATCTTGATGGGGATGGAACAAGTGATGTACAGTATTCGGCCACATATGCCAATGTGTCCAACGTGTTTAGTGCATTGCATAATATAATTACTGAAGATGATAATGTTTTCGTCTTTGTGACTGACCACGGAGGAAACGGGGATGGAACAGGCTCAACTATAGCACTTTGGAATAAATATGAGATGACAACTTCTCAATTTGCACAGGAAATAAACAAAATTAATCAGGCCAAAACCATTAATCTATGTCTGGTCCAGTGTTATAGTGGTGGCTTTGTGTCACCTCTTAGTGGATCCAATCGGGTAATCACAACCTCATGTGCAGCAAACGAAGTGGCCCATGTGCAAAACAGTAATCTCGCATATAGTGAATTCTGTTACAGATGGATTTCGGCAACTCTTGGATACACTCCCGATAGTCATAGCTCTGTCAATGCAGATTACAATAGCGATGGATTTGTATCAATGGCCGAGGCTTTTACTTATGCCAAAAACAACGACTTTTTTTACTATCATTATCCAGTGGGAGATGATTATCACGATACCCCACAATATGGTGCACCTTATATTCCAAATATCGGGCCGTATCTAACTCTTTCTGGATTATTAGACCATAACGTCGATTTGATAATCCGAGATAGTATAAGCGATAATGGCTCGGTACCAAGCAATGTGCATTATATGTGGGTGAGTCCAGACATTTGGCTTGAGGATAAATATGGGAACATAATTACCAATCCTCACGGTAATACAGAATGCAGAGTCTGCGTAAAGATTACTAACAACGGAGATATGCCGACCTATGGTGGTGAACGTCTATTCTTGAATTGGGCCAAGGCTGGTTGTGATTTAAGGTGGGATTATAATTGGACTGGCGACAATTATTTCGATTGTGGTGCCCGTACAGGAGATGTGATTGGGAACGCCGATGGGGTTGTACTACCTATAATAGAAGCACATAGTTCATATGTCAAAAAGGTGACTTGGCCTGTTCCCATGGCGGAAAATTATCAAAATTGCACCCAATTTGATGCAGATAGATGGCATTTTTGTATTGTTGCTAGAGTACACGATGATTATTCCATTTCTGGGGAACTACAAAATAATGGTGAGATGGGCGGATTTACAGTCAATAATAATAATGTTGCCTGGAAGAACATCTCTATACTAGATGCACAATACAATACCGCTGTCGTCTCCTTCTCCAACCCATTCGACTTCTTGCAAAGATTCCGTCTGCATTTTAGAACTAGGCCAAACAAAGCTGGTGACATTATCTTCAAACACGCCGATGTACTCATCCGCTTGGATGATGAACTTGTCAGGCTGTGGAAGGATGGCGGAGGTGTCTGTGTGGGCGGCAAGTATCTGGGCGAAAACAGATTCCTTGTACAGGAGCCAGACTTTTATCTCGAAAATATTGTAATGCCTATAGGCCGTCATTATACTGTTGAGACAGGAGTGCGTTTCTTTACTCAAACTACCCCTCTCTGCAATGAGTTTGAATTTGATATCATAGAGGAAGGAGAAAAAGAAATTATCGGTGGAGAACATTATTTGGCTATAAAAGATTCTACAAAGAGGTTTAAAGCCATTGCTTTAGAAAACAAGACTGTTCTTGCTGGTGACAGCACATCCTTTACAGCACAAACAATTTCTGAAGATGCGCAATACACTTGGTTCAGTACGGTGGGTGATACTCTTGCTATTGGTGACCTGTTGCAAACATCACAGAATACAACACGTCAGTACATTCTTGAAGTGGTGTCAATCGAGGACAACTATAAGGATGTCGACACAGTGACAGTCTCTGTGCGTCGTGCTGCCATTACTGCACTTACTCCCAATCCCGCCAATAACCAGACTATTGTCAGCTACCGTTTGGCCTCCGATGTTACCAGTGCGTCTATCGTCATTGCCAATGCCACAGGGCAAGTGCTATACTCCGCACCTCTTGATGTAACACAGACAGCCCACACGGTTAATCTACAGGCCATCCCAACAGGACAATACACCGTCCGCATCGAGTCCCAGGGTTCGCCCCTCGACTCCAAAACACTTATCGTCTACTGACCTTACAATTATTTTTCAATAACACTCACTGCCACGGCAGGCACACATCGCGCCTGCCGTGGCACTCTTTTTACGGTCTTGCTGGCGACTCGATGCATAATATGAATCTTTCCTTGATTCTAATTCCGGCCTCCGGGCCTATTGTTTCATTTAAATTTTCATTATTATGCATTACCAATCAAAGCAAGACCTTGCCATGGCCTACTTCCCCGACCGCAGCAAGGAGAGCGCAGGAAAACTCCTCGCCCGCGAAATCCACACCAACGCCCCCTTGATGGCCGAACTCTCCAAAACCGCCTACTCCCCCAAACGCAAACTCCTCTCCCCCAAACAACTCCAAATCATCTTCTCCTTCCTCGGCGAGCCATAGCCTTAACATTTAAATTGGCACATTTGTTGTAAAAAACACTACGAAAATCGGGGGCAATCACATTTTGCCTTCGATTTTTAATTTCTCTCTATCAAATAATTACAATTTATTTTCAAAGAAAGTTTTGCCATTTGGAAAATAGTATGTATCTTTGCATTCAGAAAATTGAAATCTGACATGGCAAAATCCTGAGCAACTTTTTGTTGCTCAGGTACTTATAAAGAAAGTTAAACTAAAATTAAGGATAAGGAGGAGTATCAAAAATGAGGGAGCAAGCAATTGTCTTAAACCAGCTGACCAAGCACTATGGAACCCATCGGGGGATCAACGACCTCAGTTTCTCGGTGAATGAGGGCGAGTTT
>Ga0310695_10009890_pt1 | contig 14168 bp, 13 predicted proteins | sample RumenRJG_04DNA_FD_203882 | JGI IMG/M metagenome (GOLD analysis project Ga0310695, IMG submission 203882) | Bovine rumen microbial communities from Lethbridge, Alberta, Canada - RJG_04 (v2) (version 2) | ecosystem: Host-associated > Mammals > Digestive system > Stomach > Rumen | place: Canada... | reverse complement strand
ACGAAGAAAAGCGCGCCGCGTTCCAAGAAGAAATCACTCGCCGCGCCGATGAAATCCGTTCTTTGCAGACAAAGCTTCAAGAAGCCCAAGATTTGGGAATGGACGCCGACGTAAAGAGCTATCAAGACTCCATCAGAATAAAGTCTTCAAGCCTCAAGACTTACACCCAGCAAAAGAACACAGAGTTGAACAACATCAAGAACAACCTTTCAAACAACAATGAGTTCTACAAAAACCTCAACCGCACCATCAAGAAGGTCGCCGAAAACGAAGGCCTTTCAATGGTAATCAATTTGCAGCAAAGCAACTCTATCTTGTGGTACAGCCCGGCCGTTGACATTACGGACAAAGTAATTGAATCTTTGGAACAGCAATAATGGCCGAACTGACTCCTTTAATGGAGCAATACAATAAGCTAAAAAACGAGCATAAAGACGAAATTCTTTTGTTCCGACTCGGAGATTTTTATGAAATGTTCGACGACGACGCAAAAGAAGTTTCGCGCCTTATAAATCTAACCCTTACGCACAGAGGCGCCTCGCCAATGTGCGGCATTCCTTACCACGCCGCCAAAGTTTACATTGCCAGATTGTTGCGCCTTGGAAAAAAGCTTGCCATCGCGGAACAAGTTGGAGAAATCAGTCCAGGCGGCGGCCTTACCGAGCGCAAAGTCGTCGAAGTCATCACTCCGGGAACGGTTGTGGACGACGACTACCTTGACCGCGGAAGCAACAACTTTTTGGCGGCGCTCTCGGTCAGCAAGGGCAGGGCGGGCTTTGCCTTTGTTGACGTAAGCACTTCGGAATTTTTGGCCACCTCTTGGCCCGCCTCAAAAATGGCCGAAAACTTTGCCAAGGAATTGGACCGGGCGAGTCCCAAAGAGCTTTTGCTTCCCCAATCCTTGCGCGACAACGGCGACATAAAGCAGGCGCTTGGCTCCGTTCCGCATTTGCTTGTTTCTTATTACCCGGACTGGCATTTTTCCAGCGACACATCATTTGTCCGCCTTACCCGCCAGTTTAAGACAAAGAACTTGGCTTCCTTTGGGCTTGACGAGTCCAGCCCCGAAGTCGCGCCCGCCGGCTTTTTGCTTGACTACTTGGACAAGACCACAAACGCCGAGCTTTCGCACATCGCGGGAATCAAGGTTTACCAAGACAGCGATTACGTTTTGATTGACGACTCTTCAAGGCGCAATTTGGAAATCCTTCAAAACCTTCGCGACGGCTCTTCAAAGTTTACATTGCTTGAATGCGTAAACTACACGCTTACCGCGATGGGAAACCGCGCCGTCCGCCAATGGCTTTCGTTTCCGCTGGTTGACATAAAAAAAATCGCCGCCCGCCAAAGCCACGTAAAAATGTTTTTTGAAAACGAAAGTCTTTCCGCCTTTTGCCGCGAAAAGCTTGCCGGCATTTTGGACATTGAGCGTTTGGCAGGCCGCGTTGCGATGCAAAAGGCGCACGCAAAGGATTTGGCGGCGCTTGCCGAAAGCCTAAAGGCTTGGCTTGAGATTCAGTCGGCGCTTTCTTCTTATGATTTTGGAATGATGGACGAGAACGGCGCCCGCTTTATAATCGACTTGATTGGCCGCGCGATTTGCGACGATCCTTCAACGGTCTTTACCGAAGGCCGCTTGATCCGCGCTGGCTACTCAAAAGAGCTGGACCATTACAGGGAAGTTCACGACAACTTTAATAAAATTTTGGACGACTATCTTGCCGAAGAAATCGCGGCCACTGGAATCCAAAACCTCAAAGTAAAGCATAACAATTTGGCCGGCTACTTTTTGGAAGTTTCGCGCGGCCGCCTGGACAAGGTTCCAAGCCATTTTATAATGAGGCGCGCTCTTACAAACGCCGACCGCTACACGACCGAAAAACTTCAAGAGCTTGAGCGCGAGTTGAACAGCGCCAGCGTAAACATCATCGAAACAGAGCGCGCTTTGTTTATGGAAGTCCGCTCTCAGATCGAACCTTACGTTCCGTATTTAATGAGCCTTGCAAAAGCTGTCGCTTACACAGACGTTTCCGCCTCGTTCGCTTACGCCGCGCGCGTTGGCCGTTGGGTTCAGCCGATTGTTGACGACAGCCTTGACTTTGACATTAAGGCCGGCCGCCATCCGGTTGTCGAGGCGCATTTGCCTTCCGGCGAATTTGTTCCAAACGACATAGAGATGGTCGCAAGGGGAGAGCCATCGTTCCTGCTTATAACCGGCCCAAATATGGCCGGCAAATCCACCTACTTGCGCCAAAGCGCTTTGATCGCCTTGCTTGCCCAAACAGGAAGCTACGTTCCCGCAAACGCGGCCAAAATCGGTTTTGTCGACAAAATATTTTGCCGCGTAGGAGCCAGCGACAACCTTGCGCGCGGCGAGTCAACCTTCTTGGTCGAGATGACCGAGACTGCCCGAATCTTGCGCGGCGCCACGGAACGTTCCCTTGTTATTATGGACGAGGTTGGCCGCGGAACTTCGACCGAAGACGGACTTTCCATCGCGTGGGCGGTAAGCGAGCATTTGCTTAACAGCCTAAAATGCCGCTCGCTTTTTGCAACCCATTACCACGAGCTTACGCGCTTGGAGCATTCATCGATGCGCCTTCTTTGCATGGACGTAAAGGAAACGGACGGCTCCGTCATCTTTATGCGAAAGATTAAGGAAGGCGCCAGCGAAAATTCTTACGGCATTCACGTAGCCAGCCTTGCAGGAATTCCTCAAAGCGTAATCGACCGCGCTGGACAGATTCTAAAACATTTGCAGACGCTCGCTTCCGAAAAGCCTTTGATGGTTCAAAACGTTCCCGCGCCGCAAGAAGAGCCGGCTCAAAGCCCCGCCCAAGGCGCGCTCAACGCGCCCGGACTTTTTAGCGACGAGGAAATTGTTCTTGACGAGATTTTGAGCGCCGACGTTGACAACCTTACGCCGATGGCCGCCTTGCAGCTTGTAAGCCGCTGGAAAAAGTCCCTCAGCGGCCGTTAGTTTTGGTTAGGAAAAAAGTCGGCTGTTCGCGCGGCGGAAACTCATTTAGCGCCAGCGGCGTTTAACTCTGCTTCGCTGGCCCTAAAGTATTGGGGACCGTCGTAGTCGGCGAGCGGCGAAAGGCCCTTGGAAATTTTCTCTTCCGCCAAAGCGAAAAGGCTTTCCAAACTTATTGCGCGGCCTCTTTGCGCGATGATTTTTTTTCCTTTGAACAAACCGTTTTCTTTGCAAGCGTCAACGAAAGTTTTTGCCTCAAGGCCGCAAACAAGAATCGTTTCTTTCGCCGCGAGTTTTTGGTCTTGCAGCAGTTTTTCTTCCAAGACGCGCAAGTCCCAGTCGTCGCAGGGAAGGATTTCGGTTCCGTTTAAGAAAGCCTTTGCGTAAAACTTGTCTTTATGCGCGTCGATGATCGGAAGGACGATTCCGTCAAAGTCCATAAAGGGCCATGCGTACGCGTCCAAGGAATTTATTCCGTAAAGGGGGATTTTTGAGCGGCCGGCCGCCTTTTGGGCTTGCGATGAATTCTCGTCCGCCGCCTTCGTTCCGCCAAAAAGCTCGATCGCCTTAAGCGCTGCAAAGCCCAAGCGCAAGCCCGTAAAAGAGCCGGGGCCTTGGGTCAAAACGGTGTAGTCCAAGTCGCCGGGCGTTAAGTCGGCTTGCTTTAGAACATAGTCTATGGCCGGCAAAAGTTTTTCGCTTTGCCTCATGCCGATGTCCAGCGTAAGGCTAGCCAAATAGTCGTCGTTTTTTGCCGCGATTTGTATGCAAGAAATCGCCGTGTCCAAGGCGAGCGCTTTCATTTTATTTCTCCGTAGGGCCAATTTTCTATTTGAATGTCACGGGCGTTTGGGTCGTTTGGACTTACGCTCAATTTGACGATGATTGTTTTTTTTGGAAGCTCGTCCATTATTTTTTCGCTCCATTCAATCAAGCAAACGCCGTCGCCGTAAATCATGTCTTCCGCTCCCAAGTTGGCAAAGTCGTCCGCTCCTTGCAAGCGGTAAACGTCAAAATGGTAAAGGGGAAGCTTTCCTTCGTATTCTGAAATCAAGCAAAATGTCGGGCTTGTGATTGTGTCCTTGACGTTCAAGGAAAGAGCGATGCCTTTTGTCAGGGTGGTTTTTCCGGCCGCCAAGGGGCCTTGAAGCGCGATTACGTCTCCTTTCTTAAGAAAAGAGCCCAAGCGTTTTCCAAAGTCTTGGGTTTCTTCCGCGCTGGACGTGTGAAATGTCATATTGGCAGGGTTCCTGCGTTGTCGTTTTCGTTTATGAATTCCTTAAGAGCCTTAATGATCGGCAAAGCCGGATAGTTCGGCTGGGTCAAGAGTTCAACTTCTATTATTTTGTCTCCAAGCGGCCCAGTCTCTATGCTGAATTCTATGTTTGAATCAACAATTTCTGTCGGCAACTTTAAGCTGGCGATGGCCCTGTAGCGTCTTATATAATAAATGGCGCCAGGTTCACGCGCAACATCCTTTAGCTCAAGTACTGTCATATTCTCCGTGTCCAACCATTATAGCGCGGTTTGCGTTATAATATCAAGTCGTTATTGATAATTGTAGACAAACGCGAAAATGTCGTTTCTGTCCTTTTCATCGATTTCGATGAACGAAATGTGCAGCGCAAACTCGTTTGTCTCGTTGTTTTTTTGCGCGCTGACAATCAATCCGTAGGCTTCAAATTCTTCCCGCTCGGGAAGGCTGATTTTTATCCACAATTTTTGGTCGCGCTTTATCGGCAATTGCGTTTTAATCATGCAGCCGCCGGCGCTGACGTCGGCCAATATTCCTTCGTATTTGTTTTCCTTAGGAGCGTAGGTGATTTCGCCGCGCTTTCCAGTCTTTTCTTCCACCGCGCTAAAGACGCACTTGTTCCCGATGTTGATGCGTTTCCATTGGCGGCGGTTTTGCATGCTTACGGCGTTGGAATGGTTTATGACCATTTCCGGCACTCCGCCAGATCCGTGCTGAAAGCGAATCACTCTTGAAGAGAGAACGTACTGGGTGCCGCGTTTTGTCATGTAAGTCATTACGATTTTGTCCAAGGGTTTTGGGCAAAATTCCGTTCCCTCCAAATTTTTGGGAACTTCAAGAATAAGGCTGTCCTGGTCGTTTTTCCTAATTTTGAACGTGTAAAAGCGGCCGCCTGTAGCCGGCAAAGTCAAGGTCTCGCCTTCGGGAATGTTGTGGCTTGACGGAATGCTGTGCTGCATGCGCTCGATTCTTTCAAGGCGGCTCTTTAGCTTAAAGACTTCAAAAATATCGGACTCGGCGTTTTTTTGCCTAAGGCGCAAGAATTCTTCGCGCAAAAGGCCGTCCAAGTATTCTTCGTCGTTCCACATGTAATAAATGTTTCTTGCCTTTTGCCTAAAGCAAATGTTCCAAAGCAAAAGCGCCTCTTGACGCGTCAAGGAAATCCTTTTTGCCAAATCCTGAACGTTTTTTATCGTCGTGGGCCTGTTCTTTTGCGCTTCGATGTATTCCGGCGATTCCTTTCTTTTTTGAAGAATCTTCCAAACGATCCAAAGCAAAAACAACACGCCGATGCCGACCAAGGCAAAGGCCATGACTGTGTAGGGAAGGGCTGTCTGTCTTGCCGCTAAAGGCGATCCTGTCGCGTCCATCTTAAACTCCTAAATGTTTTTAACCGCTTCCGCAAGGGATGTAAGGCGGGGGCTGATTTCGTACTCCGCCAAGTCGCCAAGAGTGACTGTGTCGCCGTTTGAAAGCGCGCCGTTCAAGTCGTTAAATATCGGCATAAAGTCTTCAAAGAAAGCGCTTAAATTTTTTCCGTCTATTTTTATCGCCGCGAATCTTTCTGGGAACAAAGTTGAAAGGGCGATGATGTGGCAAAAGTTGTCGACAACGTCGGCAAGGCGCGCGATGGAAGCCTTGGCCTTTGAGTCGCCGCCGTTTTGCAATTGCGCCGGAATCTGCGTCAAAAGCTCAACGGTGTCCTTGATGTCGGCGGACGCTTTTTTAAACGCGTCGGCGACGGCGTCTTCGGAAACAACGGTAAGGTCGATCCGCTTTGCGCTTTCGATCGGCTGGTCGGCGGCTTTGTCAAAGTCTTGCGCTTCGATTTGCTTTCCGTCGATTTTTATTCCGACTGTCGCGCATTTGTTTTGCGACGCGGTTTGTTCAAAGGAACGCAAGACGTCGCCGACAGTTTTTTCGTCTTCCAAAGTTATGTCAAGTTTTTGTTCGTTTAAATAGATTTCCATTTTTTAACCCACCTTAATTATTGTTTCGCTGGTTTTGCCTTGTAAAGTTTGTGATTCCCTCTTGCTGTTTTTCCAACGAATTAAGAGTTCCTTCCATTTGTCCGTACTTCGCGCGGAGCTCGGCTTCTTTGTCGTCAAGCTGGCGCTCAAGCTTTGTTATTTTTTTTTGCGTCGAGTCGATTTGCCTGTTAAGGACGCTGTCCTTGTTTGCCAAGATTCCGCCAGTCTGAACGTAGCTGGTAAGCTGCTTGTCAATCAAGTATCCGATTCCTGAGTCGACGATTAAGTCTCCGTCGGAATCGTAGCCGAAAATTTTCTTTATGTCCTCAAGGTTGTTCTTTAAATTTTCGTCAAGTTTTTTTTCGTCAATCTCAAGGTAGCCGCGCATTTTTCCGGGGTTGTAGCCCGAATAGTTTGTGGCGTTTGTCGAGATTCCGATTTGGTTGAGCATCGTGATTTCGGCGTTTTCGGAAAATTTGTATTGAGCCGTTATTATTCTTTGCATCGAGCCTTTGGCGCTGGACAAGCTAAAGTCGTTGAAAAAAAGGCCCAGCTTTTTTTGGTAGCTTTCTTTTTCGTCGTTTGAAAGGTAGTCCAGTTCTTGAATGATTTCCGGCTTGTTTTGGCTAAGAATGTTCATCTCGGCCACGGCCTGGTTGTATTTTCCGACAAATTGAATCAAGGCGTCCTTGGCGCTTTCTGTGTCGGGCTTGATTGAAATCGTCGCGGTCCTTTCGGTCTTTTCGTTTACGTGAAGCGTCACTCCGGGAACGACGTCGTCGATGTCGTTTTGCGGACGGGTTATCGTTATTCCCTCGTACTTGATCACCGCGTCTCCGGCCTCGCTTATCGCGTGAACGGCTTCGTAGCCCAAATCTTTTTTTGCGTCAAAGGCGGTCATCGCGCTGACTTCAAGCTCAACGCCGGTGTTGCGGTTCTTTATTGAAAGGGCCTTGATGCCCGGAAACTTTCTTGCGTCAACGCCTATTCTTACTTCTTGGCCTTGGCCGCTCTTTGCGTCAAATTCCCAAGCCGCGGCGGGAACTTCGATTTCGCTTTCAGTTCCGTCTTCCAAGACCGCGTACAATACTGAGTTGCTTCGTATTTCCTGCAAGTCCTCTTTTGGCTTTTCGGGAGCGGGTATTCCTGTTTCGCTGCTTTTGTTTTCTACCGTGACGCCGCCAAAGGTAACGCTTCCCGCTCCGGGAATGTCGGGCGCGTCAAGGCCTTGGTTTATAGCCGTTGTAATGTCGCTTGTCTTTCTTGCCTTAATCGTAAACTCGACCCGCGAATTTTCGTTTGACGCCACCGCGGCCGGAATCTTAATCTCGCCGCCGCCGCGCGGGCCAACCAAAAGGCCTGTTTTTGTAGCCTTTACGTTTGCGGCCGAAAGTTGGGGCATTCCCTCTTGTTCCGCCTCTGAAATTGAGTCGGCGGAAGGGGAGGCCAAGTCGCTTGCCCTTGTTCCAAAAGTCGTGGATTTTGAAGCGGTCTTTCTGACCATTTCTTTGTCCAAGGCGTAGTCCAAGGCCGCGTCTTCAAAGACCAAACGGTTTTCGGCGCCTGTTTTGAGCGATTCAATCAAGAGCGCTTTTTGGCCCTTGTTGACGCCGATCAAAGACGCCTTGATTGTGTTGGCGCCGCGTTTGTTCAAGGACGTGATGAAGTCCTCGATTTTTCCGCCGCGCCATTTATATGAGATTGTTTTGTCGCCAGTTTTAAAAGTGTATGTTCCTTCGGGAACTTCTTCGCCCTTGGCAATTTCCTTGCTTAAAAAACGGTCGCAAGTTGCCGGCGTGATTACGTCGATTTTAAATGAGTCAAAAGCCGCGTCCCGCCCGGCGTCGGCTGTTATTGCAAATTCATCAGTTGAAGAGGCTAATTTGTTGTTGAATGGGTTGTCATACGAGTAGAGTGTTTTAACGCTGTCTCGCAGTGAGGACATTTTTTGGTTAACATCGCGCCAAGCGCTCTGTTGAGTCTTGTAGGATTCGAGCGTATCCTGCTCCCTTGTAAGCGGGATGCGTTCGACTTTCATTAGACCTTCTACGAGATCATTGGTTTTATATTTGTCGCTGACGCCCGGTATGCCGATTCCTGCCATATAACCCCGATGATGATCCCATGTGAGTTTTTAAATCATTTGATCAAACAAAAGACCCATGGTCTTTCGCATGTTGATTTTTATTCTCTGCATGTCCTCGGACGGTATTTCCTTAAGCACTTTGTTGGTGCTGGGGTCAACCACCCTAATTATAACGCTGTTCAATTCTTTGTTGACAGAGAACTGAAGCCTGCGTCCCATCACTTGATCCGACAGTTGTTGCAACTGCTGGACGTCAGCTTTGGTCTGGGCCATGTTTGCCTCAATGTTTTGTACGACGCTGGCGCCGTCCGCAATATTGAGAGTTTGTTCTACACTTCCTGTACCTGCACTAATAGGAACGGAATTGTAGCGCATTTGGCCATCCATTGCCAAAGACTGCCCTATGCTACTAATCGTATTCATAGGCGTTCCTCCTGAAAAATTAGGAAGAGGGAAGGGGCGCGCCTTCCCTTTTCCACGCATTTGTCAAAAAGATGACATCCAGTAATCTCTTTAACAACTACGATTTAGACTATCTCAACAATCCGAGAACATTCTGAGACTGTGAGTTGGCCTGAGCGAGCATAGCGGTTCCAGACTGTGTGAGAATCTGGTTCTTTGTATACTCAACCATTTCAGAAGCCATGTCGGTGTCGCGGATGCGAGACTCGGCGGCCTGAAGGTTTTCGGCAGCAACTTGTACGCCGTTAGAGGCCATTTCAAAGCGGTTCTGGTAAGCGCCCAAATCCGCGCGCTGCTTGTTAACAGTTGTAAGCGCGGCGTCCACTGTACCGATCGCCATGTTGGCGCTGTCAGGTGTAGCAATGCTTACCTGCTCGTCTGTGCCCTGAGTTCCCTTGAGTCCAAGAGCCTGGGCTGTCATTGTGCCAATGTATACTCTCGCGTTCTGGTCCATGTTGGCGCCAATCTGGAACTGCATTACTCTTTCAGAGTTGGCCGCGAAGCCGCCTGTAAGAATATTCATTCCATTGAACTGAGCCTGGCTAGCGATGCGGTCAACTTCAGAAACAAGCTGAGAAACCTCTACCTGAATCTGCATGCGGTCTTCGTCGGAATAGATTCCGTTGGCAGACTGCACTGAAAGTTCGCGGATGCGCTGAAGGATGTCTGTAGTTTCCTGCAAGTATCCTTCTGTAGCCTGAATGAATGAAACACCATTCTGGATGTTTCTGTTAGCCTGGTTCAAGCCGCGGACCTGGCTGCGCATCTTTTCAGATACGGCCAATCCTGAAGCGTCGTCGCCGGCGCGGTTGATCTTTTCGCCAGAGCTAAGTTTTTCAATGTTGCCCATGATAGCGTCATTTGACATGCCAAGTGTGCGGTTAGCATACATTGCGCTCATGTTGTGGTTAATAATCATGTTAAGCCCTCCATGTGTTATAAACTACGCTACGTCTTGTAGCGCGTCCTGCTCGCGCGGGCGATGCCGGTTTATGCGCCCCCGGCACGTTTCAACCCCATTGCGGCAAGAACAAGCGTTCTGCTTTCGCAAAGCGTTTGTTCCTGCCGCCGCTCGCAGCGCAAGGCTGGCTTGTATATGTCAAAGATCAAAGCTCGGTTGAAAACGAGCCTATAGTTACAACAATTTTAGTCCGAATTTGTTGATTTGTCAAGGCGATTTTACAAGAAAAGGGGAGGGCAAGGAAATCAATCGGCTTCCCTGTCCGTCCCCTCCTCTTATTGCTGTATGCCTAAGCTGTCAGACTATCTCAACAAAGACAAGACGTTCTGGCTCTGTGTGTTAGCCTGGGCCAACATCGCAGTTCCGGCCTGCTGGAGGACTGAGTTCTTTGTGAACTCAACCATCTGGGCGGCCATGTCTGTGTCGCGGATGCGGCTTTCAGAAGCCTGGAGGTTCTCAGCGCCGATGTCGAGGCCGCGAACGGCGTACTCCATGCGGTTCTGGTAGGCGCCAAGGTCGGCGCGCTGCTTGTTGATTCTCTTGAGGGCCTCGTCGATTACGCCGATGGCATGGTTGGCGTCATCCGGAGCGGCCAAGGTGATCTTGTCGCCAGTTCCGATTTCGCGAACTCCAAGGGCTTCGGCTGTCATCGTTCCGATGAAAACCTGCATTCTCTGGTCCATGTTGGCGCCGATGTGGAACCACATAGATCCTGTTACAGTGTTTTCTCCCATGGGCTGGGCAAAGCGGCCAGTGAGCATGTTCATGCCGTTGAACTGGGCGCTAGAAGCGATGCGGTCTACCTCAGAAACAAGGGCGCTAACTTCAACCTGAATCTGCATGCGGTCTTCGTCGGAATAGATTCCGTTAGAAGCCTGAACAGCAAGCTCGCGGATGCGCTGCATGATGTCTGTAGTTTCCTGCAAGTATCCTTCTGTTGTTTGGATGAAGCTGATGCCGTTCTGGGCGTTCTCTGAAGCCTGGTTCAAGCCGCGAATTTGGGCGCGCATTTTTTCAGAAACAGCAAGTCCTGAAGCGTCGTCGCCGGCGCGGTTGATTCTTTCGCCTGAAGAGAGTTTTTCCATGTCTTTGGAGAGACCAAGACCCGTTACGCCGAGTTGACGATTGGCGTACATAGCTGACATGTTGTGGTTGATAACCATAGTTTTCCTCCTTGGAAATATGTCGATGAGCAAAATCCTTTTTGCTCCAAAGTATAAAATTGCGCTTCAGCATAACAAGGCTACATCCACGCAGTTTTATACTGATTCGTCTGAAGTCAGTTCCGTCCGGAACCTTACCCTTCATGACTCTTCATAATAATTTTCGACCAGCTTTTGAAAAAACTTTAGCGTTTTTTTTAAAAAAAAGCGAAATTTTTTGAAAAAAATGAAAAAAAAATGAAAAAATGACAAAAAAGGCGGGTCCCAGCGACGAAAAAAAGCCTTAGGTGCCCCCCGTCCTCCGCTTGCGGCTTTACGCCTGCGGCCAAGCCGCTACGCTGACGGGGCCCCACCAAGTCTTTTTTTCTGCGTCCCGCCCCTTGTTTTGCAATTATTCTTTCTTAATTTTAGAAAATTTACAATTTTTTTATTATTTCCAGTATCGCGCGGGTGGCTTTTCCGCGGTGGGAAATCGCGTTTTTTTCGTCGGAAGACAGTTCCGCCACCGTCTTTTTGTATTGTGGCAGGTAGATTATAGGGTCGTAGCCAAAGCCGCCGGAGCCGCGGGCGTCCTCTATGCGCTCGATTACGCTTCCTTCCATAGTTTCTTGGGCGATGAAAAAGCGGCTGGGATTGACCAAAAGGACCATAGAGCAGGAATAGTGGCAGCTGCGGGGGCCGTTTTGGTACAAAAAGCCGTTTTTGGGCGTTCCGGCGGCCAGCGCGGCCGTGGTTTGTTCTATAAGAAAGCGGTTTTGCTCGTCTTGGCTGATTTTGCTACCGTCGGGCTTTCCTTTCATAAAGTCCGGCCCCGCGTATCGCGCCGACCAAACTCCGGGCGCCCCGTCCAAGGCGTCAACGCAAATGCCCGAGTCGTCCGCCATTACAAGCGGAGCCTCTTTTTCCAGCGAGCGGGCTTTATGCCACAAATCCAGGGCCTTTATCATCGAATTTTGGTAAAAATCCGTTCCCGTTTCCTCGGGATCAAAGTCGATTCCCATTTCTTTTGGAATGACAACTTCAAAATCCGGCAAAACCTGGCTGATTTCGCGCTTTTTGTTCAAATTTCCTGTGGCAAGATATATTTTCATGCCCTTATCCTAGCGCAAAGGCCCGTCAAATACAAGCGGAGTATTGTGAAATGTCAGTGCCGACGCGCTTGCGCGAAATCCGCTCGAAGAAAAAATCAAGGGCTTGCCTTCAAAAATACGAGCGGAACGCTCCTTATTTATTACAAAAAAAGCGCGGAACGTTACAAACCATTACAAAAGCATTACAAATTTACGTTTTTGACGGGAAATTTTGCTTGATTTTGGGCTTTTTGACGCGTTTTTGGCCCCTTTTTGGACTTGGCGCGTTTTCTGCTATTTCTTTTTTATATTAATTAAATGTTAGAGGGGAAAAAGTTATGGAAGACTTGGAGTTGGATTTGATTCCGCAAATGCTGGATCAAGGAAAAATGACAAAGGAAGAGGCCGTGATGAAAATCCTTGAGGGAGTTTACACAAACCCCGGCCGCTTTAATTTGCTGGACATGGAGGAGGACGAACGCAGCGATTTCTTGATCGAATCGATTTCAAAAATCGAGGGAATCCTTGAACGCTACAACAAAAGGCTGGGGCCCTTGGGCGCCTACCTTTTTTATTCGATTCCCGGAATCAGAATGTCCTGGACAAAAAAGATGGCCGAGGACGCGGCCGGCAAGCGCGCGGCAAAAAGAAACCTTAAAAATCTTTATGAAATCGAGGTTGAAAAGAATTCCCGCTTGGCGTTTGCAAAAGAGGAGGGCGGCCTAAAGATTAAGGACGCCGGCGGAAAGAAAATTGAGGAGCCCTTGATTTTTAAGCGAGTCTTTGGCCGCCGAAAGAATTTGCTTGAGCCAAAGGAAGTTTTTTACAAAAAGCGGGCGGCCTTTGTCCTAGCCTTAAAGTCCGCCTGGTACATCGACGATTCGAGCCTTGGAAAAATCAGCGGATATTGCGGTTTTTCCGAGGAACGCGTTTTTAAGACGGTGCGAAAAATCAAGGACAGCTTGTTGGAACGAAGCGAAAAGCGGGCTCAAATGGAAGCCTGCCGCGACAGGGCTTGGGGCTTTATTTGCAAGTACCGGGAGATGCTTGCAAGAACGGATCCGGCAAGTCCAAAATTCAAAGAGCTTAAGAAAAAGTTGGATTACCAAATACATTCTTGGAAAAACAAAACAAGGATTTTGCAAAGCTGCAAGATGGCCCTGGCTCCACGAAACAAGGATTTGGCCAAGCTTTTAAAAGTAAAGCCGTATAGAATCAGCGTCTTTTTAAATTACGCCAAAAAGCTTGAAAAGTCTGGAGAAAAGCTTGTTTCCGCGGATGAAGGCGAAGATTTTTCGAAACCTTGACAAAGGGCGGGAAAGTCAGCTATAGTTGTCGTACAGACTTGATCACTTTAAAAGGACAGGTACTATGACAGTTCTAGACTTTCCCGCTTTCAAAAAAGAGGGCAAAAAAATTTCCATGATCACATGTTACGACGCGGCCTTTGCCAAAATCGTAGGAGCCTCAAACGTTGACTGCATTCTTATCGGCGACTCTTGCTCGATGGTGATGCACGGAAAGCCGACGACAGTTTGCGGAACGATGCAAATGATGGTGGACCACACGGCCGCCGTCCGCGCGGGAACCGACAAATTCATCGTCGGCGACATGCCGTTTTTGGCCACGCGAAAATCCTTGGCCGACACGGTTGAGAGCGCGGGCCGCTTGCTTGCCGCCGGCGCCAACGCCGTTAAGATTGAGCGAATCGACACGCAGGCCGACACGATAAAGTATTTGGTCGATTCGGGCATTCCGGTCATGGCTCACCTTGGCCTTACCCCGCAATTTTTCAACGCGATGGGCGGCCACAAAAAGCAGGGCAAGACAGACAGCGAGGCCGAGCGCATTTACAACGAGGCGCTTTTGGCCGAAAAATGCGGCTGCTTTGCAATCGTTTTGGAATGCATTCCCGAAGACTTGGCAAGCCGCATAACCCATGCCGTTTCAATTCCTACTATTGGAATTGGAAGCGGCCGCGACTGCGACGGCCAGGTTTTGGTTTTGCAGGACGCATTGGGAATGACGCAGGGCGCGCCCAAGTTCGCGCATAAGTTTATGGACGGCTGGAACTTGATTCTTGGCGCGCTGAATGACTACGATAAGGACACAAAGGAAAACTAAAATGAAAATCATACGAACGGTAAAAGAATTTAAAGAGGAGCGCGCCAAGATCGGCGCCGATAAATCTGTCGGCTTTGTTCCGACGATGGGCGGCTTGCAC
>Ga0310695_10009888_pt1 | contig 14170 bp, 10 predicted proteins | sample RumenRJG_04DNA_FD_203882 | JGI IMG/M metagenome (GOLD analysis project Ga0310695, IMG submission 203882) | Bovine rumen microbial communities from Lethbridge, Alberta, Canada - RJG_04 (v2) (version 2) | ecosystem: Host-associated > Mammals > Digestive system > Stomach > Rumen | place: Canada... | reverse complement strand
GAAAATACTTATATAAGTCCTTATGTTTTTCCAGTTGGTCTCACTTCTTGCCGACTCAATAAGGCTCGCAAACTGTCTTTCATCTCCGAACCTGTTCATGACACGTATATTGTGGTCTATCGCACGGTACTTGATCTGCTCCGTCACATTTCTGCGGTCGAGCAGTACCAGTTCCCGGTGAACCGGACGGACAGCTTCAGTGCAGTCCTCCGGATAAAAGTCATCCATGTCCGCGATCTCTGTATGGACCCCGCGCTCGATCATGTAATCCTCGAAGTCCTTGAGCTTTTTATATACTCTGATGTATCTGAGCCTTTTGGCTTCATCAACATTGTCGAGTTTGCCAAGGATAATGTCGAATGCCTGGTCCAGGCTGTAAAAATGTATGATCTCTCTGCCGCTTTCCCTCGTGCTCTTTGTTCTGAAGTCTGCATAGATGAGAAGCAGGGATTCTGCTGACAGATCTTCAAGTTCAAGATCCCAGGTGGAATGATTGGCCGCAATATGTGCGATCCTGTCAAGTCCGAACCGTCTCAGGCAGTAGTCTGTATAATAATAATGAAGATAAGGCACGCGCTTTTCTTCATGCTCTCTGCATCCGTATTTGCCTATATCGTGCGATGCTGCAGCTGCTGATACGAGACCGAGGTCCACAGGAACGCCGGCTGCATACAGCTGCTTTGCCGCGTACATCGCAACATAATGAACTCCGCCTATATGCCCTACAGTATTGAATGGCGTTATGTCAGCACCTAAACGCATGAACTCATACACGTATTTTTCACGTATCAGTTCCTTCATCTTCAGATATTCGGTTATGAATCCGTTCTCCGTTATCTCCTGCTCGGAAAGCAGACAGAAGTCTCTCTTAGGATCGAAGCTGCAATGCATCCTCTCGTATTCATATGCATGGTGCATGAACTCCAGAAGACTGTTTCTTCCGTCTCTGAATGCCTCTTCATCAGCAGGTCCGGGTATATGAGGGAAAAACTGATTTCTCAGATACATATATGTATGCATCAGCCAGCCATCCTGAGGTGCAGCTGATCCGCTCAGATCTTTTCCTCCGGATTTTTCCAGCCATATTTCCAGGATCTGATCAGAGTGCAGCCTTGTTCCCCTTTCCGTTTCCCTCTGAAGTATCTCAATGTTAGTCATCTGCTATATCCTCTTAACTGCTTATGCAGAATTATTCCTGCAGCTGTCCGGACACCATATCCCTGACAAAGTCTATGAATTTTTCCTCAATCGTAGGCAGAGGATGCCCTTTGCGCCAGACGAACAGGTACTCCATCTTCTTGTCATCTCCTGCTATTTCCTTGAATACCAGAGAATCGTTCGGGATGTATGCCGTCCTTGGATAGATGCTGATCCCTACCATTCTCCCCGCGAGCGCGGCGGCATCAAGATAGCTGTCCATTTCACATACTATCCGGGGCTCTGCGTCAACATTTCTGAACCATTTATAGATAGTATCGATCAGCGCTTTTCTGCTTGGTACGATGAGCTTTTCTCCGGCCAGTTCAGAAATATCTATGCTGTCGCCTTCTCTTGCTGCCAGAGGATGCGCACTGTTCATCAGTGCCGCGATCTTCTCCTCGCCGACATGAAAACTGTGGAGCAGGGAATTGTCGCACGGAGATGTTATTACTGCAAGACTTATGAGTCCGCTTCTCATCTTTTCAAGCAGGTCATCAGTACTTCCATCCAGGATCCTGAAGCGTATGTTGGGATAGAGGTCAAGAAAACCGGCAAACCACTCTGCTGCTATATCAGGGGCCATTCCCTCGACAAGACCAATAGAAATGGTTCCCCTCATGCCTTCTCCCATCGAGTGGATCTCTGACTGCGTCTTTTCAGCGAGGCTCAGTATTTCTTTGGCTCTCCTGTAAAGCATCTGCCCGGATTCTGTCAGCTTGAGTCTCCTCTTGCCTCTGATAAACAGTAACGTATCGAGCTCTTCCTCAAGGCCCTTGATCTGTGCGCTCAGAGGCGGCTGACTCATGTGGAGTTTTTCTGCAGCTCTCGTGATATTCAGTTCTTCAGCAACGGTAATAAAATACCTCAAAGTTCTCAGATCCATCTCCCAATCCCCCTGTTTCAGATGTTTACCGGATCAAAACCATATACGAATTGTATAAAAAGAAGCAGCCTTACAACAAGACTGCCTGTAATACATATAACATTAGCGTTATCATACACAAAACATATGGTAAGTGCTACCGTATTTCTTTTACCTTATTTTCTATCTCCTGCAGCTCTTCCGGCGTAAGCTCGGTGAGATGCTCCATCTTGTCGAGGAAGAGTTTCAGCGTCTCCTCTTCTCTCCTGTGCACGACTTCGAGGTAGTAGCTGACGACGGTACCTGAGAACATCGCAACGATAATGATCTCATATATCGTCGTTATGACGGTGATAAGCCTACCTATAAAAGTGACCGCCACAATGTCTCCGAAACCGATCGAGGTCGAAGCCACGAACATATACCAGAGAGCATCACCCAGTCTCGTGATGCCCGGTTCTGTGATCAGCACGATAAATGAAGCCAGCGCATACCAGGCAATGAATCCATACAGCACCTTATCGAAGTTTATCCTTTTTATCACTTTCCAGAGAAGTCTCAGTTTCTTCACCTCGTCACCCGCTTTCCTGTGCGTCTATTTTCGTACCACTATTCGCTTTCTGTTTCCACAGGCACATTCACTTCGCTCTTAGCTTCGAGCATCCTGCGATGTTCCTCTTCCGCGCGCTTCAGCGCCTCCTCCAGACCGCTCAGAGCCTGAAACGGCGCAAACTGTTTTGCACGCTGCTCTCTGGGCATCCTAGTCTTAGGTTTCTTTCCCATCTTTATTTCTCCCCGGATCATTCACCCACCCGGCATTCAGGCCATTAGCATCGTATCCTGTCACTATTCTCTATGACCGCCTATCTGGTGGTTTCTCTCAAGTGTGGTCGCGGCTTCTTCGAGATCCATGCCTCTGAACATGGCATTCTTTCCGTACTTCTTTCTTATCGAATTCACTGCTTCCTGCAGGGCAGCATCACGCTTAAGTCTTGCCTGCGTCTCGGCTATCGGATCTTCAAAGCCTTCTTTTCTCTGCTGTCCTGCTGTTTTGCCTTCCTCTTCTGCTTCCATATCGGCGAGGTCGAACAGGGTCATCTGCCTTTCTTCACTTTTCGGCTTGATGTCGTTGAAGTTGACAAAGATCCGCCTCACCGGGTAGTCCGGGATCGCTATCTTCCTGTAGAGATCCGCAACAGCGGGTATGATGACCGAAGAAGCGTCTGTAAGGATACTGAATGAGACTGAACCGTGCGTCATCGGTACTTTCATCGCATTGGAGTAGCCGACACCGAGAGATACATTCCTGGTCAGCATGCCTTCGTCCGTCATCTCATGGCAGAGGAGCTCGGTCATCTCTTTGACTATGAGCTCTCCTTCCTCATTACTGTAATCGCGCATCAGTACCTGTCCACGGCTGAGGGAGTGACTCTTATTCTTATAGCCTTTAATATCAGATATCTTCGTCGGCTCGATGCCGTAGGCGTGATCGATCAGAAGCTCTGCATCGATACCGAATATCCGGTACAAGAGGTCTTCGTCTGCCTCTGCAATGCCACGCATCGTGGTGATCCCGATCTTCGACAGCCTCTTCGCAGTGCCCGAGCCGATCCTCCAGAAGTCGGTCAGCGGCTTGTGATCCCACAGCAGTTCCCTGTAGGTCTCTTCGTCCAGCACACCTATGAAGTCCGGTGCGTGTTTTGCCAGTATGTCGAGTGCTATCTTGCACAGATACATGTTGGAGCCAACACCGGCTGTCGCCCTGACACCGATCCTACGGTATACTTCGCCCATCAGAAGCTCCGCCATCTGTTTTGGGCTCAGTGAGTATCTCTTCAGATAGCGGGTGACATCGATGAAGACTTCGTCTATCGAATAGACATGCATATCCTCCGGGGCTATATAGTCTAGGTAGACCTTGTAGATCTCAGCGGCATAGTCTATATAAAGCTGCATCCTCGGTGTCGCCATAATGTATTCAAAGCTCTTCGGTATCTCGAAGACTCTCGCCCTGCTGCTGACCCCGCGCGAGCGAAGAGACGGCGAGACCGCAAGACAGATGGTCTTGTCGCTCCTCGTCGGATCAGCCACAACGAGATCAGTCGTCATCGGATCGAGTCCGCGCTCGACGCATTCGACAGATGCATAGAACGACTTGAGATCTATGCAGAGAAAAACGTCGCCATATTCACCATTGATGCATTTGAGATCTTCCATTATCGATCCGCAGTGTTTATCAGTTTAGTTAAGTACGTGCCGGGTGAGGTTCTGTCTGCCTCTGTACTTTACAGAAAGCTTTTCCTGTATTCACCTGGGGTCATGCCCTGTGTCTCTGTAAAATTCTTGGTAAAGTAGCTCTGCGAGCAGAATGCGAGGCGGTCTGCGATCGCGGCTGACGTCATGTCTGTCTCCCGGAGGAGACGCTTTGCCTCGAGCATTCTCTCTTTCAGTATGAATTCACTTATAGTGATGCCGAGCTCCTCTTTGAAGATAGCCGAAGCATATGTCCTGCTGACATTAACGTGCTCTGCTATATCGGCAAGCTCTATCTTTTCATGCAGGTGATCCTCGATATATGATACCATCCTCGCAAGCCTAGGAGATTTCTTCTTTTCCTTGAGTACATACTTCATCTTGACTGCATAGTTATAGGCCATGCCGTGGACAAGATCGTACAGATCAGGCAGTGCGGATGCATTGTCGAATTCCTTGATGAACTCGTCGCGTATGTCATATGCGACCATGTCTAGCAGACCTGCCTGTATCGCGACAAGACACATTTCCGATGCCGCGCAAACCGACTCGTAGTACATCTTGTTCATGGCTTCGCTGTATGAACTGCACCTGTTGTAAAGTGCGGTAGGATACTCGTAGTTCTCCTGAGAAAGAGCAGTGATACGGTCTGCATCACCTGCAGCGATAGCATCAAAGTATTTTTTCTTGCGGAGAAAAGGCAGATATATCTGATTTCTCCTTGTTCTGCTCAGGATCATGTTGGCACTCTTTTTATTGCTCATTATCGTAAACCTCTTGTTTGCTGCAGATATCTTCTATTCCGCTCGCGATTTCGTAATTTAATTATAATATTTATAACAAAATTATAACATATGGCACTTCTTTTTTATACAATAATTTTACAAATGTGTTAACTATGCAGGCTGTCAGTTCACTCGAAAGAGTAGTTTTGCAGTTACACATTAAAGGCTCTCCAGTCTACGGGGAGAGCTAAAACTCGATATGAGATAGTGCTTTGGAGAAACGGCTTCGCACATGTCGATTGGGGTTCGACGTGTCCAGGGTCGTTTTTTCATTGAGAAAAAAAGGCGGCTGAGCATCGCCCTGCCGCCGGTATTCAGTGCTTTCCTTTATATCTCGGTTCGCGCTTCATGATCAGAAATTTAGTGAGTTTTATGAGGACTATCACCAGGATAATAACCGCAGCGCCTGCCTCCAGATATTTTATGTTATCTGTGATAGCTTTTTTGATCATTTCCGGATAGCTGAGTTCGCCTTCGTAATCATCTTCTTCCACTATGCCCATGGATTCTGAATGAGCATCGGCACCATAATCATCATCGTCTGCGAAAACTGCTGCCTGTGCGAACATCGTTAATATAAGTGCTAATATGAAGGTGATGGCAAATACTCTTCTTTTCATGGTAATACGTTCTTTCTTCCCTCATCGACCCGGTATCCGGATCTGTTCCATATTTTGTATTGGTCAACTAATATCATCTCACGCTGTTCAGATATCTCTGAAGCGCCTTCATTGAGGACTTACCGAATTTTCCGTTAGCTTTTACGCCAAGCCTCTTCTGGAGTGCCTTGGAAGTACCTTTTCCCCAGACTCCGTCAGCCTTTATCCCCAGCCATTTCTGAAGTGCCATAACAGTCGGATCTTTCTTGGCCTTTTTCACTTTCTTTACTGACTTGAAAGACTTGCAGTATTTATACTGGCTCTTTTTGACCGTGATCTTGCCTGTCTGCTTTACTCCGAGATATGCCTGCAGAGCTTTTACAGTACCCTTTCCTCCGATTCCGTCAACCTTCATGCCATTAGCCTGAGCAGGAGTGCCTGTTGCTGTGCTGACGTAAGCGCCTCTGTTTGCTTTGCAGATGTAATTGGCACCGGTGTTATTGATCGCGCTGCCGTTCACCGTGATATCCGCTGTTCCCTTAAGTGTGGAACCGCTGTATACTCCGACCATCATGCCGGTAGCCACCACTGTTTTCTTGTCGACCTTATTCCCGTAAGCATCTATGATCGCAAGAGAATGGGAATCCTTTTTTGCCTTGAGTTTTCCGAGCATGTCTCCGGCCTTGGTCCCGGCAGGAACATTCCTGACATGAGAGCCGTATGAATTGCTGCCGATGCTGTACTTGCCGCCGTTTGTATTGGCTATACCGGCTGAAGACAGTCCTATGTGACCGATAAAACCGCTTCCTATCGTGACAGGTACAAGTGCATATCCGCCGTACTTCCCTATGCCCTTGACATAAGCGTATGCAGCAGCGCCCTTGTTGATATTGTTGATGCCGCCGACTACGTAGTCTGTTCCCTCCTTGAGGAGAGTGCTTCCGGCATAGATCTCAAGTGTCGGCCTTACCGGGTTACCTGTATAGTTGAGATTGGTATTGCCATAGATCGTTGTGATCGGTGAGCCGTTGGCCTTCCTGTTCAGATACCAGAAATCTGCGTCCGTAGAGCCTATCTTATTAGTAGAGTAATACAGGATACCGTCAACATGTGCCGTACTTGTATACTGCCACTTGGTATAGTTGCTCGGTGACTGGTTCATACTGTAGTACTGTGCGCACCAGAGATCGATGTCCGGTGCAAGACCAACTCCGTTGTTAAGATAACTCTTGAAGAAATTAGTGTTAGCATAAACTCCCGGATCATATCCGTTTGCTCTGACAACATTGGCGAATGCATTGACGGCCTCGATGGCTTTTGCTTTTGTCAGGCCGTAAAGTCTGCCCTTATTCTTGCCGCTTGACTTGCCTGCGAACTCATAGTCCATATAGAGTGGGAGCTCGAGATCCTTAGGTCCTATACCGAGAGCTTTGAGACGGTTTATCGCATACTGCGCTTCCTTCTCGGCTTCTGCTGCGTTCTTGGCCTGTGAGAAAACATATACGCCTCTCATGACTCCGGCAGCACGGGCTTTCGTGAAGTGTGTAGCGAACTTGCTGTCAACGTTAAGGGATCCGTTTCCGTATGTTGTGTATGTGACTCTCATGATGGCGTAGTCACACTGATTCCTCTTGGCTTTATTCCAGTCACTCGACATGGACTGGAAGTATGAAACGTCGACACCGTGGACTATCAGATTACCGTCAAATCTTCCGTTGTGCTGATATGAAGATTTTGTATTGGCAAATGGAGATTTAGAGCTGGATACAGCAAACGCCGGATCTGCAGCTCCTGCAAGACCTGTTACAAGACAGACTGTCAGAACCAGCACTATCATATGTACGGATAATTTTGATACTTTCTTCGATATGCTCATTGCGTATCCTCTCTTTTCCACTATCAGAATGTTGCGACCTCAGGATTGCAGGATTCGCATCTTTCCAGTTTCCTGATATACAGGACCGGTCCCTTTTCCTGATACGCTTCTGCGTACTCCACTCTGACCTTTGCAGTGATCTCCACCCAATCGCCTACTCTCAGTTTTTCATGGCCCGAGTAGTAGGCCAGAAGTCCTGCGAACTGTATGTCTGCTTCGCAGCATGTCATTACGTGTCTTCCGAATGCGAACTGCCCTTCAGGGAGCTCTTCGGAGAGCGCTACGCGGCCTTTTATCACAAAAGTCTTACCGTCGTAGTCATCTTCGTTCTCATTTATATCTCTGTACCACTCAGCATACCATTCGTCTTCGATCTTGATCCTGGACTGGCTCATATCGTATGGCAGAGGATCCTGGATGTCGTCAGGCTCGATGTCATCAGGTCCGTATTCGTACACGATGAGGTTGCGCCTGTTGGCTATCCTTACCTCTTTGTGGAACGGCATTTTGTCGAAGCCTTTCTCGCACCGGTTGAATACGACCATGTCGGCAGTCTGCATCTTGTTGAAACAGAGCTGCCGCATGTTGCGGTTGTACATCATGAAGGTCCCGGCATCGAAGAGTGCCATCTCCTGCTGGATGAGCCAGTTCCTAGGCATCGCCATGAAGAGTTTCTGGTTCTCCCACATGCCGTTGTACTCCACGACTACTCTGTCATAACCACCTTTTGCCGCGATCGCCCGGAGGTTGGCCTCATTCAGCTCCTCAACAGATCTGATATGCTCGACCCTGACTCCCGGGCCGACAAACTTCTCTGGCTCGTAAGCGATCTCGCCTCTCTCACATATAAGCAGAAGTGTCCTTCCGTCATCACCGAACTCGTGGTTTTCGAGAGTTTCTTTTATGAAAGTCGTTTTACCGGACCCAAGGAAGCCGGTAAAAAGATATACGGGTTTATCGTTCATTAGTTATTACGCTTTCTGTTTCTGTTGTTTTGCATCCGGGGGTATCCTCTGCAAAATTGCAGTCCTCGAATCTGTGCATTGCAGCCTCTCTGTCTCTATGCTAATTTGAATAGCTTGTTGATCTTGTCTTTCTTAAGGCTGGTGCCGATGACTACTATCATTCCTGTAGCCTCTGCCTCGGTCTCTCTGATCTCGCCCTCACCAGGCACGTAGTCGAATTCGAGCCATCCGCCTTCGGCATTCTCTACGATGCCCTTTGCTCTGAGTACTTCACCGCACTCATCAAGGCTGTCAATGATCTCTTCGAGCTCTGCCTTCGAATACTTGTTGCTTGTATGTGTTCCGACCTCATCAAATACTTCATCAGCATCATGTCCATGGTGATGATGGTGGTGGTGATGATGGTGTTCATGCTCATCTTCATCTTCATGATCGTGATCATGGTCATGATGGTGGTGATGATGCTCATGCTCATGATCATGGTCTTCCTCATCATCGTGATGATGGTGATGGTGATGATGTTCGTGCTCATCTTCATGATCGTGATCATGGTCATGGTGGTGGTGATGATGCTCATGATCATGGTCTTCCTCATCATCGTGATGATGGTGATGATGGTGACCACAGCTCTCATCGTCGCATTCGTGCTCATGCTCATGTGCGGCAAGCTCTTCATAAGCCTCTTCTCTGAGCTTATCGAGCTCTGCATTCAGCGTCTTCTTCGATTCCATGACCTCGAGGATCTTCGCTCCGCTGAGCTGATCCCAGTCGGTAGTAACTATCGTCGCTTCAGGATTGAGCTCTCTTATGGACTTAGCTATCCTGTCGAGCTCCTCCCCGCTCATGCCCTGCTGATGTGAAAGGAAAATGGAGCTTGCGTGTTCAACCTGGTTACGGTAGAACTCGCCGAAGTTCTCCATGTACATATCGTATCTCTTAGCATCAACGACTGTTGTGAATCCGTTGAGCTGTATCTTGTCATTCTTAAGATCCTGTACGGCGATGATGACGTCTGACAGCTTTCCGACTCCGGAAGGTTCGATCAGTATCCTGTCAGGATCGTACTTCTCAATTACCTCATTCAGTGCCTTGCCGAAATCCCCTACCAGTGTGCAGCATATGCAGCCGGCCACCATCTCATTGATCTTGATGCCTGATTCCCTCAGGAATCCTGTATCGACTCCGATCTCGCCGAACTCATTCTCGATGAGGACGATGTTCTTGTTCTCATAGCCCTCTGAGATCAGCTTCTTGATGAGAGTTGTTTTGCCCGCTCCGAGAAATCCGGAGAAAATATCGACTTTTGTCATGTCGCTTTGCCTCTTTTCTGTAGATATAGATATATTAGTGTATGGTACATGTTGCACTATAACACCACAGATGGTTTGAGTAAAGCATCCTTTACAATTATTCAGCAAATACCCGGCAATCAATCGCATATGCAGCTATCATCAGCTCAATCATATGCGCTGCGGTAATGGCACTGGTTCATCTTCTCCTCCGATGTGACCTCAAACAGATTGCGATAGTTTTCCTGGTTAAATATAATAATCCTATAATTCTTAAATGAAGCTTTTGCTGGTTTTAATTAATATTTTGTTTTTCTATTAAGTGAAACTATTGCTAACAGGAGGAAATCATGGAGAAAGGAACCCCCTTCAAATCCAGACTGACTACTTTGTTTGTAGCGGTCGCTTTTGTCATCATCGGGACTCTTGCGTTGACATTAATGTACACGGAAGCAGCATTCGCAGCCGGGGATGATGCAACGAATTACGATTATGATGCCCTTGCTTCTGCAGCTGAACTGGAGACCATGCCCGGTGTTTACAGGGCCCGGGTTGACATGAACAGCGGAACTGAACCGCAAACCATCGGCATCCCAACCGTTGCTAAACAGAATCTGGCCAATGCGGCGACCAAGGAAATGCCTGCGATCATTATGGGTGCAGCCGTGAACTATGAAGTAAGGACCGGTGCGATCGACTTCACGCCGATCGACGGTGCCGAGCTTGTTGCTCCTTACAGTTATTTCCGTTATAAATATATGGAAAAAGAAGAAAAGGATCCTGACGGCACCACAAGAACGATCAGAACGCTCACAGGATTTGACGGATCCTATTACATCGTTCGTGTAGATATCAGCCAGATCATAGCTGATGCACAGGCAAAGGCCGAGGCGGCAGGCATCAGCCTTGACGGTAAATATCTTCATGTAAGACAGGAAAATAACAAGGCTCTGCTGGTTGCTACTGGTATGGAAGACAACGCATATGTCTGGGCAGATACCAGTCAGACCAACAACAAGGGTGGCTGCAAAGCAGCAGCTTACCCACTTGCAAACAATGCAGAAGCGATGCTGGATACAACCGGCAACGATAACCAGACGCCTTATCTGGATGTGATCCTCATGTCCTCATCAAAGAACGTTGCCGGTGCTGATGCCGGCGGAGCAGATGCACCGGTCTCCAATGTGGATCTTACTTTCTACGTGGACGACACTTTTGACTATAAGCCTTGGCTGCATGCACTTGATCCTAACAACATGCCGACCTTCCCTTATACAATACAGGATGATGAAGGTAAGGATGTTACTTTCGAGACTGAAGCAGATTACAATCAGGCTCTGACGACTAAGTTCTTCAACGAAGAAAATGCAATATCCGAGAACAGCGCTTCCAAGTATCGTCTCATGGGCGAAGATCTGGAGATCGATGTAGGTATTGATCTCAATGATTCCTCATCCGGAGATGGCGCAGAATCCGGTATCAAATGGATAGAAGAAAACATGGACTTCTGGTCCATGGAAAAGGCAATTGCCAATGATAATTACGACAACCACACTATTATCATGATCTGTGAGGTCCCTGTGCTGAATGCATTATCCATTACGGGGACAAATGAACGCTCAGTCATTCTGGATGTTAACAGTTTTGATATCCAGATCGCCAACAACGTGGAAGAGGGGAAAGCAGGACTGACGATCGGAAATAATGCGTCTCTGCGAATCAAAGACAGGTCCAATACCGCCGGCGCTGAACTGGCTATCGGAAACAACGCCACCATGATCATCGAAAGCGGCGGTACCATGATCATCGACAAGACCTGCACAACAGAAGCAGAGTTTGACGCCGCATCCACAGTGGATCCTTCCACAGACCCTGCGACCTATATGAGCGGCGAGATCACGATCAAGGACGGCGGAAATCTTGTCAATTACGGCGTGATCAACATCGAAGGTACAGAAGGTAAGCCTCTCGATCCGAGCCAGGTGGATCCAATCATCAGAGACAAGCAATGTGCGGATATTCTGGTAGAATACGGTGGATTGCTGGATAACTATGGCTGTCTCTCACTGAAAGGTACTCTTCATCTTCTCGGACAACTGAATAACTATGGCAGATTTGATGACATTCTGAGAGCCTATGACCCGGACAAGAATCTCATCGACTATCACCGTGGTATCCAGGTGACATGGAAGGATGATGTCACACAGGAGGGCGTAGTTCCTGGCGTTCTGAATGTGGGTATCGATTCAGAAGGCAAAATAGAAAACAGAGCTGTTCTTAACAACTATGGTGATATCGTTCTGGTACCGGGAACCTTCAACCTGTACGGAACATTAAACAATGAAAAGCATCCTGATGAAACAGTTGATTATGCGGGACATCTGTACTTCTGCATTGTAGATGAGGCTATAATCCCGATTGTCGACCCTAACGATCCGACTGTAGTAGAGAAGCGTATAAAAGTTGATCCTCCTAAAGAGAGCGTATTCAATCAGGCTAACGGCATCGTCAACAATAACGGTGTGATAGACAGTGCCAGAGTCGAGCTTCTCCACAATGGAATCCTCGGAAATCTGATCCCGTCCGAGCAGGAAATAACCAACGCAACACAGGCGATCGCCGATGCACAGACTGCAGTAACCGAAGCGCAGGCTGCAATGGATGCATTGCTCGCACAGGACAATCCTTCCAAAGAAGAGATCCAGGCAGCTTACGATAAAGTCGTAAAAGCGCAGAATGCTCTGGTAGAGGCAAAGCAGCGGCTTTCAACAGCAGAAAAGGCGAAAGCACAGGCACAGCTCGCAGAGCTTGAAGGAAAGGTCTCCGAACTGACAAGCGAACTTGCCGAAGTATCGGTAGTCGACATCTCCAACTACGCAGCAACATTGGAAAAGACATCCTATGCGTATACCGGAAGCGAGATCAGACCTGCTGTGACAGTTTCCGGTCTGACAGCAGAGGATTATACAGTAACGTATTCAAACAATAAAGAGGTCGGCACAGGAACAGTGACCATTGAAGGAAAAGAGGACAGGAACTTCAAGGGCAAGATCGTGGTATCTTTCCAGATCACCAAGAAGGCTGCTCCTGCACCAGCACCTGCAGCTAATCCGGCAGCACCGGGAACTACTCATACAGTTGCAGGAAATACTGTACAGATCATCACACCTGCATCCGGCAGCGCTGCAGGCACAGTCGCTTTCATAAAAAGCAACAATAAAAAGGCTGTCTCAATCCCTGCTACTGTAGCCATCAATGGCAAAAATTACGATGTCGTCAAGATCAATGCCGGCGCTTTCAAAGGATCTAAGACAACGAAACTGATCGTCAGGTCCAAGAAGCTTACTAAGGCCAGCGTCAAAGGATCCCTCAAGGGTTCAAAGATCAAGACCGTTCAGGTCAAGGTCGGTAAGAAAAAGGAGAATAAGAAATACGTTAAGAAATATAAGAAAATATTCACCAAAAAGAATGCCGGCAAAAAAGTCAAAGTAAGGCGTTGATCCGATCGTGATCAAGAGAACATCAAAGGCATACAAGTTAAGCCATAACAAAACTGACCTCCTCAAGTAAGATTATTGGTCTTACTTTTGGGGGTCAGTTCAGCCCGGTCCTTATACTTCCACTTTCAGCGGTTAAATGCAGATACTGCTATTACTTCACACGCTTGAAGTGAGCATATGATTTGTTCTTAGTGCTGTAGAGGCCTTTGGCCTGGGAGTATGGAATCGCACCATCCCAGTAAGCATCCGTGCTCATAAAGCTGGAATGTCCTCCAACACCGATTGCCAGATTCTTATAGGTCGCCGGATAAGTAATTTTGACAGTTGCCTTATTCTTCTTCGTATACCAGATATAACCTACCTTACTCTTCTTCGTAGTTTTTTTCATAAATTTCCATTGTGACTCCACTGTTACATTCTTATCATTCGCTACTTCCAGATTTTGTCCGGTCTGATAGTCGACAACAGTGAAATAAAAATCTCCTCCAAAAGAGCCTTGTGTTTCGAGTCTCGAGAGCATTTTCTTCATCTGTTTTTTATTCGGATTGATTTTTCTATTGAATGTCAGTGTGAACGTACATTCTTTAAAACCCGGCTGAGCAGAATTTTTGACCTTGAAATTAGTCATTTTGACTGTGTGCTGCTTCACTCCCAGACCAGCCCACTTTGTCTTGAATTTCAGGGTTTTATTGTTCTTCAGATCCCACTTCACATTAGCCTTCTTGAGATCCGGCTGAGTATCCGCATTTACAGGCAGAGCAAATGCGAAGCTCGTCAGAAGCATCACCATTGCGAGTACAACAGCAAGTCTTTTAGTAATCTTTTGAATCATAACACCTTT
>Ga0310695_10009887_pt1 | contig 14170 bp, 19 predicted proteins | sample RumenRJG_04DNA_FD_203882 | JGI IMG/M metagenome (GOLD analysis project Ga0310695, IMG submission 203882) | Bovine rumen microbial communities from Lethbridge, Alberta, Canada - RJG_04 (v2) (version 2) | ecosystem: Host-associated > Mammals > Digestive system > Stomach > Rumen | place: Canada... | reverse complement strand
ACCAACAGACGAACGGAAGATTATGGCGGCAGGGTCAGAAAGCGGAGACAGTAGTCATCAACCACATCATCACGAAAGGCACTATAGATGAAAGGATTTTACAGGTTTTGAAGGGGAAGGACGCCACGCAGGAGGAACTGATCGCAGCAGTGAAAGCGGAGGTGTGAGATGAAGACAGTTGGAGAGCGGGAAGCCTATGAGAATCTGGCGAATGCCATTGTGCTGTCCGCGGTTGACGATTACAAGTCGGCACTGCTACGGCAGAAGCGAAACCCGGAAAGCATCTCTGCCGCCGAAGACGTGAAGCGGCTGGAAAAGTTCTTCTATTCGGACTGGTATGAGGTGCTGACCGACTTAGACCCCGGTTATCTGATCCGGAAGATGAAGGAAATGATTGATGAGACAGACGGAAAGTCCGGAAGAATAAGAGCCAAAAGATGACAACCAGCGCAAATCCGAGGGGAATTTACGAGAAGGAGGATTTGCCTATGCATATCAGCTGGACATTTCTGGATAAGCAGAAAGCCACGATCAGTGCGTTGGAGGCTTATACCAGCATGGAGTACATTCTTCGGCACAGCGCTGAGGAGGAAAACAGGATACGGGTGAAGATGGAGGGAGTCGGTTCTCCCAATCTGGACGGGATGCCCCATGCCCACAATCCGCAGGCAGCAGAGGACCGTATGTTGAACTGCATCGAGGAAATAGACGTGATCAAGGAACGGTATCGGCAAGCCGTCGAATACATGGCCTGGTTCAAGCCCGCCTGGAATCAGCTGTCGGAGGATGAAAGGTATGTTCTTGAACTTTTCTACATGGACGATTGCGAAGGTGCTGCGGACAGGATTGCGGACCACTTCGGCATTGAGCGAAAATCAGCCTACAATAGAAAATACCGCGCCATCGAGCATCTGAGCATCCTGCTGTATGGAAAGTATTGAAAAACCGGATGAGCAGAACTGAGGAAAAAACGGAACGACATACCTTGCGGTTTCTGTTATAGTGATAGCGTCAAAAAGTGCCTCGTGGGGAAACCTGCGGGGCTTTTTCATGCCCGGATTGGAGGTGAGCGGATGGGCAGAAAGAACAGACGGATGAAGGAACATATCCCTGATGTGAAACGCCTGGAACGGCAGCTGATCCATCCGAGGCGGATGGAAATTTGGTATGCGAAGCTTCCTCTGGATAGGAACACGAGCGTCCAGGGCGGCAGCAGGCCGGTAGTCATTATTAGCAATGATATCTGCAATGAGAGATCGAACACGGTGACGGTAGCTCCGATCACAAGCCGGATGAAGCATCTGGAAATGCCGACGCACGTGATGATCGGCAATCTGCGGGATGAGAATTCCATGGTTCTGGCGGAGCAGATCATGACCATCGATAAAAGCCGCCTGGACAGGAAGATTGGAGAGTGCGCGGAAATGGAGGAGCAGATCGAAGCCGCCATTCTGGAACAGGTGGGAATAAAACTGGCTGCTGAGGCAGCGGAAAGGAATAGAGAATGAAAATCATCACATGTGAGCAGGTGTCGAATGGACACCCGGATAAAATCTGCGATCAGATTGCGGACGCCATTGTGACGGATTGCCTCCGCCATGACAAGAACAGCCGTGTGGCGATTGAGGTCCTGATCAAGGACAACCATATCGTCATCGCGGGAGAACTGACCAGCTCTCATAATCCCGATTATGCGGCCCTGGTGGATGAGGTGTTTGAGCGGATCGGAAAAGACCAGCTCGGCTATAGCCCAAATTTCAACATCGAGATTCTGGTGGGTCGTCAGAGTGGCGATATTGCCCAAGGTGTGGATATCGGCGGTGCGGGCGACCAAGGCATGATGTTCGGTTACGCTACGGATGAAACTCCGGAGCTTTTGCCGATGCCCTTTGTGCTTGCCACAAGATTGCTGGAAAAGCTGAAAAGCCAGGAAGGAAAGCGTCGTCTGAAAGCGGATGCCAAAGCCCAGGTGACCTTCGATTATGAGGAATGGAAAATCCTGACTTTCCTCTGTTCGGTGCAGCATTCCGAGGATGCGGACATGGGAATTATCCGTGAGCGAATCAGCGGGCTTATGAAAGAGGTTGCTGCGGAAGCAGGGCTGAACACCGATTTTGAAATCCTGGTCAATCCGACCGGGCGTTTTGTAATCGGCGGCCCGTATGCTGATTCCGGCGTGACCGGGCGGAAACTGGCCTGTGATACCTATGGCGGAGTTGGGCATATCGGTGGAGGCGCTATGAGCGGGAAGGACCCGACCAAGGTGGATCGGAGCGGGGCGTATATGGCCCGAAAGATTGCGAGGGATATTATCCGTGCCGGGTTTGCCGACCGCTGTGAAGTCCAGATTGCCTACGCCATCGGTGTAGCAAAGCCCGTGTCTGTGGACGTGGAGACCTTCGGTACGGAACGCCAGGAGCTTGGCTTTATCCGGGACTACATCCGCGGTAACTACGACCTCACACCGAGGGGCATTATTGAGGGGCTTGGTCTGCTGGACGCGGACTACAACACGGTGAGCGCCTATGGTCACTTCGGGAAGGACAGCCTTCCCTGGGAGCAGTGATGCCGTCGCGTCCCAACACACCCTGCCGACACCCGGGCTGCCCTGCGCTTGTCCCCTACGGGCAGAAGTACTGCGACAAGCACAAGCCCCTCCACCCGGAAGAGGTGCGAAGCGCCAGTGGCAGAGGCTACGGCAGAGCGTGGCAGAAGGCAAGGCAGAGGTACCTTGCGGCGCACCCCTTGTGCGTAGAGTGCATGAAGGAAGGCAAGTACGTCAAGGCAACAGATGTTGACCACATCATCCCGCACAGAGGAGACAAGAAGATTTTCTGGGATGAAAGCAACTGGCAGGCGCTCTGCCATTCCCATCACAGTATTAAAACCCGAAATGAAGATGAGAATCCGGAATATCGGTATTGATCTTCGCTTTTTGAAATGAGACGGTGCAACTTTGGGCACCGTCTGCCGCCCCCGGGGGCCTGGGTCACTTCTCTGTGGTGAAGTGCCACGGAGACCGTCGGCCCCTCTTTTACGCATTTTCGCAAAATAGAGGGGGCCGGGGTCACTGAGAGATAGTTACGACGCAATTTGAGGGGGCAGAGCAACCGAGAAACCTTGAAAAACAAGGAAATATCGGCAGTTCTGCTCATTTTTGCGGAACAGAACGAGCGTGAAAAACCTCTGCGGATTCTGAAAAAACCTCACTGAATTTCGGGTATTTTTTGAGTTTTTCCACCAGTTGCTTTTTCAATTCGACGCAACATGAACACGGGAAGGAGGCAGATGCAGTGCGTGAAGAGGTCATCAGGGAAGACGAGTATGTAGACATCTGCCCCAACTGCGGCGGGCTGTTTTCGCAAAATGCCAGGGGCAGGAGGAAGAAGTTCTGCTCGGAGAAATGCAGGACAGCATGGAACCACAGACATCCGAATCCGGAGCATTGGAAAAATACTGCCCGTACATGTATCTGCCCGCAGTGCGGGAAAGAGTTCATGGCCACAAGGGAATATGGACATCTGAGAAAGTATTGCAGCCGTGCCTGTGCAAATAAAGGCCGCGCAGCGGAAAGGAGAGCACATGAAGAAAACACTTGAAGAGAAAATGGATGCGGTGCTGGATGACCCGGTTTCGCATCCTTCGCACTACTGCGATGGCGGCATCGAAACGCTAGATTTCATCGTGGCAAAGAAGCTGGACTTCTTCCTCGGCCAGGTTTGTAAATACATCAGCCGTGCCGGCAAGAAGGACCCGGCGAAAGAATTGGAAGACTTGAAGAAGGCGCAGTTCTATCTGAATCGCAAGATCGAACTCATGGAGAAGGAGGCGTCGGAATGACTCTGACAGAAGGATTTGTGAAGGAGCAGGTCTTTATCGACTTCGGCTGTGAGGTTATGTATGGCGACGATCAGTGTTACATCGACTATCCATGCCGGTTCCCGACTGTGGGCTTCCAGCTCATGGCGACCAACGGATTGACCGAGATTGCAGACCGCATCCGAAAGGATCAGGGCATGAGGCCTATGCATCCCATGGATGAGTACACCGACGACACCTGTGACAATGAGGGATGGTACGATTTCTATGTGGGCTTGAGCGGGCTTTCTGAAAACCACATGGACAGCTGCATTAACTTTATCGTGGTCAACTCGGACAGCGAGGATAATGAACGGCTGTACTCCATCGACCTGACTGCGGAGGAGCAGATCGCCGTATATAACCGCTTGGACGAGCAGTGCCGGAAGTATCTGGATAAGGGCTGTGAGGAATTGCTGGCGGAGGCGCGGAAGCAGATGGAGGAGGACATCGAATACGAGAGGACGCATCCCAGACGGTTTGTGCCGGAAGAGGAGGACACAGAGTGAAGATCATCAAAAGGGACGGCAGCGAAGTCCCATATGACTATAGAAAAATACAGAGTGCCATCGAAGCGGCGAACGCCGAGGTGGCGGAAGCGGACCGGCTCTCTAACGCAGAGGTCGGTTTTATTGTCGGCCGGATCGAGAAACGGTCCGATGCCCTGGGACGCTCGGTGAGCGTGGAGGAGATCCAGGATATGGTGATTGAGGAGCTTGCTTCTTCGGATCATTTTCGCCTCGCACTCCATTACAGCGACTACCGGCTCCGGCATGAACTTCTGCGGAAGCAGAACAGCACCGATGCCAAAATCCTGTCGCTGCTTCGGCACGACAATGAGCTGGCAAAACAGGAGAACGCCAATAAGGACCCCATCATCAACAGCACCATGCGGGATTACCTGGCGTCTGAGGTTTCCGAGGACATCTGCCGGAGATACATCTTCCCGGAGGATGTGATCAAAGCCCATGATGAGGGCATCATCCACATCCACGACATGGGCTATGTGTCCGGGCCAATCTCCAACTGTGAGCTGGTGAATCTGGAGGACATGCTCCAGAACGGAACCGTCATCACGGACACCCTGATCGAAAAGCCGCACAGCTTTTCAACCGCCTGTAATATCGCCACCCAGATCATCGCCCAGGTTGCCAGCAACACCTACGGCGGGCAGACGATCAGCCTGGCGCACCTGGCACCCTTTGTGGATGTGTCCCGTCAGAAATATAAGAGCGAGATCAAGGACGAGTTCCTCGCCATCGGCAGGGATTTCACCAATGATGAAGTTAACCGCATCGCAGAGATGCGTGTGCGCAAGGAAGTCCAGCGCGGCATCCAGACCATCCAGTATCAGATCCAGACGCTCCTTACCACTAATGGACAGACGCCTTTCGTCTCTGTGTTTATGTATCTGGATGAGGTGGAGCCCGGACAGACCAGGGATGACCTGGCGCTGATCATTGCCGAAACGCTGAAGCAGCGGCACGAGGGCATCAAGAATGAGGTCGGTGTGTGGGTTTCTCCCGCGTTTCCGAAACTCATCTATGTCCTGGACGAGGACAACATCACCGAAGATGCGCCGTACTGGTATCTGACCGAGCTGGCAGCGAAGTGTACGGCCAAGCGTATGGTTCCCGATTACATCAGCGCCAAGGTCATGAAACAGCTGAAGAACGGGGATGTGTACACCTGTATGGGATGCCGGGCATTTTTGACGCCAGACCTCGTGGGTTTAAACGAGGACGGGAGCCATAAATACTACGGCCGCTTCAATCAGGGAGCCGTGACTATCAACCTTGTGGATGTGGCCTGTAGCGCAGAGGGTGATGAAGAAAAGTTCTGGCAGCTTTTGAATGAGCGGTGTGAGCTTTGCTTCAAAGCCCTTATGATCCGGCACGAAACGCTGAAGGGTACGCCTTCGGATGTGGCTCCGATCCTCTGGCAATACGGCGCAATCAGCCGCCTTGCCAAGGGAGAGAAGATCGACAAGCTTTTGTATGATAACTACTCCACGATCAGTCTCGGCTACGCTGGGCTCTGCGAGTGTGTGTACCGGATGAAGGGTGTCAGCCACACCGATCCTGCCGGACATGACTTCGGCATTGCGGTGATGAAGTTCCTGAATGACAAGTGCCTGACCTGGCGGGGGCTGACGAACATCAGCTTCTCCCTGTACGGAACGCCCATGGAGAGCACGACCTATAAGTTTGCCAAGTGCCTCCAGCGCCGGTTCGGGAAGATCAAACATGTGACGGATAAGAACTACATCACGAATTCCTACCACGTCCATGTGACAGAGCCTATCGACGCTTTTTCCAAGCTCGCCTTTGAGGCAGAGTTCCAGGCGCTTTCTCCCGGCGGAGCGATCTCCTATGTGGAAGTCCCCAACATGCAGAACAACATCCCTGCGGTCCTGTCCATTATGCGTTTCATCTACGACAACATCATGTACGCCGAGCTGAACACCAAGAGCGACTACTGCCAGGTGTGCGGTTATGACGGAGAGATCCGCATTGTGGAAGAGGACGGCAAGCTCCTGTGGGAGTGTCCGAACTGCGGAAACCGGGATGAGAAGCGGATGAATGTATGCCGGCGCGTTTGCGGCTACCTGGGGACGAACTTCTTCAACCAGGGGCGTACAGCTGAGATTGCCGACCGTGTGCTCCATGTGGATTGAGGCAGAACCATGAATTACGGGAAGATCAAGAAGGTGGACATTGCCAACGGCCCCGGAGTGAGAGTATCACTATTCGTCTCCGGCTGCCGTAACCATTGCCCTGGGTGCTTCAACCCTGAGACCTGGGACTTCGATTACGGAGAGCTGTTCACCAGGAAAACTGAAAAGGAAATCATTAAGGCCCTGCGTCCGTCGTGGATTCAGGGTCTTTCCATACTCGGCGGCGACCCGATGGAGCCGGAGAACCAGCGGGCATTGCTTCCGCTCCTCAAGCGGATACGGGTGATGCTCCCGGAAAAGGATGTCTGGCTTTACACAGGATACCGCCTGGAGAGTGTGTCCGGCTCGCCGCTTCTGCCTTTCGTGGATGTGGTGGTGGACGGCCCATTCATCGAAGCGGAGAAGGATATCTCACTTGCCTTCCGGGGCAGCCGGAACCAGAGAATCATTGAGGTGGGAGGTCGAGGACGATGGAAAACGCAGTGATCGACCTGAAAACGGTCATCGGTGTATATTCGCTGACCAATACAGGCGCGGTGCTGGTCCACGCCATCGATTATGGCAAGGACAGGGTGCTGGCAAGCATCAACGGGAAAGACCCGGAGTGGTGCAGCCTGACAGAGGAATATCTGGAAACGAGTGGAGAGCTTGAACTGGGATTTCGCCTGGGTGAGCTCTTCATTCCGTTTTGCGAAGTAATGAGATTTTACGGAGGTGCTTGATGAAGAAGACAGCTGAACTGAAAGTCCTGCCGATTTCCATGCTCAAACCGGCAGAGTACAACCCGCGCAAAAAGCTGAAGCCGGGAGATAAAGAGTACGAGAAAATCAAGAACAGCATTGAGGAGTTTGGTTTTGCCGATCCTCTGGTGGTCAACAGCGACATGACGATCATCGGCGGCCACCAGCGGCTGAATGTGGCTGTTGAGCTGGGTTACACCGAGGTGCCCTGTGCCGTGGTTGATGTGGACAAAACCAGGGAGAAAGCCCTGAACATTGCCCTCAACAAGATCACCGGTGAATGGGATGAGCAGATGCTGGCAGATCTTTTGACCGATCTGAAGGAAGCAGACTACGACCTGGACTATACCGGCTTTGACGCGCCGGAAGTAGATCAGCTTTTCTCCAATATCTACGACAAGAAGGTCAAAGAGGACGACTTCGATGTGGATAAGGAACTGAAGCAGCCCTGCTTCTCCCAGCTCGGAGACTTGTGGTTCCTGGGCAGACACAGAGTTGTCTGCGGTGACAGTACCGGCGAGGAGATCTATGCCCGCCTCATGGATGGGGAGAAAGCCAATCTGGTACTGACGGACCCGCCATACAATGTGGATGTAGAAGAAACTGCCGGCAAGATCATGAACGACAACATGGAGGATTCCGAGTTCCACAAATTCCTCTTGTCGGCATACCGCTGTATGCACTCCAACCTTGCTGATGACGGTTCCATCTACGTGTGGCACGCCGACACCGAGGGTATCAACTTCCGAACAGCGTTCAAGGAAGCGGGCTTCTATCTGTCCGGCTGCTGTATCTGGGTGAAAAACGCTCTGGTGCTGGGACGATCTCCCTACCAGTGGCGGCATGAACCCTGCCTGTTCGGGTGGAAGCAGAAGGGGAAGCATCAGTGGTATGGTGACCGCAAGCAGACCACTGTGTGGGAATATGATAAGCCCCGTTCTTCCAAGGATCATCCGACCATGAAGCCGGTGCAGCTCATGAGCTATCCCATCAAGAACAGCACCATGACCAACGGTATTGTGCTCGACCCCTTTCTGGGCAGCGGCAGTACGCTGATCGCCTGTTGTGAGACCGACCGGGTGTGCAGGGGCATCGAGCTTGATCCTAAATTCGTGGACTGCATTGTGAAGCGGTATATCGAGTGGGCAGGTGGCAAGTACGATGATGTGTACGTCATCCGGGATGGCCAGAAGCTCCGCTTTGATGAAGTTGCCACCTTTGAGCCGGAGGAGGTTGCGGATGGCGAATAAGACTTTGACCCTCGGCAGCCTGTTCGATGGCTCCGGGGGTTTTCCCTTTGGCGGCATCCTTGCCGGGGTGGAACCGAGGTGGGCATCGGAGATCGAGCCGTTTCCCATCCTGGTTACTCATAAGCGTTTGCCGACCGTAAGGCACTACGGAGATGTGTCCACGCTCTCCGGCGCTGAACTGGAGCCCGTGGACATCATCACTTTCGGGTCGCCCTGTCAGGATATGTCCATCGCCGGCCGCAGAGCCGGGCTGGATGGAGAACGTTCCGGGCTGTTTCATCAGGCGATCCGCATCATCAAGGAAATGAGGGAGAAAACGAATGGAGAATATCCAAGGTACTGTGTCTGGGAGAATGTCCCAGGCGCTTTCTCCTCCAACGGAGGGGACGATTTCAAAGCTGTCCTCGAAGCAGTTATCGGAGTTAAGGAAGAAGGGATCGAGGTGCCTTCGCCTGAGAATCACAGATGGCCGAAATCGGACGTATATCTGGGAGACGGATGGAGCGTGGCTTACCGAGTTCTCGACGCTCAATACTGGGGCGTCCCCCAGCGAAGAGCAAGAATCTACCTTGTCGCAGATTTTACTGGCGGAAGTGCCCCAGAAGTACTATTTAAGTCCGAAGGCATGTCTGGGTATACTCCGCAGGGCTTCCGCTCGTGGGAAGGAACTGCCGGAAGTGCTGAGGAAGGCGCTGGAGAGGCAGGCGGACGGCCTGACGGTGGAAGTGGAGCCTATTGCCTGAATCCGCAGGGATGCAGCGGTGTATCTGTGACCGAAGAACAGACCGGAACGCTGGTGGCGCAGGATCATGGAAACCACCCGGCAGTCCTGCAGGCGGCGGGCTTTTCCACGGAACACAGCGCCCAGGCACGGAGCATCGGCTACGAGGAGGAGGTCTCACCAACGTTGAGGGCCGGTGTCGTTCCGGCTGCCATGGCGATTGAAAACCATCCGACCGATTCCAGGGTGAAGATCTGTGAGGACGGGAAAGTGCAGACCCTGACGGAACGGATGGGGACAGGCGGAGGAAATGTCCCCCTTGTGGTCGAGCCGGAGCCGATTACGCTGAAGATTCGCTGCGGTAAGCCTGGTGGAGGAAAAGGCCCGCTCCTGACCCATGATAAATCGGCGACCCTGGGAACCAACAATGACCAGACGCTTTTCCAGCCGGACATCAAGGCTTACGGTGTGTGCAGCAAAAGCTCCCACGCCATGCTGTCGGATAATCCGCACTCAGGCTTCTATGAGGCAAAGACCAGCCGGACGCTGGATCAGGGTGGTGGGTCGCCTGTCTGCAACCAGGGCGGCATCTGCGTTGTCGCTCCCGATCCCGCATTTGCCCTGCAGGGCTCCATGATCGGACGGAAGAATGAGAATGGTCCGCAGGGTGACGGGGTGAACGAGGAAGTGTCCTTCACGCTGAATACCACGGACAAGCACGCTGTCGCTGCGCCGACCGGGGAACACTACAGCGCATCAAAGAATTCCTTCTTCATGTCCACGGTAAAGGAGCAGGCGAACACCCTGGTTGCTACGGATTATAAGGACCCGCCGCTGGTGAACGATACGCCCAACGATGAGCCCGTGTATATCGTGCGGAGGCTTACTCCTGTGGAGTGCGCCCGGCTCCAGGGCTTCCCGGACTGGTGGTGCGACGACCTTGCCATTCCTGATCCGACCGATGAGCAGGTAGCTTTCTGGACGGAGGTTTGGGAGACATGGCGGAGGGCAACGAACCCGGATGGCAAGCCCAAGACGGAGAAGCAGATCCGCAAATGGCTGGAGAGCCCTTACACCGATGCCGCTGAGTACAAACTCTGGGGCAATGGCGTGGCGCTCCCGTGTGTTTACTTCGTGCTGTCCGGGATCGCCTGGGCCGCCAGTAAGTGAGCGAAAGAGCCTGTCTTCGGACGGGCTCCCGTACATAGGAGGGAAAGCAGATGATATGGGTTGGAATAATAGTAGCGGTTGTGCTGATCCTGCTGATCCTGTTTGTTATCGGGGTTCTTGCCACCATCGGTGCGGTTGATGATGCCTGCCGTGACCTTGATGACCGGGAGCAGGAGGCGTATATCCGCAGATGGAATGAGGAGAAAAAGCAGAAACAGGAAGCAAAGAAAGCAAAGCGAAAACGGCGCTGATCGTGCATAGTGCCGGATCTGATCTTTTTCTGAGAAATATGCATTATAGGCGTGGACTTTTCTGGCTTTTAGAGTGATGAATACGATGCGCCGCAGGGTACGGCGGAAACCAATAACTGAAAGGAGCCCACGAACATGAAGACATATGAAAAGAACATCCTTGACCGAAAGGTGCTGGTAAAGCGACTCGAGGAGCTGACCGGGCAGAAGGGCAAGTACACCTTCGTGCCCCGCTGCGCCTACCTTTTTGACGGCTGCGCGGTCGAGAAGGACGGGACACTGACCGCCGAGGACAGCATGGACCAGAGCGTAATCGACATCCTGATTGCTGAAGGCCTGATCAAAGGCGAGATGCCTGAGACCGCAGCAGAAGAGGAGACCGTGGATGAGCAGATCACGGAAGCTGCCGAAGGGACGGAAGCCGAGGAAGCCGCCGATGAACCGGGCGAAGCCACTGAGGACGCAGAGGATACAGAAGAGACTACAGAGCCCGCAGACGACGGAGCGGATTCGCTGATCATTAGCCTTCCGCTGGATCGGCACACGCCGGATTCGCTCAGAAGGCTTCTGAACCTCCTTTTCAGCCGGGGAAAGCTCCTGAGCAAAGCGACGGGCGGAACCTTCAGTGTGGACAAGGAACTGCTGGATGCCCTCGACGATGCAGGGACAATCATGAACCGCGAGGACTTCATCAGCATGGTGCAGGAGCACGGCGGGGTGACCGGCATCACCTTTGCGGACGGAAAGCTGAACTTTACCGGCTACCCCTTCAGCTACGATGCGGAAAAGACCAGGGCGCTACAGCAGCTCACCTGCATGATGAATAAGCACGCTCTGGAACAGAGGCGCATTCAGGCCAAGGTGGTCAACGATACGAATGAGAAGTACATCTTCCGGATCTGGCTGGTAAGGCTGGGCATGGACGGGAGCGAATACAAGGAGACCCGCCGAATCCTGATGGAGAACCTCTCCGGCCACACAGCCTTCCGAACTAAGGCAGATGAGGAGAAGTGGAAAGCCCGCCAGAAAGAGAAGAAGGATGCTCTGAAGGCGGCGAAAGAGGCTGCGGAGACGGTGTAAATACACCAGATCCCGGCCTCCAAATACGCGGAATATTTGTCGGTATTTATCTCAGAAATATCGCAAACAGGCGTGGACTTTTAGAGGGTTTAGAGTGATATATACACATGCCGAAAGGCACAGAAACCCTTGAAAATCAAGGCAAAACGCCAAGGAGGATAAAGACCATGACAGAGAAAACCGCCCGCCAGATTGAGGCCATGAAGAACGATTACAACTTTGGGGTTGAGGTCGAGATGAACCACATCACCCGCCAGAACGCAGCCAAGGTTGCCGCCGAGTTTTTCGGAACCGGACGCTACGAGAACACAGCCTACCGCAACGGGTACATGAGTTGGAGCGCCTATGACCAGGGCGGACGCGAGTGGAAGTTCTCCCGCGACGTCAGCATCGCCGGACCGGACGATGAAAAGTGCGAACTGGTCACCCCGATCCTTGAATACGAAGACATCCCCACCCTGCAGGAACTCCTCCGGCAGCTCAGGCACGCAGGGGCGGTCAGCAACCCGCAGGTTGGCGCAGGCGTCCACATCCACGTTTCCCGCAAGGGCGGCTTCACGGTGAACGAGGTCAAGAACATCGTGAACATCATGGCGGCGCATGAAAGCCAGATCGGAAGGGCGATCAACATCGCGGAGAGCCGCGCCGGACACTACTGCAAGACGGTCAACCCCGACTTCCTGAACCTGATGCACAGACGGAACCCCAAGACCATGGCAGCCCTTGAGAATGTCTGGTACGAAGGCAACCACGCCAACTACGGAAGAAACCAACACTACAACGAATCACGGTATCACATGACGAACCTCCACAGCCTCTTCCACGGCCACGGGACCATCGAGTTCCGACTCTGGCAATTCGAATGCCCTCACGACGGCAAGCGGGGTGGCATCCACGGCGGGCAGATCAAGGCGATGATCCAGTTCAGCATTGCGGTTTGCGAACTTGCACACGAAGTACGGTACGCCAGCCCCAAGCCCCAGCAGACGGACAACGAGAAGTACGCGCTGAGATGCTTCCTCCTCCGGCTGGGCTTCATCGGGGACGAGTTCAAAACTGCCAGAGAGTTCTTCATCAACAAGCTCGAAGGGAACGCAGCCTGGAGACAGGCCGCCTGCTGAGAACCACAAAAACAACGCCTGCGCCGGGGAAACCCGGCTTAAGGCAGTGAAAGGAGGCGACAGACCATGAAGAAAGAGTACAAGGTGCTGATCACGGAGACCCTACAGAAGACGGTCATCGTGGAAGCGGAAAACGAACAGGAAGCCCATCGCAGGGTGTCGGACGCATGGAAGAATTCAGAGTATATTCTGGACGCTGACAGCTTTCAGGGTGTGGAGTTCCATGTGACCGGGGAGGCTGACGGTGATGATGCCGAGAAGGGGCTTGACCATGTGGACTGCAAAGGCGGTGGGACGGTTGAGTGATTTCTGGAAGGGGTTCAGGCAGATCCGGCCGGAGGATGGCGAGGTCTACTGTGTGGCTTACGGAAGCAACCTGGACCAGGCGCGGATGAAGAAACGCTGCTCCAGCGCTGAGGTCTTTGGAACTTCGGTCATAGGCGGGTACCGGCTGCTGTTCAAGCAGAGCATGACCGGAGCCTACGCCACCATCGAGCAGGATGCCAACTGCTGTGTCCCCGTGGTCATCTACAAGATCTCCATGGATGATGAGCAGAAGCTCGACCGGTTCGAGGGCTATCCCAAATACTACTACAAGCGGGACTTCCTGCTCCCTATTTGGGGATTGAACGGCAGGAAGAGAAAGCTGCGCAGGACCTGCATCTGCTACATCCTGCATGAGTACCGGCTGCTTGGGGAACCCGGCGAGGAATACTTCGATTTCCTGGATAAGGGCTATGAGCGGTGGGGCTTTGATAAGGCCATCCTTCGCAAAGCCATGGAGGACAGCATTGGAAAAGAACCGGCAGGCCAGTGGCTTGCGGAATATTACGAGGAGGATGAACATGAGTAAGAAGTACATAGCCTACGGATCTAACCTGTCCGTAGAACAGATGAAGCACCGGTGCCCTGACGCAAAGGTGCTGGGCATGGCAGCAATCAAGGATTGGAAGCTGGTCTTCCGGGGCTGCGCCACCATTGAGCCCGCTGAGGGCAGGGTAGTTCCCGTCCTGATCTGGGAGATCAGCGAAAAGGATGAACGGAACCTTGACCGCTATGAAGGCTGGCCGAGCTACTATCGGAAGGATGACCTGACGGTGACGATGACCGACCTGGACGGGAAGAATCCGCAGGAGGTCACGGCCATGGTCTACCTGATGAACGATGGGCATCCGATCCAGACGCCGTGGAAGAGCTACTACGATACCCTCGAGGAGGGATACACCCGGTTTGGCTTAAACACCTACCTGCTGGAGCGGGCCTTTGAGGAAACGATGGAGGTGAAGTATGAGATTCCCTGAC
>Ga0310695_10009885_pt1 | contig 14172 bp, 11 predicted proteins | sample RumenRJG_04DNA_FD_203882 | JGI IMG/M metagenome (GOLD analysis project Ga0310695, IMG submission 203882) | Bovine rumen microbial communities from Lethbridge, Alberta, Canada - RJG_04 (v2) (version 2) | ecosystem: Host-associated > Mammals > Digestive system > Stomach > Rumen | place: Canada... | reverse complement strand
CCGAACCCTTGGCCGCGTATTTCTCAGAGTATGCCCTTATCAGGTATCGCGTACGTGTGGAAATCGAGTATTTCATCACCCTTTGTGAATTGCCCTTGCCGCAGTTACAGGATGTCGATCATGCATTGTTCGACCAGTTTCGTGACATCTATCGTCAGTTTACACCTGCTGATGCCCAGCGGGTGAAGGATATCGAGAAGGTGACTAATCACGATGTGAAAGCTGTGGAGTATTTCATCAAGGAGAAATTTGACGCGATGGGTGGTTTTGAGTCATACAAGGAATTCATCCACTTCGGACTTACCTCGCAGGATATCAACAACACCAGTGTGCCCCTCTCTATCAAGGAGGCGCTGGAGCAGGTGTATTATCCGCTTCTGGAGGAGTTGATCGAACAGTTGAACGACTATGCCGAGCAGTGGAAGAATATCCCGATGCTGGCCAAGACCCACGGACAGCCTGCATCACCGACCCGTCTGGGTAAAGAGGTGATGGTGTATGTGTATCGTCTGGAAGAGCAGTTGCGTGCCCTGAAGGAGACACCGGTGACTGCTAAGTTCGGTGGTGCTACGGGTAACTTCAATGCACATCACGTGGCTTATCCCCAGTATGACTGGCGTGAGTTCGGTAACGGTTTCGTAAGTGAGAAACTCGGTCTGGAGCGTGAGCAGTTCACGACCCAGATCTCCAACTATGACTGGCTGGGCGCTATTTTCGATGCGATGCGCCGTATCAATACGATCATCATCGATCTCGACCGCGACTTCTGGATGTATATCTCGATGGATTACTTCAAACAGAAGATCAAGGCCGGTGAGGTGGGCTCCAGTGCGATGCCTCATAAGGTGAACCCTATCGACTATGAGAACTCGGAGGGTAACCTCGGAATTGCCAATGCCATTCTGCAGTTCCTGGCAGCAAAGTTGCCAGTGAGTCGTCTGCAGCGTGATCTGACCGACTCTACGGTGCTCCGTAATGTAGGTGTGCCTATGGGTCATGCACTCATTGCTTTCCAGAGTACGCTGAAGGGCCTGCGTAAGCTGATCCTCAACGAGGAGAAATTGCAGGAGGATCTTGACAATACCTGGGCTGTGGTAGCCGAGGCCATCCAGACCATCCTGCGCCGTGAGGCTTATCCAAATCCTTATGAGACCCTGAAAGCGCTGACACGTACCAATGAAAAATTGACTGGGGAGAAGATTCGCGACTTCATAGAGACGCTCGAGGTGAGTGAGACCGTGAAGGAAGAACTGCGTGCAATTACCCCCGCTACTTATACAGGTATCTAATTCTGCCAATCAAAATTTAAGAGTAAAAGAATTAAGAGTAAGAACAATTAAAAAAGAAGGACCAACTATGGATTTTGAGAACAACGAAAAGAAACACGAAGAACCAACACAGCAAGATGGTTTTCAGAGAGAAGTAAGACAGGGACGCTCTCCGCGTCCACGTATTCATACAGCTCCGCGCCCCAGCTTCGAGCGTCCTAACTATCGTCAGCATGACGATGAGGGTGGTTTCCGTCCCGAGGGCTTCGGTGCAGGTTTACAGAGCAACCCCACCCAGCGTGGTGGCTATCGTCCCCGTAATAGCTATGAGGGAGGCTATGGTCAGCAGCGTCAGGGTGGTTATAGCCAGCGCCCTCAGCAGGGTGGCTATGGTCAGCAGCGTCAGGGCGGTTATAGCCAGCGTCCTCAGCAGGGAGGCTATGGTCAGCAGCGTCAGGGCGGTTATAGCCAGCGTCCTCAGCAGGGAGGCTATGGTCAGCAGCGTCAGGGTGGTTACGGCCAGCGTCCTCAGCAGGGTGGCTATGGTCAGCAGCGTCAGGGTGGTTACAATCAGCGTCCTCAACAGGGCGGCTATGGTAAGCCTTATGGAGCAGCAGCATCTTATAAGAAGGGCCAGCGTCAGCATACTGCCGATTATGATCCAAATGCTAAATACAGCATGAAGAAGCGTATCGAGTATAAGGAGATCAACTACGATCCCAACGAGCCGCTTCGTCTGAATAAGTTCCTTGCCAATGCCGGTATTTGCAGTCGTCGTGAGGCTGATGAGTTCATCCAGGCGGGTGTTGTTACCGTGAATGGTGAGGTGGTCACTGAGTTGGGTACCAAGATTCTGCGTACTGACGAGGTAAAGTTCCACGATCAGCCCGTGAAGATTGAGAAGAAGGTGTATGTCCTGCTGAACAAGCCGAAGGACTATGTGACTACCAGCGACGATCCTCAGCAGCGTAAGACGGTGATGGATTTGGTGAAGAATGCCTGTCCGGAGCGTATTTATCCCGTTGGTCGCCTGGATCGTAACACCACAGGTGTGCTTCTCTTGACAAATGATGGTGACCTGGCTTCAAAGCTGACTCATCCGAAATATCTGAAAAAGAAGATATATCACGTATATCTTGATAAGAACGTTACCGCTCATGACCTGCAGCAGATTGCCGAGGGCATCCAGCTGGAGGATGGTGAGATCAAGGCTGACGATGTGCAGTATGCTCACCCCACCGACAAGAAACAGGTAGGCATCGAGATCCACAGTGGTAAGAACCGTATCGTTCGCCGTATCTTCGAGAGTCTCGGTTATCATGTACAGAAGCTCGACCGTGTGCAGTTTGCCGGTCTGACCAAAAAGAACCTGAAGCGTGGTGATTGGCGATATCTCACAGAGGAGGAGGTTGACCGCCTGCGCATGGGTGCTTATGAGTAATAAAGTTTTTAGAATTTAGAATTGAGAGAAGTGAAACGTACTAAGATTATTGATGTGCTGAAGAGCACAGAATATGGTAAAGATATATGCGTGAAGGGTTGGGTGCGTACGCATCGCAGCTCTAAGGCCGTAGACTTTATCGCCCTCAATGATGGGTCGACCATCAAGAACGTACAGATAGTAGTCGACCCAACCAAGTTCGACGAGCAGTTGCTTAAAGATATCACTACAGGTGCCTGTATTTGTGCCGTTGGTACACTGGTTGAGAGTCAGGGCGCAGGTCAGTCGTCTGAGATTCAGGCTACACAGCTTGAGGTTTACGGCTTGTGCGGCAACGACTACCCCATGCAAAAGAAGGGCCAGAGTTTCGAGGCTATGCGTAAGAACGCGCACATGCGTCTGCGTACCAATACCTTTGGTGCAGTAATGCGTATCCGTCATAATATGGCGATGGCTATCCATACTTATTTCCATGAGCATGGTTTCTACTATTTCCATACACCGCTGATCACGGCTTCTGACTGTGAGGGTGCAGGAAACATGTTCCAGGTAACCACGAAGAACCTCTACGACCTGAAAAAGGACGAGCATGGTAAGATCATCTATGACGATGATTTCTTCGGTGAGCAGACATCACTGACAGTTTCTGGTCAGTTGGAGGGTGAGCTTGGTGCGACTGCATTGGGCGCTATCTATACCTTCGGTCCTACTTTCCGTGCAGAGAACAGTAATACTCCCCGCCATCTGGCTGAGTTCTGGATGGTGGAGCCTGAGGTGGCTTTCCTTGATCAGGAGGAACTGATGGATCTCGAAGAGGATTTTATCAAGTATTGCGTGAAGTGGGCTCTCGACAATTGTAAGGATGATTTGGAGTTTCTGAACAAGATGATCGATAAGACCTTGATTGAGCGTCTGGAAGGTGTGCTGAAAGAGACCTTTGTTCGTCTGCCTTACACCGAGGGTATTAATATCCTGCAGGAGGCTATCAAGAACGGTAAGAAGTTTGAGTTCCCCTGCAACTGGGGCGACGACCTTGCTTCAGAGCACGAGCGTTACCTCGTGGAGGAACACTTCAAGAAGCCTGTTATCATGACTGACTATCCGCGTGCCTTCAAGTCGTTCTATATGAAACAGAACGAACAGCAGGGTGAGGGTAGTGTTGGCTACAAAGGTGCTGTGGCTCCTGGTCCTACGATGCAGGGTACCGACGTATTGTTCCCGCAGATTGGTGAGATCATCGGTGGCTCTGTCCGTGAGGAGAGCTACGACAAACTGATGGGTGAGATTGAACGCCGTGAGATGGACAAGACCCATCTATGGTGGTATATTGATACCCGTCGTTGGGGAACCTGCCCGCACGCAGGCTTCGGACTCGGTTTTGAGCGTTTGATCCTGTTCGTGACTGGTATGCAGAACATTCGCGACGTCATCCCGTTCCCACGTACTCCGAAATCAGCAGAGTTCTAAATAAAAGCCTCGCCAACTGGCGAGGTTTTTTATTTTACTAATCTGAAGCCTTCTTCTTCGATGACTATGAGTCGGCGTTTATACAGATCGCCGATAGCTTTCTTAAAGGCTTTCTTGGAAACCTGGAATCGGTCGTAGATCAGTTCTGCGGGAGACTTATCGCCGAGGTTGCAGAAACCGTCGTTTTCGTAGAGATAACGCAACAGCACTTCTGCAAAGTCGAGGGTATGCTGACGACCTGTGGGTTGTAGTGTCAGGTCGATCTTCCCGTCTTGGCGCACATGGTCTATGTAACCCGTCAGACGGTCACCGCTATGGAGAGGACGGAAGATTTGGTTCTCGTAGATCTGTCCCTGATACTTGTTATCCACAATCGCCTTGAAGCCAAGGTCAGTCTTCTGCCACACGAGCACATCGACTGGTATACCGTGAGTAAGGTCTTCTGGGGTTGTAAGATACTTATCCACCTTGGCTGTTGCCATCAGTCGGTAGCTGTCTTCATCCACCTTAATATATACAATGTAACTGTGTCCTTGTTCCATCCGTTTTTTCTGTTCACGGAAAGGACAGAAAAGATCTTTCATCAGTCCCCATTTCAGGAAGGCACCGAACTGGTTGACCCAGGCCACTTCAAGATAGGCAAACTCGCCCACCTTGGCGTATGGACGTTCGGTGGTGGCTACTGGGCGCTCCTCTTGATCGAGGTAAAGAAACACCTCAATTTTGTCGCCGATATGCATGTCTTTGGTCACGTAACGCTGGGGAAGGAGAATCTCACCTTCCTCTCCACCGTCAAGATATAGTCCGAAATCTACTATCTTAACTATTCTGAGGGTATTGTAATCTCCGAGTCTAAGCATGTCTCCTGAAGTATTATTGGGGTTTCAATCAGTCCGTCGCGCAGATGAATGGTGCGGTCAGTGATGGCGGCCAGTCCTTCATCGTGGGTCACGATTACAAAAGTCTGCCCGAACTGGTCGCGCAGGTCGAAGAAAAGCTGATGGAGTTCTTCCTTATTCTTCGTGTCGAGAGAGCCTGAGGGCTCATCTGCCAGGATTACGGCAGGGTGGTTTACTAAGGCACGTGCCACAGCGATACGTTGTTTTTCGCCACCCGAGAGTTCGTTGGGTTTGTGTGAGGCACGGTCGGAGAGTTTCATGAATGCCAGCAGCTCCTCTGCCCGCTGTCGGGCCTGTTTGTTGGAAACCCCTGCGATATAGGCAGGAATCATGATGTTCTCTATGGCTGTAAACTCAGGGAGCAATTGGTGGAATTGGAATACAAATCCGATATTTCGATTACGGAAGTCGGAAAGCTGTTTCTGACTGAGGCGTGTCACATCGACGTAATTCATCTGTATCGAACCTGTATCTGGACGGTCCAAAGTACCGATGATTTGCAAGAGGGTGGTCTTACCAGCACCGCTGGGACCAACGATACTCACAACCTCACCCTTGTCGATATGCAGGTCGATGCCTTTCAGTACCTTCAAAGAGCCGAAGCTCTTAGTAATATTCTTAATGTCTATCATATCTGCTTTGCTTTTTCATTCTTTTCATGGAGCCAGCGAGAGATGCTGTCGTAGATACTGTTCTCCTCATGGTGCTGAGCCTCGGTGAAGCTCATGCGGTCTTCCTTCTGGTCGCCGAACTGGTCGGGGAAGATGATCATCAGGTTCTTACCCGAGAAGTGTTTCTGCAGTTCATCAGGCAGTCGCTCCAATGCGTTCTTGTATGAGATGGTGCCTTTACGGGCAGTCACCACCACGAAGAGATGATCCTCTGAGATACCTGCTGCCAACTTAGGCAGCTCGTTCCAATGGGTCATCTGTGTGTATTCAGCTCTCACGTTCGGATGGCGGTTGTTGATATATTCAGCAATCAGTGCCAGTGACTCTTGACGGCCATGGAACTGGATACGACAGTCGAGTTGTCCAGCCAGACGGCTCAGACGCTCTAACCAACGGTGGAAGCCGGGCTCGAATTCTGCCCGTGAGGGTACGGCCACCTGAATACGGCGTAGCGTGTTCATGGGTTGCACAAAACGGGTGAGGATGATCTGACGGCTCAGACCGTTGTACAAACTCTGAATGAACTCACCCCAGAATCGTGGGTTGATGTCTGTATGCACGTGCATACCCATGATGATCTCCGAACAGGCGAATTCGCGGAAGGCATGCTTGATGCCATTGGCGATGTTCGTGGCCAGGCGCACCTGAGTCTGCACTCTCACCTCCGAGGCACTGGCCTGCTGTTGCAGACGTTCCAAAAGACGCAACCCCTGTTCGCGAGAAGTGTTGCTGTGGATGCCGTCATACACAACATTAAGTGCTACCAGTTCCCTGTTCAGACGTTGATTGCGGATGGTGGTGGCGAGCGTCAGCAGTTGTGGGGCTATCTCAGGATATTTTACACAGATCAGTATTCTCTCATCGTCCTCACCGATGGAAAGATCGTTGTGAAGATGGGTCTTCTCTTGGATGATAATCTGTTGGGAGGCATGTTCTGTCATCAACGTACTAATCACACAGGTGAAGAGGATCATCATGACCACACCGTTGAGCATGACGTCATCCATCAGATAGACACCAGGTGCCACTTCCAGTCGCATGCCCACCAACACCATGGCGATGGCACCTGCTGCATGGGCGGAGGTGAGTCCGAACATCATGTTACCATCGGCCTTCGACAGATGGAATAGCAGACTGGAGATATAGGCAGCAAGGGCTTTACCAAAAGTGCCGAAGAACACGATGAGGAACACTGTCCACATGATATCGATGCCCGTGAAGATGGTCCGTACGTTGATAAGCATGCCTACACCTATCAGGAAGTAGGGAATGAACAGGGCGTTACCAATAAACTCGATACGGTTCATGAGTGGCGAGATACGCGGGATGTACCTGCTGAGGATCAAACCCGAGAAGAATGCACCGAAGATGCCTTCTATACCGATGAGCGAGGTGAGGGCCGCACTGAGGAACATGATGCCCAATACAAAGATGTACTGCATCACGGCATCACTATAGCGGCGCAGGAAGTAACGCGTCAGCTTCGGAATCAGAATGATGCTGCAGATACAGAATACGGCGAATTTCAGGATAAACAGCGGCCAATAGTACCAGTGGCTGCCACCTTCGTATGAACCGGAGAGGGCAGCCAACATGAGAAGTGCCATGAACAGTGAGATCATCGACGAGCCCACACTCAGACTGACGCTCGGATGCTGTTGCAGGCCGTAGCGCCCGATAATGGGATAGGCAATCAGCGTGTTTGATGCCATGATACAACCCAACAGGAATGAGGCAGAACTTGAGTAGTTCAGGAAAGAGATGGCCATCACGTAAGTGAAGATCAGTGGTACGAAACAGGTGAGCAGTCCGAAGACCACAAACTGTTGGGAATGCTTCTTCACACCTTCCATATTCATCTCAAGTCCTGCGAGGAACATGATATAGTAAAGGCCTACGCGCCCGAAGAGTTCAAAGGAGTTGTCGCGTTCCAGGATATGAAAGCCGTATTGCCCGATGGCGACACCTGCAAGCACCATACCGATGATATGCGGGATGCGCAGTTTGCTCATTACAATAGGGGCAAACAGAATAATCATCAGCACCACAAAGAAGACCAATGTGGGGTCGGTAATTGGGAAATATGCAGATAATAGTGTCATTTCTGCTGCAAAGTTAGTGATTTTTCGATAAATATTGCTAACTTTGCAGCCAAATTTAATCAATTTGTAGATAAGACAGTATGAAAGTTGCAATTGTAGGTGCAAGTGGAGCCGTAGGACAGGAGTTCTTGCGGATTCTGGATGAGAGAAATTTTCCAATGGATGAACTGGTGTTGTTTGGTTCTGAGCGTAGTGCAGGTAGAAAGTACACCTATAAGGGAAAGGAGATCGAAGTGAAGCTGCTCCAGCATAACGACGATTTTAAAGATGTGGATATCGCCTTCACCAGTGCAGGTGCAGGTACATCGAAGGAATTTGCAGAGACCATTACGAAGTATGGTGCCGTGATGATCGACAACTCTTCAGCTTTCCGCATGGACGACGACGTACCCTTAGTAGTGCCTGAGTGTAATGCCGAGGATGCCTTGAACCGTCCCCGTGGTATCATTGCTAATCCAAACTGTACTACCATCATGATGGTCGTAGTACTCCAGCCCCTGGAGCAGATCTCACACATCAAGCGCATCCACGTGTCTAGCTATCAGAGTGCTTCTGGTGCTGGTGCAGCAGCGATGGCAGAGTTGCAGCAGCAGTATAAGGAGATGGTAGAAGAGGGTGAGGTAAAGACCATCAAGAAGTTTGCTCACCAACTGGCCTATAATGTAATCCCTCAGATCGACGTGTTCCAGCCCAACGGTTACACGAAGGAGGAGATGAAGATGTATAACGAGACTCGTAAGATCATGCACACCGATGCGAAGTGCTCTGCCATGTGTGTACGCGTGAGTTCTCTGCGCTCTCATTCTGAGAGTGTATGGATCGAAACTGAGAAACCCATTAGCGTTGAGGAGGCTCAGAAGGCAATTGCCGCTGCACCTGGCTGTCAGCTGAAGGACGATCCCACCACACTGACCTATCCGATGCCTTTGGAAACAGCTGGCAAGGATGATATTTACGTAGGTCGTGTACGTAAGGATCTCTCTGATGAGAATGGTCTTACATTCTGGCTCTCTGGTGACCAGATCCGTAAGGGCGCAGCTCTGAATGCTGTGCAGATTGCAGAGTATTTGATTAAAGTTGGAAACGTTAAATAAGGGATGAACAATGAAAAGTGAAATGTGTAGAGTGAATCTGATGAGTGGAAAAGTGTGGAAGCTGTTGCTTTTGCTCTTCACTTTTCACTTTTCGTTTCTCATGACTTCGTGTGATGGTGGTGATGACGACGGGCGTCGCCTAGCTGAGCATATTGTAGGCACCTGGCAGCGTGGTTGGAACGAGGGTGATATCATCATTGAAGGCGATCCCACCGTTATGCCCGATAATTTGACTTACGACCTTTTCTATTTCTATGGTGATGGTGACTATAACGGTATGGTCCGCAATGGCTCTTTCCTGGCGGATGATACCATGGGAGAGATGATCTTCAAGGGCACCTACCAGTGTGACAACAACAATCTCAAGTTGGATTGTGTGAACGGCGATGGTGAGAAACGTAAGATTCTGGCTCAGGTCTTGTCGTTCACGGATAATCAGATGCAAATACGATATGTAAACGATGATTATAATGTCACCGTTACCGTTATCATCCGAAAGATATCTGATTCAGTCAAGTAATTCCCCTTTTTCCCTTATTCCTCATCCTCTACGTCTGCCTCATGATATACGCAGTCGTAGGTGATTTGGCTATAGGCTGAGAAGTAACCTAGACAACCGCCAGTGAAGTTGGGTATCGGATTGGTACCTGTATTATCCATGATTTGCATCGAGTAGAGATAGTCGTAACTCTTCTGGTCGATGGAACGGATCTCAATGTGTATCTTGTCGTTCTCGTACAACAGGTCATCGTCGTCGCTGTCTTCGCGAGCAAAACTGAAGAGCTGTTGCAGTTCTCCGTTCGGATTCTGGTCATCGCGTTTCACCGCCCAGCGATAACCTGTCTTATTACGGTAGATGTGTATGAAGTACCAGTTCTCCTCATTAGGAATGTCCTGCAGCAATAACTCTCCCATCAGGTAGGTCTCTGCCACGATCTTCTTTCTGAGGAAGCGGAACTTGTTCATCTTCGGCGTTTTCTGCATGATGGAACTTGAGGTGAAGTGGTTGTCATCGAACGTGATGTCGATAGTGTATTCCACCCCAGGCGTACCTGTGGCATGAGATCTGTATATACCGTTCTCGGTATTGGAGAGTATGTGTCTACTGCCGTCGCTGCCTGTTACTACAACGCTGGCATGGTTAATATCACTGGTTGTCGAGTTGTCATCCATGTCGTTTGTCTGACTGATGCGCGCCTCCATGCCTTCGTTAGATACCGATGCCTCCACCACGTAGATGGGATCTACCTGATGATAGTTGATCTCGATATCTTTCTTACAGGAAGACAGCAGAATGAGACTCAGACAGCAGAACAGAAGACTATATTTATTCATTGGCATGATCAGAATTTGAAATTATATGATATGGAGGGCACAATGCCGAAAAGACTGATTTGCTCGGCACGAGTACGCGCACCGTTGTCGCTGTCCTCGAAGGTGATCAGGTATGGGTTGTAGCGGTTATAAAGGTTGTAGATGCCAAACACCCACTGGTTGGTAACGCGTCTTCCTTTCTTTGTCCACGAAGCACTGATATCCAGACGATGATAGTCTGGGGCGCGGTAACCGTTACGCTCAGCGTAGTAATAGATCCAGTTGTCGATGACCTGATACTTACTGCTGGGGGCGGTGAAGGCCTGTCCGCTGTTGAACACCCATGCGCCATTCAGTGCCCAGTATTTACCGAGTTTCAAGGATGCAACGATATTCACATCATGACGACGGTCGTTGTTGGCGTCGTACCATTCGCCGTTGTTCACACCGTCGATACGTGTCCTCGACCATGAGAGTGTGTAGGCAATCCAACCCGTCAACTTTCCTAGGTTCTTACGGAGACAGAACTCTGCACCGTAGCTCTTACCCTCACCAGCCAGTATTAGTCGTTCGAGCTCAATCTCACTACTAAAACTCTTGCCGTCACGATAATCGAGCACGTTATCTATCGTTCTGTAATAGCCTTCCAATGAGAAATCGTATTTCTGGTCGGCTGACATCATAAAGAAACCTGCGCTCCATTGGTCAGCAACCTCCGGCTTGAAGATATTACTGCTGATGGCATAGCGATCGAAGGGAGTCGAGGTACTCTGGTTCCTCAGCGCATGAATGTTCTGAGAGGTACGGGCATATCCGAGTTTGATGCTCGTCTGTTCAGTGGGTTGGATACTGATGCTGCCTCTGGGTTCTATCACCCTGTGGGTGGTCACGATCTCCCACTTCTTGTAGTTATAGTACCAGTCGATGTTGCCGTTGGGGTCAATGTCGTAATAGAGCGATCCTCCAAGGGGTGAGAACATGTTCAGACGAACGCCTGCTGAGATCGACAACGCCTTTGAAAATCTGAAATCACCGTTCAGCCAGGCAGCATTCTCCCAGGCCCTACGCTCTTCCTTATCGTATTTGTTCACCACTTGCCACTCTGCCGATTTCACGTTCAGCAGTGATGACTGGAAACCGATTCTCAGATTCTGGTTGCCGATGTTGATGTTGAAGTCCTGACGGAAACTGCCCTGACGGATGTGTCCCTTGTACCATAGATTCATTCCAACGAAGTCCACACCATTGTCATTCTCATACGTGCTATAATATAAGGTGGTCTGTGAGTTGGAACCGCCATTGAAGTGGTGTAGCCATTTCAGGCTTCCCATGAGATTGCTCCAGCGGATATCTACCATCTTATCTACTGCCGTACGGTCGTAGCCCGTGAAGAAAGTCAGGAACAGCTGGTTGCGCTTACTCATGGTCCAGTCGAGCTTCGCATTAACATCGTAGAAATAGAGGGTGTTATGCCTGAAGTCGGGTGACAGTTTCAGGAACAAATCCATATACGTGCGGCGGGCTGTGACAAGGAACGACGCTTTGTCTTTGGCGATAGGACCTTCCAGCGTACCTTTTGCTGACAGGATGCCGATGGTGGCCCCGCCGTGGAACTTCTGTTTGTCACCCGTACGGCCTGCGATGTCGAGCACAGCCGATGTGGCTCCGCCATACTGGGCAGGTAACAGGCCTTTATAAAGAGTGGCTCCTGCCAGAGCATCGTCATTGAAGGTCGAGAACAAGCCGCCCGCATGACCTACATTATAAATAGGTGCATTGTCGAAGAGCACTTGGTTCTGGGCCGACGTACCGCCACGTACCTGAAAACTGCTGGAGGCATCGCTCTCCGACTTCACACCAGGCAGCAGCTGGATCGAACGTATGATGTCTTTCTCGCCAAAGAGCTGAGGGGTGTTTGTCAATTCTTCAATCTGAATCGACTCTTCACCCATCTGCACGTTCTGGATGCGTTGGCGCGCACCATTTGAAGTCACAATCACTTCCTTCACTCGCTCTGTGCGAATGGAGTCCTCTGCCTCTGGTGTCATTGTTGCCAGACAAGCGGAAAAAATGATGTTAAGTGTTATCATCAGTGCAAAGGTATATAAAATTTGAGAAATAATGACGAAGAAATGAAGGAAATCGAATAATTTTTGTAATTTTGCGCCATAAAACGTATAATTTTGCACAAAATGAAGAAGATTATCTTAGTCTTGATGGCAATTGTGGCATTCGGTGCCTGTAGTAAAAAAGAGAAAGATCTCTCTTATCGTGGCCTTTCTATGGGCTTGCCGTTCCAGACGTTTATCGACTCTTTGTCAGCTCGTGGCTTTGCCGTTGACTCCGCCAAGACTGATTCTGCCTTTACCCGTGTGGTGATGGCAAACCCGAATGAGAACTACCGTCTGATGCTGGCTCAGAAAGATGGTCAGCTGTTGGCGCTCCAGGAGAACTACAAAATCTCTACTAATGACAGTACTCGTCAGTTGTGGCAGCAGATACGCGACGATTTTGAGAAGGAACTTGGTGCATGGCCCAATATGCCGAAGCATGGCGATGATCATAAGGTGGCAAAGTTTGAAACCGCTGGTGGTTTCATCACCCTTACCCTCGAAAATACCTATACCCCAACGCTTCAAGTGCTTTACGAGAAGAAGCAATAAACACTAATATTTGTCCCACGTACTGGGACTACTTGTCCCATGGGGTGGGACCAATTGTCCCAGGCCCTGGGACAAATGCGAAACCAAACCCTAGAAAATGGTCAGTGTGTAGAGATAGACTACGGCGGCGGGGATTGCCAGCAGTGACGAGTCGAAACGGTCGAGCATGCCTCCATGACCTGGCAGGATGTTACCAGAGTCTTTGATTCCCAACGTACGCTTGAAGAGGCTCTCCACGAGATCGCCCCAGGTGCCGAATACCACAATCGTCAGTCCGAGTCCAGCCCAACCAGCTGCATTCAGTCCCAAGTCGTTGACACCATATTGTTCCGTGAGATACCATACCAGCACGGCCACAGCCATCACCAGGATGCCACCACCGATGCTACCCTCCCAGCTCTTACCTGGAGAGATGCGGGGAAACAGCTTGTGCTTACCCAGCAAGGATCCGCAGATATAGGCACCCGTATCGTTGATCCAGAGGAATACGAATACGGAGAGTGGTGCCAGATAGCTGAAAGCGATGTTGCCGTCCACAGAACGGAAAGCCAGCACATTCAACAGTGAGAAGGGTAGGGCGATATAAAGCTGGCTCATCATCGTATAGGCCCAGTCGTTCACAGGATCTGGCTCCTTCAGATACAGCTCTGCCACCATCAGGTAGATGATGGAGATGAGGTAGGGGATGAACACCCCCGATGATGTGATGCCTGCGTTGTAACCTGCCATCGCGAAGAAGAAATACACACCTGCCACCGTACAAATGAAACGGTTTATTGTGATATTCTCACGGTCATTTACCAAACTGGAAAACTCCCAGATAGTGAGTCCTGTCACTAGTGCAAAGAGTAGCACCATCGCCTCTGCACGGAGGAAACAACACACGATAGCGGCCACGAAAAATACCGCCGTAATGGTTCTCACAATGAAATTCTTCATATCTTAATCCTCACTTTTCTCTTCCTCGCTGTTCTCATTTTCACTTTCAGCTTCTTTCGCTTCCAGCTTTCCCTGAGCCTCCAGTTCACGGGCTCTCTCCTCAGCCATGCGCTCAGCATCGGCTCTCATCTGGGCTTCCAGCAGTTCCTCAGCACGACTGGTCCAAGGACGCTTGCCGAAGATTCTCTCGACATCCTCTGCGAAGATCACCTCACGATCCACGAGCAACTGGGCCAGTTGGGCATGTCCTTCCTTGTGCTCCGTCAGAATCTGCTTAGCACGCTCATATTGCTCATTGATCATCCGCATCACCT
>Ga0310695_10009883_pt1 | contig 14173 bp, 10 predicted proteins | sample RumenRJG_04DNA_FD_203882 | JGI IMG/M metagenome (GOLD analysis project Ga0310695, IMG submission 203882) | Bovine rumen microbial communities from Lethbridge, Alberta, Canada - RJG_04 (v2) (version 2) | ecosystem: Host-associated > Mammals > Digestive system > Stomach > Rumen | place: Canada... | reverse complement strand
TCTTGTGGTCGATATGCAGAATGTTCTTTAGCATGCGGAGCACAAGTCCTGGGATGGCAAGAACTTTGGAAAATGAACGAAAGCGGATTTCCTTAGGGATAGCTACGAATAGTGATACCCCTAATATTGCTAATGTAATCCACCATTTCTCACACCAAACGGGCATGACTATTGTCATGATGATAGAAATTGCTGATAGTAGAACAATAAGAATTGAACGTGGAATCAAGGCCTGTTGGATGGTTTTATCCACAAAGTTAATTTTTCCATGGATCAGCGCTCCTGGTATTTTAGGTAGATTACTCATCAGACTCTGAACCTGAGCGGTCATCCAACGCATACGCTGTTTTTGGAAATTATCCTGGTTACTAACCTTTTCGTCAAATACGTGAATATCTGGTGCATATTTGATGAAAACTTCCTGGTGGAGAAGGAGTGCTTCCATCTCGCGGTCTTCACCAGCAGTAGAAAGCTGGAAAACATTCTTTTTGAAAAGCTCGTAGTCAAAACACATACCGGAACCTATTAAAGCAGAAGATAATCCCAAGCGGTTATGTGCTTTGCGGAAAAGCGTATTATTGATTTCTTCGCTGGCACCATCAAGGACTGCTACATCGTTATTCGCATTCTTAGCGCAACGGTGGCATTGAATAGCGTCGTAAATAGAACATAAAATATTAAGTTGTGACAGAAATTCCGGGCGTACCACATTATCTGCATCGAGCACTACAACGTTATCAAAGGTTTCTGGAATCTCATTGATGGCATATTGCATTGCCTTGGCCTTTGAACTTTTTTCAAAGGTCGGCGTCAGCAGTGTGATAGGAAGCGTTTTGAGATACTCGTTGGTCTCTGGTTTCATGTGGTCGGAAATAACAGCCACAGTATATAAGTCGGCAGGGTAATCTTGTTCCAGAAAGTGCTCTACCGCATTAATAATAACCCGGTCTTCATTGTAGGCAGGGTAGAGGACCAGGAACTTAGTCATCCTATTGGTTAATGCAGCTGCATGAATGGCTACACGGTCTTCTTTCTCATAAAACAATGAGATAACAGCAAAAAAGACTACATAGGCAACAGAGCCTAAGATTAGTACCCAAAGGGTAATGTCTAAAATATGCAATATTTGCCAAATCATAATTGTGTTGAATTAAATTTAGTTATTATCTTTTTTCCTGTGAATTAATTTTGTACTGATGATTCCCCAAAGTGTGACAAATGGAGAACGTAGGAACGTGCGGTCCCACATTTCGTCCACAAGATAATCTGGGGTTGCAAGTGCAAAGAAGAAGAGAGCTAATGAACTAAGTATCCACCATTTTATGACCAATGTCATATAAATGAATGGAAGCACAATACTCATTACCATCAATATGCCAACCATACTGGTACGTGGAACCAACATCCATTGAATAAGTTTGTCTGCCCAATCGTATTGTTTGCGGAAAATTGCACCAGGTAAGTACCTGATATTTTTTATCAAATTTTGAATTTGCTGAATAGTCCAACGGCTATGTTGCTCATTCATCTTCGTAGTTGTTCTCTTCTTTTCACCATAAAGAAGGATATTGTCGAAATAGTCAATAAAATAGCCCTGTTTAAGCAATAATGCTTCTAATTCTTTATCTTCTCCTGCAGTTTTCGTTTTCATAACGTTGGTTTTAAACCAAGTAAAATCATAGGCAGTTCCAGAACCAGCTAAAGCTGCTGAAATGCCAAGGTTTATATGCCCTTTACGGAAAATGGCATTGTTGATTTCTTCGAAAATGGAGCCCATACGTGCTGCTGCCGTATCTCTGTTTCTGGATATACGATGCATTTGAATTGCCTTTGTTGCTGCAGTTTCATAAGCATCATTAACTTTAGTAAGAAAATCTTGCTCAACAATGTTATCTGCATCCAATATCAATGCAATGTCGTAAATTTTAAACTCTGGTAATTTGAGAATCGCATACTGAAGTGACTTCGCTTTTGTACTTTCTGCAAAGTCGGGGGTTAGCAATGTAATAGGATATTGCGCCAATCGCATATTGGTAATCTCTGATTGGTGGTCGGAAACAACTACCACATCAAACATACGTTGAGGATAGTCCTGACTGAGAATAGATACTACGGTTTGCTCAATAACTTTATCTTGTTTGTGTGATGGAATGATGATTGCAAATCTATTTTGTATCTTTGCTGCTGATAGAACACTTTCTCTGCTGAAAAGTGATGCTATAGAAAACACTCCAAGATAGAGAACTGTTCCGCCAACTAAGACGAACAGTAACCAATCGATAATATATAGTATAATCCAAAAATCCATTTCTTTTAATTGAAAATTGAAAATTGAAAATTGAAAATTCCTCTACAAACGGCTTTGACTAGGTCAAATCGGCCTTTGAGGGTATATTTAATTATGTCGCGAGTAGCAACTATACCGATGAGGTAAATATATGATAGGTATTTGTTGATACCTTTGTAGTTACGTTTTACTAGTAAAAGTCTATTGCGAGTGATGTAGTAGGTGCGGAGGGGACTGTTTTGGCCGGTTGTTTGACTTTCTTTGTGATAGACTATACAATCAGGATCATACCAGATTTCATATCCTGCACGAGTGAACATCATTGACCAGTCGATTTCTTCATAATATAGGAAAAAACACTCGGGCATAAAACCGACCTTTTCGATAGCTTCGCGTTTAATTAACATAGCTGCTCCATGAGCATAAGGGGTGGGGTGGGCTTTGTCGTATTGGCCATTGTCTTCTTCACCAAAGCCAATGGCTTTGTTTCTAAGTGTAATGTTTGATAAGGGAGTATAGCCTGCAAATTGAATGAGATTGTTTCCCCAGGCAAATCGAAGTTTGGGACAAACGATACCTATTTTATCTGATGACTCTAGTCGTTCGATAAGTGGTTCGATATCGAATTCTTTAAAATAGGTATCGTTATTAATAAGGAGTATATATTTTCCTTTTGCCTCTTTTATGCCAAGGTTGTTGCCTCCGGCAAAGCCTAAGTTTTTGTCGCTTCGAATGACTGTGACTTGGGGATATCGTTCTATGATGATGCTTGCTTCGTCTTGTTTTGAGGCATTATCTACCACAATCACCTCCATATCTTCTTTGAAGGGGATTGAATCAATTAATTCACAGGTGTCCTTTAACCCATTATAATTGATGGTGATGATAGATAATCTACACTCGTTTTGCAAGTTTCTTTTCTAATTTTATACGTTTCTTTTCTGCTTCTTCTTCTAATTCCTTGGTTTCTAATTCTTCGAATTCTTTTTCTATCTTAGGCAATAAGAATACCGTGGACATGCCCCCATAAAATATAACAATATTAGGGAACTGCATCAGAATCTGGTTCGCATAACCACCTAAGTGAAGGGCGGCAAATGATGCACACCAGGCAGCACCAATGCCCATCAGAGAGCGATTCTTGATTCTGAAAAACACAGTAGAGCAACCGGCTATTAATATGATAAAATTACATATTGCAAACCATGAAACACCAATCCATCCTGTTCGCACCCAGATAAAAACGTATTCCGAATCAGGGGGAATTTGTGAGACGATTTTAAATTTATTCCATGCAGGAATGTCTTTTTCAAAAATACCAATACCGATACCCCATGGAGCTTCTTTCATATATTTTGATATGGCTGCTTTGTTGATATCGCGAACATTAGCAGATGCATCTTCTGGATTAAAAGCCGATCGCATTCTTCGAATCTGGTTGTTGCCCTGACCAATGTCTGTAAATATCAGCATGGCAATAAATAAACCAAAGACGATAGTCACAGGAACTATTATTTTTGTTGATTTAGAAAGAACGAGAAAAACTATAAACCCTGCCATCATGCAGAAGATGGAGGTACGTGTTCCTGATTGGAACATAGCCCAGGTTGTCAATAACCCAACTATAGCAAAGAATAATCTGCGTTTTTTTACTTTATTTGTAATTGCTAATATGAAGAAGGATACAGATGCACAAGCCATGTGAATACCGAAATTGGCAGCATCAGTAAAAGTTCCAAAATATCTTGTGATACCATTTACAATATGCTGTTTTGCATGATCCTGAACAAATAGCCAGTTTCTCTCAGCATCGTCCCAGCCAATATTGATTTGTTTCCAACACCAAAATACTGCAAATAGTGCACATAATGCCCAAACTGTATATAATTGATATATTCTTTGGGGGGTATTCATATATAAAGCAAACACAATCACGGCGTATAACAATTGGAATGCCATCAGTCGAATGCCTGTAAACCAAGCATTGATATTCATCCCTAAACCGCATGTGTCGTTGAATACTTCTATCATGCAGAATATGCACCATCCTAATACTGCCATGGTCATGACATTAGCTATATTCCCGAATTTTGTTTCGCGCAAGTCAATGATGGCAATAGCAATGAGCACTAATTCAAGTAATTCATTTGGTAATGATGCTGGTAGAGGCATTTTTCCCTCTTTTGAAAGAAACATTACAAAATAGTTAATGATAAAAAGAGCCCAAAATGCAAACATTCTATAACTGAATGCTAAGTATACTACTATGATTGATACTGGTATTGCCAGTATCATTGCCATACCATTGACACCAGAATTCTTGAATGAGTATAAACTAAGCAAAAAGAGGAGAAAGAGAATAATCACTCTTCCTCCATTTTCATGGGCATATTCGGATATTCTATTAGAATAAACTTTGTTTACCATTATTTTGCATGACTATTTTCTACTGCAGTTAGACCCATCTGCGACATTCGATAAATGAAGTTGTTGAAACCTGTATATGGTGGTAATTGACCAACAAATTCCTCAACAGCATATCGTTGACATTCCGTCAAGTACATGAAAAGGGAATTCTTGTTCTCTAAACGTGCGTTCAATTCCTTTAGAGCTTTCTGATCAACATCCTTCCATGTTCTGTTGGCACGAGTCACCATCAGGTTAATAGTTCCCATATTTAATAATGCAGATGGGATGGAATTATCATCTAAGTTTGGATATTCTACAATGGCGATTTCATTAGGAAGAAGGTCTGGACAAATATCTTTGATGTCCTTTGCCATGATAAACCTACTATCTTCAGCCAAATAGTCTTCGTCATAAGTGATTCGACGGACCTGTAGACCTATTGATATCCAATAGTTTTCTAATTCCTGTGCAATATAGCTCTTTCCATTGGCAGCATCTGTAGAAATCAAATTGAGCACATTCTGCTTCCCCTCTTCAAAATGTGGCAGCAATGCTTTGCTCAATTGACGTAAAGCCATGTCGGCAATGGTCTTGTTGTAACGTCGATAACGTAGATTGCTTTCTTTGGGGAAGCAACCAATGACAGGTATCTTAGTAATGCGTTCAGAACGCATTCGATCACGTAATGTACGATCCAATAATTCGATGATGAAGAAGTATAAGGCTGTTAACATGAATGTTAGCATAAATGCGCCTAACAAAACCATCATGCGATTTGTGGGCTGGGCATTCATAGGGTACATGGGGGGATTCAAAACACGAAGAGTTGCAGTGGTCATTTGTAAGTTTTTCTGACGCAAACGAGCTGAATTCAACGCGTTAAGCATTGCCATGTAGTTACCTTCAATAAAACTGATATGTCTATCTTTGCGTGATAATGTGGCGCCAATTGGAGCGTAGAATAAAAATTCTTTGTCTATTTTTTCACGCATGATATCCTGAGCACTTTCGTGAGCTTTGGCTTCCTCAAGTTTCAGAACTTGTTCAAGCCATTTGTCAATCATGCCACTGGCTTTTACGCCTGTCTCTGTGTTATAGTTACCTGCTTCGATATCTTTAACAAGTCCTTTAACATTTTCTGATGCCTCTTGAAGCATGCGTTGAGCTCTGGCAAGTTCGTTTTGAGTTTCAAGTTCTGTACCCCCTCCTTCACTACTCATCAAACGTAAGTTGGATATTCTTGATTGTATGCGTGATATGTCTGTGACTTGATTGGTAAACTCTTTGTTGGCTTTAATAACTTTTGCACGATCACCCAATTGGCGCTCTAGGTAATTCATCAAAGCACGTGTTGTCGTTTTTTCAATCATCAAATCATTGTCAGTTGTTTTTTGTGTCGCATCCATTCCAGAGAGTAATTTTGTTTGCTCACCATAGTTAATGATACGCTTTTCTACATTATATCGTATCAAGTCATCCTCGGCATTTGTTAAAATACGATAGAGACGGGCAACTTCACGTTCAAAAAATTTGATAACATTTGTAGTCTCGCCATATCTTAAAAGGGCATATTGACGTGCAAATACCTCATTCAAAATGTCTAATGTGTTATAGGCAATACCGGCATCATTTGCAGAATAACCGATGTCTATAATATCACTTCTGTTTAATTGTACTGCTTTAATGCGACTAGTAATACTATTGATGCCAAAATAGGGATGATAATTAGTTAAACCAAAAATGTAATTATCAGCCGATGGACGTTCGTAGGCTTTTAGATTTGCATAGGTTGCATTCTCACTATTGTGATTGATAAGAGCTTTTACTTCTGCAGGCACACTGTTGTAGAGTTGACGATAATGCTCTGCGGAGATGTAATTATTGTCTTTATTGGCATTACCATACATCATACAGCGAGCAAACAAACGTAAAGATACTTCATGGATGGTAGCATCCGTTGTAATTAACAACATTAAGTTAGCCATATTTGTTTGCGCATTTCCACCAGCTATTCCAGAACCTCCTTCAATATTGTATCCGGTAATCATACCTGTATAAATAGTGGTGTTCGTATCATAGATACGCTCCATATCGCGGGTGGAAAACCAGGCTACTACCAATGCTATCATTGGTAGGATAATGAGATACCATCTTATCTTAAAAAGAAATCTGACAATATATCTGAATAAATCCATAGTTGCAAACTTTTGTTATTTTTTTTGCTTTTTGGCAGCTTTAGCAGCTGCTTTTTCTGCTTTAGCTTCTGCTTTTTCTAACTTCTTTATTTTATCTTTTTCTTCTTTTTCTAATCGTTTTATACGTTTTTCGTTTGCTTTGTTTTCTTTGACTTGTTCTTTTGGTGTCTTATGAATACTCTTGTCAAGTGTAATTTCTGTTGTTGCGTTTGTGATAATAGGAGTATGTGTCAGAATTTCAAGAGTCAGAATGTCTGTCGTTATCTCTGTCTGCAGACTTTGGTAACCTGATACTTGTCCGCTTTCATGCATCTTTGTGGCTGCAAATGCAGAAATATCCATATTGCCATTTTCAAAGTCTTCACGATCTAATGCACCTGCTCCTTGATAGGCTGCAGCTGCTTCACCTAGGGTTTTCAGACTAACCAAATTGTTCGTGATTTTTACGAAAAGTGTGGCGATTTGGAGTTTGAGCTGATCATATGCAATATCTTTTTGAATATTGGCTTGTTCTGCTTCCATCCTTTTACGTTTAACAGCTGCTGTTAAATCTAAAATGTCTTCAACGGGAATAGCTAACCCCACGCCGATATTCCAATAGGCATTTTTTGAACCTTGATATTGATAAATAGTTGCACTATAAGCAGACTGGCTATTACCCCACATGTCACCTATTCCATAACTATAGCTTGCATGACCTGTAAGATATGAAAAAATGTGCCGTTTTTGTTTGGCAACTTCTGCTTCTGCTAACTGTCTAGCTTTCTCTAACGAAAGAATCTGCGGATTTGTTTTCGCATTCTCAAGTAGTACTGCCAGTGGTGGTAGATGGAATTCAGAAAAATTGATGTCTTTTTCGTTGCTGGAATCAAAGAAACCTGCACTGATACCGCTCTCGTTGAATTGGGCGAGGGCTGTAGTGCTAGTCGAGGTAATGGCTAAAATGAATATCAGTCGTCTGAATATGTTCATTACAGTTTGGAATTTAGTTATACATTCTCCTTCTGAACGAAGGCAAAGAAAGTACGGAAAAGGATCTTCATATCCAACCAGAAATTGTATGTCTGACCGTACTTGATATCGAGTTGCTTGCGCTCCTCAGCTAACATCATGCCGCCCTTGCCGCGCTCCTCAACCTGCCAAAGGCCTGTGAGACCTGCAGGAGCCATGAAACGGTCGATGCTGGTGTCGATGGTGAGTTTCTCGGCCTCATAGAGTGGGAGAGGACGGTTACCTACAACAGACATGTCACCCTTGAGGATATTGAAAAGCTGTGGTAGCTCATCGATACTGAACTTGCGGATGAATCTGCCAACTTTAGTGACGCGGGGATCGTTCTCAATTTTGACGAAGGCATTGTCGATTTCCTCTTTCTTCTCCTTACTGAAGTCGTTCTCGGAAATGACAAAGTCATCGCCTACGAGCATTACCTCGTCGTCGGAAATCATCATGTCAGTATCATCGCCGATACTCATCATCATATCTGCCTCCATACCCAATCCGGTAGGGATCTTTTGGGGGGCGTCGGCTTTCTTGCTCATCTCTGCATATTGGTTGCCTGCTTCCTTTGCTACCTCTTTGAGGCGCTCTTCGGCATCCTGATACATAGAGCGGAACTTCAAGAAATTAAAGATGGTGTAGTTAGCACCAACTCGCTTTGACTTGAATATAACCGGTCCCTTGCTCTCCAAACGGATGGCAATGGCTGTGAGGATAAATATAGGTGAGGTGATAATCAGTGCGAAAATAGCAAAGAATACATCGAAGACTCTCTTCCATACGGGAATCTTGAAACGGAGCATTCTGTATTTTGGCTGCTGATCATCAAACAGCATGTTCTCACGATCAGAGATAAACTGAATCTTCTTGTTGAACTCTGTAATAGAGGCCTTGGAATCAAGCGTATCGTTGATGCCGCTCTTCTGATATTGGACTCTACCTTCTGGAGTCAACTCGTTGGTAAGCAGTATGATATATATGTGCTTATTTTTTTTCTTTAAATAGGTGATAGCGTTAATGTCATCGCTTTGTTCGCCTTGTTCGAAAAACACAATGAAATGCTCGTTGCGGACATGCGTTGAACACGCAGAAGCCGCATCCTTGTAATTCCTTGTGTACTGCACCAATCGGCCGGGGATGTACTTTAATCGCTCCTCGGTTTTAGGATTGCTGCCAAGATATACAACACCTATCATATTATTCTATTTAGGGAATAATCTTCTTTACTCGTATCTTTAACTCCATTGGGTTGAAAGGCTTAACAATATAATCCTCTGCACCAATCTCCAGCAGGCGGATGCGCTCACTGGTGGAGTCTTCGCTGGAAAGCATGATGACTGGAATCTGCTTGAACAGCTCGTTCTGCTTGATCCACTCCAAAAAGTCATCGCCGCGCATTCCTGGCATACGAATATCAGATATGATGAGGTCGGGGGTGTTACCTGCCTGAAGCCATTTTACGCCCTGCAAACCATCGGGCAACCACTGTACATCATAGTCGCTCATCAGATAGATTGAGAGAACCTTTGCAATGGTCTCTTTGTCGTCAAGTATTAGTATTTTTTTCTTCATATATGAATATATTTAATTCTGGTAATTACGTTATTCTATTGTGCAAAGGTAAACAATTTATTTTAATTCAACTCAAAAATGCGTAAAAAAATCACTTTTTTATGGAAAAAAGTCGATTTATTCGAAAAATTTAGGGAAATTTGCAACTGAAACGTATTATAAATAAAGATTTATTTAATAATTGTTATGGCAAATAGATATCTATTAGGTTTCGATGTCGGTAGCTCGTCAGTGAAGGCATCATTGGTTAACGCCGATAACGGCAAGTGTGTAGCAACTGCTTTCTATCCTGAAAAGGAGGCTCCTATCATGGCTGTAAAGGCCGGTTGGGCTGAGCAGGATCCACAGATGTGGTGGGACAACGCCAAGCTGAGTCTGCAGAAGATAATGAAGGAGGCTGGTGCTACAGCTGAGGAAATCAAGGCTATTGGTATTTCATACCAGATGCACGGCCTGGTTTGTGTTGATAAGAATCTGAAGGCTCTGCGCCCCGCAATTATCTGGTGCGACTCTCGTGCTGTGCCTTACGGCGAGAAGGCATTCAAAGAACTGGGTGCTGACAAGTGTCTGAGTCATCTGCTGAACTCTCCTGGTAACTTTACAGCTGCTAAGTTGGCTTGGGTAAAGGAGAATGAGCCAGAGGTTTACAGCAAGATATATAAGGTTATGTTGCCTGGTGATTATATCGCTATGCGACTAAGTGGTGTTGCTAACACTACTGTCAGCGGCCTGTCGGAGGGAATGTTCTGGGACTTCAAGAACAACAAGGTGGCTGACTTCCTGATGGATTATTATGGATTTGACGGTTCGCTGATTGCTGATATCGTTCCTACATTTGCTGAGCAGAGCGTGGTTAGTGCCGAGGCTGCTGCTGAGATGGGACTGAAGGCAGGTACTCCTATTACTTATCGTGGCGGTGACCAGCCAAACAATGCACTTTCGCTGAACGTGCTGAATCCTGGTGAGATTGCAGCAACAGCAGGTACATCGGGTGTAGTATATGGAGTGCTGGGTGATGTGAACTATGATCCTCAGAGTCGTGTAAATACATTTGCACATGTTAACCATGCTGCAGATCAGGCACGTCTGGGTGTTCTGCTGTGTATCAACGGTACTGGTATCCTGAATGCTTGGACACACCGTAATATTACTCCAGAGATAGGCTATGCTGAGATGAATGATCTAGCAGCAAGCGTGCCCATCGGTAGCGAGGGTGTAACTGTAATCCCATTCGGAAACGGTGCTGAGCGTGTTTTGGAGAATAAGGAAATTGGTTGCTCAATCAACGGTCTGAACTTCAATAAGCACAATAAGGCTCACCTGGTTCGTGCTGCTCAGGAGGGTATAGTATTCTCATTCTGCTATGGTATGGAGATTATGCAGCAGATGGGTATGGATATCAAGAAAATTCATGCCGGTAAGGCAAATATGTTCCTGAGTCCATTGTTCCGTAATACACTGGCCGGCGTTAGTGGTGCTACTATTGAGCTGTATGATACAGATGGATCAGTAGGTGCTGCTAAGGGTGCTGGTCTGGGTGCCGGTATCTATGCTAATGCTGCAGAGGCTTTTGCTTCGCTTGATAAGCTGGAGGTTGTTGAGCCAGATGCAGCTCAAAGAGCTGAATATCAGGCTGCATACGCCGCTTGGAAAGAGACTTTGAAAAAGAATCTTTAAATAAAAAGAAAACCCGCCAAACGGCGGGTTTCTTTTTATGCTAAACTAGAACGATACCATTCAAATAGTTTTTTGACACCATCCTCGATTTCGACTTTGTGAGTCCAACCGAGAGAGTGGAGTTTACTTACATCGATGAGCTTGCGCATGGTGCCATCGGGCTTAGACGTGTCGAACTCAACCTCGCCTTCGAAACCAACTGTTTTAACAACAAGTTCTGACAATTCGCGGATGGTGAGTTCTTTGCCAGTACCAACATTGATGTGGCAGTTGCGGATTTCACCTAACTTGGGGATTGCTCCGCCACGACCTGCTGAGTGGTTGCGGTCGACAGCACCGTCGGTGCTTGCACCATAGTGTACTGATGAGTATTTCTCGATGCCGATGATGTCGCTGAAGTTCACGTTCAGCAGAACATGTACTGAAGCATCGGCCATATCTTCGGACCAAAGGAACTCGCGAAGGGGAGTGCCGGTGCCCCAGAGGGTTACCTTGTTGTTCTCAATTCCATATTTGGCAAGTACATCCAGTACTTTCTTGGATTGAACATTGAACATTGACGATTGAACATTGAGACCTTCGCCAGTGACGCCTTCTACGGGGCGTTTGTTTAGGTCGACAGCAATCTTATCCCATGCTCCATCGTGGATGAGCTTGGCCAGATAAACCTTTCGCATCATGGCTGGCATGACGTGGCTGTTCTCCAAGTGGAAGTTGTCGTTGGGGCCATAGAGGTTTGTTGGCATTACTGCAATGTAGTTTGTGCCATACTGCAGGTTATAGCTCTCACACATCTTGAGGCCGGCAATCTTTGCGATGGCGTACTCCTCGTTTGTGTACTCCAAGGGAGAGGTGAGAAGGCAATCTTCCTTCATTGGCTGAGGTGCATTTTTTGGATAGATACAGGTTGAGCCAAGGAAGAGCAGCTTCTTTACACCATGAGCATATGCCTCGGAGATGACATTGCACTGAATCTTCATGTTCATCATGATGAAGTCAGCACGATAGAGTGAGTTGGCCATGATACCACCAACAAATGCAGCAGCAAGTACAACGGCATCGGGGCGCTCCTCGTCGAAGAACTTCTTTACGGCAACCTGGTCGGTAAGGTCGAGCTCCTTGTGACTGCGTCCTACCAGATTGGTGTATCCTCGCTGGAGCAGGTTATTCCAAATAGCGGAACCCACTAGTCCGTGGTGTCCCGCTACATAAATCTTACTTTCTTTACTGAGCATCGTCCATGTGAGCTTTAAGGAAGAGTTTCTTAACAAACTTCATGTCGTGCTGAACCATAATCTTTACAAGCTCCTCGAATGAGGTCTTCTGTGGATTCCAACCCAACTTCGCCTTAGCCTTGGCTGGGTTACCAAGCAGCTGGTCAACCTCGGCTGGACGGAAGTACTTAGGATCAACCTCAACAAGAGCCTTGCCTGTCTTCTTGTCGTAACCCTTCTCGTCGACACCATCACCACGCCATTCGAGTTCGATGCCGACCTCCTTAAATGCAAGGGTAGCAAACTCACGAACGGTATGATATTCGCCAGTGGCGATTACGAAATCGTCTGGCTCTGGCTGCTGAAGGATGAGCCACATGCACTCAATATAATCCTTGGCATATCCCCAGTCGCGCAGTGAGTTAAGGTTACCAAGATAAAGCTTGTCCTGATATCCCTGAGCGATACGTGCTGCGGCAAGGGTAATCTTACGGGTTACGAAGGTCTCGCCTCGGCGCTCACTCTCATGGTTGAAGAGGATACCGTTGCAGCAGAACATGTTATATGACTCACGGTAGTTCTTCATAATCCAGAAGCCATAAAGCTTGGCAACTGCGTATGGAGAACGGGGATAGAATGGGGTAGTCTCTGACTGTGGAACCTCCTGTACCTTACCATAGAGCTCGGATGTAGATGCCTGATAGATGCGGCAGGTGTCGGCCAAACCAGCGATGCGGACTGCCTCGAGCAAACGAAGAACTCCGTTAGCATCGGTATCGGCAGTGTATTCTGGTACATCGAAAGAAACCTTTACGTGACTCTGAGCTGCAAGGTTATAGATCTCAGTAGGACGGATCTTTGAAATGACACGAATAAGTGATGATGAGTCGGTCATGTCAGCCCAATGCAGGTTTACAAGACGAGCCTTCTTCATATCACGAACCCACTCGTCGAGATAGAGGTGTTCGATACGAGCTGTGTTGAATGATGAAGAACGGCGCATAAGTCCGTGGACTTCATATCCTTTCTCAATTAGAAACTCGGCCAGATATGAACCATCCTGACCGGTTATACCAGTGATTAGAGCAACTTTTTTATTCATAATTTTAAATTAATTATTTCCAGAGAATTGTTTGATTCGCTGTTCCTCTGACAGTTTGCAGATGAGCAGTGTGTCATCGTTTTCAGCAACGATATATCCATCGAGGCCCTGAATGACAACTTTCTTTTCCTGAACAGTATGTACGATACAGTTGTGGCTCTCGACGAGGTTGATGTCCTGGCCAATGCTTACATTGCCATAAAGATCCTTCTTGCTCTGCTCGTGGAGAGAGCCCCATGTGCCAAGGTCGCTCCATCCGAAGTCGGAAGGACAAACGAAAATCTCCTCGGCCTTCTCCATGATGGCATAGTCGACAGAGATGTTCTCACATTCAGGGAACAAGCGATTGATTTCTTCCTGTTCTTTGTCGGTGCCATAAATGGGGAGCAGTGACTCGAAGATCTTAGCCATTGATGGCTGGTAGATACGGAATGCATTTACGATGGTATTGACATTCCAGATGAATATGCCTGCATTCCAGAAGTAGTTGTTCTTCTTTATATAACCCTGTGCCGTTTCGAGGTTTGGCTTCTCGCGGAAAGAGTCGACTCTAAAGATCTCCTTGTTTCGCAGTGAACTTGTGCTTAAGTCGGCCTGGATGTAGCCATAGCCAGTCTCAGGGCGGTTAGGTTTCATTCCAAGGGTTACGATAGCATCGGTCTCGCCAGTGAACTGCATGCACTCCTTGATAACTCGCTGGAACTCTGTCTTATCAGTA
>Ga0310695_10009881_pt1 | contig 14175 bp, 11 predicted proteins | sample RumenRJG_04DNA_FD_203882 | JGI IMG/M metagenome (GOLD analysis project Ga0310695, IMG submission 203882) | Bovine rumen microbial communities from Lethbridge, Alberta, Canada - RJG_04 (v2) (version 2) | ecosystem: Host-associated > Mammals > Digestive system > Stomach > Rumen | place: Canada... | reverse complement strand
CGGCTGCACGCTCGTCGAACGCGATGGTACGCTGGTTCAGGTTACCCTCGGCTACGCCCTCAAACAGGTCGACGATATCACTCTTCAGTCGCAGCATCACGCTCTCCGTCTCGGGGTCGCCCATGCGGCAGTTGTACTCGATGACGTATGGCTCCGGTTGTTTGTTTGGTGTATTGGTGCGGTTGATGAGACCGAAGAAGATGAAACCCTTGTAGTCGATGCCGTCGGCAGCCAGACCCTCTACGGTAGGACGGATGATACGGTCCTCCACCTTCTGCATCCACTCCTTGGTAGCGAATGGTACTGGGGTTACGCTACCCATACCGCCAGTGTTCAGACCTGTGTCGTGCTCGCCGATACGCTTGTAGTCCTTGGCCTCAGGCAGGATCTTGTAGTTCTTGCCGTCGGTCAGTACGAATACCGAGCACTCGATGCCGCTCATAAACTCCTCGATGACCACACGGCTCGAAGCATTGCCGAACATACCGCCCAGCATCTCCTTCAGCTCCTTCTTGGCCTCGTCGAGGGTGGGTAGGATGAGTACTCCCTTGCCGGCGCAGAGACCGTCGGCTTTCAGTACGTAGGGGGCCTCGAGTGTCTCAAGGAACTTCAGACCCTCTTCCAGATGTTCGCCGTCAAAGGTCTGATAGCGGGCTGTCGGTATGTTGTGACGCTGCATGAATGCCTTGGCGAAATCCTTCGAGCCTTCGAGCACGGCGCCTGCCTTCGATGGTCCGATGACGGGCACGTCCTTCGTGCGCTCGTCGGCCTTCAACTCGTCGTAGATACCCTTTACCAATGGATCCTCCGGACCTACTACCACCATATTGATGCCTTTTTCAACGATAAAAGCTTTGATGGCCTCAAAGTCGTCGGCCTTCATGGCTACATTTTCTCCACAGTTGCTCGTGCCGGCATTACCTGGGGCGATGTACAGTTTCTCACATTTGTTACTCTGAGCAATCTTCCAAGCCAGGGCGTGCTCACGACCGCCACTACCTAATAATAGTATCTTCATATTGTTATTTTAAGTAATCTTCGAAATATTGGGTAATTCTCTCATGCAGATGAACACTGGCGTGACCACGCATGTTGTGTTCCTCACCAGGATAGGCGAAGAAGTCGGGTTGGGTGCCAGCCTTCACGCAAGCGTCGAGGAAACTCAGACAGTGCTGTGGTACCACGGTGTTATCGTTGTAACCCGTAATAATCTGCAGCTTGCCCTTCAGGTTCTTGGCCTTGTCAATAAGACTGCTCTTGGCATATCCCTCAGGATTGTCCTGTGGCGTACCCATATAGCGCTCGCCATACATCACTTCATACCACTTCCAGTCGATGACGGGACCTCCGGCCACACCTACCTTAAACACATCAGGATAGTTGGTCATCAGGGAGATGGTCATAAACCCGCCGAAACTCCAACCGTGAACACCCAGACGATCCATATCGACATAGGGTAGGGTGCGCAGGAACTCCACGCCCTTCATCTGATCCTGCATCTCAATCTGACCCAATTGGTGGAAAGTGGCTTGTTCAAAGTCGCGACCACGATTCTCAGAACCTCGGTTGTCGAGGATAAAGAGGATATAGCCTTTCTGGGCCATATAGGTCTCCCACGAACGACTGTACCAATGCCAGGAGGCCTCGATATTGTGGGCATGGGGGCCGCCATAGACATAGACCACTGTGGGATACTTCTTCTGTGGGTTGAAATCGCGAGGCTTCACCATGCGGTAATAGAGGTCGGTCATGCCGTCTGCTGCCTTGATACTACCTGATTCGAAGATGGGCTGCTGAAAATCCTTCCATGGGTCTGCTGCTTCGAGCAGTTGTGTACGTTTGCTGTTGACGGTATTGATGACATCGATGCGACGTGGTATTTCCGGTGCGGAATATTTCTCAAACAACTGTGCCCCTGAAGCTGAGAGGCTTCCCGTCTGTACGACACCGATGCCCGCATCGAGGCACGTGCGTTTACCTGTGGAAATGCTCACAGCATAGGCATTCGACTGGAGGGGGTGACGCTCGTTGGAGAGGATGATGACACTTTTCTGTTTTTGGTTGAACCCCAACACGTCCTTAACCACCCAAGCTCCTGCGGTGAGCTGTTTCAATTCCTTACCCGTGGTGTCGAAAAGGTAGAGGTGGTTGTAACCGTCTTTCTGACTCTGCATAATGAACTTCGTGGCATCCCAAGGCAGGAACTGAATGGGATGCAGCGGTTCCACGTATTTGTCGGAAGTCTCGCGATAGAGCTCAGCGATCTTCTCGCCAGTCTCTGCGTTGTAACTCACCAGACGACAATCGTTCTGTTTGCGGTTTAACTCAAACATATAGACCGTCTTGGCATCAGGACTCCATGCGATATTTGTGAAATAGCGGTCTGTGGGATCGCCTGCCTGCAGATAAACGGTCTTGTCTGTGGCGATGTCATAGACGCCAACAGTCACCTTGTGGCTCGTCATACCCGCCATCGGGTATTTGTCGGGCTCGTATTGGGCCTCGCGGGGGAAGATGTCCACCTGCGGATAGTCCGTCACCATGCTCTGGTCCATGCGGTAGAAAGCCAACTTCTTTCCGTCAGGACTCCAGAAGGTTCCTTTCTCAATACCAAATTCATTACGATGAACAGACTGCCCATAGACCATTTCCCGAGAACCATCTGTGGAGAGCTGGTGCTTCTTCCCTTGGGCGTCCACGACAAACAGCTGATAATCCTCGACATAAGCCGTCGCACGTGATTCTGAGTTCCAATCGTTCGCCTCCTGTCCAGAGATACTGTCCTGCCACACCACTTCCTTAGCCTTGAAGTCTATAAGGATAAAGGCTTTCCTGTTGCCAAGTGCTACGATGGGTTTGTCAGGGTAGGGGAATGTGGCATTCATCAAGTGACGCACGTATTTCACACTGTCGCTCTCAGCCCAGGTGTTGATGTCGTCAAGGGTGAAAAGTAGCTTCTTCTCTCCTGTCTTGGTGTCAATAAGATAGCATTCTTCCACATCGGTATTGACCAACTGCTCTCCCCACCATGTCAGATACATGTTTTTGGGCAGCAAGTTGTAATAGCTATTGCCACCATAGTTCAGATCTTCAAGGGTAAAGAGCTTTTGCGCCATGATCGTCGTAGATGTTGTCAGCATGACAAGTAGTCCCAGCAGAAACTTAATCATCCTCATCGTCAAACCTCCTTTTATTACCGAAGTCTTTTCCTTTACCAAAAGAACGGCCCTTCCCGCTACGGTCGAAACGCTCGTGACCTCCACGATTGGCACTACCTTTGTAGCCTCCCTTGCGGTCTCTGCGGTCCTCGCGGTCTTCACGATTCTCGCGACGGTTTCTGTGCTCGTTGCGCTTATCGTTGTTCAGGTCGTGACGGTGGAAAGTGAACGAACGAATATCGGCTTCCTCGTTCTGTTCCGTTTCCTCCAGACGCTGCTTGAAATCACGGTTTTTCTTGAAACGATGTTTTTCAGCCATCTGGCGCTTCTCTTCCTCCGTCTTTACAATTCCCCCTTCAGAGCGGAAATCCTTTAATTTGCCGTCGAACATCTGATACTTCCGGAACTCGCACTCCAGCGATCCGTTGTACAGGGGTATCTTGATACTGGGTTTCAGACCGATCTGGTCGAAACACTCTTCGCGATAGGAGAGAATCCAGGCGTCGTTGCCCTTGAACTGGTGTTTCAGCCGTTCGCCAATCATCTTGTAGGTGCCCAATAGGTCGGGTGTGGAGATACGCTCACCATAGGGTGGGTTGGTAATGATGATGCTCTTTGCTTGCGGTTGGGTAAAGTCCTTGAAGTCCTGCTGTTTGATGGTGATGTCACCACTCAGTCCAGCGGCCTTCACGTTCAGCAGGGCGGTGTTTACTGCCTTGATGTCGATGTCATAGCCGTAGATATGATGTTTGAATTCCCGCTCCTGACTGTCGTCGTTGTAAATTTGGTCGAAGAGGTCGGCATCGAAGTCTGGCCATTTCTCGAAGGCATATTCCTTGCGGAACAGTCCTGGGGCCATGTTCTTCGCAATCAGTGCCGCCTCGATGAGCAGGGTGCCCGAGCCGCACATGGGATCGATGAAATCAGTATCTCCCTGCCAGCCCGACATCAGGATCATGCCTGCGGCCAGCACCTCGTTGAGCGGTGCTTCCACGCTCTCCTGGCGATAGCCGCGACGATGCAACGATTCTCCGCTGGAGTCAAGGCTCAGCGTACACTGGTCTTCTGCAATGTGTATATTCAGACGAACATCAGGATTGGCTACGGAGATGTTCGGGCGTTTGCCTGTCTTTTCGCGGAACTGGTCCACGATGGCGTCCTTGACCTTATACGAAACGAACTTTGAATGACGGAATTCCTCAGAGAATACTACGGCGTCCACGGCGAAAGTCTTCTCTGGCCCGATATAGTTCGTCCAGTCTATCTTCCGGATTTCCTCATAGACATCATCAGCACTTTTTGCCGTAAAGTGACTGATGGGCTTCAATATTCTGATAGCGGTGTGTAACTGGAAGTTGGCACGGTACATGGTTTCCTTGTCACCTGTGAACGAAACCATTCGTCGGCCAGCCTTCACATCATTAGCCCCCAATTGGGTCAACTCTTTCGCCAGTACAGGTTCCAGTCCCATAAACGTTTTGGCGATCAATTCGAATTTCTGTTCCATTATTATGTTGCAAATTGAGCAATTAGAGTGGAATTGCGACTGCAAAGTTAATGGAAGTTCATGGAAAAACGCCCTTTTTTATTGTTAATGTAACAAAAATCTTCACTTTTTGCTAAATTTTTGGTATAAAATGTGCCTGTTTCGAAGAAAATATGTACTTTTGCGAAAGATACATGAAGATGATGTTCGGACTGTTGTTATACTCCCAACTGGAAAACCCCTATATGATTTATATCATGTGGGGGGTGAGTATCATGTTGATCATAAGCCTTATTATCTCCCTTATCCTTCAACGGCGTACGGGTTTTAAGTTGAAGGACGAATTGGTCGAACTGGATAGACTGAAAGCAGGCAATGTCGAGTATGAGTTTGTGGTGAAGGCCATGAAACTGAGTACATGGCATATCAACCCCAAAAACCGTACCATTACGATGGACAATGATTTCCGTGACGGGCAGGATAACTATATGCCGTCTCCAGAATCTCATGTGGCACTGTTGTGTGAGTTGGTGGACAAGTCTGATGCTCAGCGTGTCATGACGGCGCTTGACGACATCTGTACGGGTCGTAGTAACTTCTATCATCAGCAGTACCGGGTCAGGTCTGGTAATACGGGGCTCATGTTTTGGGAAGAGAGCTTTGCCATTATTGCAGACCGCGATGCCGATGGTAATCCCTCGAAGATCGTGGGTACCACGATGCGCATTGATGAACGGAAGAAACTGGAGGCAGACCTGATCAATGCCCGAAACAAGGCAGAGGAGAGTGATCGCCTGAAGACCGCTTTCTTGGCGAATATGGGGCACGAGATTCGTACACCGCTCAATGCCATTGTGGGTTTTGCTGATCTGTTGCCTGTCGTTGAAGATGAGGAAAACCGTCAACAGCTCATCAATGAGATACAGGAAAACAATCGAAAGCTACTGCGTATCATCGACGGTTTGGTAAGTATGTCGAAGATAGAGGCAGAGGCCAAAAATCTGGTTAAGTCGCAAGTTGATCTGATTCCGTTGCTGAATGATATTGTCAAGGACTATCTGACTATGGTGGATCAGCAGAGCGTGGTGCTCGTCACTCAGTTCCCTTATTCACAACTGATGTTAAGTACAGATGTTGCCAAACTCACGGAAATTCTCAACAATCTGATGCAGAATGCCGTGAAGTTCACACAGAAAGGCCGTATCACATTAGGTTTTGATCTGGAGGATGGCGACCATGTCCGTATCTGGGTGAAGGACACGGGAAAGGGTATTCCGGAGAAAGATCAGACAAAGATCTTCGATCGTTTTGTCAAACTTGACGAATATGTTCCTGGCACGGGCCTTGGATTGTCCGTTGCCAAGTCTCACGTTGTCAGCCTTGGCGGTACAATCGGCGTTGACTCTCGTGTTGGTCAGGGATCCACCTTCTGGCTGGTTTTACCACTGAACTGACGTGAGAAATATGAGTTGTTTTTTGATTGACTGCAACTTTTCATGCTTTACTTTCGTCAAACAGACAGGAAGTGAAACTAAAAAGTAAACGAGTATGAAGATAAAAAGTTTAGTAAGTGGCCTGATCATGATAGGCGGAGTGATGATGACAGTTTCTTGTGTTTCGTGTCATCCTGGGAGGATACATTTTGATTCTTCCAGTTCTGAACGTTTGACGGAGGTTCGCCCGTTGAAGGGGTTTGAGAAGATAGAGATTAGTGGTTCGCCCACGGTTTATTACACCCAAGCGGATTCATTCTCAGTGAAAGTGGAAGGTACCAGTGAGGGTATCGAGAATATCCTGACGGAAGTCGATAATGGTACGCTGTGTATCCGTAACCGTGGGAAAATGGGTGTGATTAATGTGGTTTTCGACAACGAAACGACACCAATTATCCGTGTGTGTTCTCCTGATTTGATTAGTGTGACACTCAATGGTTCTGGTGACTTTATCAGTGACCATCGTATAGATACTGACAATATGGATATCGTGCTTCGTGGCTCAGGAGACATCGACGTCAAGGATCTGATCAGCGACCGTTGCCATATAGAACTTGTCGGCTCTGGCGACATTGACGTGGAACGGGTTGATGCACAGGAAGTTTCAGTAGTACTGATCGGTTCCGGCGACATCGATCTCAATCTTTGGAACGTCGCCACCACCAGCCTATTGCTGAAAGGCTCTGGTGACATTGATGCTGAGTTCTGTGAGGGCTGCCAGTCCGTTGACTGTGAACTTCGTGGTTCTGGCGATATCAACCTTCAGGGTGAGGTGAGTCATTTCTCCAATCATAAGAGCGGATCTGGTGACGTGAGCGTGGATGGACTAACCGTTAGATAAACAGATATGAAAGGAATCGTTATTACGGATCAGGATCGTGCATTCATGCGCGAGGCCATCCGGATAGCCAATGAAAGTGTCCGCCTGGGTGGCGGACCTTTTGGCGCAGTCATCGTCAAGAACGGACAAATCGTGGCTGGCAATGCCAATCGTGTGACTATCGACATCGATCCTACGGCACATGCCGAGGTGAATACCATCCGTGAGGCTTGTCGACGCTTGGGTACGTTCGACCTCTCAGGCTGCACGATATATACCTCGTGCGAACCTTGTCCCATGTGCCTTGGAGCCATCTACTGGGCGCATATCGACCGTATCTATTATGGTAACACACGCAAGGATGCCCGTGATATAGATTTTGCTGACGATTTTATCTATGAAGAACTGGACTGCCCGATGGAAAACCGAACCGTGCCTATCGTTCCACTATTGCGTGATGAGGCCCTGGAGTCATTCCGCCTCTGGTCCGAGAAAGAAGATAAGACTGAATATTAGTGCAATAAATCTTTTGGGTTTACGTTATTAATGGGTGTTGAGACGTATTCCCATAGTAGCACTCCTGGCTCTGACCGCTATGACGGCCAGAGCTCAGTATGATGTAGCCTTCGGCCATTACTGGGCGATGGAGCCCTCTTTTAACCCTGCTGCAGTGGGAAAGGATTCTAAGTTGAACGTGGCTGCTGCCTATGCCTTGCAGATGGCTGGCTTCGAGCATAATCCGAACACGATGTATGCAGCAGCTGATATGCCCTTCTATGCCCTGAAAACGTATCATGGCGTGGGCCTCCAATTCATCAACGATAATATCGGGCTCTTCTCCCATAAGCGTTTCGGCCTCCAGTATGCTTATCAGCCACAGTTGTGGGGTGGCAAACTGAGCCTGGGCATACAGTTGAGTATGATCAGTGAGAATTTCGACGGATCAAAAGTGGAACTGATTGATTCCAGCGATCCTGCCTTTGCCACATCATCCATCAACGGATCAGGTTTCGATATCTCAGCGGGTGTCTATTATAAGCAGCGCGACTGGTATGTCGGTATCTCTGCACTACACCTGAATTCACCGACTGTGGATCTTGGGGAAAAGAACGAACTCAACATCTCATCTTCCTATTATTTGACTGGCGGATACAATATTCGGCTAAATAATCCGTTTCTATCCATACAGACCTCTGTTTTGGGACGGACTGACGGGGTGGCCTATCGTGCGGATGTGTCGGGAAGACTGCTGTACACTCATGAGAAAAGGGTGATGTATGCAGGTCTTTCGTATAGTCCCACCAATTCCGTGACGGTCCAGATCGGTGGAAACATACGTGGCATCAGGGTAGGCTACAGTTACGAGATCTATACCTCTGCCATGAGTCTGGGAAATGGGAGCCATGAATTGTTCGTGGGCTATCAGACGGAGTTGAACTTATATAAGAAAGGACGTAACCTGCATAAGAGTGTAAGATTCTTGTAATGAGAAAAAGTAAAAAAGAAGATATGAAACAAATTGTTAATAGTAAAAAGCAAAGAGGTATGATGGTGAAGGGTCTTTTGGCCTTTTACCTTATGACCTTTTTATTTTTCTTGACGAGTTGCTTTGGCGGTAAAATGGCGACATCTGGCGGCGGTGAAGTGACAGGCACTGGAGGCCGGGCTTTTACGGAACCAACCCCTTACGGCATGACGCTGGTGAAACGCGGACACCTGAAGATGGGTATTGAGAAGCAGGATAGCCTTTGGGGCAAGAAAACACCTGTTCGTGATATCTCTGTTGATGGTTTCTGGATGGATGAGACAGAAGTCACCAACTCCAAATACCGCCAGTTTGTGTATTATGTCCGAGATTCGATTCTTCGCGAACGTCTGGCAGAGATCGATGAAACCTATAAGACGGTGAAGACGGACAAGGATGGTGAGGAAATCGGCACTTTCATCAACTGGAAGAAGTCGCTGCCTCGTAAACCCAGTGAGGATGAGCAGGAGATCATCGATGGTATGTATGTTACCAATCCTGTGACGGGCGACAAGATGCTGGATTACAGTCAGTTGAACTACCGTTACGAGATATACGATTATACGGCTGCTGCTTTGCGTCGTAACCGCCTCAATCCACAGGAACGTAACCTGAACACAGACATTGCCATCGATCCGAATGAACAGGTTTGGATATCCAAGGATACTGCCTACGTTGACGATGAGGGAAAAATCGTGCGTGAGACCATCAACCGTCAGCTGACAGGACCTTGGGACTTCCTGAATACCTATATCGTGAACGTGTTCCCGGATACTACCTGTTGGGTGAACGACTTCCCCAATTCCGACAATGAGATGTATATGCGCTACTATTTCTCCAATCCCGCCTATAACGACTATCCCGTTGTGGGTGTGACGTGGGAGCAGGCCAACGCGTTCTGTGCCTGGCGTACGGAATACCTGTTGAAGGGCCTTGGTCCTGCCGCCCGTTTCGTACAGCGCTATCGTCTGCCGACAGAGGCAGAGTGGGAATATGCCGCTCGTGGCAAAGATCAGAACGAGTTCCCGTGGGATAATGAGGATGTGGCCAGCGGCAGAGGGTGCTTCTATGCCAACTTTAAGCCTGATGACGGTAACTATACCAAGGACGGTAATCTGATTACCAGTAAGGTGGGCATCTATTCTGCCAATAGTAATGGTCTGTTCGATATGGCTGGAAATGTGGCAGAATGGACAAGTACGGTATATACCGAGGCTGGTGTGGATGCCATGAATGATATCAATCCTCAGTTGAAGTATAACGCTGCCATTGAGGATCCCTATCGTCTGAAGAAGAAGAGCGTGCGTGGTGGCTCATGGAAAGATCCCGAGTCTTATATCCGATCTGCCTGGCGCTCTTCAGAGTATCAGAACCAGCCGCGCTCTTATATCGGTTTCCGCTGTGTACGCAGTCTGGCCAATTCCACCAGTGAGAAAATAAAAACCAAGAAATAGTATATAAATTAGGTTTGCGCTATGACAACATATAGCAAGTTCAATTTTGTCTATCGGCTTCAGAAATGGATGGACAGTGTTCCTGGTCAGACGTTCCTGAACTACGCCTATAGCTGGGGTGCCTCGATTGTGATTCTGGGTACGCTCTTCAAACTGACACACTTGCCAGGAGCCAACTTCTTCCTTTTCCTGGGCATGGGTACGGAGGTGTTTGTATTCTTTATATCAGCTTTCGACCGTCCGTTTGATAAAACGACAGACGGTATGGAACTGGATACCCACATGAAAACGGCTGACGATGTAGAAGAGAGTATTGTCGCAGGCAGTATGCCGTCTGTCGATCAGGCTCCTGTGGTGGATACCGAGGCCATCGCTGCCGTATCGTCATCTGTCACCACGATGGCTGGCGGTTCACCAGTAGCATTACCTCAGGTGAACCCGGAACTCGAAGAAGCAACGACCAACTATGTTGATGAGCTCAAGCGCCTCACCGAGATGCTCTCACGCGTTTCTACCCAGAGTGAACGCCTGGCTCACGACTCCGAGGAGATGGAGAATCTGAACCGTACGCTGACGGGCATCACCAAGGTCTATGAGATGCAGCTCAAGAGTGCCAGTGCTCAGATAGGTACCATTGACGAGATCAACGAGCAGACCAAGAAGATGGCTGCTCAGATACTGGAACTGAATAAGATCTACGCCCGCATGATTGAGGCGATGACCGCCAAGATGAACGTATAGGAACGATGGCAATCAAGAAAAGACCTGTATCACCGCGCCAGAAGATGATCAATCTGATGTATGTCGTCTTGATGGCCATGCTCGCGCTGAACGTCTCCACGGAGGTGCTCAACGGCTTCTCTATCGTTGAAGAGAGCCTGAATCGTACCACAGGAAACGCGGCGAAAGAGAACCTGGCGATCTATGAGGACTTCGACGCGCAGATGAAGGCTAATCCTCAGAAGGTGAAGATGTGGTACGATCGTGCCCAGCAGGTGCGACAGATGAGCGATTCACTCTACAACCTCGCTGCCGACTTGAAGCTGGCCATCGTACAGGAAGCCGACGGCAAGAACGGCAACCCTCAGGACATTCGCAACAAGGAAGACCTGGAGGCAGCCAATCAGGTGATGCTCTCTATCAGTGGTGGACGCGGACAGGAGCTCTACGACGCTATCAACTCTTTCCGTCAGCGTATGCTGAAGATGGTGACAGACGAGAAGCAGAGACAACTCATCGCCAGCAACCTGACGACGGAGATTCCCAAGAATGCCATGACGATGGGTAAGAACTGGCAGGAATATATGTTTGAGTCCATGCCGGCTGCCGCTGCCGTGACCCTGCTCTCGAAGTTACAGAGCGATGTGCGCTATGCCGAGGGTGAGGTGCTCCATACACTGGTACAAAACATCGACGTGAAGGATATCCGCGTGAACGCCCTTGAGGCCTTCGTCATCCCCAACTCTCAGACCATTGTGCGCGGTGATAAGTTCTCTGCCCATATCGTGATGGCTGCTGTGGATACAACCCAGGTGCCGGATATCTATATTGGTAATCAGAAAGTAACGCTTCAGGATAACCTCTATGAACGTATCTGTGGGGCTACGGGTGATTTTACGCTCGCCGGCTATCTGGAAACCGTCAACGGAAATGGTGAGCGCATCCGTCGTGACTTCAGCCAGAAATACACGGTGGTGGATCCCAGCGCTACGGTCTCTGCCGACCTGATGAACATGCTCTATGCCGGTTATAATAACCCCATTAGCGTGAGTGTGCCGGGTGTGCCCCTGACTAAGGTTCAGGCTTCGATGACGAATGGTACGCTGACGCCTGTAGGACCGGGTAAATACATTGCCCGACCTGCCAAGATCGGACAAGATGCAACGATCACTGTTATCTCGACGAACACGGGTCGTCCACAGCAGATGGGACAATATACTTTCCGTGTGCGTAAGTTGCCTGATCCTACACCGTATATTGCCATGAAGGATGAGCATGGAAACCCCACCCGTTATAAAGGTGGTGGTCTGTCAAAGTCACAGCTTGTCGTTTCTGATGCCATTGGTGCCGCCATCGATGACGGTATCCTCGACATCGCCTTCCGAGTACAGTCGTTCGAGACCGTGTTCTTCGACAATATGGGTAACGCTGTTCCGATGGCCTCCGACGGTGCCGCCTTCTCAGCCCGTCAGAAGGATACCTTCCGCAAACTCGCCCGTAACAGGCGCTTCTATATCTCCCGTGTGACGGTGATAGGTCCTGACGGTCTGACACGTACCTTGCAGAACCCGATGGAAGTAATTGTGAAATAAAAAAGATCAGAATATGAAACAGAGTATTGTTCTTTTATTCCTATTTGCCTTTTTGCCTTTAGCATCGCAGGCTCAGCCTAAGCAGCGCCGCGTCCAGCAACAGCAGCAGGAACAGCAGGCTAATAAGCAGCAAAAGAAGAAAAGTCCCTCCTCGGGTATGTCGATGCGGGCACAGATATCCTTCCCTACGGCATTGGACGTGCCGGAAGAAGTGGTATGGCGTCGCGATATCTATCGCGAGATCGATCTGACGAAAGACGAGAACGCCGGTCTCTACTATCCCGTGGAGCCTCAGGGTAAGCAACTCAATCTGTTCACTTATATCTTCAAACTGGCACAGAACGGCTACATCCCTGTCTATGAGTATCCCACAGATGGTAGTGATGTGTTCACAGACGACACCAAGGTGCAGATGAAGACCATCCTCGACAACTACCATATTTATTATGAGGAGCAGGATGGCAAACTTCGTGTTGATAATAGTGATATTCCTTCTTCTGAGGTGCGTAAGTACTATCTGAAGGAGAGCGCCTATTACGATCAGGCCAACTCCTCATTCCATGTCAAGGTGTTGGCGCTCTGTCCCGTGATGTTACGTGACGACGATTTCGGCGGTGAGGCAACTCAGTATCCTCTCTTCTGGGTGAAGTACGCTGACCTGGAACCATACCTGACGCGTCAGACCGTCATGGCCAGCAGTCTCAACAATGCTGCTACGATGTCGTTGGACGATTATTTTACGTTGAACATGTACCGTGGTACGATCTATAAGACCAACAATGCTCAGGGCAAGACACTCATGCAGCTCTGCGAGGGCGATACCACCAAACTCTCTGCCGAGCAGAAACGCATCGAGAAGGAACTTGAGGCTTTCCGCAAGAATATCTTTGGTGATCCTGAGAAGAAAGATTCCCTTGATAGCATTGCCAAATTGGATGTCAAAGCCACCAAGAAGACCAAGACGAAGTCTGCCAGTACAAGTAGCGGTTCTCGTCGCACAAAGGCCGGTAAGTCCAAGAGTGGCAGCAGCAACTCATCGCCGAGCAACAGCTCCGCACGTGTCAGTGTTCGTCGCCAGCGACATTAATTTTCCTTCTTTCGAAGAAATTTATCAAAATAAGAGCGTTCATTCGCTCTTTTTTTGTACCTTTGCACAGTTGTTTTAACTTAACAAAATTAGAGAAATGAAAAAGTTATTAACTGTAGTAGTACTTTTCGCTGCCCTGATGACAGCTGTTCCTGCTAAGGCAGAAGTGAAATTCGGTTTAAAGGGTGGTCTGAACCTGACAAACATGAGATTTGATTCCAGCGTTGCAGACAAGTCTAACCAGGCAGGTTTCTTTATTGGTCCGACGGTGAAATTCACTGTTCCTATCGTAGGTCTGGGTTTTGACGCATCTGCGCTTTATGATCAACGTAAGGCTAAAGTTGATGATACCAGTATCAAACAGCAGTCTATTCAAATTCCTATTAACATCCGTTACGGCATTGGTCTGGGAAGTACTGCCAGCATCTACTTCTTCGCAGGTCCTCAGTTCGGATTTAATGTGGGTGACAAGGATATTAAGACAGAAGTAGGCAATTGGACTTTCAAGAGCTCAAACGTCAGCGCCAATGCAGGTGTTGGTTTGATGTTGCTTGGCCATCTGCAGGTATCTGCCAATTATAACTTCGGCCTTGGAAAGACTGGTGAATTCGAGGGGAATATACCAGGTGCTGCCAAGGAAAACGGTAAGCTCAATGCCTGGCAGATTGGAGTAGCTTACTTCTTCTAAGCACATCTGTGCGATATACGGACGTAATCCTGCCTCTGCCGCTTGACGGCGTGTTCACCTACTCCGTCCCGCAGGGTATGGAGGAGCAGGTGCAGCCAGGACTGCGCGTACTTGTACCGTTAGGCAGGAACAAAACCTACGTCGCTGTTATC
>Ga0310695_10009880_pt1 | contig 14176 bp, 17 predicted proteins | sample RumenRJG_04DNA_FD_203882 | JGI IMG/M metagenome (GOLD analysis project Ga0310695, IMG submission 203882) | Bovine rumen microbial communities from Lethbridge, Alberta, Canada - RJG_04 (v2) (version 2) | ecosystem: Host-associated > Mammals > Digestive system > Stomach > Rumen | place: Canada... | reverse complement strand
TCGGTGGTACTGTTTCTTACTATTATTATACGCTATTTCTCGTCAAAAATCAACCATTTGTTGTGACAGAGCCTTATTTATTAGCTTTTTTGATTATTCGAATTTGTCCGCTTTCATCAATTTCCAACAGAGTAATCCCCTCAAGAAGATGACCGTCTATTCTATTGTAGTATTCTGCCAGAGTTTCTTTTTTTTCTGGATAGACTGCTTTTTTCACGGCAAGGATTCTTTGAACATCAGGTTCCAAGTAGCTCATATAGAAAACCGCCTCATTCAGTCCCATAAGTTTTGCACTGGGGACATTTCCCGTATCTGTCCAAGTATAGCATTTGCATTCAACAACAGTTTTCTTATCCAGTGATACACAGTCAAATTTATGTAGCTTTGGCGGGTTCCCAATAGGTAATGCGACCTCCATTTCAAAATGAGAACCCGTTTCCTTTTCTATCAGTCCGCAGACCATTTTTTGAAACTCTTTTCCAACCCGGGGATTTTGATCATTAGTATTCATTCTTTTCTCACCAATTACCCTAAACCCAAATCTACCGATAATACTTCTCAATCCCGCCGTAGCCCATGATCAGCTTGTTCCGGCGCGTCTTTTCGATGAAGCTGTTCAGCCGCTTTTGAAATTCCTCCGGCCGCTTTCTTGCAGCCTCAATATAGGCGACGCGTATGCGCTTATAGGGTTCGGAAAAGCGCTGGTAGTTTTTCCACACGCTTTCGTCCTGCCGGAGATTTTCCAGAATATCTTCCGGGAACACGAAGGGTGCCTGGATGACCGGAAGGATGCTCTCCCGGATTTTCGGGTGGATCAGTCCCTGCGCCTCCAGCCAGATCAGCCGCTCAATATTCGGTTGGGAATACGTACTTCCTTTATTGCGCGGCGAGAAGCGCCGGATGCAGTGCCGCGCGTCGAGGCGGCGGTTGGTGCTGTCGATCCAGCCGAAGCAGAGTGCCTCCTCCACGGCGTCATTATAGCTCAGACTCTCCTCTCCGGCTTCTTTTGTGGGAAAGACGAACCATACTTCCTCCGCTGTTTCAAAATGCTCTGCAAGGTACTGCCGCCACACGGAGCGCTCACTGGTATAAAACGTTTCCATTCCGCTTCACCTTTAATCGGTCACTACGTCGCCGGGGAGATGATGATTCTCATGTCCGCACCTCCGGGTTTGTATTGAGGCCATTATAATATAAGCACGGCGAAGGCACAAGGAGGAGATATAGCATGATTACAGCTTCCGCACCGCTGTTTTAATCCATCTTTCCTTTTACACAGATCCCCAAATGTGCTATACTGCATTTCAAGGATGTGATTAAATGAATATAGACGAGCAAAAAACACGCTTTTTGGGCATCTGCCGTGAAACAATACATCGTGAAGGATTAGAGGATCTGCTTGATTGGCTCTTAAAGGCAGACTTTTTTACAGCTCCGGCCAGCACCCGCTATCATGGCGCCTATGCCGGCGGCCTTTGCGAGCACTCTTTGGATGTATATGATTACGCGCAAAAGCTGGCTTTCCTTTCGCCGACAACGCTGTCGGAAGAATCTCTTGCGATTGCCGCGCTGTTTCACGATGTCTGTAAGGTCAATTTCTACACGACAGAGTATCGGAACAAAAAGATCGATGGAGTCTGGCAGGAGATCCCTTTCTACACGGTTGACGAGCGTTATCATTTCGGCGGGCACGGGAGCAAGTCTGTGTACCAGGTTCAATACTTCATGAAGCTGACGCCGGAAGAAGCCGCGGCGATCAATTGCCATATGGGCTTTTCTGACGGGAACACAGGAACAGTCCGCGATGTCAGCGATGCGTATGAGCAGTATCCGCTTGCGTGGATTATCCATGTTGCAGATGAAGCGGCAACATTTTTGCTGGAAAGATAACGCGAGACGATTTGAAGGCTATATTCTCGTGCCCTTTCACTTATTTCATCACAAACAAGAATTGCGATATTTTCGAGATCAACGCCGCCCTTTTCAAGTACGGGCAGCCTCTGAGTGGTCATTTGTCGCTTGGCAAACGACCGCTTCTTTTTCCATGCCTGCTATACGCAGTGTGATCTCCTTCATCCGGCGAAATCCCCGGAGTTATGCGGGGGCGGTGCTGGCCGTGATCAGCTTTTCTCCGATGGAATATCCGGATTATCGTGTCGGTGTACCGATGGGCGGTTCCTGTACGCGGATTTTCTCAAGCTATAACGCTTCGCCCGCCGACGGGATCGAAACGCCCGCGCATGTCAAAACGGAGAAGCACCCGTGTGATGGGTATTCTCATCGGATTTTCCTGCATCTGAGACCGTTTGAGTCGGTCATCCTTGAGCTGCCGCGGCAAAGACGACGCGGCAGCCGGTAAAAAACGGCAGCCCGACTTCGGCCATTCGAGATTGTTTTATGAAGACAGGATGTGATCAGCATGCAGTCACCGGAAAAGCACGTCCCGGGCAGCGCTCATTTTCGCGTTGTCGGAGACATACTCGTTCATCAGCGGCAGCTGGATTGTGCTCTGCGTCCGGACGGGAGCTATGACTTCCGCCCTCAGTTCTCACAGGTGAGAGAGCTTTTGAAGGGCGCAGATTGCACCATCGCAAACCTTGAGACCACCATCGGCATGGTCGGCGGACTGCCTTATTCCGGCTATCCGCGCTTCAACACGCCGGAGGCCCTGCTGGACGCACTGCGCGACGCGGGTGTGGATTTTCTGAGTCTGGCGAACAATCACATTCTCGACCGCGGCAGCGAGGGTATGCGAAAAACCGCTGACCGGGTAAAGGCATGGGGCTTTGATTTTGACGGCGTGAGCCTCGCTCCCGAAGAGAGACCCGTGATCGTGGAGCTTGGCGGCATCCGCGTGGGCCTGCTGTCGTATACCGAAATCATAAATATTGAAAACAGCAGCGAGACCTGGCCGCAGGCCGTGGAACGAGGGGCGGCGTTTGGCGTGAAAACGCTGCAGCATGCAAACTTCAGTGCCGACGTCCGGAGGCTGCGCAATGCCGGGGCCGAGCTTGTGTTTGCCCTGCCTCACTGGGGCATGGAGTATCAGCGCACCCCCGAGGCGGAGACGGTCGCGCTGGCAAAGAAGATGATCGCCGCCGGCATAGACGTGATTCTGGGCAGTCACCCCCATGTGGTCCGGCCCGTGGAATATCTCGAAGCGGAGACGGACAGGGGAGAAACAAGAACGGGCCTTGTCGCATACAGCCTGGGTAATTTTATCAGCAGTCAGTCACGCCGCTATACAGACGCGGGTATTATTCTGGATTTCACCGTCTGCCGCCTTGCGGATGGCAGTTATTCCGTAAAAGATGTGCATATAATCCCCACCTACTGCTGGCGGAGTGACAATATGATTCAGCCCCTGTGTTCAAAAAGATATCTGAAAGAAGCTCCCGAGGGAATGGACGGTGCCGCATGGCAGAGTCTGAAGGAGAGCTATGAGGAGCTGCGGGAACTGCTTGGCGATACGTTCCCGCTGACAGCGTGCTGACGGGGAGATTGGTGCAAATGATTCTGCCGGATACTCCGCATCGTTGTTCGGCTATACTTCCGACGGTCATTATGTCGTTGCCGCAATCCATCCTGACAATGACCTGCACCGTCGCGGCGACGAAGGACATGAAGAGCCGCTTTGCTGCCTTCTTCGGTGAGGCCGCCGCGGGAAACAAGATCATGCTCTCCACGACAAAGATCACCGACGGCTGCACCTGCTGCACCGTTACGCTGGAGCGAACGTTTGACGACGTGACAAAGCAGGGCAAAATCGAAGGGCTGACCTTTGACAAAGAAACAAACAGTCTGCTTCTTTTGTACAACAGAGGCGCACGAATCGTCCTGGGCATGCCGAAAGGCTTTTATGACGGCTATGACCGGGAGATTTCCGAAGTGTTTATCTACAGCATAGCCGACTAAAAAAACTCCGTACAGGCGGTACGCAAATCGCGCCGGGTGTACGGAGTTTTTCTCATATCAATATTCCGCTGCAGTGGTCGATCTCATGCTGGATGATCTGGGCGGTCCAGCCCGTGAAGGTTTTGAGGCGCGTTTGAAATTCCTCGTTTTGATACTGCACCTTGATGGAGCGCCAGCGCTTTGCCTTGCGCGTGCCTGTCAGAGAGAGGCAGCCTTCCTCCGCCTCATAGGGCCCGGAGCATTTGACGATCACGGGGTTATACATCATCATGTACTGTCCGTTATTATCAAAGGCGATGATCCGCTTTGCACTGCCGATCATGTTCGCCGCCATGCCCACGCAGCCGTCCGCATGGGCGCGCAGCGTATCCAGCAGATCCGCCGCGATGGGCGCGTCTGCCGGGCCAGCCTCAGCGGATTTCTGCGCGAGAAAGATCGGATCCTTCATGATGGGTTTGATCATCTCTGTTTCGCTCCTTCACATTTTCCGCAGCGGCTGCAGCCGTTGCAGGTCTGCTTCATGCCGCAGGTCTGGCAGCGCGCACCGAACCACGGCTTATACAATTCCGCTTCGGGGATGGGATTGCCCCAGGTGTCCGTGAGCTTAAAGACCATCGGTCTGCCCTGATAGCTCAGCCCGGACTTGAACGCCTGCTGGCTCTGTACGCCGTTACCCTCCACGCGATAGGTCTTGCCGTCCTTGACAAAGCGGCGGCCCGTGCCGCAGAAGGTAAAGGTCACATCGAACGCCGCGCACTCGTCCCGCAGGGCCTTGACCCACTCGTAATGACAGGGCCGCGCGCCGCCGTAGTTCTCGCCGTCGCACAAAACCTGCTCGATCTGTCCGGCGGGCAGATATTCCCGGATGCTGACCGGGCCGATAAAAGGCGCGCACATGATGCCCTTGTGCTTGAACGGGAGATCCAGCAGGATCGGGATGCGCTCATCCGCACGGCGCTGGTTTTCGCAGGTGACATTGAACATCACGTTCTCCCAGCCGTCGCCCCAGTCCCAGGGCAGATGGTCTGCCACGCGCTCGGGGCGCTTGGTCAGAAGAAAGAACTTGACGTCCGGCCGCTGGTGGATGACCTCCCATGCTTCCTCCCGCCAGGGATCTGCCTCGGCCAGAAAGAAGTCGCTCGTCATGCAGACGCGGATCATCTCACCGCTTTTGACCTTATACCGCCCCTCGCGGTCTTTGGAGAGCGGATAGCGGAAGCCCGCCTTCGTGCGGTAAATGTCCGCGCCGTTCTGACCCCGCAGGCCGTCGAGATAGTACATATAGCAGTTTTGGCAGCCCTCGCTGCACTTTTGGCAGCCGTGCCAGGGATTCCAGATATCGTGCATTTTACCGGGCCTGCTCCGTCAGCTTTTCTTTGATGAGCGGGATGATCGTCTGATCCGCCGGACACCAGGGCAGACTGTCCAATTCCTCCGCTCGCAGCCATTTCGCCGCTTCATGCTCTTTCAGCACAGGCTCCCCGTCGCAGAGCGCGGCCCAGAAGCACTGCATACGCAGATGGAACGTAGGGTAGTCGAATTCGATGGTCGTGAGACGATCGCCGACCGTGACGCCGGCGTCCAGCTCTTCCCGGATCTCGCGCACAAGCGCCTGCTGCGGCGTCTCCCCGGCTTCGATCTTTCCGCCGGGAAATTCCCAGCCGTCCTTTTGCGCGCCATTCCCGCGCTGGGCGGCAAAGATCCTGTCGCCATCCCGGATGATGGCGGCAACAACGGGTACAGTCTTCATGCGTTCTCCCTCCTGGTTGAGAAAGTACAGTCTGATTATACCGGAAGAAGAGCCGTCTTTCAAGCGGCAGGGGGCAGGTCACGAATCGGATGCCGCCGCATACTCTGCAATGCGGTTGCGAATGAGGAGCATTTTCTCATCCAGCTTTGCGCTTTCTTCCGCACAGGCTTCCAGCTCTCTTGCAAGCTGTTCGGCGATCTGCGGGTTGAGGTTTTTCTTATAACGCAGCTTATGCTCAAGACTCGACCAGAAATCCATAGCGATTGTCCGCATCTGAACTTCAACGAACATGTCTTTTTTCCCGTTTTCCGTATAAACGGGCGTTTTGATAATCAGATGCAGGCTTCGATACCCGCTCGGTTTCGGATTTTGAATATAATCCTTACGCTGGATCAGGGTAACATCCTCCTGTGCAAGGAAGCTTTCTGCAATTTTGTAAATATCGTCAACGAAAGAGCATACTACCCGGACGCCGGCAACATCCCGCAGGTTTTCCTCCACCGATTCAATGGTGATCGGCAATTGAAGCTTTTCCAGCTTTCGTATGATGCTGTCAAGTGACTTCACCCTCGACTTGATGAATTCGATGGGGTTGTGCTCTTCCTGGATGGAAAGCCGGTTATTGAGAATGTTGAATTTGGTTTCCACTTCCATCACCGCGCACTGATAGTTCATCAGCATGCTGTATATAGGATCGAAATCGGCGTGAAACTGTTGGAGAAGCTGCTCGACATTCATACTGTCCTGCGACGGCAGAAATTCATCCCGGGCTGCAATAGAATGATTATTGTCCTTGGCACTGGCAAACATACTGAAAACCTCCTTTCAATATCCCCCAAGCAGGCTCACGGCGACTCTGGCGGCCTCGGCGGCATCGGGGGTATAGGCGTCCGCGCCGATCTCTCTGCAGAAGGCCTCGGAGATCGGGGCGCCGCCCACCATGATTTTAACGTGGTCGCGGATCCCGGCCTCCTCGGCAAGCTTCACGACGCTGCGCATCTCGTTCATGGCGGTGGTCAGCAGGGAAGAGCAGGCGATCAGGCCGCAGCTTCGCTCCTGCGCGGTGCGGATGAAATCCTCCGGCGCGACGTCCACGCCCAGATCCACAACCTCCAGCCCCGCGCCCTCCATCATGATTTTGACGAGGTTCTTGCCGATATCGTGCAGGTCGCCGCGCACGGTGCCGAGCGCTACGCGGCCGACAGAGCGGGTGCCCTTTCCGGAAAGGTGCGGCTTTATAAGTTCCATGGCGGCATTCATGCACCTGCCGCCCATGAGCATCTCCGGAACAAAGGCCTTGCCGGAGGAAAAGGCGGCACCCAGACGATCCATGCCGGGGATCAGCCCGCAGGTGATGATCTCCTGCGCATCCAGTCCCGCGTCCAGCGCCTTCTGGCACAGGGCGGCGACTTTCTTTTTCTGCCCGCGGTAAAGGGCCTCGCCCATGGCGGAATAAAGCTCGTCATTTCCGCTGCTCTCCTGCGTGACGGCGGCGGAGGCTGCCGGCCTTGCCGCCTGACGCTTCGGGATGTCGGGCAGAGGGAAGGCGGGCATGTGCAGCTTCGCGTTATAACGGTCGATCTCATCGTCAATGAAGGGGTCGACGTGCTTGAACACCGTCCCCATGATGCCGTAGGTGATGGAGGGAATGAAGTGCCCGCCGGGACAATAGCTGCGCAGCGCGTTTTGCACATAGGGGCGTATCTCTTCCTCGGTGGAATCGGGCCTGTCGATGGCGGCGCCGATGCCGCCCATCAGGATCATGCGGCCGTCAAGCTTCCTTTGCAGGGCGGGGATGTCGTTTTCCGGCAGCACTCCCTGCCAGCACTGGATGCCCAGTTCCACCATGTCTTCCACGATGGGGACAAGGTAGGAGTCGGCGTGGTGGATGGCGATGCAGCCGCGCGAGCGGATGTAGCCGTAAAAGCGGCGGTAGGGCTCCTTGTAAAACTCGCGCCACATCTCGGGCTTCATGAACAGGGCTTCCTTCGCGCCCCAGTCGTCATGCGAGAAGATGGCGTCGGGGTGCAGCCCGTCGATGAGCCGCTTTACGTAGTCAAGGCGGTACGCGGTGATGTATTCGATCAGTTCGTGCATCTCCTGCGGATGCTCGTAAAAGCCGGTGAGCGTGTCCTCAAAGCCCATGAGAAAATGGGTCTGCTCAAAGATGCCGGTGCCCATGAAGCCGCACACCAGCTTCTGATCTCCGGCGGCCTCCCGCGCCTTTTGGGCGCAGAGCTCCCAGCCCTCCGCGCAGTTCGCGGCGAGATCGGGCGCGTGTACATAGTCGCGCCAATGGGTCACATCGGGACATACCTTGTCGGTGGCGGTGATGTGCGGCGTCGCGCCCGGCGCGTCGGCCGGGAAGAGGATCGTCGTGCCCCAGCGGTCGCGACTTATGCTGCCCTTGACGCGGTTGCCGCGCAGATACCCATTGATAGGATCGCCCAGCACCAGATGCAGCGCCTCATACTGCTTGAGCTGGCGCGGGGGCTGCCCGTCGGGCTTGAGCATTTCCAGGAAGATTTCTTTCGGCGTCATAGAATCACCCTTCTTTCGTGAGAATACAGGCGCTGTAGGTCAGCGTCCCGGGACCGTAATAATAGGGGAGACCGGCGTCTCTGCACACGTCGCTGACGAGAAGCCCGTAGGCCTCCATGGACGAGAGCATTTTGTTCGGAAAGCGGCAGGGCCTGTCGGGATAGGTGCAGCTTCGGCACAGGGTACAGGAGCCAGCCGTCAGCGGCAGCACATCGGGATAGAGGAGCCGCGCCTGCCGCGCGAGGCTAAAAAAGCGTTTTTTGTGCGCCTCCTGCGCGCGATCCATACCCTCCATGTCAAATTCGTCCGCAAGCTGCGCCGTGGTCTGCACCAGCACACCGCCGGTATAGGCCACCATGCGCGCCGCGGTCTCCTCAATACTGCCGCAGGCGGGCGGACAGCTCCAGCTCCTGCCGTAGCGCCTGCAGCGGCCGGATGCGCACATCTCCCGCACTTCGGGCAGGGCGCGCAGCTTTTTGGCGTCCAGGGGCGCGGCGTGGGAAAAGCCCAGCTCCAGGGCAAGGGCAATGAGATCCGCCATGTACTCATCTCCTTGACAAAAGGCGCGATTGCCTATAAGATATGTATGATTATTAATCATTATACAAAAGGGAGGGCGCGGTGTCAACCGCACCGTTGAGATCATGGCTGAAATTCGGATCCGCGCCGGAGAGCGCAAGCAGACCATAAACGCGCAGCCCGGCGAGAAACTGCTCGCGGTACTGCGGCGGGCCGGGGTTTTGATCCCGGCGCCCTGCGGCGGCCTCGGCAAATGCGGCAAATGCCGCGCAGAACTGGGCGGTAAGACCGTCCTTGCCTGCCGGACGGTCGTGACCGGGGACTGCACAGTCACCATTCAGGAGCAGCGCGGCGGCGCGATCCTCTCGGACGGGGCGGCAGTCACCGCCCACGGCGGCGGCACGGGACTCGGCGCTGCGCTGGATCTGGGGACGACGACGCTGGCGCTCAGGCTCTATGATCTCACGACCGGGGCCTGCCTCGGCCGGCAGACGGCCTGGAACGCCCAGGCGGCCTACGGCGCGGACGTGATCACCCGGGCTCAGTACTGTATGGAGCATCCGGCGGGGACGGAAACCCTCTCCCGCGCGGTACGGCGGCAGCTTGACAAAATGCTGCAGGCCCTCGGCACAGGGACAGAAGAGCTTTCGCAGCTCTTCGTGGCGGGCAATACGATCATGCAGCACCTCTTCGCAGGCCTCGACCCGCGCTCCATCGCTGTGGCGCCCTTTCGCCCGCAGACGCTGTTTGAAAAGCCCGACGCGGGGCGCATCCGCTACGCCCCCTGCGTGGCGGGCTATGTGGGCGGCGACATTACGGCGGGGCTTCTGGCCTCGGGCCTGTATGAGAAGCCGGGCCGCTGGCTCTTTCTGGATATCGGCACCAACGGGGAAATGGCCCTCGGCGGCAGGGATGGCTTTCTCTGCTGCGCGGTGGCCTCCGGCCCCGCCTTTGAGGGGGCGGGCATATCCTGCGGCATGACCGGCACGGAGGGCGCGATCGCCCATGTACGGGGGGATGACGGCGCACTCTCTGTGGAGGTGATCGGCGGGGGAGAGCCCTGCGGCATCTGCGGCTCGGGCCTTTTGGATCTGGCGGCGCTTCTCGGCAGGGAGCGGGTCATCAGCGCATCCGGCCTGCTGCTCCCGCCGGAGGAAGCGCCGGAGAAGTGGAAAAAGCATCTGGGCGAGGATGAGGACGGCAACGGCGTCTTTTATCTCACGCCCGATCAGCGCGTATACCTCACCGCGCGAGACGTGCGGCAGCTCCAGCTTGCCAAGGCGGCGTTGGCGGCGGGGATCCGTGTGCTGCTCAAAAAGAGCGGCACGGACGTGACGGCGCTGGAAGGCCTGTGTATCGCCGGGGGCTTCGGAAGCTTCCTGAACCCGCAGAGCGCAGCCGAGATCGGCATGCTCCCGATGGAGCTTGCGGATAAAACGATCAGCCTGGGCAACGCCTCCCTCACGGGAGCGAGCATGGCGCTGCTCGACGAGGCGGCAAGGGCGCGGCTGTATGACATTCAGCGCGCATGCCGATATATAGAACTCTCCGGGGACGCCGATTTCAACGCGGAATACCCCGAACAGATGTACTTTTACGAGGAGGATGAGGACGAATGGAACTGACATTTCCCCTGATTCTGGACGGCGCCACAGGTACACAGCTTCAGGCGCGGGGCTTTACCGGCGGCGAGTGCGCCGAGCGCTGGACGCTGGAGCATCCGGAGGCGATCCTGGAGATTCAGCGCGCCTATGTCGAGGCGGGCAGCCAGGTACTCTATGCCCCCACCTTCGGGGCCAACCGCGTGAAGCTTGAGGCCCACGGCATCTTAAACCGTGTAGAGGAATACAACCTGCGCCTCGCAGAACTCTCCAAAAAAGCGGCGGACGGCAGAGCGCTGGTGGCGGGGGATCTCTCGCCCACGGGGCTGTTCCTCTATCCCCTCGGTGACGCGCGCTTTGAAGAATTGGTGGAGATCTATACCGAGCAGGCCGCGGCGCTGGAAAAGGCGGGGGTCGATCTCTTCGTCATCGAGACCATGATGACCGTGAGCGATGCGCGCGCAGCGCTTCTCGCGGTCAAGAGCGTGAGCGAAAAGCCGGTTTTCGTCACCTTCACCTGCAATGAGCAGGGCCGCACACTCACGGGCTCCGACCCGGCGGCTGTGCTGCAGATCCTGCAGGGTATGGGCGCGGACGCTTTCGGCCTCAACTGCTCCACCGGCCCGGAGGAGATGGTGCCTGTCATGCAGCGCCTGCATGAGATTGCCCGTGTGCCGCTGATCGCAAAGCCCAACGCGGGCTTCCCGGAATTGACGGAGAGCGGGACGGTCTACAACTGCCCGCCGTCACGCTTTGCCGCCTGTCTGGATGCGCTCGCCGAGGCGGGCGTGATGATCTTCGGCGGCTGCTGCGGGACGACGGAGGCGCACATCCGGGCCATTGCGGACAAGTGTGCGGAGCTTCGCATGCGCCGCCCCGCGCCGCAGAAGGCCGAACTGCTGCCCTGCGCCACGGAAAAGGAGCTGTTCTTCCTGGATCCTGCCGTCGCGGGGGGATCGGTACTGCCCTGCAATGGGGAGCTGGAGGACGCGCTGGAGGAGGCCATGGAGAGCGACGCCGCCCTCGTCACGGTGGAGATCAGAAGCGCCGATGAGCTCGACAGCTTTGCCGACGCGCAGAATCTGATCACAAAGCCGCTTTGCCTCCGGTGTGCCGATGCGGAAATTCTGGAGCAGGCGCTGCGGCTCTACCAGGGCCGCGCCCTCTATGACGGGCCGCTCGGCGAGGATGCGCTGAAACCGCTCAGCGCAAAATACGGGCTGATTTTTTAAGCAGACTTGACCGCGCGGCTTCTTTGCGCTATGCTGTGATAGCAAATCTGAGAACTGGACTGGCCTTGCAATGAAAAAGAACGCGCTGTGGAGCAATAAACAGAAAATCATCTGGGGCGTCATCCTGATCGCGGTCTGGGGCCTGATCGGACTGATGATCTACAAGACCAGCGGCGGCCTGACGGTTGAGCAGCTTGTGTCGTATAAGCCGAAAAATCCCGTTGTCGCGGCGCTTGCCATGCTGGGGCTGTTTGCGCTCAAGAGCGTGGACTTTATCATGCACTCCGGCGTCCTCTATGCCGCAAGCGGCGTCATGTTTCCGCTGCCGGTCGCGCTTGCTCTGAATATCGTCGGCGCTGCCATCATGGTGACGCCGGTCTACTTGATCGGCAGAGGCCTCGGCGCGCCGATCCTGGAGGAACTGAAGAAGAAGTACCCCAAGCTCAACAGCTTCGTGAGCCAGCCGCTGGGGGGCGAGCTGGTGCTGTCCGTGCTGCTGCGCTCCACGGGACTGAGCCTGCATGTGGGCAGCCTCTATCTCGGCGCGGCGCAGACGGACTTCGGGAAATACCTGCTGGGCTCCGTGCTGGGGCTGCTGCCCATCATGATCCCTTTTACGGTCATGGGGACGAGCGTGAACGACCCGGGCTCCCCGACCTTCCTGATCTCCTTTGCGGTGAAGATCGCCCTCTCCGCCGCCTCGCTGCTGATCGCCCTTGCCATTCGCAGGCGGGAGCAGCGCACAAACGAAACGTAATACAGCCCGCGCGGTGAAATCGCAGAACAGTTGTGATTTCACCGCGCGTTTTTTATGAATGAAGCTATCCAAATCGGAGAAAGCTGAAAGCAGACAACAAGGAGATTTAAATTTTTTGTAAAAGCCAATCACATATAACCTATGTGTAACCGTATCGCCCCTGTTTTATCCCACCCTTCTGGTATCTTCAATATATTATTCACAGCGAAGATGTACGGACAAGGATTTCGGGCTGCCGCTGCTGTCCGTACAGGAAGGACGCTCGGCTGGACGCCGGCGAAGAGCGTGAGGCCGACCTCTGCAAATTAAATCCTCTCAATACAAAAGTGAAAACTGTCTTCTGGTGCAAGCAACAATGCCATCCGACCCGTCAGACGCAGCCCCTGATGGGAGGAAGACGGCGAGGGAGGCGGTATGACAAACAACATGCCGTCTCTCTTTATGAAAGGAAGTGCGTCTCGTATGACTCTGAAACAACTGCATGACCGCTACGGCAGCGATCTCTGCCGCGGATGTATCAATTCGCTCTGCCATGCAGAACTGGAACGAAACGACTGCCTCTACGGCAATATTTATCCCGAGCGTTGTGATCATTGCGGCGAGATGCGCAATATCGTCAAAGGACTGAGGCTGAGCGGGAAGCTCAAGCTGCTGCTGAAATAATCAAGTGCGGGCTTCAAATTGTGCCATGCACAATAAACGACGGAAAACATCGGGAAAAGCGGCGTTTTCCGTCTGTTTTTTTCGTCAAAATGCATATTTAGACCGCTTTCAATCAAATGAGGATGAAGAAAAGACAAATAATATAACCTAAATGTAACCAAAGCGTGCTATAATAATTAGCACGTTGTGTATTTTTATCTAATTTTCAGCGCGACATATGCAAGGACGGAAGAAGCCCGACATGCGGTCCTCGGACTGCCGGTATACGAAAAGGAGTGCCGCATGAATATTCTTGTAGTAGACGACGAAAAGATCATCCTCGAGGGGGAAACAAGTCTTATAAAACAGTGCGCGCCGGATGCTTCCGTGCAAAGCTTCTCCAAACCGTCCGAAGCGCTGGATTACTTGAAGGATCACCCGGCCGATGTGGTTTTTCTGGATCTGGAAATGGCCCAGATCCATGGGATCGCACTGGCCAAACAGATGAAGCAGCTTTGCCCGAAGCTCAACATCATCTTTGCCACCGCCTACCATGAATATGCCGAGACGGCCATACAGCTGCGCGCATCTGGATATCTGCTCAAACCGCTGAAGGCCGAGCAGGTGACGGAGGAACTGAAAAACCTGCGCTACCCGGTGGATCAGCATAAGGCGGGGCTGTTTGTGCGCGCTTTCGGAAACTTTGAGGTGTTTCAAAACGGCTGCCCGGTGCGCTTTCGCTACAGCAAGACAAAGGAGCTCTTTGCCTATCTGATCGACCGCCGGGGCGCGCTGGTGTCCCGGGACGAGCTTATCACGGTTCTCTGGGGCGGCGAGTCGGATCGGGCCAGTTATTACAAGCAGGTGCAGAAGGATCTGAACGACGTGCTGGCCCGGGCCGGGCAGGAAGACGTCCTCATCAAGCAGCGCGGCGCCCTCGGCTTTCTGACGGAGAAGATCGACTGCGATTATTATGACTGGCTCAAAGGGGAGCCGCAGGGACTGAGCGCCTTTATGGGCGAGTATATGCGGCAGTATGACTGGGCGGAAGCAACACTGGTTAACATAACAAGCAAAGAGAGATAAGGCAACACCGCACAATGCGGCAAGAGCAGATTCCGAGAAAATCTGAGTTCTGATGATGGCACTTTTTCGCAGATGTACTTTGTGTACCTCAAGAAAAAGTGACGAAATCAGGGCTCAAATTTTCCGGAAGATG
>Ga0310695_10009879_pt1 | contig 14178 bp, 11 predicted proteins | sample RumenRJG_04DNA_FD_203882 | JGI IMG/M metagenome (GOLD analysis project Ga0310695, IMG submission 203882) | Bovine rumen microbial communities from Lethbridge, Alberta, Canada - RJG_04 (v2) (version 2) | ecosystem: Host-associated > Mammals > Digestive system > Stomach > Rumen | place: Canada... | reverse complement strand
AGAAGTAACCGTCATTGGAGATGAGGGTCTTGCCGAGGACGTATGAGAAGTCGGCCTGGAGGGAGAGGTTCTTGTAGCGTCCGGAGAGACCGAAACCTCCGTTGATGGGGGCGTAGCGGACCTTGCCTGAGTTCTGGGTCAGGGCGGCGCTGTTCCAGTTCTTGGTGATGTTGTTGGGATCCTTGTTGGTCTCGGTCATGTCATCGCCGGGGACATACCATGTGGGGGCTCCGTCCTCAGGATCGATTCCCGCGAAGATAGGATAGTAGAAGGAGACGGGCTGGCCGACCTTGTAGGTGATACCGGTGTTGGCGATCTCCCAGCGGTCCCTGCCGCCGAACAGCTCGGTGACGACCTGCTTGTTGTAGTTGAAGGTGGTGTTGAACCTCAGGCTATAGTCCTTGCCCTGGAGGATGTCGATCCCGAGGGTGACATCGAATCCCCTGTTCCTCAGTCCACCGACGTTGTCGGTCAGGCTGGAGAATCCGGCGGTGTAGGGGTAGGGGACGCTCATGAGCATCGAGGAGGTCTGCCTGTTGTAGAAGGAGAGGTCGAAGTCGATGAAGTTGAAAGCCCTACCGGTCAGAGCGACGGTGAGGAGGGCCTGCTTCTCCCATGTGAGGCCGTTGTTGCTCGGGCTGGAGACGACCTTTGAGGTCTGGGTGGCGTAGGATGTGGTGGTTCCCACCTTGGCGAGGGCGTCATAGTCACCGATGCCGGCGTTACCCTGCGTTCCGTAGCTGACCTTGAGGTTGAGGTCGTTGAAGGCCCTGGAGTCTTTCATGAAGCCCTCCTTCTTGATCTTCCACATGGCTCCGGCTGACCAGAACCAGGCGTTCCTGTTGTCCCTACCGAACCTGGAGCAGGCGTCGTTACGGACGGTGGCGTCGAGGATGTACTTGTCGGCGTAGGAGTAGTCGGCGTGGGCGAAGAACGAGAGGAACTTGCTCTCGGTGTGGCTCTCCTTCATGGAGTAGGTGTCCTGCGTACCGTTCTGCAGGTTCATGAGCCTGTCGTCAGTCTGGTTATCAGACACAGCTTGGTAGTAATCATAGTAGTTGGCGATGCCCTCGTGTCCGACAAGGAACGACATGTGGTTGTCGTGGTTGATGTCGAAGGAGTACTCGATGGTGTTGGTGATGGTGGCGCTGTACTCGAACTGAGTGTACTTGCCTCTCTCACCGGAACCGGCATTGGAGTAGTATGAAGGATAACTGATCCAGTTGTCGAGGGTGATATAGCCGTCAACACCGGCCCTGGAGGTGAGCTTGAGGTTCTTCACAGGCTCGATCTCCACGAAGAAGTTGCCGTTGGCGCCGTAACGGTCGTAACGGTCGGGGTTCTTGGACATATAGTACTGGGGAACGGGACGGCCGTCAGAGAACCTCTCGGCGGGCAGGTTTCCGTTCTCGTCAACCGCCGGGTAGAGGGGGAGGAGGAGGAAGGACAGACCGCCTCGGGTGGAGTTGGAGGTGCTTCCTGAGTCTCCCCAGTTGCTGTTCTGCTGCCTCTTGTCGAGGTTCATACCGAGGTTCAGGCCGACCTTCAGCCAGTCCTTCGGGTGGCCCTGGACGTTGGAGCGGAGGGTGTAGCGGTCGTAGTAGTTGCCGATGGAGGTACCCCTCTGGTGGAACTGGGAGCCGCCGATCATGTAGGCGATCTTGCTTCCGCCGCCCTCGATCGTGACGTCGTTCTGGTACTGGGGGTTGTTGAACTGCTGGTAGTAGTTGTACCACTTGGTGTCAGCGTCGAGACCCTTGCTCGTGAAGTTTTCGTTTATCCATTCGGCCGAGTGGATTCCGGAGTCAATCCAGAACTGCTTCAGCTCGGGACCGCTCATCATGCTCTTGTAGAGGGTCATGTCGGCGAGGGTGGAGACACCGTACTGTGAGCGGACGGTCACGGACGCCTGCGAGTTGTAGGTTCCGCTCTTGGTCGTCACATAGACGACACCGTTCGCGGCGCGGGCTCCGTAGATGGAGGTCGCGGAGGCGTCCTTCATGACGGTGATGTTCTTGATGTCGTTAGGGTTCATACCCATGATGGCGCGGCTGGATGACGGGATACCGTCGATGATGTACAGCGGGGTCGAGCTCGCTCCGAGGGAGCCGACTCCGTGGATGGTCATCGAGACGGAGTTGTCACCGGCGACACCGGATGACGAGAGGACCGACAGACCCGCCACCTGTCCCTGCAGGGCGTCGAGAGCCGACGATGAGGGGGCGTTCTTCAGGACCTCTGACTTGACCGTGGCGATCGATCCGACCAGGGAGCCGAGCTTCTTGGCGGAACCGTAACCGACGACGACCGCGTCCTCGAGGACGTTCTTGTCCTCCTCGAGCTCAACGTTGATGACGCTGCGCCCGTCAACGGGAATCGTCAGGGTCTCGAAACCGATGACCGAGAAGATGAGCTTGCCCTTGGAGGAGACGCTGATGGTGTACCTACCGTTGGCGTCGGTGGAGGTACCGCTCAGCGTGCCGTCGATCATGACGGTCGCTCCGGGAATGGGGGCCCCGTTCGAGGCCTCTGTGACCGTACCTGTGACGGTCACGTTCTGCGCGATTGCCATGCCCGCGTAAGCGACCAGGCAAAGCAGCACTGAGAATAATTTTTTACCCATAAGCTTAAACTTTTATTAAACTTAATATTTAGTGAATAAATAGTGAATAATCTCGACTACTTATGTCGGCCGGCGGAAATGCCGGAAGGGGACAGTATGCCCTAACCCGGACGAAATACGCAAAAACCGACGTACAAATAAAAGAATAAAATTGGAATAATGCAACTTTAGCAAGTAGAACTAACAAATAGAATAATATGGAATTTATATCGTTTTATAGAATGCGGCCTCAAAGGTCGTCTCTATGTTTAATTAACAATTTATCACAATTTGGGATAAAATTGTTTCAAACTGGAAGATATTAAAATCTTTCCGGATAGTAGTTTTTTGTTTAGTAAAACATTTAAAATTTTTAGATAATGCAAAAAAAATCATTCAAAGATGCCTGTCGACAATGGGAGTCTGAGAAGGCGAAATTCATAAAAACAACATCGCTAGCCGCTTATTCATTAACTATAAGGTATCACCTCGAGCCTAGATTCTATAGCCTTAAGGATGTCACCCCGGAGTCGGTTCAACGTCTCTCCGATGAGGAACTGGCGGCCGGAAACAATACCACCACGGTTAAGGGGATAATCCTTGTGCTGAAGATGATTATTCGCTATTGCGAACGTCAGGGATGGATGCCTGAGCGGATTTATGATATTCATTTCCCAAAAAGAAAAGAGAAACCCAATCCGCAGGTTATGCTCGTCGAGGAAGAGAAACAGATGCTCTCTTGGCTTTCTGAGAATCCGTCCCCTAAGAATATTGGCCTGCTGATATGCCTGTGCTGCGGATTGAGGATTGGAGAGGTGTGCGCATTGAGGTGGGAGGATGTGGATGTGAAGCGGTGCGTCGGCTTCGAGCAGAGGACCATGGCCGCGAACTCATTCCAGTTCACCTGGCCTGTGCCTACCTACGAGCTCCAGGTTAATCCTAACCTTGTCCAGAACGAGGGATTCTAATAGAAATACTTAATAATTAAAGAGGGTGGCCGTTTGGCCACCCTCTTTATGTTTTACCCATAAGCTAGATTTGTATCAATCTTGTCAAAGATCGACTAATCTATCTATTCTCTTTCGAGTATCTGGTTCTGCTCGGCGACGGAGGCGTCATGGATGGCGTTGAATACGGCAGTCACAAAGCCTTCCGGAAGACCGTAGACGCGTCCTTTAGCGATCATGTCGGAGAGGATGTCTTCCCAGCGGGCAGCCTGTACGATCGCGATGTTATGAGCCTTCTTAAACTCCCCTATCTTACGGGAAACCTCCATTCTGGATGCCAAGGACATCAGCAGGTTCTCGTCAATCACATCAATCCGCGCGCGGAGCTGCTCGATGTTCTCATTATATTCTTTATCATTGGTTTGCTTCTGACGGACAACGAGACTCTCGAGAAGGGTCTTCAGATCAGCCGGGACAAGCTGCTGGGCAGCGTCACTCAAGGCGCATGAAGGATCGCAGTGCGACTCGATCATAAGCCCGTCCAGACCAAGGTCCATTGCCCTTTGGGACAGTTCCTTAAGATACTTTCTTGAACCTCCCATGTGGCTCGGATCAGCGAAGAACGGGATCTCTGGATACCTGGTTCGAAGTTCAACGGCGATCTGCCAGCCGGGAAGGTTGCGATAAGGGATTTTCTGGGTCGTGGAGAAACCGCGATGTATTACGCCAAGTTTCCTGATCCCGGCCCGATTGAGTCTCTCAAGAGCCCCGACCCAAAGGTCAAGATCGGGATTAACCGGGTTCTTGACCAGGACAGGAATATCCGTATCTTGCAGAGCCTCAGCTATTTCCTGCACAAGAAAAGGATTGGCGGTCGTGCGCGCTCCGATCCAGACCATGTCCACTCCATACTTCATGCACTCATACACATGTTTCTGGCTGGCCACCTCGGTACAAATCTTCATCCCATACTCCCTCTTGACTTTCTGGAGCCATTTCAATCCCTGCACACCCGCACCCTCGAAAGAACCCGGATGAGTCCTGGGCTTCCATATTCCGGCGCGGAATACATGGATGCCGAAGTCGTGAAGGCCCTTGGCCGTCATCATCATCTGAAGCTCAGATTCGGCGCTGCAAGGACCGGCAATGACGATCGGGGGAATACTCTCGTCAAAGAAACCCCATTCAGATACGGGGACAGTGTCAAGCGTTCGTTCCATAACTATCTGATAATCTTCTTTATCCGGTTAGCTTCCCGGATTAATTCATCTATGCGGGACTCGTCATAATCAGCGATCGCATCCCGAAACTGCCTCATCTTTTCCAGATAGGTGTCAATCACCCGAAGCACATTGTCCCGGTTCTGAGTCAGGATCGGGACCCACATATCGGATGAACTCTTCGCGAGACGCACGGTGGAAGAGAATCCACCGGACGCCAGGTCGAAAATATGTTTCTCGTCCTGCTCTTTTTCAAGAACCGTCAGGGCAAGGGCGAAAGAGGTTACATGGGAAATATGCGAGACATAAGCCGTATGGACGTCGTGGTTGTCGGCGTTCATGTAGATCGGGCGCATATTCAAAGCGTCGTACAACTCCTCAACGACCCTCAGGGCCTGAGGATCAGACTCCTCTGAATTGGCGAAGATGCAAGCCCGGCCGTCGAAAAGGTTAGGCATGGCGGCCCAGGGACCCGAATACTCAGTTCCTGCCATCGGATGGGTCGCCACAAAGCGGCCTCGCATCTGATGATAATGGGCTACCCTCACGATCTGGCTCTTGGTGGAGCAAGTGTCAATGACAATCTTCCCGGCATTACCTTCCTCAGAGAATAAATCCAAGACCTGGGGAAGCATCTTCACCGCTGTCCCGACCGGGACAGCAATGACGACGATATCCGACCTTCTGACACAGTCCTCGAAAGAGACAAGCTCATCGCAAAGGCCTATCCTCAAGGCCGCTTCAGCGTTGACAGGCTCAGACTCGACACCGAGGACCTTTGAGGCAAACCCTCTTCTTTTAAGGTCAATCGCCATCGAGCCTCCAATGAGGCCCAAGCCAACAACTCCTATAACCATCTTAGAATCAGCTATTTCCTAAAAATTCTTTAATACGGGCAAGCCCCTCCTCGAGAGTCGGCACGGGGGCGCAAAGGGAGATGCGGATATAGTCAGCCCCATTCTTTCCGAACACGAAGCCAGGAGCCATGAAAACTCCAGCCCCATGCAGTATCTTCTCGGACAATTCCTCACCGGAATAACCGACTTTCCCCCACAGGAAGAGACCGGTGGAGTTCGGATTATATTCAACCCCAAGGGCATCGAATATCTGGCCGGCGACCACACGGCGGCGCTTATATTCGGCATTCAGCTTCTCAAACCACTCCGGTCCCTCTGCCAGAGCCTCAACAGCGGCGAGCTGCATAGCCTTGAACATTCCGGAATCCATCTGGCTCTTGACCTTCAGGATCTCATTAACCATCTCGGGATCACCGGCAACCATACCAAGTCGCCAGCCGCTCATATTGTGGGCCTTACTCAAGGAATTGAGCTCCAGGCAGCAATCCCAAGCACCATCTGCGGCAAGAATCGAGATCGGTTTCTCTGTCAAGATAAAGGAATATGGATTGTCATTGACAAGGAGAATCTTGTGCTTTTTGGCGAAGTCCACGAACCTCTGGTAAAGCTCCGGGGTGGCACAGGCGCCAGTGGGCATATTCGGATAATTGACCCACATCAGCTTGACACCCTCAAGATCCATGTTCTCAAGCTCGTCGAAATCAGGGAACCAGCCATTCTCGGCCTTCAGGTTGTAGGTGAGGATCTCACCACCCGCGAGACGGACAGTGGATGAATACGTGGGGTAGCCGGGATCCGGAACAAGGACCTTGTCGCCGGGGTTGACGAAAGCCAAGGTGATCAGCAATATACCTTCCTTGGATCCCACAAGGGGCTGAATCCCGCCATTGGGATTCAGAGTCACACCATAATAACGGGCATACCAGTCCGCAAAGGCTTGACGAAGAACAGGCAAACCTTTATAGTTCTGATACTTATGACTATCCGGCAATGCGGCGGTCTTGGTAAGGGCATCGATGGCCGCTTGGGGAGGCATGCCGTCAGGAGCGCCTATTCCTAAATTAATGAGTGGACCAAGTCCTTTCGCTGCCCTCTCAGCGGTGACCGCATCGAGGTCTTTCTGCTTGCGGGAGAAATAATACTCCTGGACTCCCTTGGTTCTTTCAGCTGGTTGAATGATCATGATTCGTTCGCTTTATATGAGTTATATTCACCTAAGATGTAAAGGTCCGCCATGAGTGGCCTGACGGCCTTCAAAGCCTGCCGGTAACGGTCGTACGAGGAGAACCGGATGTCGGCGTAGAAGAAATATTGCCACTCTTTCCCGGGGATGGGAAGGGATTGGATCCTCGTCAGGTTCATGTCGTAGAAAGAGAGGATTGTCAGCACCTGGGCAAGTGAGCCCGGTTTATGGGGCAACGTGAAACAAAGAGACGCCTTATCAGTCTTGTTCCTCGGGATGGAGATCGAGTCGTCGAGGATAAGGAATCTCGTGAAATTCTGCTTATACGTCTCTATACCTTTCGCCAGGATCTCAAGGCCGTTCTGCTGGGCCGCGAGTTCCGACGCTACAGCGCCGACACCCTTAAGCCCTTGGGCAGCGATGTCGATAGCGCTCTTGGCAGTGTCCTCCGACTCAACCATCTTTATCCATGGGCAGTTCTTCTCGAAATACCTTCTGGTCTGGTTGATTGCCATATAGTGGGTCCGTACTTCCCGAATGTCCTCCACAGCCTGGCCTGGGATGGCCATAAGATTCTGATGGATAGGGATATACACCTCTCCCTTTATCTTATAAGAGTGGGAGCGCAAAAGTTCAAAATTTGGAAGCAGTCCACCAGAGATGGTGTTCTCGATGGCCATCACCGCCGCGTCGGCAGCCCCTTCAGACATAGACCTGAAAAGGCTCTCGAAAGTCGGACATTCGGCGATATTGATGTCAATCCCTCTCGCCGAGTAGAACTCGCGAGCAGCTTGCTCGTGGAAACACCCACGATACCCTTGGATCGCTACAGTCGTCACACTGTCATGATCTCTTTCTCCTTGGCGGAGACGAGCACGTCGATAGCCTTGACTTTAGCGTCGGTTACCTTCTGTATCTCGTCCTCTCCCTCCTTCTGGACATCCTCGGAGAAATCACCGGCCTTCTGGCCCTTCTTCAGAGAGTCAACTCCCTCCCTACGGATATTCCGGACAGCAACTTTGGCATTCTCTCCCGCCGCCTTGGCTTTCTTGATCAAATCCTTACGCCTTTCCTCCGTGAGCGGAGGGATGGGGCAACGGATGATCTCGCCATTGTTCTGCGGAGTGAAACCGAGATTGGCGGCCATGATCGCCTTCTCAATGGCGGCGATAAGGCTTCTCTCCCACGGCTGGATAGTGATGGTCCTGGCGTCAGGGACACTGACGGAAGCCACCTGGGATATAGGGGTATCAGTGCCGTAATAGTTCACGGTCACGTTGTTGAGAATGGAAGGGTTGGCCTTGCCCACCCTGTAGGTCTTGAGGTCCTCCTCAAGGAAATCAACGGTGTCAGCCATCTTAGCCTCAACACCATTCAAAATCTCTTTGGCTTTCTCTGATAACATCGCTATATCTGTTTTATTTATGTACTAATGTGCCAACTTTCTCGCCGTCAAGTATTTTCTTGAGAGCTCCGGGGACATCGACGTCGAAGACGATTATCGGCATGTTCCCGTCATCACAAAGGGCGTAAGCTGTCTGATCAAGGACTCTAAGCCGCTTTGCCATCGCCTCCGAGAAAGTGATCTCCTCGTATTTGACGGCAGTGGGATCCTTTTTGGGATCAGCGGTATAGACGCCGTCAACTTTCGTGCCTTTGAGCATGACATCAGCCCTGATCTCCAGCGCCCTAAGCGCGGCTCCGGAGTCCGTTGTGAAATACGGATTACCTGTACCTCCGGCGATCAGCGCGACGCCACCTTCCTCAAGGACCTTCACGGCGTTGTCCCTGTTGTAGTAGCGGACGAAAGGCTCCATGGGAGTGGCGGTAAACACCTCGGCATGGACTCCTTCATCCTCAATGAACTGACTGAGAGCCAGCGAATTAATCACGGTCGCAAGCATTCCCATCCGGTCTCCTCCGACCCTGTCAAAACCCTTGTCAAGCCCCTGGAGACCACGGAATATGTTGCCACCTCCGTTGACCACACCGATCTGGAGACCAGCTTTTGCGGCCTCGGCGATCTCATGGGCATATTTACGGAGATAATCAGGCTCCAACCCTTTACCTTCCGGGCCGCCAAGGATCTCCCCACTCAATTTTAACAGAACTCTCTTGTACATTTTCAAACGAATTTCGTCAAAAATAATGATTTTTACTCTAAAGTGGAAAAATCAATAGGTGAACATGCAGTCATATTCCTCTCCCCCTGCTCCGACCCTGAAAGTGTGAACCTCCCTCTTGGAAGGCTTGACGGCAAGGACATCGATGCAGAGGTTGGTCGTGTAATCAAAGAACGCGTGGGTCGTCCCGGGCATCATAAGGTCGGGAACCACCCAGCCGTAGCCCTGGGAGACAAAATAGTTGACCCCGCTCTCGTTCTCATACATGTTGAAATGGGAGTCTCCCGTGACCATGCCAATAAGGGTTCCTTTGGCGGCGAAACCGGAAAGAATACCCATGATTCTCTCATTGCTCTCGACCGCCTCAACTGTAGGAGGCGAGATTGTCCAGCGGCCCTGCGGATGAGGCATGTAATGGGCTGTCACGAGGACGGGCATGTCTGCGGGTGTGCTGTCCAGCAGCGCCTGGAACCAGACCATCTGCTCGTCGTCAAAGAGATAATATGAGCCGTTCTGGGTACCGGTTCCCTGGCTGTTAAGGAATATTACCCTTATCCCCTTCCCCGGTACGTCATACCAACCGTAGGTCTTTCCGGGAGTAAGGTGGAGATTCTCCCCCGCCTTCTCCTGCCATGGTTTCTGGAAGAAACCGCTTAAATCATTATCCGTAAAGTATTTCCCTTCTCCAGCATCCCAGTCGTGATTGCCGGGAGTATAGAGCCAGACCCCATCATATTTAAGCATTTGGGCCTGGACATTGTCCACGATCTCCTTGGCATAGGCCGAATTCTCAGTGGCAGGATAGGCGTTCAGCCCTATGTCACCGAAGTTCTCGATGAAATCGCTACCGAAAGCCTTCGCGACCTTCGCGGCGTGACCAATGTGCTTATAGGTGAAACGGCCGGCCGTGTGGACATCAGTCACGATCGGGAAAGACATGACCTCGTCGTCACCCTTCCAGGCGTTGAATCTCGCGAGTGCCTCCTGAATCTGCGGTTTCACGAAGTCATCCTTGTCTGTAGCCTTGTCCTCTTTCTCATAAAGCTTGTCATTAATCTCCCGCCAAGGGATCGTCGGAGTCTTGTAGAGAAAGTTGATTGACTGACCCTTGTCGCAGTCGAAATATTCAAGGCGAAGGTCGTGCTTCCCTTTTGAGAGTGTCTTTGACGCAATCTTGGTGATCGGCCCGTGAGCCCCGTCGTTGTCGTACAGGAGCTCCCCGTCAACATAAAGCTTGGACCCGTCGTCTGTCGAGGCCTTGAAGGTATATTCCTCTTCGGTCTTGACTTTCAGCGTGGTCTCGAGGAGGAGGGCATAGTGGTTCAGGGTCTCATCGATGCCAATGAGATCGAAGTTATTCTTGACCCCCACCTTGTCCGGCTCGCCGAGCGTCGAGAAATCCGGAAGCTTTCTCTCCGGCCAATCCAGCCAGAGCTTGTAATTCACGACAGGCTCTTTCTCTGTGGCGCAGGCGGCCAAGAGGAGAACCATGGAGGCCGCGATGAAAGATTTCTTGGACATATTGACTGTAGGTTATTTCCTAAAGAGAAAGAACAGAGAGGACGTTTATCAGCTCCTTGTCGATGGGCTTGTCCATCTTGACCGCCCTCTGGATCGGGACATAGACAATCTCGTCATTGGAGATTCCGACCATGATGTTGCGCTGGCCTTCCATCAGGGCTTCGATCGAGGCGTAGCCCAGGCGTGAGGCCAGGATGCGGTCGTAGGCACTCGGAGTGCCGCCCCTCTGCAAGTGGCCGAGGATAGTGACTTGGACATTGTACTGGGGATATTCCTTGCGCACGCGCTCGGCATAGTACATCGCCCCGCCGTGGCCGCCGTGCTTGGACTCGGAGACGAGAACGATCGAGCTGTTCTTGCTCTTGCGCATACCCCTGCCGATGAACTCCGCGAGCTGGTCCACATCGGTCTTGTCCTCGGGGATGATAGCCGCCTCGGCGCCTGAGGCAATGGCGCTGTTCTGCGCCAGGAAGCCGGCGTCCCTACCCATAACCTCAACAAAGAATATCCGGTCGTGGGAGTTGGCTGTGTCGCGGATCTTGTCCACGCACTCCACAATCGTGTTGAGAGCGGTGTCGTAACCGATTGTGTGGTCCGTTCCGTAGAGGTCGTTGTCGATGGTTCCGGGAAGGCCGATGATCGGGAGGTCATATTCCCTCGCGAACTGCTGGGCGCCTGTGAGTGAGCCGTTTCCACCGATCACGATCAGGGCGTCGATCTTGTTCTTAACCATGTTGTCATAGGCCTTCTTGCGCCCCTCGGGGGTCATGAATTCCTTGCTGCGGGCGGTCTTCAGGATCGTTCCTCCCCTCTGGATCGTGTTGGACACCGAGGATGAGGTGAACTCCTGGAACTCCTCGTTGATCAGGCCGTCATAGCCCCGATAGACCCCGATGACCTTCATGTTGTGGAATATGGCGGACCTGGTGACGGCCCTTATGCAAGCGTTCATCCCCGGAGCGTCTCCTCCGGAAGTCAGAACAGCGATTGTCTTTATCTCTCTCATTTTGTTAAATTTATATAACCCGGCTATAAATGGCCAAAAACACAAAAATATACATTTTTCTTTCGAATTGTGACACCCCTTGCCCCCTTTCCAAGAATATTTTTACAAAATATTTATAATCAACACGTTGTGAACCAACGGCTGGACGGCCCTGCCAGTAATCTTGGAGTCGAGTAGGGACGCTTGGGCAACTATTTGATATTCTGATACTTATCAATATATTACTGGACAGTGGTCGCTGGCTAAAGAGCGCATGTTTGTCAGAAACGGATTCCGGCGCCGATGGTGAAAACAGGCATGAAAGGTCCGGAGGTCGGCCGTGCGGTAAGCCATGACACACCGCCAAGAAGGCTGAGGTTCCGGAGATGGAAGACCACGCCGCCTTCCACCTGGAGCCCGGACGCGGAATAGTCTTTGACCCTGGCCCAAGCGTCTAGGGAGTCGTTCCAACAAAGAGTGGAGCTGCCGAAACCGGCTCCCGAGAAAACACTGAGCCACGGCAAAGCGTTGATCACGGCTCCGGCCGAGAGGGAATATTCCCCTATCCGCTGACCGCCTTTCCCTTTGAACGTATCTGGACCAGGGGTCGTGCCGTCAGAGAGGCACTCGTAGGCGTAAAGCTGGCTGACGAAATTGGTGCGGGCGGAAAGGTAGCCTCCCAATCTTCCACGGGACAATGAAAGGAATATTCCTCCCTGTCGGGTGTCGCCTATGGACAGTGTCGGGATAGCATTGAATATCAGATCCTTCACTCCGCCTGCGGCTCCGTTCAGGATGACAGGGGTGTCATTCCGCGATAAATTGTCATTCTGAGCGGAGCCCAAGGAAGATTTTGATAAAATGTCATTCTGAGCGGAGCGAAGAATCTCCAGCCCGACCGGCCATCCCTCCACCTTCGGCAACGGCTCAACCATACTTCTCCCGGCGGTTCGACTCCGCTCACCGACCGGTATGCGACTTTGCTCACCAACCGCTGTTCGGCTCCGCTCACCGACCGGTTGGTGGGACGACGCTTCGGCAGTATTTCTATCAACGGTACCTGAACGGCTTTCAACGGTCCCTGAGCGGAGCCGAAGGGCACCGTCCTGGCCGTCCATCTTCCCGTCATACGACTCCCTGACCCTCCGGAAACGCTCCCGCTGCTTCGCCGTCATCTTTCCCGACGCCTGCTGCAGGCTGTTTCTGAGCCGGTTCAACTCCCCGAAAAGTTCCGTGACAGACTTCTGGGACACTCTTTCCCCCGCCGCAGCCTTATCCCGCAGCGACATGCACTGTAGAGTGATCTTTTCATAGCGGTCAAGCACGGAATCCCAGTCGTTTTGTGCCTGGGCAACGCTCGAAGCCGCTAGCAAGCACAAAAACGCTATGAATATGTGTCTGAAACTATTCATGAAAAATCACTAACTTTGGACTCATGCCAGAAGACTCCACATTCTTCACCAACCGTGGTTCGGCTCCGCTCACCAACCGGGACCAAGACCCGCTCAGCGAGCGGTCCCTGAGCGGAGTCGAAGGGCCGCGCCTCATCCACAGTTCCGAGAGCGGCTGGTCCGAGACCTGGCACATCGACAAGGATGGACGTTTCCGGACTCTCAAAGCCCTGAAGCCTTCCTTCAGAGGACGGGCTCGTTACGAATCCCTCCTCAGAAAGGAATATGAGATCGGCTACAGCCTCTCCCACACAGCGATCCGTGAAGTATATGACTTCCGGAATATTCCGGGACTCGGAAACTGCATAGAGATGGAATGGGTGGATGGAGTAACTTTGGCGGATTTCCTCACCAAGGGTCACCCCGGCAAAACCACCCTGAGAAAAATCGCTCTCCAGCTTTGTGACGCCCTTTCTTACCTCCACTCCAAGCAGATTATCCACCGGGACCTCAAGCCCTCCAATATTCTCATCACCCACAACGGGAACTACGTGAAACTCATTGACTTCGGCCTTTCCGACGCAGATTCCTGGTCGATCCTCAAGGGCCCTGCCGGAACAGAAAGCTACGCCGCTCCGGAACTCCTCGCAGGAGCCCCCGTGGACAACCGGACCGACATCTGGTCTCTGGGCAAGGTGATCTCCCTGCTGCTTCCCGCAGAGAGAAAGATCGCCCGTAAATGTATGATGGAGAACCCAGTGGAAAGGTTCCAGAATGTCGATGAGATCAAGTCGTCCCTTGAACGCAAGCGGAGAATATGGCCTTTGTTCCTTGCCTGTGCCGCGGCCTTGGGCATTTTCGTTGTTCTGGGCCGGTGGTTCGGCTCCGCTCACCAACCATGGTTCGGCTCCGCTCACCAACCGGATGCTCACCAACAGATCAACGAAAGAGCCGAAAAGCCCGACACAACGACAGTCATCGATGCTGAAGCTATCGACGAGCTGTTCCGGCAAGCCACGGAAATGATTGATGACGCTGGTTCTCAATAGACTTTGATATCCTTAATTCCCGCAGTACGACCGGCCACATATTCAGGAAGGATCTCTCCACCGCGCTTTATCCCGGAGATGTACAGAGGATGTCCTTTGACGAATTCAATGACGGAGAACTTGTCACCGTCCCGAAGTTTCGATGTTCCACAATCAACGACTGTAAAATCCTGCCCCGAGTCGTGCCTCAACCGGACTACACGATCCGGCAACCAACTGATAACCAGTTCCTGACCAGGTTTTAACGAAGCGCTGAAGACAGTCTCCACCGTAAGGAAATCCGATGATTCCTGAAGCTCA
>Ga0310695_10009878_pt1 | contig 14178 bp, 14 predicted proteins | sample RumenRJG_04DNA_FD_203882 | JGI IMG/M metagenome (GOLD analysis project Ga0310695, IMG submission 203882) | Bovine rumen microbial communities from Lethbridge, Alberta, Canada - RJG_04 (v2) (version 2) | ecosystem: Host-associated > Mammals > Digestive system > Stomach > Rumen | place: Canada... | reverse complement strand
AGGACCAAATGAGGCGTTCTTCCGGGAACTGCGTGATGTACTTGTATTCAACGTCAGCGCACGGCCAGATGCCGTTGTCGCTTTCGCATTCGCGGAGCGGCTTACCAACGGAGTGGAGGCACGGAACAAAGTCAGCGTTCGGGTCAGCATTGAAGATATCGAGAACCTTCTTGCCAGCGCGAGTCATGATGTCCATGTTGAGAACGACGTATTCGGAGTCAGTAACTTCGATACCGTTCTTGGAGATCGGGGAGCCGAGCGGGCCCATGCAGAACGGGATCACGTACATGGTACGGCCGTGCATACAACCCTTGTAGAGCTTACGCATCGTCTGCTTGAGTTCAGACGGGTCGATCCAGTGGTTGGTCGGACCTGCATCTTCTTCCTTGACAGAAGAGATGAACGTACGGGATTCGACGCGAGCCACGTCAGACGGAAGAGAACGGAACAAGTAGCAGTTTTCCTTCTTGGCAAGCTTCGTTGCGAGGCCGGCCTTGACGCACTTCTGCATGAGGGCATCATATTCTTCCTGAGAACCATCAACGACGACGACGTTGTCCGGTTCGCACATGGCAATCATTTCATTCACCCAAGTACTGATTTTCGGGTGCTTGATATCGTTAAGAGTAAGACTCATTATGAGCTCCTATTGGTTTAACGTGTTAGATTTCGAGATATTTCGAACGCGCTACAAGATAGCAAAAAATATGGTTATTGGTCAATGTTTTTAGGTGGTAGGAGGTAGGTTTTAGAGCGTAGGATGTTTTAAACCAGTCATGCCCGCTCTTTTCATCCCAGACCCCGTTCCGGGAGTGCACCTCCCTTTCAAGAACGGCTTTATCTTATAATATATAACAGACCTGCACATCTGGATAGAATTTTTAGCAAAAAACAATTATATATTAAAGCCTAGTTATGATTACAACGATTATTTTAACAGTCCTTTTCATTTTGGGCGATGCAGGAGTCTTGTTTTTAAGCCAAGAAAGCTTTGGCAAGCTCCCGCAAGGCAAGCGTCTGGAGCGCATCAAAAAGTCCCCGCATTACGATGGCAAGCAGTTCGTGAACGACGAAGAAACTGAATTCATGACGGGCAACAAGAGTACGCTCACTGTCTGGCGCGAATTCATGTTTAACAAAAAGAAGAACACCGTCCCCGACACCGCTATTCACGCCATCAAGACGGATTTGAGAAAGCTCCCGAATGACAAGGATTGGATTGTTTGGTTCGGACATTCGTCGTACCTTTTGAACCTTTCGGGTAAGAAAATTTTGGTGGACCCGGTGTTTTACAAGGGCTCCCCCGTCAAGTTCGCGAACAAGATGTTCAAGGGTACGGACATTTACAAGCCCGCCGACATGCCGGATATCGATTACCTGGTTATTACTCACGACCATTGGGATCACTTGGATTACGAGACTGTCACGGAGTTGGAACCGCGCGTCAAGAAGGTCATAACCGCACTTGGCGTAGGCTCGCATCTGGAATACTGGCACTATCCCGTGAACAAACTTATTGAGCTTGACTGGTGGGAAAAAGCGCAGCTTGGCGACAGCACCCGCGTTACGGCAACGCCTGCAAGGCATTTCTCGGGCCGAGATTTGCACAAGAACAAGACGTTCTGGGCTTCGTTCGTCTATGAATCGCCCAAACGTACAATTTGGATAGGCGGAGATGGTGGCTACGGTTCGCACTACTCGAAAATCAAGGCAAACTTCCCGAACATCGATTTAGGGATTCTTGAAAACGGGCAATACAATCCGGATTGGGCGCAAGTCCATACGATGCCGCAATACTTGGGTCGTGAAATGCTTGAGCTAGGCGCGAAGCGTTATTTGACGGTTCACCATTCCAAGTTCTGCCTGAGCAAGCATCCGTATTACGAGCCGCTCGAAAATGCAAAAAAGGCCGCCAAGGAATCTGGCAAGCCTTTGCTCATGCCGCTAATCGGCGAAGTTGTGTATTTAGACTAACAAACGCTTTGCGAAAAGCGCCCGCGCTATACCCCGCGCATGTCTGGGTCCCACACGATTTTGTGCAGTTGCACTTGGAAGCGTGCGTTGTTTTGCGTCATCACCTTGCTACTCACCATCCAATTGACAATTTGCTCGTTGGTGAGTTCGCCCCATACCGGCGAAATAAAGATGTGCGGCATATTATCTGGAGATGTTAGCGAGAGTCGCGCGACAACGCCTTCCGCTTCCTGCAAGTCTTCGACACTCCCGACAACGAACTTGAGCACGTCATTTTTGCTGAGTGAAACGATATTTTCCATCTTCATTCGGGTCGACATGCCGCTGCTTTTGCATTTCCAGTCCATTGTGTAGAACAGCCCCGGTAACTGCCATTTGCAAGGAACCGTGCCGTTTGTTTCGATGTTGACTTCAAAGCCCGCATCACTGAATGCAGTAAGCAACTCGCCCACGTTTTCGTGAATCAGCGGTTCGCCGCCCGTGAGCGTGACGCACTTGACGCCAGATTCTGCGCGATATGCTTCAACCGCAGCGAGGACCTCCCCCACGCTCATCAGCTTAAAGTCGGGACCTTCGACCGCATACATCGAATCACAATAGCTACAGCGCAAGTTACAACCGTGCAAACGTACGAACACCGCCGCTTGCCCCATGCGAATCCCTTCGCCCTCGATACTCTTAAATATTTCGCAAACTTTCATAAGAGCCCGCGCCCTTACACTTCGTACTCGACGGTATTGCCTTCGCTTTCCTGGACCTGCACCTTGTAGCAATGCGGCACCTGTTCGCAAATCCAGCGAGCCATATTCTCCGCCGTCGGATTAAAATCCACCACATCGTTCAAGAACTTGTGATCGAGCTTACCCTTCACAATTTCCTTGATGTGCGAAAAATCGACCACCATTCCGTTCTCGTCGAGCGTTTCGGACTGGCAGAACACCGCGATAATCCAGTTGTGGCCATGCAGACCGCAGCACTTGCTTTCGTACGGGAGCGAGAGCTTGTGAGCCCCAGAAATTTCAATACGCTTGATAACTCTGTACATATTACGCCTCGTATTCCGTTGTGTCGTTGATGCCCGCCTCGGCGAGAGCTGCCTTGCGTTCCAAGCAAGTTGCGCACTTGCCGCAATGGATACGGCCGCCCTTGTAGCAAGACCAAGTTTCGCTGTAGTCCAAACCAAGCGCCTTACCCTTGCGAGCGATATCCGCCTTGGAAATGTTCGTGTACGGAGCGTCAATCGTGATGTTTGCGTATGTACCTGCAGAAATCGCCGCTGACATGTTCTTCACGAATTCTTCGCGGCAGTCCGGGTAAATCGCATGATCGCCAAAGTGGTTCGCCATCATCACGCGCTTGAGGTCACGGCTTTCGGCAAGCCCCGCCGCCACAGAAAGCATAATGCCATTGCGGAACGGCACCACCGTCGATTTCATGTTTTCGTCGGCATACGAGCCTTCAGGGATAGCATCTGCACCCGAAAGGAGCGACGAGGTAAAGTAATCGTGCATGAACTTGAGCGGAATCGTAATGTGCGGAATTCCGAGCTTTTCGCAATGCATGCGTGCAAAAGGAATTTCTTTGTCGTTATGGTTGCTGCCGTAATCAAATGAAACGGCAAGCGCAATATCCGCGGCGCGGTCGTAGAGCAAGGTCACACTGTCCATTCCACCGGACAAGACCAGCAGTGCGTCTTTCATAAAATCTCCTAGTTTTGTTTAGAGTCAGGATGGGTCTCGAACTGACTATTGCAAAGATAGAAATTTTATGACACTTTTCAAATATTAAAAAACGGACTCGCTCTAAAATACCTGTACGCCTAAATCGCTGTCGCCTTCCTTGACTTTTGCAAGAATTTCAAGCCCCGTCAAATCCTGCATCATGCGGATATTGTCATCTTCCATTTCAAAATAGCCACTACAGCCGTAACGGTTCACGATAATTCCACGGACATCTAGGCCGCGGCTGCGGGCGTATTCTACAGTGAGCACGCAAGCGTTGATGGAGCCGAGTGCAGCCGTCGTTACGATAAGCAGCGGAAGCTTGAGCGTCTTGATGATATCTTCGAGGAAAATTTTCTGGTCATCATAGCGGATGGGGCAAATGATTCCCCCGCTACCTTCGGCAAAGATGAATTCGTGGCGGGAGCAGGCTGCGTTAAAGTCCGCCTGAACTTTCGAAAGTTCAACGGGATTGCCTTCTTTTTGTGCGGCCAGGTGCGGAGAAACCGCCTCTTTGTAAACGTAACTGACGAGCTGTTCTTGCGTGTCTGGGAGACCTGCAATGCGCTTGACGTAATCGGCATCGCCCGCTATCCACTTGCCATCACGGAGTTCTGCACCGCTGAGCGCCGCCTTGTAATAGCCCGCGTCAATGCCGGAATCGCGCCATTTTTTCACCAAAAGACCCGTGATAAAAGTTTTACCGACATCCGTACCTGTCGCTGTAACGAAATAACCTTTTGAATCTGACGAGAGATTAGAGACGAGAGACGAGAGATTTTTTTGACACATATTTACCTTACTTTGTCATCCTGAGCGAAGTCGAAGGATCCAGTTATTTTTTATATAATTTCTGCGATTTTGGCTGCAGCAAATTCAAGTTCTTCTTTTGTATGCGTAGCCATGAGGCTCGCGCGTAAGCGTGCCTGCCCTTTTGCAACCGTCGGATAACGGATCGCAGGAATCAAGACTCCCTCATTCTGGAGCGTTTCCGAAATCCGCAAAGCCTTCGCCTCATCCCCAATGATAATCGGGATAATCGCCGATTCCGTCTGCGGAACTTGCAACCCATGCAAGCGCAAAGCATCGCAAAAGAATTTTACGTTGTCACGCAATTGCTGAACACGTTCCGGATGCGCATCAATGAACTGCAAATTGCGGAGTGCAGCCGCCGCTACCGCAGGGGCCATCGCTGTCGTGAAAATGAAACTGCGAGACTTGTTTTTCAAGAATTCAATCAACTGCTTGGAACCGGCGACAAAGCCGCCTTCGGCGGCTACGGCCTTGCTCAATGTCCCGACAGTCACATCGGCATGTTCACAATTGTAATATTCCGCAAGTCCGCGCCCCGTGCGCCCAAGGACGCCCGTGGCATGCGCCTCATCAATCATCAAAAGGCAATCGCGAGCGCGAGCAATGCGCAAGAGTTCCGGCAAGTTCGCCAAATCGCCATCCATACTGAAAACGGCGTCGGTCACAATGAGACCACGGAAATTCGAAACCGCGTTTTCCGCAAGCTTTTCTCGTGCGCAGAACTCAGCCTTGGCGGCTTCAATCGCGCGTTCCAAATCCGCCATGTCATTGTGCTTATACACAAAGCACTTGGCTCGCGACAGCCTAATTCCATCGATAATGCTTGCGTGATTCAGTTCGTCGCTGAAAATAAAATCGTTCTTGCCACACAACGCAGAAATCGTTCCCACGTTCGCCATGTAGCCCGTATTGAACGCGATAGCCGCCTCTTCGCCTTTGAACTTTGCAATAAACTCTTCGAGTTCATCGTGCGGAGTCTTGTTGCCGGTCGTGAGGCGAGCGCCACCGCTACCTGTACCCCATTCAAGGACCGCATCCGCCATCGCCTGCTTGAGTTCGGGAATATTCGCTAAATCCAAGTAAGAATTCGACGCAAGCAAAACCGTATCCTTACCCGCAATCGTCACATGCGATGCTTCTGGCGACGAGATGTGACGCAACGTGCGGTACGTATTGTTCGCACGCGCCGCTTCAAGCGCATCTTTCGTGAAAAAGTCTAAAATTCGTTTGTTCATACAAAAAGCCTTGGATCCTTCGACTTCGGGCTACGCCCTTCGCTCAGGATGACACGCGGCGACATCCACGAGTACTTTCTTTTTCTGCAAGTACTCGATGCATTCTTCGGCGGAGGCTTTTCGAGAATCAAACAAGAAAATGCGGCCTCCGTTTTCGTCGCCCATTTCCTTCATCTTCATAATGCGAACATAGCCTAGTTCCTTGCTCGCGACATAGCCCGTCACATAATTTGGGTCATCGCTCACGCAAAATTCAGCCACCATTCCAGGTGCATTCGCCACCTTGGTCGCAAGGACAATCGCTTCGTTGAAATGATTTTTGCATCCATCGACTTCGCTCGAATGGAGCGCATCCATATACGTTGCACGCACGCCTCGAGCCTGATCGGGTTCAAGGCGGTTTCCCGTTGCAATGTCGTAAAGCATCGCCCCACGCATTGGGAAAGTCTCGCGCAACAAATTCGGTAAATTCTCTGCGAAATTTGCGATTTTATCGTTGCAGGCTTCGACGTCATTGCGAGCATCGCGAAGCAATCCATCATTTTCAGCAACAGCTTTACTTACAAGACCAAAAGCTTTCTCCAACCCTTCCTGCCACGTTTCCACATCCACGCGCGTTACAGGGAGCGATTTCAAGACCTGAATATCGCTTTCGTGAACCTTTTCAATTTTCACATTGATAAAATCCGGGTCGCCCTTGGAATGATTCATCGCACGGCGCACCATTGCCGTACACACAGCTTCCACGGAATCGCGACCAACAATACGTTCAGCACCGGAAATATGCTGTTCATGGGAGTTTTCGCCTTCGCCAACATGCTGCGAGGCTCGCATTTTTAAACTGTAGTAATCCATAAGAGCCTTCTTTTACGCGCCACAATTTAGAAAAAAGGTCTTATCGTTTTCATTGAAATGAATATATTTTTGCTAGTAACGGGAGTAATGACTTTTCTTGGTAACTGATATGGGTGATTACAAAAAGTTTATCGCGGACTTTCCTGTGGACTCTGCGGAGTTTTTCACAGCTATAACTTACGCCACATCTGAGCTGTACATTTCAATGCATGTACTTGATCTTGAAAATAACACTGCGTTTCCTATCAAGACCAACGAATTCATCGATAAGTTCATGAAATGCGGCAGCACCCTACAGGAAAGTATTACCAATATCATGGTGAACCTTGCATGCCCGGAAAGCGTTTCAACCATCAGGAATTTTACAATCCTTTCAACATTGTCGGAACGCATGAAGAATGCAAATGTTATTTCCGAAATTTTTCACGGAAAGATTCACGGCTGGAGTAAGGCGATGTTTGTACGCGTTGGTGATGACAAGCCACTACGTCGAGTCCTGTACGTTGTCGAAAACGTGAATGCGCAAATGACAAAGCTGGAACAAGAGAAAGAGCTCTTGGAGCAGAACCGCAAACAACAAAATATGATCAATGCGCTCATGAACGGATACGCCTCTGTAGTCGGAGTTGATTTTGTCACAGAAAAGGTGGAATTTTTCCGCACAAGCGATCGAGTCAAAAGTGCTCTTGGCTTCATGAAAGAACCGCCTCCGTTCAAGATTCTTGTTGAAAAACTTATCAATACGGCTGTACACGAAGAGGATCGAAAAAGTATCCGAGAAGTGGCTGATGAGTCCTATATTAAGGAATACTTGCCAGTCGGCAATAGTTTGTCAAAAATTTTCCACAACGAAGTCGGCCAATATGTTGAAATGAAAATTGTACGAACCGGCGAAGAAACAACCGTGTTCGGCTTTACCGACAAAAATAACGAAATCACGGAAATAAACGATAAAATCTACAGGGATTCGTTGACTCAAGTGATGAACCGCAAGTATTTTGATGATAAACTATCATCGCGTAATAGTCAAGCCGTCGTAATGGCTGATATTGACTTTTTCAAAGATGTTAATGACAATTACGGTCACCAGTGTGGTGATGCAGCCATTGCAGCCGTAGCATCGATACTGAATTCATCTGTTCGTAATTTGGATCGTGTAGTACGTTATGGTGGCGACGAATTTTTAATCTCGTTCAAGGGTATTACTCATGAAGTGCTGAGAAACAGACTTGAACAGATGCGCGCTCGGGCAGAAAAAATTAAACTGCAAGATTACCCTGATGTAAAGTTGACGATGAGCTTTGGCGGAACATTCGGAGACGGAATTGTTTCAGATATGCTCTCCTTTGCCGACAAGGCGCTCTACGTATCAAAGAAAAAACGGAACTGTGTGACCTTAGTTCCGTTTGAAGAAAAAATTTAAGTTGTATTTACTCGTGGAATTCGTCTTCGCCATCTACAATCGGTGCGGGTTCGCATTCTCCAATCATCTTAATCGCTTCGCAAATGCGGTCCACTTCAGCATCGCTCGTGATGAACGGCGGCATCGTGTAGACGTAATTGCAGAACGGACGTAGCCACACGCCTGTTTCCTTGATGACTTTCAGAATATCGTCAGCACTTGGCTTTGCCTTAAGTTCCAAAACGCCAATCGCACCGAGCACACGCACGTCCGCCGCATTTTCGAGCGAACGTAGCGGTTCCAAATTAGCCTTTAAGCGTTTTTCAATCCGAGCCACGCTTGATGCATAATCGCGACTTTCAAACAACGAAAGCGAAGCAATCCCAGCGGCACACGCTAGCGGGTTTGCCATGTACGTCGGGCCATGCATAAATGCCGGAATCTTGCTATTTGTAATCGTGTCGGCGACCTTTTCGGATGCGACACATGCCGCCATAGTAATGCTACCGCCTGTAAGCGCCTTGCCGATGCACATAATGTCCGGCTTTATAAAGTCGGCGCACTTGTTTGCATCGCAATTTTCAGCGGTATGCATCATTGCAAATCGCGGGCCCGTGCGGTAAAATCCAGACGCGATTTCATCCAAAATAAGCAAGATGCCATAGCGGTCACAAAGCTCGCGGAGGCGCTTGAGGTAACCCGCATTGTAAAGCCACATGCCATTTCCGCCCTGGAATATAGGCTCGCAAATGACGGCCGCAATTTCATTTTTATGCTCTTCGACAACGCGTTCCATCGAAGCAAAATCGCTATCGTCCCAATCGCTATCAAAACGGCAATTCGGGCGTTCCGCAAAGTAATGGTGCGGCATGATTCCGCGGAAAAGCACATGCATACCGTCAGGATCGCTCAAAGCCATGGCACCTGCCGTATCGCCGTGGTAGCCGCCCTTCAAGGCGACCAACTTACAGCGCTCCGGGCGACCCAGCGAATGCTGGTACTGCACCGCCATCTTGGCGGCGCATTCCACGGCGATGCTTCCCGAATCAGCAAAGAAAATCTTGTTCAAGCCTTCGGGCAAAAAGTTCACCAACTTTTCGCCAAGTTCAATTGCAGGCTCGTGCGTAAAACCGCCGAACATCACGTGGCACATCTTTTCGCTTTGCTTGCGAATCGCTTCAACAATTTCAGGAGCGTTATGCCCGTGAGCCATGCACCACCAGCTCGATACGGCATCAATCAGTTTCAATCCGTCGGCTGTTTCAATAGTCGTTCCGTGAGCCGACTTTGCAAGGAATCTTGCGGGAGTATTTTTCAGCGCAGCATACGGGTGCCACAAATGCTCGCTGTCGAAATTCAATAGCGTATTCATTTGAAGCGCAATATAGAAAATTGCGCGGGCATTCCCACGCGACTTCTCGTAATTAAAAGTGCCGCGCGGCACTTCCCGGCGGCATTTCGAAACAGCGCGGAGTCTCGCGAAGTTTCTACCGTATGAAATTCGTATAGACTTTCTGCTTGGCATCAGGCTGCGTCACGCCCGCCTGCTTGCCCGCATCAATGCTCTTGAGGAGCCATGCCATATTGCGGCCCAGTTCCTTCATAATCTGCACTCCTTCTTCGTCCTTCAGCACATCTTCCGGATTAGAACCATGGACCATGTTCCAATAGCGCGAAGTCACGAGCGGTTGTTGCGCATAAGTCGGGTACTTGTTAAGCACATCAAGAGTTGCGGTCGTCCCTGCACGGCGTGCGGAAACCACGTTTGCGGCCGGCTTGAATAGCAGATTCGCTTCAGCGACACCGTAAAGGCGGTCGAGGAACATCAACATTTCGCCACTCGGAGAGGCGTAATAAACCGGAGAACCGTAAACAACGCCGTCCGCCGTTTCCAAGAGTTCCTTGGCTTCGTGGACAACTTCGTTCACCTCGCCCTTGAGCACTCGCCCACCGACAAACACGATTTTCGTCTCGATTCCAGCGGCCTTGAGCTGGTTTGCGACGATGTTCAGAGCTGTATAAGTGCAGCCATTTTCACGACGGCTGCCGTTAAACAAGATGACCTTCATTTTAGAACCTCCGTTGATTCAAATTCTGCAAGGAATTTACGCCCCTGTTCCCATTCACCGAGATCGGAATCCGAATTGATGTGTCCCAGAGCACCCGCGTTAAACAGTTTTACGCCCCAGGCGCTTGCAAAAAATTCAGAACGTTCCATCGAGACAAACGGGTCATTTTCGCTCGCCACGACACATGCCGGAATCGGCAGTTTTTCAAGTGGCATCGGAGCAAAGTTCCCAATAAGTTCTACGTTATCCACATCACTTGGCGAAACAAGGAAAGCCCCTTTGATGTACGGCGGAACGCCACCTTGCGATTTCGCCTTCAAAAGATAGTTGACCGTCGTACAGACGCCCAAGCTATGCGCCACAAGAATCGTATCCGCATTCAACTGCTGGATGCACTTGTCCAAAGTCTCGACCCAGTCCGCTTTCTCGGGATGGTCCCAACAGTGCTGGATGACGCGCGTTGCATTCGGCAAGCTCTTTTCCCAGAAGCTCTGCCAGTGTTTCGGTCCGGAATTATTCAATCCAGGAACAATCAAGTAATTCATTATCGCCTCTTTTCCTACCAAATTAGTATAAAAATTAAATTACTTTCCCGTTAAAAAATGAATTTACGGCAAATTTCACCCAAATCCGCACTTTTTCAGCACAGCATACTCGCACACTCGATACAGTTAATCTTTTAAATACATTCTATTTTATTGGTTATTTAATTTCGCTAACTTATCTTTATCTTCGGTTAAATGGGATTCTGTTTTGTACAGAAACTTCATGGAGATAAAATATGAACATCAAGAAAACTGCAGTCAAGAGCGCTCTCGCCGTAGCAGCCGCCGCAGCAGCCCTCACCACCAATGTTAGCGCAAAGGATTTTAGCGGTGCCGAACTCTACACGTTAGAAGAAGTTCAGTACGGTAAGTTTGAAGCCCGTATGAAGATGGCAGCCGCATCGGGAACAGTCAGTTCCATGTTCCTCTACCAGAATGGTTCCGAAATCGCCGATGGAAGGCCCTGGGTAGAAGTGGATATCGAAGTTCTCGGCAAGAATCCGGGCAGTTTCCAGTCCAACATCATTACCGGTAAGGCCGGCGCACAGAAGACTAGCGAAAAGCACCATGCCGTTAGCCCCGCCGCCGATCAGGCTTTCCACACATACGGTCTCGAATGGACTCCGAATTACGTCCGCTGGACTGTTGACGGTCAGGAAGTCCGCAAGACGGAAGGTGGCCAGGTTTCCAACTTGACAGGTACACAGGGACTCCGTTTTAACCTTTGGTCGTCTGAGAGTGCGGCTTGGGTTGGCCAGTTTGATGAATCGAAGCTTCCGCTTTTCCAGTTCATCAACTGGGTCAAGGTTTATAAGTACACGCCGGGCCAGGGCGAAGGCGGCAGCGACTTTACGCTCGACTGGACAGACAATTTCGACACGTTCGATGGCTCCCGCTGGGGCAAGGGTGACTGGACATTCGACGGTAACCGCGTTGACCTCACCGATAAGAACATCTACTCAAGAGACGGCATGTTGATCCTCGCCCTCACCCGCAAAGGTCAGGAAAGCTTCAACGGTCAGGTTCCGAAAGATGACGAACCGGCTCCGCAATCTTCTAGCAGCACTCCGGTATCTTCGAGCAGTGTTCCGGCAAACTCCTCCTCTAGCGTCCCGGTCTCTTCGAGCAGCGAAATCATTCCGCCGAGCTCCTCGAGCGCCACAAACGCTATTCATGCAGTCCGTACGACTCCGACGGTTGCAAAGGGACACCGTAGCATCGTGAACGCCAAGGGCGCCAAGGTGAATCCGAACGGTCACAAGCGCTATCGCGTGAACTTTGAATTCTAATCGTGTCAGTTTCTCTTTATAATTCTCCTTATCGTAAAAGCCATGTGGTTTACTCCACATGGTTTTTTGTTAAGTCCACTAAAATTAGGGGAATTTCGCCAATTTTTTTGAATTTTGACACTAAAATGTCAAACTAGATTTTGTATTTTTGATTTCGAAATTTTTAAAAATTAAAATAGGATAATTATATGGCTTATTTGAATAAGGTTATGCTCATCGGTAATATCGGTAAGGATCCGGAAGTTCGCGTCAATCCCAACGGCGGTCGCAAGCGCGTTTCTTTCTCACTCGCCACTTCTCGTCGCTATCGTGACAACAACGGCGAACAGAAGGAACAGACCGACTGGCATAACATCATTGGCTGGGGCAAAATCGCAGATATCGTTGAACAGCTTGGTATTCGCAAGGGCATGAGCCTCTATGTTGAAGGTTCCCTCACCAACCGCAGCTGGACCGACCAGACAAGCGGTCAGAAGCGCTATGTCACAGAAATCAACATGGACACGTTCCAGCTCCTCACTCCGCGCGGCCAGGGTGGCGCTCCGGGTGCAGGTGGTTTCAGCCAGGCAAACAGCTACCAGCCCAACAGCTTTAACGGCATGCAGCAGAATAGCGCTCCGGCATACGATGCAGGCATGGCAGAAGACGACGTCGATCTTCCGTTCTAATCAAGACTATCTGAATGAATCAAGGAATTGCAGAAATAACGCTTATCTACGGGCTGCCGCTTGGAATATCGTTTGTAACGCTATTCGCCACGGCAACTAGTCCTGGGCGTCATACGAAGGTCATCGGAGCCATTCTATCGACTCTCACGATCGTTATAGACTGCTTGTTCTATTTCGTAAAGAATACCATCATCCTTCAAAATGTCGAAGGTGGTATTCTGCTGTCGTTCTTTTTGCTTTTCTTGTTCAGCATCTTTTGCATCGTACAAAGCGAAGAATGGTCCACTCGTGCTTCGTTCTTGCTGTTCTCCATGTGCATGCTCGTTGGCTGCATTGGTTCGGCATGTTACGAACGTCCGACCCTGGTGCTGACGTCTTCCTATTCGCCGACTGACTTGGTAACGCACAACAAAAAGTACGAAGACTACATTTCGTCTTTTGATAATGCGAACAGCGGAAGCAAGGAACCGGAAGCGGTAAGCGTCGCTGCAAAGAACAGCAACAAGTCTGCTAGCGATGATATTGATGAAGATGTTGAACTCGCTCCTGAAGTCATGGATCGCCTTGATACTTATACAGACAAGGCGGAAACGGTCATCGACAAGATGTTCGATATCATGCGTTCTATAGATTCCTTCGAACCGCTGGAACAAAACGCAAGCGAAATGGAGCGCGAAAAGAGAAGCCAGCAAGCCCTCGCCATCAACAACAAGGCGACTTTGCTGAACCGTAAAGCCATTGGAATTTTCCACCCGATGGCGGCACGCGAAGCTCATTCAGAACTGGTACAAGCGTCTGAAACAATCCGTAGTGCTTCACACACTTTGTATTCATACTGCCTTCTGGAAGACCCGCAAGAAGCGATGAAAAAATACACACAAGCGCGCGACTTGATTGTGATAGCCAAAAGGCATATTGAAAAATTCAACAAGATTACTCAAAATTTAACGAACACTCAACCTCAACAATAAGAAAACAAAGGTTAAATCTATGATTCGTAACGTAGCGATCATGGGCGCCACTGGCGCAGTAGGTCAAGAACTCCTCAAGATTCTTGAACAACGTAACTTTCCGCTTCAGAACTTGAAGCTCCTCGCCTCCGAACGCAGTGTCGGCCGTGAATATGAATTCAAGGGCGAAAAGCTCAAAGTTGAACTGACTTGCAAGGACGCTTTCAAGAACGTTGACCTCGTGCTCTCTTCTGCAGGCGCAAGCGTTTCCAAGGAATTCGCTCCGATTGCTGTTGACGCAGGTGCCGTCGTCGTCGACAACACGAGCTTCTTCCGCATGGACCCGAACGTCCCGCTCGTTGTCCCGGAAGTGAACCCGGAAGACATCAAGCTCCACAAGGGCATCATCGCTAACCCGAACTGCACGACCATCATGATGGTTGTCGCTCTCAAGCCGATCAATGACTTGAGCAAGATCAAGACTATCCACGTTTCCTCTTACCAGAGCGCAAGCGGTGCCGGTGCAACGGGCATGGCTGAACTCAAGCAGCAGTACCAGGAAATCGTTGAAGGCAAGCCGGTTACCGTGAAGAAGTTCGCACACCAGCTCGCATACAACCTCATTCCGCACATCGACGTGTTCACCGACAACGGCTA
>Ga0310695_10009876_pt1 | contig 14180 bp, 17 predicted proteins | sample RumenRJG_04DNA_FD_203882 | JGI IMG/M metagenome (GOLD analysis project Ga0310695, IMG submission 203882) | Bovine rumen microbial communities from Lethbridge, Alberta, Canada - RJG_04 (v2) (version 2) | ecosystem: Host-associated > Mammals > Digestive system > Stomach > Rumen | place: Canada... | reverse complement strand
CCGTTTATCCCGAATAATCGCGATTTCGTTTAGAAAGTTTAAGTTTTCGCAAATCGCTCTATATCAGTACATTTCAGTGCATTTTTGGTAGTCTAAAACAACCCAGTTATTCATGGCGATGTAAACGCTGATGGCACCTACAATAGCCACTACGCCAGCAAGGGCGTAGCAGAGGTTCACAACGTAGGGGACGTATGCCGCAATCTGTGTAGCCACCTCCTCCATGGCACTGGTTCCAGCATCGTAGCCGGTATTGGCCAGCGACTGTGCGAAGACACCTACGGGCTTCAGGAGGGCGACACAAGCCATCAGCATGGCTGCCTTGACTCGCATTCCCATTCCCTTGGCGCGGTGAGCCGCAGAAGAGATGGCGTTCTTAACGATTTTGATCATTTCTGTTCTTTACGTTTTTGGTTTAACAATCAGTGAATTAACTCCTATTGTTGTTCGCGAATACAATATTCAAAAAATGAAGTTCATGTTCTGGTAGCCGAAGAAAGCCGGTGCTACAATCATGGCTCCAATCATAAACAGGATGCCTCCAATCAGGTACATGATACTCTTCGTGATGTCACCTTCATGGTTGTTCATCTTGATGTATATCTGAAGGGCAGAGACGATAACCACAATGGCAGCTACCGCATAGAGAACATCGATGGTATAAATCATCATCGTTCCTACGAAGGTAGTGGCTTCCGCCAGACCGTCTGCGCCCCACGAGTAATCCACCGCTCCGCTCTTGGCTGATGCTTGCAGACAAAGAGTGAGCGACGTAAGGGAACAGAGAATCCTGCCTGTCATGGATTTAATACTTCTGCACTTCATCGGTTAGCTCCAATCCATATTTGTTGTTACTGCCCTGATGCATCACCTCCTTCAAGGTGCTTACGTCCATACCAAAATCTTTGGTGAGAATGGAATCCAAGGCGGAATTGGTTTCTATGGCATGAATGACTGTCTGCTCAGTAACAGCTGGAGCGACAATCTCAGTCACGCCATACTGGGGCGTGAATAAGGTCTTGTCAAAAACCTTGTCTTCATCAAAAGGCTCATCATCCTCTTTCTTTACCGGCTCCTCTTCGACATCATCAATTATCGTGATATTGCTTGCCTCAGAGAACGGTGCTTCAGGGGCTGCATCTGATTCTGGTGCCTCAGTTGGGTCATCACCAACTGGTCTTTCCTCTATTTGCTCTTGTTCATCAGAAATGGGTGATTCAACCGTTGCATTATCTTCGGTTTCAGCAGAATCTGTTTCCATAGACTCCGGCTCTTGAATATCTACAGGGCCATTTTCATCAGAAGTAGATACTTCCAATGGCTCTTCTGTCGGCTCATCAATCACTTCTGCTTCGATGATGTCCTCACTGTGTGCTTCTGTTTCATCAGGGTATGGTTCCATGAAACTAAAGCCTCCTGTGGCCGCATTCTCCACAACACTGCGAGGCGCATACTCTTCTTCATCATCGGAAATACCATCAGCTGATATGGTCTCTTCCATAGCAGCTTCGGTCTTGGACTTTGCTGTCATGTCTATGGTTATCATGGCTGCATAGTAGAGTATATAGCCGAGGGTCAGAACGATGACGAAAATTACAAATGTACTCATTGCGGTTGCGCTTGGATTTAATTGTTCATTGGCAAAATTGCCAGTGCAAAATTATATCCTTTAATAGCCACAACCGTTAAATATAGAGCAAAGACCGCAATATTTTGGGGCAAATACAACAATTGGTTCTAACCGTATCCCAGATTAGAACCAACAATAAGATTGAAAGCCAAGACTTTCTAAAATAAAAGACGGCAGACTATTCTAAATAATCTGCCGTCCCATACATCATCATCTCAAAAAGGGCGCACTTGGCAATGATGAGTTACAAGAAGCTATTCCTATTAGTACACAATATTAAGCAGTAGAGTTAAAATAATGTTATAAGTCAAAACAAATCCTTTGCATCACGTTTCACGTCATCATCTATCGTTCCGTGCTTACGCTCGTAACCTTTGATGGCTTTCTCAAATGCCGCATTGACCACATCCTTTATCTGCAACCTTTCACGGTTGGCAATGATGCGTATCTTATGAATGAGGTCTGAAGAAACGATGGTGCAGAAACGTTCCTCCGCTTTCTTCAAGTCCTTGGGCAAATCAGACCTCTTCTCTTGCCTGGACTTTGATGAGGAAGGGGCATCATCTTTGGCGGACTCCGCCGTTTGGGTTCCTGTCAACCCCGTAAAAAGGGCATCTAAACTATTGTTGTTCATGTTATCTTGCATTTTGAGTGGATTGTATGCGTCTCATAAACTCGTCGGCAAAAGCCTGATAGTCCATAGCCCCATTGCTCCTGGGGTCATAGTCCACAATATTGGCATTCTCCAACGGGGCTTCGGCCAAGCGGATATTCTTTCGTATCTTCGTCTGGAAGACAATATCACCCAATGCCTGACGTAGGTTCTCCTCAATTCCTTTGGAAAGCTTGCTGGACTCCCATCGGGTGATGAGAATGCCTGTGACATGGGCTGCCGGGTTCAGTCTGGTATGCACCATCTTGATGAAGTCATTGATCATGGTGAGTCCTTTGAACGGCAACACTTCTGAGACCAAAGGAATGATGATATCGGTAGCCGCCGTAAAAGCGTTCAGGGTCATCAACCCCAACGATGGAGGACAGTCAAAGAGCACAAAATCGTATGTTCCTTCCACATCCGACTTTGACAACAGCTCTGAGAGAATCCGCTCCCTGGCAATGGCTGAGGACAGTTCAACATCTGCCATCGCAAGGGTCAGCGAGGCAGGAACAAGATGAAGACGGTCTGCGACTGTCACCATCGGCAGTCTTTCCTCTTTGCCTGTCATGGCATCATAGATGGTCGCACCTTCCGTTGATGTTATAAGGGAAGATGTTAGATTAGCCTGCGCATCCAAATCTATGAGCAGCACCTTATATCCTCTTCGGGCAAGAATACTGCCCAGATTGCTGACTGTCGTTGTCTTTCCGACACCGCCCTTATGATTGGCGACTGCTATAATTCTTGTTTTCATTATTGTGTTTCTTAATGTCGTTAAATCCTCCTTATTTATTACTTTTGACTTCTGTCGCAACCTGATGTTCAGAATACCACTGAAGGATTTTCTCGTGACTGGTATTCATAACGGTCATGTTCGTGCAAAGAGAAGCCAGATGTTTCTGCCCCTCTTTGGAGTTAGGGAAACGGAGCATGGGGATGCCGCTGAATCGGACGACCTTCAGGTTATTCATTTTGGCTATTTTCTCGGCCTCCAGCCCAAAGATTTCTATTGACTTGGTATCTTCCACAAGCAAGGCAAGAACAGTGCCTGGCGGTATGTTCTTGGATTTGAAATGGGCAAAGGCAAGCTTGGCTTCCATCAGACTCTCCACCTGTACGCCTTCCTCAGACTTATAGGTATTCTCACTGACTGCTTCAACACGAAACACGACAGGATGCTCCTTCACCAACGCATCGGGATGAAGCAGCTGGCCTATACGGGAATGGATTTTGTCTTCAGCGACGACCTCTTTCCTGAATGTGGCTTCCTGCGTCAGGCTACCCGTTTCTTCCTTTGAGGAAAGGATATAACCGTTATCGACACGTTCCAAGGTGAAAAACAGCGGAAAACTATTGCTTTGGCTCATCTGCTTGAAATTTTGAGGTGATAAGATTGCTAATGCTCTCTTTCATAGTACGAAGGTCTATGTCATAATTGGAGCAGATGCTCTCATAGTCAAAAGCAAGGACACGTTCCTGGTCATAGAAGAGCTCTTGGTCGCCCTTCTCATTGGCCCGTCTCACAGGATTACCTGTCTCATCATAGACATAAAACTTCAGGGCAGAATGTGTTTTGCCGTAGTATTCAGGTGTGGAGGTCAGGTAGCTGAGCAGCGAGTCATCGGGAATCATGGTCTTACCCTCTCGCTTGGCCTGGATGTTGGCTTTAGCCAGACAGATTTTCTCTCGGACAAACAATACATAGGTGCCGTTCTTGAAGTCATAGACCTTGGCCGGTGACTTACGCTGACTGACCTTCAGGCTGTTCACGAGGCTAATCTTGTAGTCCTGTCCTTCCTTAATGTCACCAAGCTGCCTGGACTTTGAGAACATTGACCAGAAGGTGGCTATCTCGTCAGTACTGTTACACAGCGAGTGCTGGTAGTTGAGTCCCTGCTTGCAGATGTCATAGACACGCTTGCCATCGAAAGGAAAACCCTTGATGGCAGACAGCTCAGGCTCCAGACAATAGTAGGTAGCAAGCATCATGGCCCAGTTATTGATGAAACGCTCGCCGATAATATTGTAATCCACCTTACTCTTGATTTCACCAAGCGCACGTTCCCATGCCTGGTGCCATCGAGACTCAAAGTTCTTGCGATAGCGCACCAGTTCGACCGTGATGTTGGTGGGACACTGATTGCGTAACTGGATAAGCTGGTGGAACTTGTCTGTTTCCTCTCTTGTACGCTCGCTTCGCTGGGATTCGAGGAAGAGGACACGGGAGAACAGGGCGACATCAGCAGTAGGCATCTCCTGACCTGTGAGCACGACACCACAATTAACATTAGTGGCCTCTCGCCGTTCCCCGTCGGCACTGCGTTTGGTTCGACCGGCATTGTCATAGATGCCCTTCAGGAAATCAATATGCTTATGGCTGAGCGAGTTCTTGTATTCATCGAAATGAACGAGCATGTTACTGACCTCTGCACACTTGTCACCCATAGCATAATAGGTTGTGCTTTCCAGATTGCTGACCTCTGGGTTACGCTGGAAAAGGCTAATGATGGATATGGCAAACTCGGTCTTTCCTGTTCCTTTCTTACCATAGATATTCAAGAGAGGAAATGAGCGTGTGCTGTCAATGATGACATCACGGAAGAGCGTAGCCATGTAGAAACAGAGAGCAATGACCCCATTGTCACCATAAAGGTCAACAATTAGCTGAAAATACTGCTGTAAACTGACAGCTGTCTTTGAGTCATGCATGAAGCGACGCTCGTTGACGAAACTTGTACGATTACGCTGGTGGATCTTCGACATGGCAGGAAGATAGAAATTCTCCGAATCAAGACGGATGATGCCATAATCATCGACGGGCTGCCAGCGGCCTTCATAGACGATACCGTTACAGAAAGCATAGAAGCCTTTCTCACCGATATTGTTCCAACCCATCTGAGGCACCCTCTGGGCTTCCTCGGTCTTTTCATACATGAAGGCTTTCAGCAGCTCGTACTTCTCCTGCTTCTCGAAAAAGCGGAAATTTCCCTTACCTTCAATCTGGTCCTTGAAACGGTCGAGCTTGGTGACATCCATCTGGCGCAGCTCAATGGTCTTACGGATGCCGTTCTCATTCTCCAGCTCGAAGATTCTGGTCGGATTCTTGTCCTCGGCAATCAAGAACAATGGACGGATGATGAAATTCGTCCATTCACGTTCCCTGCCTTGCTGGTCGATGTCGTAATAGTGATGACCACGACGGTAGAAACGGTAGCCCTCCAGCTCATCAGACTTCTCGATGGCTTTCTTGTGTTTCTGCTCCTGTAACCGCCTGGCAGCATCCGCAAGGGCCGTACGCCATACTGCGGCTTTCTTGAACTTCCCTTTCAAGTCAGTGAGCAAGGAGGCTTGCATGACATCGCTTTGTATGTGAACAAGGAGGTCACAGACATCACAGATGACCCTGAGCTGGTCATCATTGGTGCCATCCATCTCGTAGTGCTTGTCGGCATACCATAAGATGAAATCCTTTTCCAATAAAGACTCCCATCGTTCAATACTGGTGATATATGAATCCGCATCCTGCTTCACACCATCCTCTGCAGGAATCTCCCTGACAGACACCTGAAAGCCCATCTCCGTTGCCAGACGGCCATTACTGAAGACGAACTGTTCGCCTTTACCGAACCGTTCCCCCTCCTTTGGAATGTCGGCATCTGGAATGAAACAAAGCGTACAACCAAAATGACTGAACACCCTAATTTGTTCCTTTGACCAGGCACCGCCAAGGGTTGCCACCACATTGCAAATGCCCAAAGATTGAAGTCGCATGACATCGGGAGCACCTTCAACCAAATAGACTTTCCCGGACTGTCGGGCAGCCTTCATCGCCACGTCAATACCGAAGATACTGGTACTCTTTTTATATATAAGGCTGTCACGGCCATTAAGATACTTGGTCGTATCACGCGGGTCAAGGGTACGGGCGGTGAAGGTGATAATCCGTCCGAAGCGGTCGCGTTGCGGAATCATCAGACGACCTCTGTAGAAATCATAGTATTGACCCTTGCGCTCCTCACTCTCTCCAATCAGTCCGATCTGGAGAAGAATGTCAAGTGGCCAATGATTCTTCTGAGCGTAAGCAAGCAACTGATTGCCTCGTTTCGGGCTATACCCCAAGCCAATTGTCTTGCAGTAATCGCTATCCCAACGTCCCTTCAAGGGACTTCCCTCAATCCTTTCGGCATATAGCCTGCACTGGAGAGCTTCCTCGTTGTCCGCCTCATACTGCTCTCGGAAGAAGTCGTATGCTAACTGGTTATAGATGAACATTGATTCCCTCAGCCTCTGTTGTTCCTGTTCCTCTGGAGTGAGTTTGGCCTCCAAATCGCTTGTATCGACATCTGGACAATACTGCTTCAGCAGGAACTTCACGGCATCAACAAAGTTGAAGCCTTTGAAGTCCTCAACAAAGGTAATGACATCCCCACCTTTCCCGCAACCGAAGCATTTATATCGATTCAATGCAGTATCGAGCACCAAGGATGGTGACTTGTCCCCATGGAAGACACAGCAGCACTTCTTGCGGTTCTGCCCAGCCTTCAGCAGCTTGGTTCCCGGACATAAGTCCATAACGAGCTGGCAGATGTCAACCCTCGATTTGATGGCATCGATGTATTTCTCTTTGATCATGTGTACTCAATCTTATAAAATGCCTATTGAGTGTAATCCTCAATACCAATTCTCCAACTGCCGCTTCGGATGATGGAACTGAGTTCTCTTACAATGACAGGCGAAAGCGGACGGACAGCCGTATCGCGTGCCACACAGAGCAACCGATGCTGCCAGGAATGAGGTGAACCGCCAAGTCGTAAACTCACAAAAGCCGTAAACCTTCCTTTGTCACCTCTGGATAATGCGCCATAGTAGGCAGCCACATCTTTTTGCGTCATTTGCTTAATATTTTATGTTAAAATGTTGATAATCCTTTGCTATTTCACAGAAAATGCGTAATTTTGCATGCAAATTTAGCTCAAAGTTTTGATATAGCAAAATATTTGCTCAAAATAATGAGCAAAATAAAGACATTTTAACCATCATGTTATAATAAGAAGCTGCCTTATGTTGAATACAGAACTTGTAGACACGCTCTACGCCAGCCTTCCAAAAGAGAGGCAACAAGAGTTAATCACGCTGCTGTTCAAAAACAGCAAGCAGACAATGAATTATTTCAAGCGCACCAAAGACATCAGTCTTTCAAAGCTGGAAACACTTGCTGACTTTTTCCACATGCCGCTTGATTACTTCAGAGCAAACAGTTCGTTCTCTGCAAACAATATTTACGGTAGTAACAACAATGTAGGGAACATCACTCTTAGCGGAAACCTCATTGCCGAAAACGATGCACTCAGGAAAGAGGTTGCAAGCCTAAAAAAAACCATAGAGGCGATGGAGGTGACCATTAAGACCAAAGATGAGATGATCGACCTCCTGAAGACCAAATTTTCCCCAAAATAATAAGGAATTATTAATATTTCTACCGTCAAACCGCTCTTAAAATCGCTCTAAATTTTGAGCAAATCTAAATAGAATGATTTTCACCAACATTTTGGGGATAATTCGCAAAACATAAAGAATTCATATTAAAAAAGATACTGAATATAATTCAGTAATTCCATATATGGGTACGTTTAAACAACGTACCTTTTTTATTATTCATCCCCTTTGAAGAAAGCTCATTTGGCCTTATTCCTGTTTTTCCCCATATTTCTATTGTCGTCTTCTCATTTGGTGTCAATCTTCCGAAAAGCCACTTTGGAACTTCCTTGTCTGCTACAGCCCTTTCTTCGGACGAACCCTTCACTGCATGATAACTCTTTGCCTGTCAATGGGCATTCGTCATTCTACATGCTTCCTACAGATAGCGGAATGATACGCTGTTACTTCGCTTTGTTCTTCTCCGTCCGATGACCATGACGTGCTATATGGAGCGTTGACTGCCTTGCATCCTCCTTTTCGTTTCTGTCACTGAATTATTCTTCTTCCGACCTTCTTCTGTTTGCCTTTTCCGGGCGAAGCGAGTCACACTTACTTTTTTCGTCGCAAAGTTAGTGCAAGCCGTATTCTGCAAGTACCAGATGCCTTATTCCTCGAATTTTTTCAAAAACTTTTTGCCGTCTGCCGGGCAGCCAATAAAAACTTTTCTCGGCCCAAGGGTGAAATAATTCGGTAATTCCTTGCATACCATACTTCCCTTGCTAACTCTGATAGCAACGTAAAAAATAAATGTTTCACTTCTAAAAATTCAAAACAATGAAAAAGATCGAGAACAATTTCGCAGTAACAGGTTTCGTAGGTAAGGATGCAGAAATCCGTCAGTTCACAACCGCTTCAGTAGCACGTTTTTCCCTGGCTATCGCCCGTAACGAGAAGAACGGCGAGGAAAACAGCCGCATATCGGCTTTCATCAACGTGGAAGCATGGCGCAAGAACGAGAACGCCAGCTCATTCGACAAGCTCACCAAGAGCAACATGCTCACCGTGGAGGGTTACTTCAAGCCCGAAGAGTGGAGCGACCAGGAAGGTGTCAAGCACAACCGCGTCGTGCTGGTAGCCACCAAGTTCTATGAGACTCCTGACAAGGAGGAAACTCCAAAGGAGGAGGAAAAGACTTCAAAGAAGAAGGCCAAATGAGCCTTCTTCTTCCTCTCCGAGGAATGATTCCTGAATAAAGGGAAAAGAAAACTTCAAGATTATTCACCATTAAATTTCACAGTTATGATTTACACTCACACTATCGGACGCATCGGCAAGGATTGCAAGGTCATCACAGGAACACACGGAACTTTCATGGCGGTTGACATAGCCGTCGATGACTACTCCAAAGGTCAGAACATCACTACATGGGTAAGGGTACGCAGCAGCAGGGAGAACCACATCCGCCTGGCTGAATACCTCACCAAGGGCAGGCTCATCCTCGTGGAGGGAACTATCTCCACGTCCCAGTGGAAAGACCGCCAAGACGAAAGCCACACCCAAATCTCTATCAATGCAGACAGCATCGCATTCGTGAACGCAGGGAAGAAAGAGGAGCAGAACGCAGACCCGAAGAAGGCAGCCAAGAAGGGTGCAAAAGCAAAGAGCACTCCCCAACCCCCGAAGGACGCTCCAGAGCCGGACGAGAAGGATATGCCGTTCTAACATTATATCATTGAGGTTATGAGATACGCAAGGCTTTTCGTTCCCTATCGAGGATATTGGGACATTCAAGTGGACGTTAACAGCGTCATGGGTGGCTACCACGGCTATCAGTATGACTGCATAGTAATCGGCAGCGGAGCTATGATAACATGCTACAGAGACGAGTTTGAGTTTATTGACTAATACACCAAGGTAAAGGGCAGACCAACCATCTGCCCACAATTCTTTCTATCATGGATATGACCGACAAGAAGAAGGAGCAGATAAAAGCTCTGATTGAGAAGATGAAGCAGGAGGGCAAGCCCATCGACTGGGCTACTGCCGTACTGTGCTGAACACCTGCGCGTCCTGCTGTAAACGGCAGGACGCTTTCATTCACTGTCTGTCACTGCAATGTCCCAAAGAAAGAGTACTCAGTCGGTGAAGCGGAGCTGCACTGACCAAGTACACATTCTTCAGGAGGGGCAAACACGGAACGACTGGCTTCACCTGCAGAGGATGATCGCAGAGCGTACATGCTCAGCATCTGAAGCAAGTCCATCCGTCGGAAAGTTTACCCTGGCAATGCCGTTAGCCTCGTTCCTCGATTATTCACCCATATTATCCAATAAACTTCGCCCGCCCATAGCGGAACAGCAGGACGGGTTCTTCATCAGAGCCGATGGCACTGGTGGAGAACGGAACGAACGGCGAGAGGACTATGACAGTTCTCCCTTGGCATCGACAGGGCTGACAGCATTCTTCGCCAGCTCAGTCTGATGACCTATTCCGAATTGTCATGGTTCACTCGCTCTTTGTGTTCGTTCTAGCCGTCGTGCCTTTTCCGCTTCCCACCGTCATACATTTTTCAAGGATTGACACTCTACGAGGTCTTTCATACTTCCTACCCCTTACGGCATCATATCGGCCCTGTGTTTCCGGGAATCATTTTTCTGCGAAGTTACCTTGGATTCGCCAAACTGCAAGGCGTGTCTTGTGAACAATCTTCCTTTAGGCAGCAAGTGCTTAAAGCGTATTCTTCACGCCAGTCTTGCCTTATTTGACCTCTCCGCACTTCTGAAAGCAGAAAAATCTTCCCGACACACAGCCGAAAGGCTTTGATAAAAGGGAAATAAAAAATTTAAGCAATATGGCAACAACAGATTTCAACAACCGACTGATTACCCCAGAGCTGAAAGAGGCTCTGGCTGGTTATCCCCTGTATTCTCAGGACGCGAAGAAGAAGGATGCACTTTGCATCGCAGTGTTTTACCTTGGCAACATCCGCTGGTACATCATGGAAGGACAGCAGGAAGGCAACGACTTCACACTTTATGGTATCGTGGCTGGGCTGCAAGAAACCGAATACGGCTACCAGTCTGCTAACGAAATGGCAAGTATCACCTATGATGCAAGCGACTACGGACTTGGCACTTTGAGAATTGAGCAGGACAAGGAGTTCCAGCCTTGCAAGCTGGCTGACATCGAGGACGAGGAACTGCAAGCTTTTCTCTCACGGCTCTATGACAAAGACTAATGTATAACCCTATAAACAAAGAAGATTATGAAGATTATCGTAATGAACAGCGCAGACTTGCGCATCGAGGTTTTGAACGTTCCCGACCACATGCTGGAAGAGGACATCGAGGTGTTCCTGGCAGAGCACGACTATTCGCTCAACAACATTTCTTGGATGGCAGCCCCCATCGACTATGTGCCGGTGCAGTTCCATGAGTATGGCATCTGTCAGACGAACGGAGAGGAGTTGCATGTCGTTCGTCATGCAAGGCTGAAAGACTTTTCCATCTATGAAAGTGTGCAGGAGATAAAGCACCGTGAGCAGGAGGAGCTTAAAGCAGCACTTCGTCTGCATGGTGACAAGGTGGATGATGGCTATGAGTGGCACTTTGAGGGTGAATGCCCCATCGTAGCGGCCTATGACTACGACGAACCTTGCGACGTGGTAATCCTTTCGGTCAGAGTGGATAAGGACGGCGACCTTACCATCATCGGTGACGAGAAGAACGACCGAGGAAACACCCATGAGATTTATGAGGATGACATTGTGGCTGGCCACATTGACTTTATCACCTCTGAAATAGGTCATTGATTGATAACGGGGATAGGTGGTGATTATGCTGCCTATTCCCACAACTAATTTGAAACAGTATGAGACAGATTTTTGTAGTGTATGAGACGGACGCATGGCACAGCACAAGCCATCGTGAGTGCGCAGGGGTATTCACAAGCAAATGGGCTGCCGTGAACGCCATCATGAAGAACCACCGCATAGAACTGGACGAGTTCTTTGACGAGGACGAGATTAAGAAGACCTCCAAGCGAGTATTGGAAGCCGAGGTAAGACACAGACTCCGCAAGGAGCTGGAATTTGCCTACCAGACGCAGGGCTATGAGACCAACTATGACATCGAGGTCTGGAATATCAATGAGTGGTATCTAACGAAATATTAAGCAATATGACAAACAAAGAGCGTAAATCAATGATTGAGCGTTGGGTGACAGAGATAAACGCGAAAGCCATCCTTCGTGCTGCCGATGCCCGATGTGGCGCAAGGTATGCCGTCTATGTAGTGCCAGCACCAGGAGAGTTCGGCACACGATGCACCGACTACCTGCCATTGGAACAGCTGGAGCAGTATCTTTTAGGTGTGTTCTATGCCAATGAGTTCAACCAGAAGATGGGGAGTGTGAAATAGCCTTTCCCATCAAAGCAAGCAGCCCTTCGAGCATCGCGAATGACTCGAAGGGCTGTTTCCTTATGCCTATTTGCTAATGAATGTCCCGCCTGGATGCTCATCCTGCCATCGGTGTTCCGCCTCAGAACCAGGCTTTGTCATGTAGTAAAAACAACAGTCATCACCAGAAGCAAGGGTCTTGTTTCGATGAAGAATGGCTCCCATGGCCTCGAAGGTGATGTAATCAGTTTTGCACATGGCCGGAAGGATGTCCAAATGACCTCGTTTCCTTGCCAGTTCGCACAGTCCGCAACGGGTGTAGGACAAGGTGAACTCCTCATCAACCTTTCCAAGCTGATAATGAGCCTGCCAGTTGTAGGGAGAGTCGATGCGGTTCTCCCGTTCGGAGCGTTTAATCATGCTTTCCTGGAATTCCCTTGTGAACGGCTTCGCCATTCGTGCCATTCTGAGCATCATGGGCATGGAGATGGATGCACGGCACATCTTCTCGTAGAGAGGAAGCGACATCCGGCTACCGTATCTCTCTTTGGCCGTTTCATAAATGGCAAACCACACCATTCCTCCAACGAGGTTCTTCTTCAGGCTGTTTTCACGGTAACTGCCTATGGAGGGAGTGGACGTCAGAATTTCGCGGAACCTTTCCTTGGCTGATTTACGGAGCTGGTGAAAATCCCATTCAGGACATTCCACACGTAAAATCCTGTAGCATGTGCCTTGCATAAAATGCCACATCAGCCTGTCTGTCAAAGTATATTTCATTGTTATCTCTTTTTGGCCCTGAAGTATAACATAGCACCCTCTACGTGGAAGTCGAGTATGTCATAATATGGTTCCAGACGCTTGCGCACATCATTGGCCGTGTCAAAGGGAGGCGTGAACCATCCCATGCGGGTCATCACGGTCTTGGCGAGCCAGTCGGCAACCTTCTGTTCACCTGCAATATAGAAACAGGCCAACAGTTCACCGCCAGATTTGAGCGTTCGCAGGATTTCCGAGTAAGCCTTTTCCTTGTTGGGGAATACATGCAGGCCGTTCATGCAGAGTACGACATCGAATGAACCTTCCTCGAACGGCAGTGCGCCAACGTCGCCCTGCATGGTCTTGATGTTAGTGATGCCTGCCCCACGGAATCTGTACTCTGCATGCTCCAACATATCTTGGCTATAGTCTAAGCAGGTGATATCGGCCTGCTTCATCTTTCTATACTTCTCCGTAGTGAACACGGCTGTACCGACAGGTACGTCGAGCAATTTTCCTTTAAAATCATCAGGAATCCAACTCAATACCCTACGGGCAATCTCGTTATCATCGACACCGCCCCAGAGCAACTTGAAATACAACTTACTCCACCATTTCCCTTGGGTGATAGCATCATCATAGAAACTCTTGCTAAACTTGTACGACTTCTTAATTTTGTCTGCCATAATATTCTTAATGTTTCATTTGACGGTGCAAAGGTACGGTGAAGTCATCGCAACTCAGTTGCAAAGTAAAGGAATGATGTCAGAGTCTCCCTTTTGGCTTTTGGATTCGGATGTTGATGGTGTAGTCACCCTTCGTGGCAGTCTGAAGATTTTCAAAGCCCGCATCTGTCAGTATCTCGGTAATTTCATCTATCGGCAGGATATTCATTGCGTCAATCTGGTCGGCCCAGTAGCGCATGGTAGCACTGCTATCCAAACCATAGGAGAACATAAACATTCCACCGGGCTTCAGTACGCGAAATACCTCTGAGAATGACTTTTTTAAGTCTGGCCAGAAGTAAACGGTCTCAAAAGCCGTCACGAGATCGAACTTCCCCGTCTCGTATGGCAGTTCCATCACGTTACCCTGCTCGATGAAGCAGCGAGACCCCAGCAGACTGTTGTTCTTCTTGCGCGACATGGCAACACTCTCTTCTGAATAGTCGATGCCATAGACCTGTCCCTGCGGACAGCGTTTCAGCATACGCGCGATGTTCTTTCCACCGCCGCACCCCACGTCGAGTATCGTCCAGTCGGGCTGGAAGTCGATAAACGAGAGGTTCCACCGTGCCATCGGCGTATGCGTCAGGTTC
>Ga0310695_10009875_pt1 | contig 14180 bp, 11 predicted proteins | sample RumenRJG_04DNA_FD_203882 | JGI IMG/M metagenome (GOLD analysis project Ga0310695, IMG submission 203882) | Bovine rumen microbial communities from Lethbridge, Alberta, Canada - RJG_04 (v2) (version 2) | ecosystem: Host-associated > Mammals > Digestive system > Stomach > Rumen | place: Canada... | reverse complement strand
TGATGAGCGCCGACGCGTACGGGGCGTTCGAGGAAGCGGGGCTTTCCGACGACGAGGCGGTGAAACGCACCGGCGAGCGGTATGCCCGGACGATCCTCGCTCTCGGCGGCAGCGTGTCGGCGTACGAGAGCTTCCGCCGTTTCCGCGGCCGCGAGCCGGAGATAGGCGCTCTTCTGCGACAGCGCGGCCTCGCGAAATAGCTTCGGATCGCCGGACGATGCCGCCGGACTGTCCGATGCTGGACTTTTCGACTGCAATTTGGTATAATTCACTGAAAAATTTCCAGTTAAAACGGGATGAAACAAATGACTAAAGAAAACAGCATCAGGAACAATGTGTGGAAGTGGCTCGTGCTCGCGCTTCTTGCCGCGGTGTCTTTCCATGTGACCACTCCTCCGAAAGACAAGATACGTCTCGGCCTCGATCTCAAGGGAGGCACGTCTTTTGTTCTTGGCGTGGACGTGGACAAGCTCCGCGAGAACATACTCGCCGAATCCCCCTCGCTCACAAACGACGCCGCGGCGGTGGAACGTAAAATCGCAGAGACTCTTTCCGGATGCGACGAGCGCATAACGGCGGTCATCCGCCGCCGCGTCGACGCCATGGGCACTAACGAGCCGGTTATCCAGTCGCTTCCGAAGAAACACCAGCTCGTCGTCCAGCTCCCCGGGGCCGACGAAGAACTGCGCAAGGCGGCCAAGGCCAGGCTCCAGTCGATGGCGTTCCTCGAATTCCGCATGACGCATCCGCGCGACAACGATCTCGTTTCGAGGCTTCTCGCCAAAGACACGGCGCCCGAGGGGTACGAAAAGAAGGGCCGCGGCTACGCCAGAATCCCCGGCGTGTGGGAGAAGGCCGTGGCGAAGAGCGGCTACGCGGCCAGGCTCGCGGCGTTCGGCACCACCGACGACCGCTACCGTTTCATGCTCGAGGACAACAAGGACGGCACGTATTCGCCCCACTTCGTTTCGCGCCGCGTCGAACTCACCGGCGAGAATCTCGAGTCCGCCGCGTGGGCGCGCGACGATCTGAAGGGCGGTTTCCAGGTTAAGTTCTCGCTTGACGCCGAGGGCGGGCGCAAGTTCTCCGAGCTCACCCGCAAATACAAGCCCAACGGCACGCAGAACAGGTCTTCGGCGCGTCGCGCGCTCGCGATCGTCCTCGACGACACTCTCGTTTCGGCGCCTTACATCGAGTCGGAAATAGGTTCGGAGGGCGTCATAACCGGCAGGTTCACTCTCGACGAGGCCCGCAGGCTCGCGTCCGACCTCAACGCCGGCGCGCTGCCCGCTCCGCTGAAGATACTTGCCGAAAGCTCCGTGGCCCCGACCGTGGGCGACGACGCCATACGCTCCGGCCGTTGGGCGGCGGTGATAGGCTTCACGCTCGTGGCGATGTTCATGCTTTTCTACTACCGTCGCGCGGGTCTGGTCGCCGACATCGCCCTCTTCCTCGATGTCGCGCTTCTTCCCACGGCGCTGGTGATCGTCGCCAACCTGCTCGGCGTGTTCGCGCAGGATCCTTCGATGGGCGGCGGCGGTTCGGCGCAGCTGCCGGTGCTCACCATGCCCGGCATCGCCGGATTGATCCTCACTCTCGGCATGGCGGTCGATGCTAACGTCCTCGTCTTCGAGCGCATCCGCGAGGAGTTCCAGCGCGGAGAGGCCGCAGGGGTCGCGATCAAGAACGGCTACGGCCGCGCGTTCTCCGCCATTCTCGACTCGAATCTCACGACGATAATAACCGGCATCATCCTTTTCGTTGTCGGAACCGGTCCCGTGCGCGGGTTCGCGATCATGCTCACGGGCGGCGTCGTCATATCGATGTTCACCGCCGTCGTCGTGACGAGGCTCGTGTTCGACCATACGGTCAATCCGGCTTCGACGAAGCCGTTCAAGATGGTTCAGTTCTTCAAATCGCCCAGATTCGATTTCATGTCCGTCGGCAAAAAGACGCTTTGCGCCAGCATCGTCGCCGTCGTGGCGCTGATCGGCATATTCGCGTTCCGTCTTGTCAAGAACCCCGCCAGCGTCCTCGCGGTGGATCTCACGGGCGGCACGTCGATAGTCTACAATGTCACGCCGGACGAGTCCAAACAGCCTTCGGCCGGAGACGTCCGCAAGGCTCTCGACGGTTTCGACAACGCGGCGGTCATACAGTACCAGCGCGGCGTCGGTTCCACGACGCTTCTCGTCAAGACTGGCGAATCCGCCGAAACTGCCAAGGGGCGCGCCGTCAAGAACAGCGATGTAGGCGCGCATGTGACGTCGCTTCTCCAGGCGGCGTTCCCCGATGCGGGCATAACGGCCGCGAGCGTCGAGGAAGTGGGCTCCATGGTAGGCGCCGATCTCAAGAAGTCCGGCACCAAGGCGGTGCTCTTCTCGCTTGTGGCGATTCTCGTCTATGTCGGCTTCCGCTTCCGCTTCGGCTTCGGTCTCGGCGGCGTGGTGGCCCTCGCCCACGACGCGCTCATCGCGCTCGGCGTGTTCTCGATATGCGGCCGCCAGGTGTCGCTCATCGTGGTGACGGCGCTTCTCACGATCATAGGCTATTCGATCAACGACACGGTGGTCGTGTTCGACCGCATCCGCGAACAGCTTTCGCGCGACAGGAGAAGTTCCTTCGCCGACATCTGCAATTCCGCAATCAACGCCTGCCTCGGGCGCACGGTCGTGACGTCGCTCACGACGTTCCTCGCCGTTCTCGCGCTTTTCCTCTTCGGCGACGGCTCGATCTACGACTTTGCGCTCACCATGCTCATAGGCGTGGTCGCCGGCACGTATTCGTCGGTTTTCATCGCGGTGCCCGTGATGGCGTGGTGGTACAAGGGCAAACGCCCTGATGTCGAGGAAGATACGGGCGGGAAGCGCGCTTGAACGAAAAGATTTTAGAGACCGAAGAGGTACGGCAGCGTCTCGCCGATCTTCAGAAGAAGACCGGCGAGATGGCGGAGTACATCAAGATATCCGAACGCCGCGCCCGTCTGAAAGAACTCGAAGACGAGCAGGCAAAGGGCGATTTCTGGAGCAATCAGGCCAAAGCCCGCGAAGTGATCGCGATGACCAACGCCGAGCGCGCCTACGTGGGGCCGTACGATTCGCTTCTGAAAACGGTCGAAGACGCCTCAGTGATGCTCGAGCTCGCCGGGATGGAAACGGGCGACGCTCTCCAGTCGGCCCTCGCCGACACGCTTGCGGAATGCGCGAAGGCCGATGTCTTTTTTTCCAAGCTGCGGCTCCAGTCGCTTCTCGGAGGGAAGTTCGACCAGTGCAACGTGTTCGTCAAGCTTCATGCAGGGCAGGGCGGCACGGAGGCGTGCGACTGGGTGCAGATGCTCTACCGCATGTATCAGCGATATGCCGAAATGCAGGGATGGAAGGTCGAGGAATACGACGAGCAGCCCGGCGAAGAGGCGGGCCTCAAGGATGTATATTTCCGCATCGAAGGCCCGTACGCGTTCGGAATGCTCAAAGCCGAGCGCGGCATCCACCGCCTCGTGCGGATTTCGCCTTTCGACGCCAACAAGCGCCGCCAGACGTCTTTTGCTTCTGTCGAGACGGTCGCCGAAATCAACGACGACATCGATGTGGAGATAAAAGACGAAGATCTGCGCATCGACACCTACCGTTCGGGAGGGGCCGGCGGCCAGCACGTCAACAAGACCGATTCCGCCGTGCGTCTGACGCACCTTCCCACCGGCATAGTGGTCGCCTGCCAGAAGGAGCGCTCCCAGCATATGAACAAAGAGAAGGCGATGAACATGCTTCGCGCCCAGCTCTACGAATATTACGAAGACCAGAAAAAGGCCGAGATGGATCGCTTCTACGGCGCGAAATCGGAGAACGGCTGGGGCAGCCAGATACGTTCTTACGTTTTCTGCCCGTACACGATGGTGAAAGATCTTCGCACACAGTACGAGACGAGCGATGTGAACGGGGTCATGGACGGCAACGTCCAGCCTTTCATCGAGGCGTGGCTGCAGATGAAGGCCGCCGGCAAATAAGCGGTTTCCTGAAGAGGACGGGGATATGCCTTTCGAAAACGGAGTCAACTGGCGTCCGGACGCCCCCGGCGAGCGCGGGCGGCATGGTTCTTTTTCATCGGCCGTCGACGCCGCGCTTTCGTCGATGCGTACGGAGAAAAACGATTTTTTCGATTCGCTCTCCGACAGATGGCGGCGGCTTTTCCCGAACCTTCCGGTTCGGCCGGGGCGGTATGAAGACGGCAAGATATTCCTGTACGTTCCGAGCGCACCCGCCAATTTCATGGTGCGCGCGCATCTCCCGGCGATGAAACGAGCTCTTGCGGCGCTTCCGGGCGCCCCCGGACGGATAGAACTGAGGCTGGAGATACGCGCGTGAAAAAGATCTCGACGGCTGCCGCTTTTCTTGCATTGGCCACCGCCGCGTTCGCCGCGGCGCATCCGCCGAACGTCTATGTCCGTTCGATGGAGCCCGTGAACACGGCGGATCCTCTCATGTGCCAGTCGTGCTACGACGCAAGAGTGGTGCAGCTGATATACGAGACGCCTCTTGCGATAGACTACAGCGCGCGTCCGTACAGGCTTGCGCCCGGCATATGTTTCCTCCCCGAAGTAAGCGAAGACGCTCTCACGTACCGCTTCCGCCTGCGTCCCGGCTCGAAGGTTTCGCCGGACGACATCGCGGGCGTTTTCCGCAGGCTCGCCGATCCGGCCGTAGCCTCGCCAGGCTCGTGGCTCGTCAAAAACGTGAAGAGCGTCCGTCCGGAGAAGGACGCGGTGACGGTGGTTCTCCATGAGAAGTCGCACGTGTTCCCGTGGCTGCTCGCCATGAGCAATTTCGGAGTTCCCCTGCCCGACGGCAGCGGCACCGGCCCCTACACCCTCGCATCGTGGAAGAAAGGCCACGCGCTCGTTTTCCGCAAGAACGATTCTTCTCCGTTCTGGCGCGACTGCGCCGGCACGAACGCCTTCGACGAGATACGCTACCTTCTCGTGGGCGACGTTTCCACGCAGTGGCTGATGTTTCTCAAAGGCGAGACCGATTTCCTCGGCGAGATATCCCGCGACAACTGGGACGCCGTGATAACCGGCGACGGCAGGCTCGATCCGGCGCTCGTGCGCGAAGGGGTGGAGATGTATTCTTCCCCGACGATGGATATCAGGTATATCGGTTTCAACATGCGCGATCCCGTCCTCGGCAAAAACAAATACCTGCGTCAGGCGCTTTCTTCCGCGTTCGATTTCGATGCGTGGCGGAAATTCTACAACAACCGCATAGACAGGATCGGCGGTCCCGTGCCGCCGGTCGTCGAAGGATGCCTCGACGAGCCTTCGCCGTATTCGTACAACCTCGACAGGGCGCGCGCACTTCTGGCGAAGGCCGGTTATCCGGGCGGGATAGACGCGAAGACGGGCAAGCGGCTCGTCCTTACGCTCCTGCTCGGACGGGCAACGCAGGACACCCGCGAATCCGGAGAGCTGCTTGCGAGCTTTTTCGACCGCATAGGCGTGAGGCTCGAGCTGGAATTCTGCACGTGGAGCGCATTTCTGAAATCCGTCAACGAGGGGCGCATGCAGCTCTTTTTCATGGGGTGGGTGGCCGACTATCCCGATGCCGAGAACTTTCTCCAGCTTTTCCATTCCAAAAACGTGAGTCCGGGCGCGAACCACGCTTATTACGTGAATCCCGAGTTCGACATGGAATTCGACGCCGCGATGGACGCGGCCGACCCGGAAGAGCGCAACCGCCGCTGGCGGCGCTGCCAGGAAATAGTAAGAGAAGACTGCCCGTGGATATTCACGCATTCGGCGAGGATGTTTTCGCTTACAAGGCCGACGCTCGGCAATTACATTCCGTCCGATTTCCCGTACGGGCAGGAGAGGTTTTACAGGCAGAAACGATGAACACTCTTGTTATCGACAGATCCACTCTTGTCCAGTCGGCGGCGTTCGTGGCGGACGGAACGGTTGAAAACGCCGTCGTTCTGGACGGGCTCGATTCCCGCAGCGGCGCATGGGCGGCGGAAGTGCTCGGCTTCGCAGCCGGCCGCAGGATCGACAGAATAGTCGTGGGGACCGGCCCTGGGTCGTTCGCCGGCATACGTTCCGCGCTCGCTTTCGCGCAAGGATATGCGATCGGTTCCGGCGCCGCGGTGTACGGGCTGACATCGGCCGCCGCGCTCGCGAGAGAAGGCGAGAAGCTCGTTGTCGTGGGCGATTCGCGCAGGGGAAAATGCTGGACGGCCGTTTTCGACGGTTTGTCGCAGAAAGGCGACGTCGTGCAGACGGGCGAAGAATCCCTCCGGGATGCAGTCCCGCCGGACGCGAAAGTCGTAACGCCCGACGCGGCGAGAATCGGCGAGAAGCTGAAAAGCGTTTTCGGCGAGAGGTTCGCCGGCGGCCGCATCCCCCTTGCGGTCGATCTCGCACGGTTCTTTCTCGCGGATCCTTCCGCCCTTGTCGCGGAGCCGTTGCCCGTATATCTCAACAAACCCTGCTGACGTCGCTTGACTGGAGATGGATTATGGCCGAAATACATGATGTCGTGCACAAGATTCTCATCGTCGACGACGAGAAGCTGATACGCCTGACTTTCAGCGCAAAGCTGAAAAACGCCGGATACGTTCCGGTCGCCGTGGGTTCCGTGGAGGAAGCGGTCAATGTCATCAAAGAGGGCCGCAGCGATCTGAGAGCCGTCATAACCGACATTATGATGGACGGCATGGACGGTTTCGTCTTCCGCGACATCATCCGCGGATACGACCCGACGATTCCGATTTTTTTCATGACGGCGCTCGATCCCGAGGAGGGCAGCGGATTCCTCAAGAAGATTCTCGAAGATCCAGTCAGCTATTATCTGCCCAAATTCGTCAACCAGACGGTGTTGATCAACCGCATAAAAAACGTCGTGGCTTCGCGCCGCATCGCTCTGTTCATAGAGCGGCAGATGGAAGAGCAGAAGCTTTCGATATCGCTGGCGGCGACTGTGCAGCACAGCATGCTTTCTCCGCGCACCGCGTCCGACGAGAACCATTTCTACACGACGCTGTGGAAGCCGAAAGAAATGGTGAGCGGCGACATCTACGAGGTGTTCCCGCTCGGCGACGGACAGACCATGTACATTCTCGGCGACATACAGGGGCACGGGACGAGCGCCGGGATCGCGATGACGGCGATCCAGGCGTATTTCAAACTTTTCTCAAGCCATGGCGTGCAAGGGATGAGATTCCATTCCCCTCACGAGACGGCAAACAATCTGCATCGTTTTTTCCGCAAGCATCTGGCTAACATCACCTATATGACGGCGCTCGTCGCGGTGCATTTCTACAAAGAAGGCGTGGTGAAGTGGATAAGTTGTGGAGCTCCCGATCTCGGGGTCGTGGACGGCGGCGAGAATCTGGCCGTCAACCCGGAAGGCAAAGGCGCCTTGCCGATCGGCCTTTTCGAAGATACGGTCTACACGCTGGACGACGTGGTGACGACGCGTCTTTCCCCGGCGGCGGTGTGCTATGCCTTCACGGACGGCATGTTGGATCTGTCGAAAGACGAGGCCGGCATGCACGTCACCGGCGAGACGCTTGTCAGAAAAACATTTGCCGAGATGGTTTCCGCGGCGAGGTCTGATGTGTGCGGGGGGGAAGGGATAGTGTCCACGCCGCAGAAGATCATGTCGGTTCTGGAAAACTACGGATACGTGCATTCGTCCGACGATGTCTCGATCATTCTTTTCGGCCGCGTCGTCGATTGTCCCGGCGTGTACGGGAGAACCGTTCCTCTCGATCCCGACAGCATAGCCGAAGAAGTCGAGAATCTCGACAGATGGTGCGCGCAGAGCGGCTGGGACGCGGATCTTTCGAGCCGCATCCAGCTGGTGGCCGAAGAAGCGCTTATGAACGTGCACGACCACGGGCTCGACGCGATGGAGCGTCCCGGAGCGGTGGCGACGCTGCGCTTGAAGCGTACGCGCGACATCGCCGAACTCACGATCTGGGAGTGTTCCCTGCCCGCGCCGTCTCTGCAGGTGGCCGCCGGCGACAGCGACACCGCTTTCGAGATAAAGAACAGGGATTTCAGCGCCCGCGGCAGGGGCCGCCTGATCATCAGGGATATATGCCGGGCCATATCGCGCAACCGCTACGTGAATTTAAACGAAACCACATATTTTGTGCCGTTGGCACGGAAGGACGAGAATACAAAATGAAGGAATGCTGCAAGACGTATTTGATGGAGCAGTTCGGCGACGACGGCGTCGTCGAAGAGATATACGGCGAGTATGTTTCATCAATGAAGGCGAAGACGGCCGAGTGCGCCGACGCCGTCGCATCGCTTGACTGGGAAGCCCTCGACCGCGCGGCGCATGCGATGAAGGGAAATGCGCTGGCCGTCGGCGATTTAGATGTTTCCGAAGCCGCCGTGGCGCTGAGATCGGCGGCGAAACTGCAAGATGTCCCGCGTGCGACGGAGATAGTCGCAGATTTGAAGAAAAAAAGCGCGGCTTTGTAGCGGACATAGGCATGGCGGACATTTCGACCAAGCCGAAGGATGCGGATCTGGATTCGCTCCTTCGCGAACTTTCGTCGCGAACGCGCGGCGGCATGAGACGCAGCTTCAGACTGAAGGCGTGGAGATTCACGGTCGCGCTTTCCTATGCTTCGAAACGCGCGATGGATATCGTCGGCAGCATGGCGGGGATGGTGCTCCTGTCTCCCGTGTATCTGGCGATAGCCGCCGCGGTCAAACTCACGAGCCCCGGCCCGGTGATCTTCTCGCAGATCAGAGTCGGCAGGTACGGCAGGCATTTCAAGTTCTACAAGTTCCGCAGCATGTACGTCGACGCCGAGAAGCGCAAAGCGGCGCTTCTTTCCAGAAACGAGTCCAGGGACGGGGTCATCTTCAAGATGAAGGACGACCCGCGCATCACGAAGGTCGGCAGGTTCCTGCGCAGGACGAGCCTTGACGAACTGCCGCAGCTCTGGAACGTCTTCATAGGCGACATGAGCCTCGTCGGCCCCAGACCTCCCGTTCCTGAAGAAGTGCGGCAGTATACGCTCGACGACCGCAAGCGGCTCGACGTCATCCCCGGCATAACATGTCTCTGGCAGATCAATGGACGCAGCGAAATACCGTTCAACGAACAGGTGAGGCTCGACAAGGAGTATATTCTTTCGACCGGGTTCTGGAAAGATCTGGCGATACTGCTCAAGACGGTTCCGGCCATCCTCGGCGGAAAAGGAGCGTATTGATGGACAATATGCTTTTCGTACCCTCGACCCACGAGATGGAATGGGTGCAGGAAATCCTTCCCGGGACAAGTCCTGCGGAACTTCCCGTCGCCGGACGGCGCATAATCGATTACGCCATAGAGAGCGCGCACAAATTCGACGTCATGTTCACGGAGGTCCTCGATTGGCGCTTCTCGCAGAAGCTCGCCGACTATTTCTCCGACATGACGCGGACGGGGATGCCGATATTCTATTTGAAAGGCGAAGGCCAGGTCCCCAAGGGGCTCAAGGACCTCGAAGGATATTCAAGCCCGCTCACCGAGAACATCGAAGACGGACTCGTCGTGATATGGGGCCTCGGGATTTCCATGCACACTCCTGGCGAGACGGCTCTCGAACCGATCACCGACGAAGAGCTTGCCGAAACGCCTGCGGGCGCATACAGGCGCGAGGGAGGCAAGTGGATGCGCATAGTTCCCCACGGCCTCGTCATCCGCAACATCAAGGCGTGGCATGCGCTCAACTTCATCGTCCTCCGCCACCCCGACAATTTCACGATACCGGGATATTCCTCGGAAAAGAACGTCCACATCGGGCGTAATGTCGTTCTCGAACACGGCACGAGCGTAAAGGCTCCCGTTCTCCTGCAGGACAACACGTGGTTCGCGAGAAACGTGATTCTCGACGGTGAAGTCATCGTCGATAGCGGCTCGTACGTGAGCGAGGGCGCGAAGCTCGCGCGCACTGTCGTTCTGCGCGACACTTTCATCGGGGAAGGCCTCGAGTTCGACGGGAAGATAGTGTCTGGACGCCGCGTGATAGACGCCGCGACCGGCACGTGGGTCGATCTCGAAGAGCCAGGGCTCGCCCGCCGCATTCCGACGGGCTTCGGATGGGTGCGGACCATCTGGCGATTCCTGCGCGGTCGCTCTTCAGGGAGACGCGGATAATGGGACGCTTCGTTTTTGGAAATTTGCCGGCGCTCGACGCGCTCGTTGAAAAGGCCTCGGCCGGAATCGGCGGCGACATAGCCGCCCTTCGCATCCCGCGTCTCGCTGGCGTAGTGCTCGGCGGCGGATACGGCCGCGGCGAGGGCGGCGCGAGGAAAAACGCCGATGGCGAATTTATCCTTTCGAACGATCTCGATTTCTTCGCCGTGACCGAGAAAGGCGAAGGCGGCGACGCGACCGTTCCTATCGCCGACGCCTTGCGGCCAGTCTCGGAAAAGTGGACGGCCAAGCTCGGCATAGACGTGGACTTCGCCGTCAAGACGCCGTGGCGCCTCAAGCACGACGAAGAGCGCATCATGGTGCAGGAACTTTTGCGCGGACACTTCGACGTCGCGGGCGACAAGGGCGAAAAGATGTTCGCTGGTATAGCCAAGCGCGACGCCGCCGCGCTTCCATGGATGGAGGCGGCGCGGCTTCTCATGAACCGAGGCATGGGGCTCCTGCTCGCGAGGGCGAGACATGGGGAACAGGGGAACGGGAAACGGGAGAAGGATTTTGTGGCGAGGAACATAAACAAGTGCATACTCGGCGCGGGCGACGCCAGGCTTGTGGCCAGGAACGCCTATGCCTGGCGGGCGGAGGATCGCGCAGAGACCCTCGGCGATTCGCTTTACCGCGCCGCCATCGAGTGGAAGTTCCGCCCGAGCGAAGAGCCCGTGTGCGACTTGGAGACGGCGCGGGGATGCTGGCTTGACGCATTCGAGGAAGTTACGGGCGCGGCGGACCGCGCAGGAAGGTCGCGCACGCTCCGCAACGCCGCGAGGTGGCTCGTCCGCCGGCGCACGGTCGGCAAGCTGCGGACGTTCGCCCTCGATCCCGTTGTGCGCGTTCTCGACGAGATCGCGGCGAAAGTGCGCGGGCGCGGCGTTCCAGACGCGGCGTTGATGCGCGACTGGGAGATTTTCAACTGAAACGGACAAACACAAACTTGAAAGGACACAAACAATGGTCTGGAACATAACAGAAGAAGAAAACAAGGTGTTGAAGGTCGATATAGAGGGGCGTCTCGTCGCCTCCGTCGCGCCGGCGCTGCGCGAGGATGTTCTCGCCAAGATGTCTGACGGCACGAACGTCCTCTTCAACCTGAAAAGGATGGTGCACATAGATTCGAGCGGGCTTGGCGTCCTCGTGCAGATTCTGCAGAAGGCGAAGGCGGGCGGCGGCAAGGTCGTCATCGCGTCGCTCCAGCCCGGGCCGAAGATCGTTTTCGACATAACGAAGGTGAGCCGCGTGTTCGAGATAGTCGAGAAAGCGGAAGACGCAAAGTTCTGAGAGGAATGCAGATTGTGAGAATGATTCTCATTGCCGCGCTTGCGGCTTTCGTCGCACACGCCGAGACCGTAAAGGTGGCCGATTGCGAACGCGATCCGAAACTCGACTACTGGGCGTCCGCCGACAGCGACTTCTGCCGCGCCATCATGGAAGACGTCTTCAAGACGGCCGGGGTTGAAGCGGTGGACGTCCCGTTCGGGAAAGACCACCTCGTGGACGTGTCGAAGGTCGATGTAATCTGCTCGGCGTTCCGCACCAAGAAGCTGTTGAAGGACTTCGACTTCCCGCTCCAGCCGCTCGGACGCATGCACTTCGCGCTCTATGCGACGCCGTCGCGCGCAATGGAGCTTATGTCCACGAAAATAACGGAATGGCCGAGGATGCTCATCGGCTACTCTCCCGTTTCGCAGGGGCAGATTTCGAACGACGACCGCGAGAAATACTTCGAGCACGCCCGCCTTTCCCCCACCTACGTTGAAATCCCGACGAGCAAGGGCGCCGTACAGGCCCTCCAAGATGGAGAAATCGACGCGCTCTTCCTCTACACGCCTGTCGGGAAGCGCCCGGAGGGTCTCGTGGAAGTCGTGCCGATCGGCCAGCGCAGCGTCTATTTCGCGGTCAGGAAGAACAAGCCCGGGCTTCTGAAGAAGCTCTCGAAGGCCTACCGCGAATGCTACATCGACCACATAGCGAAATACGACGAGCTGCGTGAAAAGTTCCTCGGCATACCCACTCCCCAGAACCGCGTCCGCATCGCGGCGTACAGCCGCGGCGACCTTTTCGAGGTGACGCCGGACGGCGCGCGCTCGGGCGCGCTCGAAGTGTGGCTGAAATCCATCGTCGGGCACACGCACTGGAATCTCGACTACGTCTACGGCGACTACGACGAAAGCCTCGCCGACGTCCAAAAGGGCCGGCTCGACATCGTCGGCGGGCTCGGCTTCGCCTCCACACGCCGCGAGCAGTTCCTGTACCCGCACACGCCCATGGGGATGCTGCGCGTGTATCTGTGGGCGAGGCCCGAAAGCAAGTACATGCCGGGCGAGCCAGAGACGTGGCACGGCATGAAGGTAGGGCTTCTCGCGAGCACCATCAGTTCCCAGCGCGCCAGGCGGCAGTTCGACGGAGACGCGTCGATTTCGTGCGTCGAGTTTTCTTCCGACAAGGAGATGCTCAAGGCGTACTTCAAGGGCGAAGTAGACGCCTGCGTAGACGTGGAGATGCCCGAGCTTAAAAATGAAAAAGCCCTGCACCTTTACGCGTCGCATCCGATGTATATCTGCGCGGCGCTCGACAGGAAGGAAATCTTCAGCTCGCTCGAAAAGGCGATGGACGAGATATGCGACGACTTCCCGAAGTATCTCAGAATGATAAGCGAGCACCACTACGGGAAGCGCAGCGACATGGCGGCCCTCTCGATGGAGGAGAGCAAGTGGCTCAACAGGAGGCTCAAGAACTCAAGCCCCGTGATGATAGATTTCTCCCCGTGGCCGTTCCCGCTCTTCGACGAGAAAGGAAAGCAGCAAGGCTTCGTCAAGGATCTTCTCGCGGAACTCGGGCAACGCACCGGTCTCAAGTTCACCGCCGCCGAGCAGACGGACATCAAGACGGCCGAGGCGAAGTTCCTGCGCGGCGACACGGACCTCTGGATTCCGTACCCGGTCAAGGCGTCGGCAGCGACCTACGGAGCAGCCTCGGTCTTCGCGATTCCCGTCCCCCAGGGCATAGCGCAGGAACTCGGCGCGACGGACATGTACCAGGAGTTCGAGATGTTCGCGCGCCCCAATGTGCCGAAGGAGCTCGTCTCGATCCTCAGCAAGGTCATGACGGGCATCGACCAGACGCACCTCCAGGAGATGTTCATGGCGGACTCCGCCCAGCGCCAGGTCGTGCACAGGATCTTCGGAATGACGCGGCAGGAACTTCAGAGGATCATACTCATCACGGTCTTCTGCATACTCTGCGCCATTGTCGCGTTCAGCGCCTTCATGATAGCCATGCTCGCGAAGCAGAAGAAGCGCGCGGACAAGGCGGCGAAAGAAGCCGAAGACCACGCCCAGGCGAAGACGCGCTTCCTCGCCATGATGTCGCACGAGCTGAGAACTCCGCTCAACGCAGTCATCGGCTTCGCGGAATTCATCGCCCGCGAGGATACGGACGAAGCGCACAGAAAGGAATTCACGGACGGGATTCTCCTCAGCTCAAACGCCCTTCTCGAACTCATCAACGACATCCTCGACCTCTCGAAGCTCGAGGCGGGCGCGATGCAGATGCGCGAAGGAATCTGCGACATGGGCCAGCTAATGAAGGAGCTTCCCGCGATATTCGGCTACCGCGTGCGCAGGCACGGCGTGAAACTCGTCGTCGAGGAACCGAACACGACAATTCCGCTCTTGAAGCTCTCCCAGCAGGGGATGAGGCAGATTCTAATAAACCTCGTCGGCAACTCGGCCAAGTTCACGGAACACGGCGAGATACGCGTAAAGGCGTCGTGGGCGGAGGATACGCGCAGTCTGCACCTCGAAATCAGCGACACGGGGCAGGGAATCTCGCAGGAAAAGATGGCGAAGCTCTTCGATCCCTTCGTCCAGGATATCGCCGGCCGCATGAAAGTGAGCGCGGGCGAGATCAAGGGCACAGGGCTTGGGCTTCCAATCGTGAAGAGAATGATAGATTCCGCGCTCGGCACGGTAA
>Ga0310695_10009871_pt1 | contig 14182 bp, 16 predicted proteins | sample RumenRJG_04DNA_FD_203882 | JGI IMG/M metagenome (GOLD analysis project Ga0310695, IMG submission 203882) | Bovine rumen microbial communities from Lethbridge, Alberta, Canada - RJG_04 (v2) (version 2) | ecosystem: Host-associated > Mammals > Digestive system > Stomach > Rumen | place: Canada... | reverse complement strand
TCCGATGATAGTAGCCATATTACGGTAAAATTCAGCATCAGAGAGATTGGCAAGAGGGGTATATACAACCTTGTACAAAGAGGGGTTAAGACCTTTGGACCATATTCTGACAGCAGTTGATTTTCCTCTCAAAATCCGGAGGCTGACTTCCCGGATATTTTTAATACGCTAGGGGGGTTATATGTATGATGCATCGACATATTCATAGGCCATAAGAGATTGTGGCTTCAGTGAGGTCACTATTTTTCGTTTTAAGCATTCTCCATCGTACCAGAAGATAATTCGGGTTCTATATAACTATGAAAGAGGTTCGGCAAAGTGGCGGTTTAAACCTTGTATTAATTTTCGGATCTACAACGACTCCTATACCTTTACTTCCCAATATCCATCCTTATGGGAACCATGGCGTACAATAAGCCCAAGTTCTTTGATTTTTTTGATATTGTATTCAATACTTCTGCTTGATAGGCACAACTGTTTAGCGAGTGATTCTGCTGTTAGATTTGGATTTTCTTTTAGCAACTCCACAATTTTTTTCTGCGTGTTGTTCAGCTGTTCAAGCAGTTTTGTTTGCTTACGAGTTACCACTTCTTTGGATGGATTTTGAATTAATTCCGAAGTTTCTTCGAAGTTTTTCCGAAGCTTCTCCGAAGTTATTCCGAAGTTTCTCCGAAGTTTTTCCGAAGCTTCTCCGAAGTTATTCCGAAGTTTCTCCGAAGTTTTATTGCCATACTGGTGTTCATTATTCGTCGTGGTTTTTCGGAAAAGATTCACACGAAATGAATTGGGCGTTTCGATAAACTCTGGTGCAGGAAGTTCAAAATCTTCAGCAAGAGACCGTATTCTTCTAAGGTACCGGGAACTTGGAAAGACGTTTCTGTATTTCCATTTCAGTTTCCACGTCCTGGAGATTGTAGCTTTTAAATAAATTCCATTTGTCAGGAGCATGGTGGGGGAGATTGCGGGTTCTGCCGCCGTTGCTTTGTGTTGGAGTACAAGGCTTACAGAAATAACGGATTAGATCTTTACCCTCCGAGAGCTTCTGCTTCTCAAGCCCCAGCACCGAGCCAACGCCTTCAAGAGACTGCGGTAATCCCAGTGTCGCCGCCCACACCATGTCGCAATGCCAGCCTTCCGGGCTGAGATAAGTACCAGGTGAAAGTCCGAGATACCGGGAGAGACAGATTCGTTCAAAGGAAGCGTTAAAGCTGTGTTTGATGACCTTCTCATCGGTGAGAGCCTTTAAAATCTCATCCGGCACTTTCTCACCGCAGGCCAGATCGTAAACCTGTACCGGTTGACCATCTACGCTGCAGGCAAAGAGCAGGATTTCAAAATCCGGGGATTCAGCGTAGCGGTACACACCGCTTTTGCTGATGTCTACACTGGAAAATGTTTCGATATCCAATGTAATGTTATTCATTTCAATACCTCACAAAAAAGGGTAGCAGTTCTGCCACCCTTACAAAAGTTAACGGCCAGTTAGTGCAGTTGTTGCCATCTGTGCCACAGGTGCGAAATCAGCCAGGTCATAAGTTCAATGGCATAAGCTGAAATCACTCCCGTGAACATTCCGGTTCCGAAGCCCGTGATAAAGATTTCTGATGAATCCATTCAGACGTCCTTATCCCAGAAAATCTTCTTCAGCCTCAGTGGCAAAATCGCTCTCGGCACTGGCCTTACCTCCCAGAGGTTCACCGTCACTGATTTTCTGCAGGTTGTTAAGACCGCAGCAGGCAATACCCTTATTGCCGTTCGCATTGAAGGCATAAAAGCTGATGCTGGCACGGCCATACACACCGGAGTAAACCTCGGAACGGTTCATAATCTGGTTGCATGCCGCATCAACAATTCCCGGAGCAGTGGCACTGTTGGCATTGATGAAGTAGGCGTTGGCGTAAGCCGGATCATCCGGTCTTTCAATGTCACCGTCACGCAGAGGAGTCTTGATGACTGAAAGAGCAGGAACGGTTCTGCCGTTACCCTTCAGCTTGGATTCGCCTTCCTTGTAGGCGGCTTCAATGGCAGCCTGGATTTTGGTTACAGTTGCGGTATCCGACTTAGGGACAATCAGAGACACACTGAACTTAGGAGCGCCGCCGTTGATTGACTTTGCTTCCCATACATTGGCATAAGACCAGCGGGTTTTAGGGCCGGTGATAACTTTCATTGGATTAACGATTTTTGTCATTTTCTATTCTTCCTTAAAATCTAAGTTTGCACACGAAATTTCCGGTCTTTTATCGCTTTCCGGTACAAGCGTTGGTTTGCCTTGCGGCTTTTCGATATAAGCTGAAAGCAGTTTTTCGAATTTGGTTTTGCCGAGGAGCTTCTGCATGGCCGTAATGCCGAGCACCTTCTTCTCGAACAGATCGAAGCCTGCTTCACATACAGCCCTGATGACTTCATTCTCATCGGTGTATCTGCGGTTGGCTCGCCCTTCCACCAGCTTCCAGCCTGTCCAGGTTTTACCGCCAAGAGCACTCTGGAGGGCATAATCCTTAACGTCAGATGCCCAGGAGGTAAGCTCATCAACCTTGGATAAAATCACCTCAATCTCAATGTCATCAAGAAGTGCCGGCAGCTTGAACTCATGTCTTGCCATCAGGAGATTTTCCTCGGCTCTGGCTCTGCATCTGTGTTTGGTTTTACAGAAACCGCACCATTCGCCGCAGCGGAATTCTCCCTCGCCTTCAAAGGCCAGTTTGGCAGCAGGCTTTAGAACCGTTTCCGCCCAGGCGAGAAGTTCTTCCCGGCTTATTTCAAAGGTGGAGATGTTTTCCCGTCTTGGCTGATAGATGGTCATGGAGACCTTGCTGATGTCGTACAGAGCATCAAAAATCTCCAGAGCACCCAGGGCATAGCACATCATCTGCGGGTTCATTTCAGCTTCAACCAGCACCCCGAGACCATGCTTGTAGTCCACGACTCTCAAGGTTCCGTCTGCGATAATCACGCAGTCGGCAGTTCCGAAGCCTTCTGGTACCCATCGGGAAAAGTCCACGCGCTGTTCGATAAGAACCTTCGGATCTGAGCATGTCTTTGAAGCTTCATTCACCTGTTCAAGAACATAGCTCGCATACCCGGTAGCGCATTCCTCCATCTCATCGTTGAAACGGGACAGCTTCGGTGTTGGATCATCGGCTTCCATTCCCAGTGCGGTTTTAAGCTTGTACTCACACAGCTCATGAGCCTCAGTGCCCTCCGCAGCGTATTCGCTTGGTTTGTCCTCAAAGGTTTCACAATGCTTTACTGACGGAGTGCAGTTCAGCCAGCGGTGGGCTGAGGAGGCTGACAAAATTGCATGTTGACTAGGCATTCATAAGCTCCTTTGCATCATTAAGCAGAGCAGAGTAGTTGTTCGGATCTACATCGCTTAAACGCTCAGCGCCGTACTTTACAATCAGCTTCTTCACGTCAGCGGTAAAACAGGAACGGCTGATGTCGGCAAGAACACCTCTGACCTCTTCAAGAGTGATTTCCGGTACTGGTTCCTGCTGGGCAGGTTCGGCAGTAACTTCAATTCCCTCCGCCAGTTGACGAAGCTCCTCAGAGATTTGCATCAGTCTTTGTTTGAGATTTTTCATTAAGTTTTTCTCCTGATTTACAGATTAAAATTTCACCCACGTTGTCTCCCGGAATCAGCACGGTAACCTTGTGCATGTCACCGAGCAGAAAGCGCAGGAGTCTTTCCCGTATGTTGATGGCTTTACAGTTAAAGACACCACCGGGGCAGGCTTCCTGGTTAAATTGATTTTGAGTTTCATGATTGCTCCTTGATAAAAATTTGTTGTTTTCACTAAGTAGCCACGGCAGGAGGGAAAATCTGACGTTTTTGGAAAATTTTTTTGAAAAAAAAAAGCCCGCAAGAGCCTCTGTAGAGAGACTTATATCTACTGGATGTGAAGGGTGATTTTGAGCGGATTTATTTTCGGGAATGCGGCTGAGTGGCTATTTGGTGAGCAGTGCTAGGCGATGATGGTGTGTGACGTCTTCCTGTTTTATTACTTTTTATATTGTTAAAACATGTGTATATTGAGGATAATATTTTATAAAAAATAATAAAATATTTGAATTAAGTCTATATACGTCATAATTTAATATTGCTATAATCAAAATATTCAATTTTCGTCCATCAAACTTTCAGAACAGAGGTCAATATGAACAGAAATCTTGTTTTAAACTCTCCTGATGACATCACTGATGAATTGATACATCAAATCATTAATAACGATCTTGATTCACTGACAATAAATTATGAATTTACCAAAAGGTATAGTAATGATGAAGCTAATTATGGGGATTGGAAAAATGAACAGATGCGAATTAATCCTTTTTGGAAAGCCAATATAATCACACCCTTAAAGCGAATCGAATTTGAGATAAAACTTGGGGAGAATGTCCATTCATTGGCAAGTGCATTTGAGAATTTTGAAAAATTGGAATATGTGAATATTCAGGATACCTCCGGCGTTACTGACATGAGTTATATGTTTATCGGAGCATGGTCATTCAATCAGCCTATAGGCAACTGGGATACATCAAAAGTAACCAACATGCGTGGTATGTTTCAGTTCGCTGAATCATTCAATCAACCTATAGACAACTGGGATACCTCAAATGTTACTGATATGCGGTATATGTTTACCTGTGCAAGGAAATTCAATCAGCCTATAGGCAATTGGAACACTTCAAACGTTACTGATATGGGCTATATGTTCGATCGTGCTAGTACCTTCAATCAAGCGATAGGAGATTGGGATACTTCAAATGTAACGAATATGCACGGTATGTTTAGCCATGCCGAATCCTTCAATCAGCCGATAGGAGACTGGGACACTTCAAACGTTACTGATATGAGTGTTATGTTTCATCATGCTGAGAAATTCAATCAGCCGATAGGAGACTGGGACACTTCAAACGTTACTGATATGCGGTATATGTTTACCTGTGCAAGGAAATTCAATCAGCCTATAGGCAATTGGAACACTTCAAACGTTACTGATATGCATTGGCTGTTCTATTTGGCTAAGAAATTCAATCAGCCGATAGGCAATTGGGATATGTCCAATGTTAAATACAAACGATGCATGTTTAAAAGAGCGTTTTCCTACAGACATCCTAAACCAAAGAAAATTAAGTAACAAGAGGCAAGCCATGAACAGAAATCACGTTTTAAACTCTCCTAATGACATCACTGATGAATTAATTCATCAAATCATTAATAACGATCTTGATTCACTGACAATTAATTATGAATTTACCCAAAAACTCTGTAGAAACTGGACTGAGGATGATTGGAATAATTGGAATAAAGAACAGTTTAGAATCAATCCTTTTTGGAAAGCCAAAAGAATCACGCCCTTAAAGCGAATCGAATTTGAGATAAAACTTGGGGAGAATGTCCATTCATTGGCAAGTGCATTTGAGAATTTTAAAAAATTGGAATATGTGAATATTCAGGATACCTCCGGCGTTACTGACATGAAGCAAATGTTTCATAGGGCAATTTCTTTTAATCAACCAATCGGCAATTGGGATACTTCAAACGTTACAGATATGCTTAAGATGTTCTATTTGGCTAAGAAATTCAATCATCCGATTGGTAACTGGAATATGTCCAGTGTTGAAGACAAACAAGCCATGTTTAAAAGGGCTTTTTCCTATAAACATACAAGACCAAAAAAATCTAAATAATTAAAGAGGCAGTCATGAACAGAAATCCCGTTTTAAACTCTCCTAATGACATCACTGATGAATTGATCCATCAAATCATTAATAACGATCTTGATTCACTGACAATTAATTATGAATTTACCCAAAAATTTTGTAGAAGCATGACTGGGGATGATTGGGATAGAGAACAATTTAGAATCAATCCATTTTGGATAGCCAATAAAATCACAACCGTAAAGCGAATCGAATTTGAGATAAAGCTAGGTGATAACGTCCATTCATTGGCAAGTGCATTTGAGAATTTTGAAAAATTGGAATATGTGAATATTCAGGATACATCAGGCGTTACTGACATGCATCGAATGTTCTGTGGAGCCAAAATATTCAATCAACCAATCGGCAATTGGAACACTTCGAAAGTCACAGATATGTCTTTCATGTTCTGCGGAGCCGAATCGTTCAACCAGCAAATCGGCAATTGGGATACTTCCATGGTTAAGAATATGGAATGTATGTTCCAATGTGCCAAATCATTCAATCAACCAATCGGCAACTGGAATACTTCAATGGTTACAAGTATGGGAAATATGTTCTTAGGTGCAACCTCATTCAATCAACCAATCGGCAGCTGGAACACATCCATGGTTAAGAATATGGGATGTATGTTCTGTGAAGCAATCTCATTCAATCAACCAATCGGTACCTGGGATACATCCAATGTTACAGCAATGTTTGCAATGTTCCTCGGAGCTGAATCATTCAATCAACCTATAGGGGATTGGGATACCTCCAAAGTTGTATGTATGGAAGATATGTTTCATGGCGCCAAATTATTTAATCAACCAATCGGGAATTGGGATACATCCAATGTTACAGCAATGGGCTCTATGTTTTCAGAAGCTGAATCATTCAATCAGCCAATTGGCACTTGGAATACGTCAAAGGTTAGGCGTATGTATCAGATGTTCTATTTGGCTAAGAAATTCAATCAACCGGTAGGAAACTGGAATATGGCCAACGTTTACAAACAAGCCATGTTTAAAAGAGCATTTTCCTATAAACATCCGAGACCAAAGAAATCTAAATAATTAAAGAGGCAGTCATGAACAGAAATCCAGTTTTAAACTATCCTGATGACATCACTGATGAATTGATCCATCAAATCATTAATAACGATCTTGATTCACTTACAATTAATTATGAATTTACCAAAAAATTTTGTAGAAGCAGGCCTTGGGATGATTGGAATAGAGAACAATTTAGAATCAATCCATTTTGGATAGCAAATAAAATCACCTCCTTGAAACGAATCGATTTTGAAATAAAACTCGGTGAAAACGTCCACTCTTTGGCAAGAGCATTTGAGAATTTAGAAAAATTGGAATATGTGAATATTCAAGATACATCCGGTGTTACTAACATGAGCGGTATGTTTCGTTTTGCTGAATCATTCAATCAACCAATCAGCAAATGGGATACCTCGAGTGTTACGGATATGAGCGAAATGTTCTCTGGAGCAGAATCCTTCAATCAGCCAATAGGCAATTGGGATACATCAAAAGTTACTGACATGAGTAGAATGTTCAATTTTGCTAAATCATTCAATCGGCCTATCGGTAATTGGAATACTTCAAATGTTACTGATATGAGCGAAATGTTCAAATGTGCCTTTTCATTCAATCAGCCAATAGGCAATTGGGATACTTCCAATGTTACGGATATGAGTGGTATGTTCACTAAAGCAGTCTCCTTCAACCAGCAAATCGGCGATTGGGATACTTCTAAGGTTACTGGTATGGGGGGTATGTTCAAACGAGCTAGTTCATATTCCTACCCTAAACCCAAACATAGGGGCAAAATAAGATAAATAGTCAGACTGACGTCTGCCAAATTTACTTATGCAATCTGCCATTAACCTCGTCAGCCAAACGGCCTAATCTTTCCATTAGCCAGTTTCCCGGACAGGATTTTCGAGCAAACCAGCGGTGGACGGAGAGGAGCATTTCGCCGGGTTTAACCTCATAGCTTAAAGCTTTATCCCGATCAGAGATCCACACCTTGCTCTGCTTAGTACCGAGGTCGGTTACGGTTTTCGTCTGAGCCTCAATTGAATCCGTTACGGTCTTAACGCTGTCATCAAGTCCGTGAATGGCGGCATTGGTGGCTTCTGTCTGTTTTGCCGACGCATCGAGGTTTACGCCCATGGCGGCAGCAGAGGAGGAAACAGCGTCCTTCATGGCCGTCATCTCCTCGGCAATTTTGCGCAATGAGTCAGTCAGAGCTGACGTATCGGCAGAAAGACTGATGGTGCTGTCGTTCATTTTTGAAACTCCAAAACGATGAATTTGATTAGAAAATCTGAACTGCTAAACACATAACAAAATAGTTATTTTGTAATGACAATATGTTGCAAATAGACGAATTTTAACTATAATTTTAAGTAGTAACCAAGGAGGCTATTATGAGTGCCACAAATTTGAATATCAGAACCGATAAGGATGTAAAAGAACAGGCTGAACAGCTCTTTGCTGAACTCGGTTTAAACATGACAACCGCCATAAATTTATTTCTGAGGACCGCCATCAGAAAGCACGGTATACCTTTTGATTTATACCTTGATGTACCTAATGAAACCACTGTTGCTGCCATCGAAGAGGGAAAAAAGCTGCTTAATGATCCTTCTTCCCCTAAATATTCCAGTATGGAAGAACTCAAGGCAGCACTGGAATCATGAAATACGATGTAAAATTTATCTCTCAGTTCAAGAAAGATTTGAAGCTTGCCAAAAAGCAGAACAAAAATATCGATAAGCTTTATGCTGTTATCGAGACTCTGGCTGAAGGCAATACGCTTAGATCCTAAGTTCAAGGATCACGAACTGACCGGAAACTACAAAGGTACAAGAGAATGCCTCATAGAACCGGATTGGTTGCTGATTTACGAAATTCAAAACGACGTTCTGGTTCTGATGCTTTCAAGACTCGGAACTCATTCAGAACTGTTTAAGAAATAATTACTTCATCATTTCCTTAAACTTCTCAATCTCACCGGCACAGTCGCATTCAGTCATACTATATCTAAATCTCTCTTTCGGATGCGCTTAATAGTATTCCTCCTGAAATACCACCGCCCAGTAGTTGAACTCGGTGGTGGGGTATTCAAGAACTTCAGAGATTGGGCGGTGAAGCTCCCGGGCAATTTTGACCTTTCTCGTCAAAGACCTCATCACCAATCTGGATTTCTCCCATAGCGGTGAAGCCATCTGGAGTTGGGCTCGGTGTATCCAAAGCAAGCAGTTTGCCTTGTTTCTTGGCTATCTCTATGTATGCCGTATTGAACTGCCGGTAGCCGTTCGGCTTTAAAGTTCCGAAGAGATCACGAATAATCTGCTCCTGCCAGTCGATAAGTTCAAAAGGCTTACCTGCCCATGTTCCCTTGGTATGGCAAAGAGCCTGAATAAAGTTCACTGCGTAGTCGGCGGCATCCTTGTCATACACGGACTTCTTTGCCTTGAACTTTGTGGGGATGTATTTTTTAAGTTTCCGCATTGCCATCTGCTCACCTCCTTACAGGCATAAAAAAAAGACCGCCGAAGCGATCTTTTTAGGTATAAAAAAGGAGCCGTTAAGCTCCTATTGTAGTTTAATTTAGATTTTGATTTTCTTTGAATGGTTAGTAATCTTATCAAACGGCGTTGCAGGATTCATAGCCCAGAGTTTTTGAATATCAAAATGATGTGACTCAAATTTACTCTTTAGGTTTCGCTCCTTGAGCATATCTCTTTTAAAATCTTTTTTACTTTTTGATTTCAGAAACTCTTCAATGTTTTTCAGCCCCATGGCTCTAATCAGTTCATCTTCGATGTTTTTCACCTGCGGTACGCAATAAACATCCTTTATGTTTGAAGATTTTTTTGCCTTTCTGATATTTTCATTAAGGATTGCTGGATCTCCCACATCGGTATCAAAAACAAAAACTAAAGTTGTTCCATCCTGTAATGTTCTCAGTTTCAGATCAGTCAATCTTTCCTGCACGACATTCAAAATCTGGACTTTACCAGGGATAATCAGGCGCATGTCGGTCTTAAGAACTTCAATTAATCTCTTTTCGTCATCGCCTTCTACAAAGTATTGAAATATTCCGGAAGCTTTTTTCATTTAAATATCCGTTAATGCAAATATTTTTTCCAACATTGGAGCAGATGAGAACAGATCATTCTGAACTGCAGTCTTCACTGAATCTCTGTTTTTCTTGATGTAATCTCCGGCATTGATGACGGAAATATATGAGACTCCGTCAAATATCTCTTTGCGCAGAAAATTAAAACTGTGCTTTGGAAAATTCATGTCAAGAATATCCGTATTATGAGTGGTAAAGAACAGCTGTCTGTCTCCTTCCATCTTTTCCACCATAAGTGACAGGAATGCCTTTTCAATGTCGGAATGGATAAACGAGAACTTTTCATCACAATAAAAGAATGAATACATTCCGCTTACCATTGCTGCAAACATATTTGCTAGACTGACACCTTCTCTGGTTCCGCTGGAAAGAAGCCCGTCATCGACAATGATCCCGTTTTTGATTATCACCTGTTTTCCACCAATCTTGATAACATAGGTATCATTCACTTCCTTCACTTTTTCGACATTAGTGATAAGGGGATCCAGAGCCTGGAGGGTATTTTTCAGAATCTGCAGATATCTTTCTTCATTTTTTGGGGTATAGCTTGCTGCCAAATTTACACTGTCCCTTGGAAACTCAAAAGCCCATGACATTGGTTTAATTTTTTCCAGTTCTCTGATGTAGTCGCTGCAGTAACCGGTGTCTGATTTTGAATCCAGTTTTTCCAACGTCTTTTCGTAGGTGTCGCTTTTGCCGATTTCTGTCTGCTCAACTTTTATCTGAAAATCACTGCTTGAATAGTTTTTGCTTACCTTATTTCCTTTGATTATCGAGGAAACCCTGTAAAAGTCATCGTTTACGACAAACTGGATCTCAAATTTCGCATCTTTCTTAGAGTCATTTATACATGAAGCGATACTGGCATATTCCTTTCTGGCAATGAAATTAAGAATGTTCAGTAGCATTCTGCCGATGGAGGTTTTACCGGAGGCATTGGCGCCCATAAGAATGTTCAGTTTTTTATACCTGAAATTCGGATGATCCTTAAGGCATTCAGTCATCTGGTTTCCAACGATTTTTTTTGCATAAGTCATGGACATCTCAAAGTCATTGAAAGCCATATAGTTATCAAGTTTCAGCTTCATCAAAATCATTGTTCTATCCTTTGTATTAGTTCCGTTTCATGGAAGTAATACCATTTTACTATTCTTTTTCAAACAGATCAACTGATGTAGATTCCATAACAAAAGACCGCCGAAGCGATCTTTCATGGTATAAAAAAGGAGCCGTTAAGCTCCGTATCAGTTGGCGTTCTTCATCGCCCATTCAATGGCATGACCTTCATCCATGAAATCTACGCCGCTTACCTCCCAGAGGCCAATCTCAGCATCGCATGCGGTATCTGCGGTAAGGAACTCGTAAACTGCGCCGAAGTAGGATGGCTTGCCTGGTCCATTGTAGTAATAGCCTGCAACGATTACCTTGTCACCGAACCTCAAGGTCTTGCTCCAAAATCTTCAGGAGTGGTAGGATTCGGTAATCTGTAGGTTCTTGCTCTTTCTGTCATCTTGCTCATTTTTAAGTCTCCGTTGTTGTTCTCGATGACTGTATATTCGCTCTGTACCGAAGGTATAGCAAGTCAATAAGTGCCTTATTTTGTACTATTTTTTCTTCTCATTAATCGTTTTTTTTCTTCTCAAATCAAACTAAATGAGAAGAATAACCAAATAATGAGAAGAAAAAAGGAGGTCACCGACCTCCCTCTGAATAGTTAAGTAAGAACCGCTTTTTATTTGCTGTCCGACCGAATGTAATAGGTGTTTCTGCCACCTCCCTGTTTTATCAGGATGCCTTCTTCCGTCAGCTTTTTTATCTCTCTTAAAACGGAGGATTTTGCAAGCTTAGGACAGTTGGCTGCAACATCAACGGCAGTGATTTTTCCTATTTTACTGGTTACATAATTCTTTACTATGCCATACGCCAAGCTTCTTGAACCTCTGTCATCCATAATACCTACACGTTTTTCAAATTCTGTGTAGCAGGCAAGAATTACCTGCAGCATATATCTGATGAACGGAGTAGGATCATTTTTGCCTTCATGCCAGTCTGCATCAGACAGTTCCAGAGTCTCGTAATAGCGATCCTTTGTTAATTCTATCTGGCGTTCGATACTTATGTATTTACCGACTTCATAACCGCTTTTATAAAGCAGAAGCAGAGTAAGAAGTCTGCTCATTCTGCCGTTCCCGTCGTTAAACGGATGAATGCACAAAAAATCAATGATAAACGAAGGGATCAGAATCAGCGCATCAATTCGTTCTGCGGAAATGGCCTGCTCATAGGCATGACAAAGATTTTCTACGGCATCCGGGGTGCAGAATGGTTCAACAGGAGTAAATCTGGTAACCATGGTGCCATCAGCCCGCGTTTCACTTATGTAGTTCTGAACGTTTTTAAAATGTCCACCGTAGGATAGTCCTGCTTTAGCAAGAAGATCTTTATGAAGCTGCAGAATGTATGAAGAACGGATGGGGATGTAATCATGGCTTTCATGAATGGTATTCAGTACATCACGGTAGCCCATTATTTCATCTTCATCTCTGTTGCGCGGGGTGGTTTTCTCTTCGAAAAGCTGCTTCATTCTGGTACCGGTAGTGACAATTCCTTCAATTTTGTTTGATGCCTCGGTACTTTGAATTTTGGCAATTTCCACCAATCGCTCAAGCTCTATAGGTTTCTGTCTGATAAATAAGTCCTGTCGGCCCTTACATTCGTGAATTCTGGCCACCAGATTAAGGATATCCGTTCCCCATTGTTTCTGTTCCAGTGAGCTGTAATCAAACGTTCTCATCATTCATCCTTTCTTCTCATTTAATTGTTTTTCTTCTAATTTTGCTTTATTTGAGAAGAAAAATCAAATAATGAGAAGAAAAAAGGAGGCCTTTTTGACCTCCTGCTGTTCAACTTAACTAACCCTCAACTCGGAAAAGGTAGCCGTGGGCTTTTTCGTGTTCGTCGCTGTTCCATTCAGCGGTTTCCTTGCGTGAGGTGATAGACATCGGTCCCTGCACGAGTTCCGGTCCGTATTCGCCCACAATACCCCATTCGCCTGCTTTGAGCTCTCCGCCTTTATTTCACCTGCATCAACTTTCTAAACTTCTCAATCTCTCCGGAACAATCGTGCTCATTCATACCGCTTTTGTATCTTTCATGCAGATTCGCCTACTGAAAACGACCGGAGCGTGGCAATGTTATTCAGCGAATAAGTCAGAGTAGTGGTGTCGGCTGAAAGCCTGATGGCGTTGCCGTTTTGAAACTTCTGAAAAATAAAAAAGGACCCCATTGCGAGATCCTTCGTTGATTATATTTGAAATGTTTTCAGGCCACGGAGATAGTGGCGACACTGTCGCAACTATCTCTGCTACTCGTATATTTATAACACAATTATGTACAGGTATGAAAAAAGCCCATGCCGTATGGAGAGCCTCCATTAGATCATGAGCCTGTCTATAATATGCTTCTATGTTACGTCAGGTGTTCCAAACTATTATCGTATAAAAAAACTGCCACTCTCTACTCTTTTATTTTAGGTTTGTTCTGAAGAAGTTATCAATTTCATCAAATGGTATTTTATCCATCTGATCATACAGATCCACATGAGTTGCTCCCTTTACCACGATCAGTTTTTTAGGTTCTGACGCCTTCTGATACACATTTTCTGAAAAATATCTGGAATGCGCCCTGTCTCCGGTAACCAGCATGAGAGGACGAGGTGTCAGCTCCTTTATATTATCCATAAGCCTGAAATTGAAGAATCCGTACGGAGCAGTGGAGTCCCAGGCTGATGTGTTGGAATTGATTGCCCGCGGATGGTAGGCCCTTCCGACGTAGTATCCGAAGAAATCTTTAATCACCGGATTGGCATCATCAGGAAGCTTGTTAGGAAACATAGTTTCATAATTCTGAACTCTGCCTTCTGCATCTACGGCTATTTCATGAGCTCCCCTTATCAAACCGCCCTTCTTAGCCTCTGCATCACGCATAGCAGCCAGATGTTTCTTGACAATATTACGCTGTTCTTCGGTGTAGTAATCTCCTTTGTAGTGATCGCTGATGCTTTCTGACATATCATACATTGCTGATGTCACAACAGCTTTGATTCTTATATCATTTGAAGCTGCAGTGATAGCCATTCCAGAAAGACCGCACAGCCCTACCACACCTATTTTTTCAGGATCAACAAACTTCAGATTACTGATAAAATCAACCGCAGCACTGAAATCCTCCGTAAAAATATCAGGAGAAGCCATATCGCGTCTGCTCCCTCCGGATTCCCCGGTCATAGACTGATCAAAGGCTACTGTTACAAAACCTCTTGATGCCA
>Ga0310695_10009867_pt1 | contig 14186 bp, 9 predicted proteins | sample RumenRJG_04DNA_FD_203882 | JGI IMG/M metagenome (GOLD analysis project Ga0310695, IMG submission 203882) | Bovine rumen microbial communities from Lethbridge, Alberta, Canada - RJG_04 (v2) (version 2) | ecosystem: Host-associated > Mammals > Digestive system > Stomach > Rumen | place: Canada... | reverse complement strand
CGCATGCGCTGGCAACGGGTGACTGGGGCGAAGGATTTCGCAAGGCCCCAATACGGGAAGGTGTGCGACTGGGTGAGCGGCTCGCAGCGCGGAACTATGCGGCGGTATGGCCACATCTCAAGGTGATCAGCTGTTGGGACGCTGCGTTCGCGAAGGGCGACGCCGACCGCTTGCGGCGGATATTCCCTCGCGTTGAGGTCGAGGGCAAGGGGCTTCTCGCGACGGAAGGCGTCGTCACGATTCCATGGTTCGGGAAGCGTGTCGCGGCTGTGACGTCGCACACGTTGGCGTTCGAGACGGTCGATTCGGAGACATCGGATCCAATTCCCGGAACGGCTGTAGGGATTGAACGACTTGAAGTTGGAAGGCGTTACGGTGTTGTCCTGACGACGGGGAACGGTTTCACGGACTACAGGCTGGGGGACGTGGTGGAGTGTGTCGGATTTGTCGGACGGACGCCGCGCCTCGAGTTTTTGTACCGCAGCGGGGGCGTGTCGGATCTGTGCGGGGAGAAACTACATCCGGCATTTGTCGGTACCGTCATCAACGCGCTGTCGGAAAGGCATGGCGCGCCACGGTTCGCCATGCTGGCGCCGTGTTCGGACAATGCGGGCTACACGCTCTGGTGGGAGCCGGTGGAAGGGGGCGGTGTGCCGTCCGCCGAAGAGCTGGAACGAAGGCTTTGCGAGAGCTACTACTACGCGAACGCAGTCGAGCTAGGCCAGCTTCACGCCGTGAGAGTCGAAACAATACGCGAGGGATTGGCGAAATGGTGCAGACGGCGCGGAATCTCCGAGTCGGCCGCAAAAGTGCCGCCGCTATCCCGCTTTCCTTTCGAATCCCACGGGCTTTTTTTCGTGTGACATTGCCCATTTCGGCCTATTATGATATACTTTAGCTGATTTCGTCCCATTCCGGGGGCGAATGTCTGCGTTTACATTTGTAAGGAGAAAGTCATGAAGTACTCTAATGATCAGCTGAAGCTTGTCGCCAACACCATCCGCTGTCTCGCGGCCGACATGGTGGAGAAGGCCGCAAGCGGACACCCAGGCGTTGCGCTGGGTCTTGCCGACGTTGCTGCGTCCCTTTGGCTCAAGTTTCTCAAGTTCGACCCGAAGGACCCATCTTGGGCCGACCGCGACCGCCTCGTGTTCTCCGGCGGCCACGGATCGTCGCTCGTCTATTCCCTGCTGCATCTGAGCGGCACTGGCGACCTCAAGCTCGACGAGCTCAAGGCCTTCCGCCAGGTGGGGTCGCGCTGCGCAGGCCATCCCGAGCGCGGACTCTGCCCCGGCGTCGAGGTGACCACGGGTCCGCTCGGCCAGGGCGTGGCAATGGCCGTGGGCATGGCGATCGCCGAGCGCATGGACGCCGCCCGCTGGAACAAAGAGGGACTTCCAGTCTCGGATCACCGCACCTGGTGCCTCTGCGGCGACGGCGACATGGAGGAGGGCATTTCCCACGAGGCATGCTCCCTCGCCGGCCGCCTCAAGCTCGACAGGCTCTGCCTCATCTACGACTCCAACAACATCACCATCGAGGGCACGGCCGACCTCGCCTTCGCCGATGATACGCGCAAGCGCTTTGAGGCGTATGGCTGGAAGGTGTTCGAGTGCGACGGTCACGACTTCGACGCCATCGACCGCGTGCTCCGCCGCGCCTTGAAGGTGGAAGGCCAGCCGACGCTCGTTATCGCCAAGACCCACATCGGCCAGGGCTGCCCCAACAAGCACGACACTAGCGCGGTGCATGGCGCCCCCGTTGGCGCCGAAGAGCTCGCCGGCCTCAAGAGCGCGCTCGGCTTCGACCCCGAGAAGTTCTTCGACGTTCCCGGCGACGTGTACGACTTCTTCGACGACCGCGGCGCCGCATGCCACCGCATGAACCTGCGCTGGCGCAAGACGCTCAAGGACTGGAGCGCAGCCAACGCCGAGCTCGCCGCCGCGCGCGAAATCGCCCAGCGCGGCTCAATCCCCAAGGACCTTGCCGCGAAGCTCCCCGCCTTCGACCCCGCGAAGCCCGTCGCGACGCGCGCCGCATGCGGCACGGCCCTCTGCGCCATTGCCCCCGAAGTGCCTTTCCTCGTTGGCGGCTCCGCCGACCTCGAGCCCTCCAACAAGACGAACCTCAAGCCGTTCGGGTGGGTCTCCGCGGAAGATTTCTCCGGACGCAACTTCCACTGGGGCGTGCGCGAACTCGGCATGAGCGCAATCGTGAACGGCATCCAGGCGCACGGCGGCTACCGCGCGTTCGGCGCCACGTTCGCCGTCTTCAGCGACTACTGCAAGCCCGCAATCCGCCTCGCCGCGCTCATGGGCATTCCGTCCATGTGGGTGTTCTCGCACGACTCGTTCTACGTGGGCGAGGATGGCCCCACGCACGAGCCCGTTGAGCAGATCGCCATGCTGCGCACGATTCCGAACTTCTTCGCGTTCCGCCCTGCAGACGCCAACGAGACCGCCGCGAGCCTCCTCGCGATGCTGCAGTGCAAGGACGCGCCCAGCTGCATCCTCACGAGCCGCCAGAACCTCCCCGTGCTTGAGGGCGTCACGCCCGAGAAGGTGGCGAAGGGCGCCTACGTGATCTGGGAGTCCAGCCCGATGCCCGACGTGATGTTCATCGCCTCTGGCAGCGAGGTGGCGATATGCATCGAGGCCGCGAAGCGCCTCGCCGAGACGGGCCGCAACGCACGCGTCGTCTCCATGCCGTGCCGCGCGCTCTTCGACCGCCAGCCGCTTGGCTACCGCGAGAGCGTGATTCCCGGTACGTGCGCGAAGCGCGTGATCGTGGAGGCGGGCGTCTCGTTCGGCTGGGAGAAGTTCTCCATTAACTCCGCCACCACCCGCTACGTAACGCTCGACACGTTCGGCGCGTCCGGTCCGTACAAGGAGCTCGCCGACCAGTTCGGCTTCACCGTGGACAACGTGTACGCCAAGGCCCGGGAGATGCTCTAGTACCGTGGCAGACGGTGACTACGAACGCGGCCGCGGCCGCGAGATCGCCGAAATACAGGCGAGGCTGCGCGCGCTTGCGAAGGCGCGTGCAGATTCGTCTTCCGATCCTCTCGTGCTCGTGCTGAACGGCTGGGCCGCAGCGCCCGAAGCGTGGAGTCTCTGCCGTTTCCGCCGCGACAGGCTGTTCTCGTACGTGCAGCAGCTTGACGGCGAGCCGGAGGCCTTTCTGGCCGAGACGGCCGAGCGTCCGGTCGTGCTCGTTGGATGGTCGATGGGGGGCTCGTTTGCCCTGCGCCTTGCGTGCGCATATCCCGCCCGAGTTGCCGGACTCGTCCTCGTGGCCGCGACGCCGCGCATGATGGAGGTGCGCGAGGAGGGATGGCGCGGCATGAACGAGCGTCGCCTGGATGCGCTTCTGCGCGGGCTCGAGATCACGCACGGCGAGGGGTTCTTCGGCGTGCCGCCGGGTCTGCCGAATCCGTACATGATGGACGCCCCCGAAAATCTGCGCCGCGGGCTGGACTATCTGCTCGCCACCGACCTTAGGCCTGACCTCGCGAAGGCGTTCCCCGCTGGTGCGTCTTTCCCTGTGCACATCTTCCAGAGCGAACATGACGGCATAGTGCGCCACGAGAACGCCGCGTATCTCAAGACTGTGTTTCCGTGCGCCTACGTTACACTCGTGCCCGGCACAGAGCATGCTCTGCCGATTTTCATTCCCAAGGAGATAGACGATGCCGTTGACGCTTGCCTCGCAGTCGCCGCGAAGGGCCAAGATCCTCGCCGAGAACGGGGTTGACTTCGAAGTTGTGCCTACCGATGCGCCCGAAGTGTCGCTTCCGCACGATCCGGAGCGCACAGTGGAGGAGAACGCATTGCGCAAGCTCGCCGCATGCCCCAAATCCCCTGCGCTCGCGGCGGACACTATCGTGTGGTTCGACGGGCGCATATTCGGCAAGCCGCGCGATCTTGACGAGGCGCGCGAGTTCCTGCGCATTCTGTCTGGGCAGACGCATTCCGTCTTCACTGGAGTTGCGTACCGCGACGCATCGGGGAACGTGCGCACAGCGTGCGTACGGTCTGACGTCACGTTCCACGCGCTTTCGCCGGAGACAATCAACCGCTATGTGGAGACGGTGAAGCCCACAGACCGCGCAGGCGCCTATGACATCGACGAAAGCGGCGATCTGATCGTCGAGTCGTACACCGGCTCCTACGAGAACATAATGGGGCTTCCTCTGGAGCCGCTGGGAGAGTTCGGCATTCTCGCCTGATGAAAGTCCGTGACGCCTGCCGACTTCGTGTACCGGTCTCAGCGGGACTGTTTTGCACCTGAAGAGATGCGGGCCACCTGTTCGGCGGCCATGCGGCGCACGTGCGGGCGGTGGTGATAGACGTCGCTCCAGTTGGCCTGGCGGTCGAGCGGATCGAGAAGGGCGAAGAGGTCGTCCGTCTCGATGCAGCCAAGCTGGGCGACCACCTTCGCTCCGGCGGCGTTGAGCTCGCGGGCCTTGGCGGTGAGTGAGGCGTCCTTGAGCGGCGTCGACGTGGCCCAAACGATTCTCGCGTTTGGCTGCTTGCGGCGGACGAGCCTGAGCGCGGCCTCGAACGCCTTGGCCCATTCCCCGGTAGGAGTACCTAGCGAGTGGAGTCCGTTGTTGAAGTGGATGACGGCGTATGGCGCCTCGTCGAGCTGCACTTCCAGAAGCTTCATGTAGCTGGGGCTTGTGACGCAGTACGACGACGCCCAGTAGCTGACATTCATCTTGCCTTCGAGGATCTTGCGCACCTCTCCCTCGTAGCCGGCGACGATCGAGTCGCCCACTAGCAGCACTCGGGGAAGGGACTTGTTGCCATCCGTGAGATGGTAGGCGTACGAGCGCGACCATTCGATGTTCTCGTGCGCGCGCGGCTTGACGGCTGCGGAATCTGCGATTGCCGTTGCTGCCGCGAACGCGGCCGCTGCTGCGAGCATTGTGAGTGTTCTCTTCATTTTGTCTCCTTGCGTCGCCCGAGGGATTCGCGGCGGCTGAAATTAGAATATCAAAACTCATGTGAGGAGACAAGGCAAAATCCAACTTGCGTCAGAGTCCGGGATTATGGTAAACTATTTGCAGTTTGATTGTTCTGAAGAGTGGTTTCCATAAAAGGAGAATCTGTCATGAAGAAAATCATGGTTGGTCTGTTGTTTGCGGTGGTTGGTCTTGCGGCTTCCGCCGATGTCAATGTCGATTCGCTTTTGGGCGAGTCCGCAATGTGGCTTGACGCGGCGTCGCCCGCGAACTTCGAGTTCAACGAACTCGGCGTGACGAAATGGATCAACAAGGGCGCAGGCAAGGCGACATACGGCGACGCCGTCGCGTACATGACCAGAAACCAGACAAGCGGCGACTGTTCAGGTGTTGTGAGATATGGCGGCTTGCAGATATTGAACGGAGTGCCGGCCTACCAGATGGGTATAACCGGCAGCGAGGTGGACCTCCACTACGAGCGCATATCCACCATCCGCACGGTGTTTCTGGTGGGGCAGTTCACAATCGACAGCAACCTCGCGCCGCTTCTAGGCGACGATACGTACAGGGATTTACATCGCGGCAACAACGGTTACATCTGGAACGAGAAGTGGTCGTCGGAAAACAACCCCGTCGGCTACCCTGGAAAGCCTACGTTCTACCTCAACAGCGCAACCACGGCAGTTGCCAACCCTGATGCGACCGCGCCAGTCGCCAACGCGCTCAACATCATCACCATCGCGACGGCGGGCAATACGCGCAGCAACCAGCTATCGAGGGACCGTACCTCATGGACGGCTCGCACAGCAGGCCGTGCGCTTTCTGAAGTGATCATATTCACGCGCGTTCTCACCGAAGAGGAGCGCGTGGCGATCTACAACTATCTAGACGACAAGTGGAATCATGGTGGCTGGAGAAACGCGAACAACGCATTCTCCACGCTGGCTGCATCAACCTTCTCCTTCGACGAAACGATTGGGTCTGCAGGTTCCACATATGCGCTGCCAGAGGATCTTTACGTCGAAAATGGGGCCACAGTCACCTTTGGCGCTCTTGCCAACGCCGCCAACATCAATTTTACCGGCGGCGGCACGCTCTCTTTCGCCGGCGGCCTTCACGCTTCAGGCAATATCGCCCAGACCGAAGGCACGCTTGACCTCGGCGGCAACAATTACAGCCTTCTTGCCAATCCCACGCTCTCGGGCGACATCACTTGGGCGAATGGCACGTTTTATCTTGACTTCTGGGCGGAGTTCCGTCCTCAGACGGGAACGCTTCTCACGCTCAAGAACGGCGCCGGGCTTCGCAAGAACACCTATTGGCGCACGTTCATCGACAAGGGTATGACTCTGACGCTTGCAGAGGATGCTGGCGTCACCGAGATCGCCGGGCCCTTTGTGGTCACCTGCGACTCGAATACCGACAACTACCTCGACATCCGCGGCGGCACGCTTGTGGTGACGAACGCGACCGACGGCAACAAAATTGGCCGCGACATCACCATCGGCACGCAGCAGAAGGGCGGCCGCGGCTTCATGACGATGACGGGCGGCCGCGTGATCACCCGCCGCCTGCGCGTGGCGGCCGGCTGGGACAACGACACAACCGGCGTCACGTCCTCCGGCACGGTCAACATCGGCGGCGGCACCGTGGAGCTGCAGGACAAGTTCGTGTTCGGCGCCAACTCCACCACCCGCTCGCTCGCCACGGTCAACTTCAACGGCGGCGAGGCGATCTGCCCCAACGGCTTTCTCATGTACGATGACGACATCGACGTTGTCACATTCAACGGCACAACTTTCAAGGTCAATGAAGACTGTGCGAAGTACTTCGACTTCCGCAAGAACTCCGCCGAGAACGTGACGGTCGCGGCGGGCGGGTTCCTGCTTGACGTCGCCGCCGGCAAGACGGTCGCGCTCGGATGGGGTCCGAAGGGCGTAGGCGGCGTCTCCAAGAGTGGCGCGGGCACGCTCGTTCTCGACAGGGATGCGACATTCGCGGGCGGCGTTGACGTGCAGTCCGGCACTTTGATCGCCAGAACCTCAGGTTCGCTGGGAACTGGCGTTGTGAAGGTCGCAGCCGGCGCCACGGCCGAGATCGCCGGCGGCTCGCAGGCGACTCTTGCCGCGGACTGCGCGGGCACTATCAAGGCCGTCATCACAAGCGGCGGCAAGCAGCGCATCATCGGAGTGGCGAGCGGCTTCTCGGTGGAGAACGTCACGACGATTACGCAGGACGCGAACGGTATCGTGGTTCCCAGCGCTGTGCTCACGGTGGAGGACGGCGCGCTCTATGTCACCACGCACGCGGACTTCGCGGCGGCGTTGGTTGACGTCACGAACGGCGCATGGTATTCGCTCCCCTGGACAAGCGGTGGTGCCGCAGCGAGCTATCCGACCGCCGTCGGCGAGGTGATGAAGGCAATGTTCGTAGCCACGGGCAACAACATCGTGTCGATGGATGCCAACGCATACGCGGGACTCCTGAAGATCACGAATGGCGTTGACGTAACCGAGGCGCGGGTAGTGCTTGCGGGCGATCATCAGCTCACGGCGGCGGTCGACGCCACCGGCACAACCGCTGAGTTCGGCGTGGCCGGTCCAGCCGTGCTGCAGGGCCAGATTGTCACGCCCCCCAACGGGAACTTTCTCCTGCATGCGAATGCGGGCGAGGAATGGGACATCGCCGGCGCCACGTTCACTTTGGCCGACATCACCTCAAAGTTCAAGAAGATCGGCGCTGGGCGCGTCACGTATCCCGGTCTGCCCGACCGTGCGATCATTTCCGAGGAAGGTTCGTTCGCATTCAAAGTTGATCAGGACGTCTCTTCTGGTGCGCTAAATCTCACCGGCGCGGGCACAAAGGAAAAGTTTGGCGCGGGCACGCTCACTATTACGGGCGGTACGTTCGGCGGCGCGTTCGCTGTCACTGAGGGGCAGGTCACCATCAACGGCTCGATTCTCGGCTTCAGCTCCCTCTACGTGGGCGAGGGCGCGAAGGCGTACATCCCGCACTGCTCGCAGGTGAACAACCGGCTGCCGCAGAACGGCCAGGTGGTGGTTGACGGCGGCGAGATACACGTCTGCGGCGTCAATCCGTTCTCCAGCCACATTCCCGAGTTCTGGCTTACTAACGGCATGTTGCGCGTCGACTGCGCGACAGGAGCCGAGCACATCAAGTTCAAGAACATCCACATGAAGGACTCCACGTTCCGCCTCCAGGGCGCGAAGGGCGCCTACCAGAACAACGGCATCTACTTCTTCTCGAACAGCGGCAAGTTCTTCATAGACGGCGAGTGCGCGTTCGAGGCGGCGGAGGGCATTCCGAACGCGATTCATGGCGAGGCCGCCGTGCCGGTAGTGGTCTCGGAAGGATCTTCGGTCGTGTGGGGCACACCGTTCATGCAGAACATTGCGAAGCAGGGCCCAGGCACGGTGCAGTTTGCCGACACTGTCGATCAGGCCAAGTGCACGGCAACGTTCCTGATGCAGGAGGGAACGCTGCTCACCGGCTCCAAGGTGCCGCGCCTGAACATCTCTGCTGGCACCACCATCAAGCCGCTTGGCGGCGCGCCGCTCACCGTCACCACCACGCTCACGCTGCCGGAGGAGGGCACGATCGCGGTGGACCTCTCGGCGATCGACTTCGCCTCGCGCGAAACGCCGGTTCGCATCCTGGCCTACGGCGGCTTCACAGCGGACATGGTGAGCAAGTTCTCGTTCCCGTCGATTCCCGAGGAGTGGGAGGTCGCGACCGTAAGCGGGCTATCCCTCATCAAGGCAAAGCAGCCCAAGCACATCTACTGGAACACGCAGTCGGGCGAATGGGGCGATAGACTGTGGAACCAGGATCCCGAAGGCTACAACGGCGACGGCTATCATGACGTCACGTTCCAGGACAATACGAACGGCACCGCCACCGCGCTCACCACGATCAACGTCTCGGGCGACCGTGTGGTCAGTACGTTCAACTTCGACACGACCGAAACGCCATACGCCTTCACGGGCGCAGGCTCGATCACGGTGCCCGCGTTCGGTGGCGGCACGGCAGGCGCAGCGTATGAGATCGACGTGCCGCTCGTGCTCAGCGTTGGCGGCCTTACGTTCGCCGCAACAACGCAGGACCAGACGATCGGCGACATACGCGGCACGATCGGCGCGATCACCGTGCCTGCGGCCGACGGCGGAATGGTGAAGGTCAACTTCTCCAACTCCAGCCCGCGCAATCCGGGCGCCATCACAATCGGCGCCGGCAAGACGCTGGAGTTCAGCCTGGGCTACACGACGGGCGCCTCTGTGAATCCCGCGTCGCCGATGGTTTCGGACTCCACGTCGAAGTTCGTCATCTCCACGCAGGGCGGCAACATGCACATGGACATCACGCAGAACTCCCCGAACTTCAAGGGCGAGGTCGAGATCAAGGATGGCGCCTTTCTGCACGTCAACGCGCAGTTCAACGGCTTCACCGCCACGGCGGAGAGGCCGGTGCGCGTGCACGGAGAGAACTCGATCCTCTCCCTCTACGGCAGCCAGGTGTTCAATCGTCTGCCGGACAATGCTTACGTGTACGTTTACGACGGCGGAAGGATAATGTTCCGCGGCGTGAACGTGACGCAGCAGGTCGAGTCGCCGTGGCTAGTCGTGTCGAACGGCGTCGTGGAGGCGACGAGCGAGATGAAATCCCATCTCCACACGCGCATCGCGGGAATGCACGGAGAGAGCGAGATCGTGTTCTCGGGAACAGGCGCAACGTTCAACAACGACGGTCTGGTGATCCACAGCGCGCTCCCCGTCCTCTCCGGCACCACCACGGTGCATCGTGCGAGCGGAAGCTCCGCGAAGCTGACGTTCCAGAACGACCCGAACTACAATGTGCCGGGCGTTCTGCAGGTGGAGGACGGCGCGCTGCTGAGGATCGCCGTGCCGCTGGGGCAGCCGCCGGTCAAGAAGGGCGCGGGCACGCTCGAACTACTTGAGGGCTCTAAGCTCGGCGACAACGTCAATTCGCTCACGCTGCAGGAGGGATACCTCAAGGTCAACGCGCAGGCCGAAGCCCTCGACTCTGTTGCCGCCTCTAGCGGCACGGGTCTCGACCTCACCGACGAGGACAGCGTCTATCAGCCCGTCGACAATGCCTTCTCGGCCACCGGCGTCATTAAGCTCAAGACGGGCGCGCGCCAGCTTGGAAAGGGCGAGTATCTCTTCAAGTGGACGGCTGGCCATGCGCCGGACTGCAGCTTCAAGCTCGTCTCCGAAGCTGCCGACCGAAACCGCTTCAACCTGGAGAAGGTGGCCGACGGCGTGCGCGTGGGCACAAAGTACTTCGCGATCTTGGTGCGGTGACGGAGATCGGCCGTTATACGAAGCGGATCATTATCAGCTTGAAAATGTCCTGAAGCCTCACGGGCCAGAGGCGCGTGGGGCGATCGAGCTTGAGAGGCGTCTTCAGGAACTTCGGCATGTCGGGGAAGAACTCGAGGCCGGAGAGCTTCTCAAGCTCGCTGACGGTGACGATGTTGTGCACTGGGAAGTCCCAGCGGCCTGCGCTCTGGTCGAGCAGCACGGCGAGGGCGCGCACGCCGTCGGGGCCCTGGCCTGCAACGATCATGTAGTATTTCTCTGGCACGTTCACCGATGTGCCGGGCAGGCTTTCGCGCGAAGACTGCGAAGTGCTGGCGAGCGAGCCCACAATCACCCACATCTCGCCGTACTTCTGGGTCCAGAGATCCGAGATGCGCTGCTCCATCTCGCGCCACGGGCCGCGGTTGAGCGAAGGTCGCTGCGGGGCTACGTTCGTCATGAGGAACGTCTTCTTCTGCACATCGGGCCCGAAGCGCGTGACTATGGCGCGGTTGGGCACCATGTGGCCGCGGTCGTATGGGGTGTTGCGGTAGTCGCCGGGAATTGGCGAGGTGGCAACGGAGCGGTCCTTCTGGAAAGCGGGGCGCTTGCCGTATTCGAAGCGTGCCTCCTTGGGGACGTGGTATGCGGCCCAGACTGGGCGGCGGAGGGAGGGGGACCAGCCGATGAGAAAGTCGCCGCGGTCGAGGGTGACGAGGTCGGAGGGGGCGGGAGCGCCGGTGCGCACTGGGGCGCCGGCGAATAGAACCTGTCCGCTGGGAGCGGGCTCGTCGAACTCGTACACGCAGTCGTGTCCTGTCCAGCCAAGACCGTCCGTGATGAACGCCGTGCGGTCTCCGAGGTACTCAAGCGGCATTGTCAAGAACGAACGGTGCTCGGCTAGCCATTCGGGCGAGTGGCGAACGTACGCGACGCCGAACACGCACAGCGCCACGAATGCCGCGACGATGGTTGCCACTGAGGCGAGGACGATGCGGCGCGCCAGGGAGCGCGGCGCCTTGGATTTCCTCTTCTTCGACTTCTGCTGGTTGCTGCGATGGGTCTTTGACATTGCTAGTTCTCTTGTTGTGAGCGGAGGATGTAGTCGTATAGGTGGACGAGCGCCGTGTTGAATTCGCCAAATGTGAATGCGCTGGGGGTGATTTCGGCGTGGGGGTCAGGAATGAGCGACACCCGAGCCCTCGACAGGCGCGCGGGGAAGCATGCGAGCGTTGCCTCGTCAGGCAGCACCACGGCCGCAGCGCGGCGGAATGCGTTGCGCTCCATGGCGCGCGCGATTGTGGTGCGTATGCCGCGGCGCAGGCCTGGCGCGGCGAATGGCAGGTGGAATTCCGCCACGTACGGAAGGCGTCGCAACGACGCACCTGTGATCGCCCGCGCCACGATTGCGCCGTCGTTCATGCCGTGCAGCGCGTCATAGTCGCGCCGCGATGCCAGCGCAACGCCGCGCAGGAACATGAGAGTGGCGGTTATCAGGCGGCGGATGGAGGCGCGTGGAGGAGGGTTGCCGCATAGGGGAAACTCGGGAACGGTGAATACGCGTACGGCAGGGTCGAGAGCCGCAGAGAGAAGTGCGCTGGTGCTCGGCACGAGCAGATCCACCGCCCGGCCCTGCTCGATGAGGGCGGATGCGGTGTCCTGGATGCGCAGAATCTCCTGGACATCCGCATGGACGCGCGTGGAGGCGACGATCAAGACGGCGGACGGCATGGCTCCGAGAGGTCTATAGATCCCCCAGCTCTATGCGGATTGTTCGTGACTTCATGGCGTCAAGCTGCGCCTGCGTGGACTGCTGCTGCGCGGGTGCGGGCGCTGGCGGCGCCACGAGTATGTGCGCGCCGCACGCCGGGCATTCGACCGTTTGGCCGACAGTGTCGCTGGGCGCCTCGAGCTCCTGAGCGCAGGCGCTGCACACGAAGGAAACAAATGAGATTTCGTCTGCCATTTTCTGCTTGTCCGTCTTGTTGCTTTACGTGCTTTCTTTGCAAAGAGTAGAATACTCCTTTCCCGCGAAAAAATCAAGCATGTTTTCTCGCCCTGTTGCGCATCAAGTTGCGAACGGAGAGGCCTTCTTGACTATCTGCAGGTAGCGAACTGTCTCCAGCACGTCGTCAAGCGCCACCGGGAATGGGGCCGCCGTGCGGATGGTCGCGTAGAGCGCGCGCCAGAACGCTGTGGGGCCTTTGTCGGCATCGGGCGGCAGTGCGCATGGGATGTCCACAATCGGGAAGTTCTCGTGCATGTCGTCGAGCGGTGGCGTACGCACGCTCGAGCGGCGGCGCGGGAAGCGGAATGCGGGGTCTACAACGCGCATTACGCCTTCGGAGGCGCCTGGCATAACGGAGAACGAGCCACGCGTGCCGCGGATCACGAAGGATGGTTCGAATGGCGCAAGCTGGCCGCCGCATATCTCCACGCCGGCCGAGATGTCGGTGCGGGCTTTGAGCACGATGTGGGCGAAGTCCTCTGCGTCGCCCAGCGACACCAGGCGCTTGAGCTCGCTCCATAGTTGCGCGGGGCGCGTGCGCATCAGGGCGAGAGCCTGAAGGACTGCGTCCGTGCCGGAGTGCCACACGCAGCCGCCAAGACAGCGCTTCACGCTCTGCCAGTCGTCGCGGCGCACATAGTCCTGATGGCGCACGCGCACCTCGAAGACGTCTCCGAGGCGGGCGTCCTCCACGAGGCTCTGTGCGAGGCGGAAGTCAGGCGAGAAGAGTCCAGGCGTGTACGCAACCAGCTTGCCGCGCGTTTTGACTGCCGCAGCCTGGAGAATCTTGGCGTCGTCCTGCGAGACGGCGATGGGAGCTTCTACGAGCGTCCACTTGTCGCGCTGTAGAGACGACATCGCCACACTCATGTGCTCGGCCGAGGGAAGGGCCACGTCGACGAGATCGATGTCGGGATCGTCGAGCATGTCTTCCACGCGCCTGTACGTGCGCACGTTGGGGAAATCCTTTTCCACGAGGTCGCGCCGTTCCTTCAGCAGGTCGCAGACCGCAACCACGCTGTAGAGCTCCGGCAACGCCTTCAGCGCCGGAAGATGTCCGTTGAATACCGCTCGTCCGAGTCCCGCAATGCCAACGCGCAGCGTTGGTCGCCGAGGCTCGTCGATAGGCTGCGTTTCTTCTTCTGCTTCTGCCATTTTAACCCCACTTGGACTTGCACAATTGTTTTGATGATTGAAATTTTACATTATTTCCCAAAGATTGTCAACCTCGCAGTTTTCACTTTTCGCTTTCTGTTCGTGGGCCTTGCCGGTCTTTGGCGACCTTGGGGACTGTCCCCGGCGAGTTCCGCTTCTGCCGCTTTGCCGCTTCGATGACGAAATGTGGTATAATATTTCGCGAAAGGACAAACAGCCGATGCGCATACCTTACACAGACTGGTAGAATCCAAAAGGCAAACTTTGAATTGTTATTTGACGTGATGGAGTACACATGAAAAAATGGACATTGACTGCGGCCGTGGTCGTTGCAGCGGCGTTTGCGCACGGCGCGACCGTGTGCGGCACGGGCCGTGAGATGCCGAAGGCATACATCCCCGCGATGCTCTCCAACGGGAGCCTCTGCATGACGGCCGACCATCTGGGCGGCGTGCCGTTTCCCTCGCAGCGGACGAAAAGCTGCCGTTTCTCGACCGGCATCTTCATCGCCGGGCGGCGGCTCCTCTACAATCTTTACGGGCACGGCAGCTACCGGCTCACGCTCGCAGTCGACGGCAAGCCGCTCGAAAATCCCGACCGCTGGTCCCAGACGCTCGACCCCGTCGCGGCAAAGTCGATCGTCACGAACGTGTTCGGCGACGTCACGCGCGTGGTCGAAACGTTCGTGGCGCAGGGCTGCGACGTGATCGCAATCCGC
>Ga0310695_10009866_pt1 | contig 14189 bp, 7 predicted proteins | sample RumenRJG_04DNA_FD_203882 | JGI IMG/M metagenome (GOLD analysis project Ga0310695, IMG submission 203882) | Bovine rumen microbial communities from Lethbridge, Alberta, Canada - RJG_04 (v2) (version 2) | ecosystem: Host-associated > Mammals > Digestive system > Stomach > Rumen | place: Canada... | reverse complement strand
TTTGCCCGCGAACTGGACATCAAACTCATCTGTACCAATGATTCCCACTTTGTCAACGAGGAGGATGCCGATGCCCACGAGCGCCTCATCTGCCTCTCGACAGGCAAGAAACTGACTGATGAGAACGTGATGCTCTACAGCAAGCAGGAGTGGTTCAAGACCCAGGAAGAGATGAACGAGGTGTTTGCCGACGTGCCCGAGGCGCTGCAAAACACCAGCGAAATCCTGGACAAGGTCGAGATCTACAGCATTGACCATGGCCCCATCTTGCCCGATTTCCCGTTGCCCGACGGGTTTAAGGACGAGGACGATTACCTGCGATATCTGGTCTATGAGGGCGCCAAGGAACGATGGCCCGAACTCACCGAGGAGCAGCGCGAACGCCTTGACTTTGAGTTGGAGACCATCAAGAACATGGGATTTCCCGGTTACTTCCTCATCGTGCAGGACTACATCAAGATGGCTCCCAAACTGGGATGCACCGTGGGACCGGGCCGTGGCTCGGCGGCTGGCTCGGCGGTTGCCTATTGCCTGGGCATCACCAAGATTGACCCGTTGAAGTATGACTTGCTGTTTGAACGCTTCCTGAATCCTGACCGCATCTCGTTGCCTGATATTGACACAGACTTTGACGATGATGGCCGCGCAGCCGTGCTCAACTATGTGACTGAGAAATACGGAGCCGAGAAAGTGGCTCACATCGTGACCTACGGCACCATGGCGGCCAAGAGCGCCATCAAGGATGTCGCCCGCGTCGAAGACTTGCCCTTGCCCGAGAGCAACAGATTGGCCAAGTTCATCCCGTCAAGCCCCAATGAGATGCCCGAGGACAAGAACGGCAAGAAATACAAGATTACGGTGAAGAACTGCCTGGAATGTTTCCCTGATTTCCGTGCCGAACTCGACAACCAGGATCCCAGGGTGGGCGAGACCATCCGTTTTGCCGAGAAACTGGAAGGCAGTGTGCGCAGCACTGGTGTTCATGCCTGTGGTGTCATCATCGGTCGAGACGATATCACCGACTGGGTTCCCGTGAGCACGGCCACCGACAGCGATGGCGAGAAAATCATCGTTACCCAGTATGAGGGTGGCGTTATCGAGAGTACCGGTCTCATCAAGATGGACTTCTTGGGATTGAAGAACCTATCTATCATCAATGAGGCACTTGCCAACATCAAACTTAATCATGGCATCGACATCGACATCGAGAAGATTCCCATCGATGATCCCAAGACCTATGAACTCTATTGCAAGGGCCAGACCTCTGGCACCTTCCAGTTTGAGTCGGCAGGCATGCAGAAGTACCTCATTGAACTGCATCCCACCTGCTTTGAGGACCTGATTGCCATGAATGCCCTGTATCGACCGGGCCCCATGGACTACATTCCGCAGTTCATCAACCGCAAGCAGGGCAGGGAAGCCATCGTGTATGACATCCCGTGCATGGAGAAGTACCTCAAGGAGACCTATGGCATCACCGTCTATCAGGAGCAGGTCATGCTGCTCTCCCGACAGTTGGCAGGCTTCACCCGTGGCCAGAGCGACACACTGCGCAAGGCAATGGGAAAGAAACAGATCGAGAAGATGAATGAGTTGGAAACGCTCTTCTATGAGGGCGGTGAGAAAAACGGCCATGACAAGAAGGTGCTTAACAAGATATGGGAAGACTGGAAGAAATTTGCGTCCTATGCCTTCAACAAGTCGCATGCGACCTGCTACAGTTGGGTGGCCTATCAGACCGCTTATCTCAAGGCCAACTATCCTAGCGAATACATGGCAGCCGTGCTGAGTAGCAATCTCAATGATGTGGACAAACTCTCCAAGTACATGGACGAGTGCCGCGCCATGGGGATTGAGGTGTTGGGGCCGAATATCAACGAGTCCTACAAGAACTTCAGCGCTACCAAGGATGGCCGCATCCGTTTCGGCCTTGCCGGCATCAAGGGCGTGGGTGTCAGTTGCGTCGAGTCGATTGTAGAGGAGCGCAAGAAGAACGGTGCCTATAAGGACATCTTTGACTTTGTGCAACGCATCAATCAAGGTGCATGCAACCGCAAGGCCCTCGAATCAATGGCACTTGCAGGAGCATTTGACGACTTCAAGGAAATTAAGCGCGAGGACTTCTTCGAGACCAATCCTCGTGGAGAAGCCTTCAGCGAGACATTGATGCGCTTTGGCCAGCGTTATCAGGCCAGCCTACAAGAAATGCAGAATTCCCTCTTCGGCGCACTGGGTGGCGTTGAGGTGGCCACACCTACCATTCCCAATGCCGAACCCTGGTCACAATTGGAACGCTTGAACCGCGAGCGCGACCTAGTGGGCATGTACCTGTCGGCCCATCCGCTGGATCCCTATTATATGGAGGTGACCTATGGTTGTGACACCCCGCTGGCCGAGGTGAAAAACCGTGACAACCAGGTGGACAAGGAACTGACCATGGGCGGCCTGGTCGTCGATTTCCAAACCCGCATGGGCAAGAAGGGCGGCCAGTTTGGCATTCTCAAGATCGAGGATTATAGCGGCTCGTTCGAGTTTATGTTGTTCGGCAACAAGTTCGTTGACTACCAGAAGTTTGGCGTTCCCGGTTTTGCTATCGTCGTGCGTGGGGCCTACGAGAAAGGCTTCAAAGACAACGTCCGTTTCAATGTCAGGTCAATAGACCTGCTGGACAACCTCAAGGGTAAGATGGTCAAGAACCTCGTCATCACTTTGAGGGACGATGACCTGGGTAACGTGGAATTCTTGAAACCGTACCTGGGTAGCAAGGGTGACAACCAGTGCGATCTGTACTTCCGCATGAAGGATCAGGTGAGCGGCAACTATGTCATATTGCGCTCCAAGAAACTCATTGCAGTGGATAAACGACTGATGGAATCGCTGCGCGAGGCACATATCCAGTTCAGGGTCAATGCCCGCGTGTGACAAAATGCCACTTGGCATCCTATTTGCAATAGAACAATCAAGAAATTATTCATATCAATCATTTTAAAACAGAATAGAAAAATGGCAAAAGAAATTAACGACGCTAATTACAAGGAGTTATTGGAATCGGGCAAGCCCGTTGTGATCGACTTTTGGGCGCCCTGGTGTGGTCCCTGCCGCAGCATTGCCCCCATTGTAGAGGAATTGGCAACCGCCTATGAGGACCGTGTCATCATCGGCAAGTACAATGTTGATGAGGATACCGACCTGGGTGTGGAATACGGCATCCGCAACATCCCCACCATGCTCTTCTTCAAGGACGGCAAGATGGTGGACAAGCATGTGGGTACTATCACCCGTGATGCTCTCACCGCTAAGATTGAAGCGCTGCTGTAAAAAATCCCCCAGCAGAAAGAAATTCCTGAATAATCCGGAGAATTCTGACCTTGTGGTCAGTTGTTTTCCGGGTTATTCCTTTTTCTGGGGAGAATCACCTCGTGACCAATCGATGTGATAACCGATGGTTGCGAGTTCATCGGCAAGTAGATGAACACCTTTGGCCGACTCGGCTCCCAGTGACGCCTTGTTATCATAGAGGGCATACATCTTGCGCGTGTCTGTCGGCGACAGATTGGGCATGACCACGTTGGCCCCGGCAAGAATGCCCCGCAAGCGTCCATCGGGTGCCAGACTAGCCATCGCAGTCGTACTAGGAATCAACGCTTGAGGCAGGGCAAGCCGCAAGATGGCATACAACCGTTGGGTCAATTCCACACTACCAGCAGGGAAACGGCCCAATGGCGTATCATGCTGCGGAATAAAAGGCCCCATGCCGATCATGTGGGGCTTAAATCTCACCAGATACTCAACATCCTCGACAATGCTTCCGATAGTCTGAAATGGAGCCCCCACCATGATTCCGGTGCCCACCTGATAGCCTAACTCCATCAGCCAGTCCAAGCACTGCAAGCGGTGGGCCGATGTCATCTCCCGTGGATGCAATAGACCGTATAGCCGCTGGTTGTGGGTCTCGTGCCGCAGCAGGTAACGGTCGGCACCGGCATCACGCCACAGGGCATAAGTCTTACGGGGATGCTCACCTAGAGACAAGGTGATGGCGCAATCGGGCCAACGAGACTTGATTTCCCTAATCAAATCGGCAATCCAGGGCGAGCGCTCCTCCCCCCATTCCCCACCTTGAATGACAAAGGTCCGGAAGCCTATGTCATAGCCCTGCTCACAGCAAGCCATCACTTGCTCACGGTCAAGGGTATAACGGGAAACATGGCAGTTGCCACGGCGAATACCGCAATACAGGCAGTTGTTACGGCACACGTTGGACAACTCGATGAGACCTCTCAAGTATATAGATCGCCCAAAATGCCGCTGTGACACCTCACGTGCCTGGCCGAACAGGTATTCGATGTCTTGAGGGTCATGCATGATGAGCAGGGAGCGATACTCCTCGGAATCCAGTTCATGGCGCTCACGCAACTTGTCAACCAGCCGTTTCATCACTTGTCCAGGTTGTTAATGACCTTGATTAACTGCTCTCCCAAGCCGATGGTATAGCCCTGAGAGCAGAATACCACCCGGTTGAAGGTGTCGGCCAGGATGAACATGGGCAATTGGGTCTCGCTCTGTATTTTCATTTCCTGGGCAATCTGGCGGCGAATGCTGCCGTCGGTATCGATGCCATAGACAATGTTGTGAGGCAGGCTGCCGTAATTCTCCTGCTGGAATTTACGGGCCTCGACCTCATTCTCAAACAGGAGAACTAAAGGCCGCCCCCACTTGTCAAGTGCCTTATTCATCTTGGCAATGTCACGAATGGCATGATTGGTCGGTTCTTGACCCACTCCCAGAACACCCACGACGAAATAACCACGACCTGTCTGGGAAAGAATGCTCACCTCGTCGTTGCCGACAGGCTGCATGTCACGCGAGAGCAGTTGGAACTTGGATTCTGAGTTAAAGTTGCCGATCACTGCCACAATGTCATCACTCTGCCGCATGGTCAGATTGATGATTGTGGTTTCGCCAGGCTTGACAGTGAAGATGCGATTGGCAACCAGCACTTTGCCGCTGGCGGCGCGCGTTCCACTGGTCAGCATATAGGTGCCGGCATCCAGCGTGGTGCCATTCTGGAATGTGTTGCTCCATGACGAGCCTTCCTCCAGGCCTGAATCACCCTCGTCATAATTCAGCAGTTGCGTCGTGCCATCGTCCAGGATGCGCGACAGGGAGAAGTGGTGATAGTACTTGGGATCGTCAAGGGCTGGAGTGGGGGTATAACGCAGTTTCAGAGTGCCTGTCAAGGCATTCTGCTGCTCTACAGCATCGAAATTCACATCTTGCCAATCATCGCCGCTGCGATACTGGACCTTGCCGGTGACAGGATCCATGCGCGACTCGATGTCGAGCGAGCGCGCCAGATCGACAAAGAAGATGTCGCGTCCCCGATTGTCGGCGACATGGGAGCGCCACACGCCCATCGGTGTCTGAGCAATGTGCAGGGCATTCTCTTCGGGACGGATGTCGATGTGGTCACGCACCCAGGCGACCAGCAACGACGGGTCGGCTTGGAATCGGGCGACGGTCGCAGCATCAAAGGCATCCTGCAATTCCTGCTTGAACGGTGAGGTAATCATTTCATACTCCACGCGTTGCGACAATTGACTGCTGCGGGCATTGAACGCATCATCGAGGATAGCCATCGGCACGTCACGCATGTCCTTGTCATTAAGTCCGTTGAGGACTCCGATTGCGCGGTCCAGATTATCCTTGTGTTTGTCCAGGAACTCCAGGATCACACTCCAATTGCCTCGCGCCTTGACAAGGTAATCGGTAGCGGACGGGTACAACTGTTGCGCACGGTCACGGGTGATGAATGTGGATTCGTAGGCCTTGCGGATAGAGTCTTCACGGGAAAAACGAGCCTTATTGGCCGCCGCTTTTTCGGGTGTGACTTTGGGCATGTTGGCTTTTTCTACTGGCGGAACGATGTCAAATGTTTCATAGGTGGGTCCGCTCTTGAGCGAATTGTTGCGTGTGAGCATGATATCGACGCTGCCGTCTTTTCCAAAGGAGACCTTGCGGTAACCATACCACCCGTCCTTGCTGGCCCACACGAGCATGTCGCCTTTTCCAGCGGTCAGCGAAGTTTTGCCCTGGCTGTCGGTATATTTGGTCGCGGCAGGGTAGAACTCACCATAATTATAGATGCGGAACTCGACACGTGCCCCGTTGACGGGCTTGCCGCCCTTGTCAAATACCTGTACCTGGACAGAGGCTGTCGCGGCGTAATTGCTGATGAGGTTGATCTCAGTAAAGTTGCGGGTGCGCAACATGACCTCTTCGGGGCCCTTATAGTCACCGAATGCGCGGGTGTGCATCAGCAGTGCCCTGGAAGCCGGGGCATTGAACCATCCCAGGTCCAGCACGGCTTCGGGCTCACAGGCGCCCATGAAGTGCCACTGGCCGTCGGCCCACGCCTCAACCCAGGCATGATTGTCGTCGGTATGTGCCCAGCGAGGGGTATAAACCTGACGAGCGGGGATGCCGATAGAGCGGAGGGCTGCAACGGTGAATGTGGATTCCTCGCCACAACGTCCTATTGCGGTCTTCATGCAGGCCAGAGGCGACAACGTGCGGGCATCGCTCGGCTGATAGGTCACATGCTCGTGGCACCAGTGGTTGACCTCGAGGATGGCCTCCTCCATGCTCATGCCCTGGACACGCTCTTTCAATTCCTTGAAGAAAACGGGTCGTGACATGTCCAGTGCCTCATTATTGACGCGCAATGGCAACACAAAGTGATTGAACAACAGTTCAGGAACCTTTTTGCCCCATGGCATCTGATCCCGGGCTTCAAAGGTCGCGCGGACGTTATCCAGATGGAATTGAAGCGAATAGTCGGTGACATCAGCAAGTGGCATATAAGCATACAGGAACCGAAGCGCCTGCATCTCTTGTTCGTTCACGTCAAGCCCGCTGAAGTCAGGGTTCCTCAACTCCTCGACTGTCGCTGCCATCGACAAGGTTGATACCGACAGCACAGCCATTAACAGCATAAATATCTTCTTCATCAGATTATTCCATTTTGATTCTATCCCACAAAATTAATATAAACTATTGAGTTCTCATTTCTAATAATGCTTAAAACTTAGAGCCAGAGGCCGAAAAACTGGAAAAAAATGGTTACCTTTGCACTCTTGTAACAAGAATACGACAACTAGACTGGAATGAAGACAATACGCAACTTCTGCATCGTGGCACACATCGACCACGGCAAGAGCACGCTCGCCGACCGACTGCTCGAGTTCACCAACACCGTCGCTGGCAAGGACATGCAGGCCCAGGTGCTTGATGACATGGACCTGGAACGTGAGCGCGGCATCACCATCAAGAGCCATGCGATCCAGATGGACTATATGAAAGATGGCACCAAATTCACGCTCAACTTGATTGATACCCCGGGACATGTGGACTTCTCCTATGAGGTGTCACGCTCGATTGCGGCATGCGAGGGCGCATTGCTGGTAGTGGATGCCACACAGGGTGTGCAGGCCCAGACAATCAGCAACCTGTATATGGCGATTGACAACGGACTCGAGATTATTCCCGTTATCAACAAGATTGACATGGACAGCGCTCACCCCGATGAGGTCGAAGACGAGATTGTGGAATTGCTGGGTTGTGACCCCAGTGACATCATCCGTTGCAGTGCCCGCACCGGTGAAGGCGTGCCGGCCATCCTTGATGCTATCGTTGACCGCATTCCCGCCCCCGAAGGTGACCCCGAGGCTCCGTTGCAGGCGTTGATTTTTGACTCGGTATTCAATTCATTCCGTGGCATTATTGTTTATTTCAAGATATTGAACGGTTCGATTGCCAAGGGCGACTTCGTCAAGTTTGTCAACACCGAGAAGGAGTATAACATCGACGAATTGGGTGTGCTCAAACTTCGCCAGCATCCCTGTGATCGGTTATCGGCTGGCAATGTGGGTTACATCATTTCAGGTATCAAGAATTCGACCGAGGTGCGCGTGGGCGATACCATCACCCATGTGCAGCGCCCGTGTGATAGCGCGATCGAGGGTTTCCAGGAAGTGAAACCGATGGTGTTTGCCGGCGTTTATCCTATCGATCCTGAGGACTTTGAGAACCTGCGTGCCTCGCTCGAGAAACTGCAACTCAACGATGCTGCATTGACGTTCACGCCCGAGTCCTCGGTAGCGCTGGGATTTGGTTTCCGTTGCGGATTCCTGGGACTGCTTCACATGGAGATTGTCCAGGAACGCTTGAGCCGCGAGTTCAACATGGAGGTTATCACCACTGTGCCTAACGTTTCCTACAAGGTATATGACAAGAAAGGCGGATTGACCGAGGTGCACAACCCAGCCGGACTGCCCGATATCGCCATCATTGAGAAAATTGAGGAGCCCTACATCCGCGCTTCAATTATTACCCAGAGTGAATACATGGGGCCGATTATCACCCTGTGCCTGTCCAAGCGCGGCGAATTGGCCAAGCAGGAGTACATCTCGGGCAACCGTCTGGAACTCACCTTCGACATCCCCCTGGGCGAGATTGTCATCGATTTCTATGACAAGTTGAAGAGCATCAGCAAGGGCTATGCCTCGTTTGATTACTATATCAATGGTTACCGCGAGTCAAAACTCATCAAGTTGGACATCCTGCTGAATGGCCAGCCGGTCGATGCCTTGAGCACGTTGACCCATGTTGACAATGCTGTGTCGCTGGGTCGCCGCATGTGTGAGAAACTCAAGGAACTGATTCCGCGCCAGCAGTATGATATCGCCATCCAGGCTGCTATCGGTGCCAAGATTATCGCCCGCGAAACCGTTAAGCAGGTGCGCAAGGATGTGACCGCCAAGTGCTATGGCGGTGACGTGAGCCGCAAGCGCAAACTGCTCGAGAAACAAAAGGCCGGTAAAAAACGCATGAAACAGATTGGCACGGTGCAGGTGCCCCAGAAGGCGTTCCTCGCGGTGCTCAAACTGGATTAAGTCATCAAAATACAGCAATGCGATAGGGTAGGGATGCTATGGCAGAAAACGATTTGAGCCATATTGACCTGGACAACCCTGAATTTCAGGATGCTTGGAGCGTGATCACACGCACCAACCGTTCGGTGTTCCTCACGGGAAAAGCCGGGACAGGCAAGAGCACATTTCTGAAATACATCTGTGCCAACACCAAGAAGAAACACATCGTGCTGGCACCGACTGGTATTGCAGCCGTCAATGTTGGAGGCCAGACGATGCACTCCTTCTTCAAAATCCCGTTCAAGCCGCTGTTGCCCGATGATCCCGATATAGCAAATATCACCCGCTTGCGCAAAATGCTGCGGTACACCAAGGAGAAAGTCAAACTCATACGCGAACTCGACTTGATCATTATTGATGAGATTTCTATGGTCAGGGCCGACGTGATTGACTTTGTGGACAGGGTGCTGCGTGTGTATTCCGGTAACATGCGGGAACCCTTCGGCGGAAAGCAATTGCTGCTCGTGGGCGACATTTTCCAGTTGGAACCTGTCGTGACCCATGACATGCGCGACATCCTGCGCAGGTACTATAAGAATTTCTTTTTCTTTAATGCACGTGCATTTGCTCAAATCAATTTGGTCTCAGTTGAATTAAAAAAGATCTACCGCCAGACCGATAGTGACTTCATCTCGCTGCTGGACCGTGTGCGAGTCAATCGCGCTACCAGCAACGACATCGCGCGGTTGAACCAGCGCTGCAACCCTGATTATCAGGAAGTCAACGAAACTTTTGCCATCACGCTGGCCACTCGACGAGATACTGTTGATTCCATCAACGACGAGCACATGCAGGCACTCAAGACCCCGGAATATACCTATCATGGCCGAATTGAAGGTGATTTTCCCGAAAACAGTCTCCCGACGGCATTGCGCTTGGTCCTCAAGGAGGGGGCTCAAGTCATTTTCATCCGCAATGATAAGGAGGGCCGCTGGTATAATGGGACCATCGGCAAGGTGACTAGATTGAATGATGATCAAGTGTATGTGACTCTCGAGAATGGTGAAGAGATGGATGTATTGCCTGAAATCTGGGAAAACATGCAATACACCTACAATGAAAAAGAGAAAAAGGTAGAAGAGAAGGTCTTGGGTACCTTCATGCAGATTCCCATCAAGCCAGCATGGGCTCTCACTGTTCACAAGAGCCAGGGCCTCACTTTCAATCATGTCGTGATTGACTTTGTGGGCGGGGCTTTCACGGGTGGACAGACCTATGTGGCGCTGTCGCGTTGCACATCGATGGAGGGCATCACCTTGCTCAAGCCATTGAGCGAACGGGATATCATCGTCAATATGGCGGTAGTGGATTTCAGCAGGCAGTTCAACGACCGGCAGATGCTCAACGACGCCATGGAACAGGAACGCGCCAACCAGTTGTATCGCCGCGCAGTCCATGCGTTTGACCATCAGGAGTTTGAAGAATGTGTCAAATGCTTCACCCAGGCGATGAAGATTAAAGATAACATTCAGGACGAGGCCGTCAAGCGACTGATTTCCAAGAAATTGAATTCGTTCAAGAAACAGGCAAGAACTATTGAGCGTCTAGAGCAAGTCATTGATAGTCAGCAAAAACTGCTCCGTGAACTCGCCCTTGAATATGCATCAATGGGAGACCAGGCACTGTCCATGAATGAGCAAAGTGGGGTAGTGGGCGAGGGGAGCATCCACTATGGCAAGCGGCTTGACGACATCGCAATCCGTTCGGCATTAGCCAATTACAATAAGGCATTACGCATTGCACCCGACTGTATCGAGGCGATGATAGGCAAGGCAAAATTAATGATGATTATAGATCAGTTGGAAAATGCCGAGTTGGAATTGAAAAAGGCTCTCGAGATAGACAAGAATAACTATGATGCGCACATGACCATGGGTGAACTGATGGAACTGTTAAAAGACATTCCCGAAGCCATCAAGTCTTATAAAAGAGCGGCTAAATCAGACAAGAAGCGCCCTGAGCCCCATGAACGCCTTCATGAGATTTACCTTAACATTGGGTTTGAAGATCTGGCTGATGAAGAAAAAGAAACAGCCAACCGGCTGCGCAAAGCCCTCTATAAAAGATCCTCTGCCAAGCGAAAAAAATAAGTCTTCAAACTTACTGTCTGTTTATAATACATCATTTAAAAATGATCTTCCCAAATTATCGGGATTGTCGTCATGGGGTGGCAAAAGATAAAATTGCTTTTGTTTATTTTACATAATATCAATATTTATCTTTTTGGGGGTATATCATGATTACATAGGAGTTAACCGTAAATGACGCCTCATTTCCTGAACACCAGTAAAGAAATTCATGGATTTTTAAATCTCAGCAAGTTGAGTATCGAGTTAATGATCCACTATTCGGCACATAGTCAATATGATAAGCAATTTGTTGCCATGTATAGATTCGATTGCTGAAAACTTCAGATATCTGCTTCGATTACATTCTCACAGATATTTTATCACTAAAATGGGATTCTCCATTTCTATAAAAAAATAATTGCTCTTATCTTGATGATTTCTTGATCGATGACACACAGTATCTCAAGTAATGATTTAAAAGACATGAGTTCAATGCTTAGCAAGCATCAAGAGATAGTCCTTATAATTTATTATACTAGATAGAAAAACAATAATTCACATGTATTACAGTAGATTAAATGATATGCCTTTTAGTAAATATTTAATTCATAATGAGCGATTGATTGAAATCCTAGAAATTCTGTTAGCATGATTGGCCGACTAATACAAATATTCGCCATAATTTAACAAAATTATCAATCCTCAATTTATTGTTATTCAAATATTTAAAAATACAATTTTAAACAAAATATTTATATAACTATTTGCATGATAATTACCTCAAAAACAAAGACTTATCGATCATCATGATCAAGACCTCACTCATTTAATGTGACCACTGTACATTTATCTTTAAAAACAGCCAATATGTCTATTCTTGTGTTACAAAACCGATGTTTTTTATGTAATTTTGTGGCAATATTCTCAATCATCTAATCAATATGTTAAATATCTTGCTCCAACAAGTCAAGCAGTATAAGACGGCATCACTATTGACGCCCGTTTTCATCATGCTTGAAGTCGTGCTTGACGTGCTCATACCCTATGTGACCGCCAAACTCATCGACAACGGCATCAGTGCGGGACACATGCCCAGCGTGTACAAGTACGGCCTCATCATGCTCGTCATGGCATTCCTCAGCATGATGGCTGCAATCTTGGCAGGCAAATATGCGTCCTATGCTTCGTCTGGCTTTGCCTGCAACCTGCGCGATGCCATGTACAAGAACATCCAGCGGTTCGCATTCAGTGACATCGACAAGTATAGCACATCAGGCCTTGTGACCCGCATGACGACCGATGTCACCAACCTGCAGAACGCATACCAGCAGATTATCCGCACGTCGGTTCGCGCACCGTTCAACCTATTGTCCAGCATCGTGATGTGCTTTGTCATCAGTCCGCAATTGAGTCTCATCTTCATCATTGCCAGCATAGTGCTGGGAGTTATTTTGGCGCTGATTATCACTAAGGTGTCCAAGATGTTTGCTCTGGTCTTCAAGCAATATGACGTGCTGAATGGTGTTGTACAGGAAAATGTGTCGGGAATTCGCGTTGTCAAGGCATTTGTTCGCGAGGACTTCGAGAAAGACAAGTTCTGGCAAGCATCCAAGCGGCTCTATGACCTCAACGTCAAGGCCGAGAGTTTGATGGCACTCAATAGTCCGGTGATGAGCATGGTCGTCTATGGTTGCATCATCGCCATTTCATGGTTTGGAGCCCAATTTGTTGTGGGTGGAAGCCTCACGACTGGCCAATTAACCTCGTTGTTCACCTATGTGATGACCATCCTGTCCTCGCTGATGATGCTGAGCATGATTTTTGTAATCATTACTCAAAGTATTGCCAGTGGACAGCGTGTCACTCAAGTGATTACCGAAGAGCCTGATATTGTCAACCCGGATCAAGCCGATACCGTCATTCCTGATGGTAGCATCGATTTCAACCATGTCTATTTTGCCTATAAGGGCGGTAGCGGCGAGTATGCCCTCAACGACATTGACTTGCACATCCACAGCGGCGAGTCCATCGGCGTGATTGGCGGCACTGGTAGCGGTAAGTCATCTCTTATTAATATGGTAAGCCGCCTGTATGACGCCTCTAAGGGGAGCGTGATGATCGGCGGCAAAGATGTGAAGACCTACGACCTGGAGACCCTGCGCAACAATGTGTCGGTCGTGCTGCAAAAGAATGTACTCTTCTCGGGGACAATTCTCGACAACCTGCGCTGGGGAGACGATGGCGCTACCCTCGAGCAGTGTCGTGAGGCGTGCCGTGTGGCCTGCGCCGACGAATTTATCATGGATATGCCCGACGGCTATGAGACCCGCATCGAGCAGGGCGGTGCCAATGTCTCGGGTGGCCAAAAGCAGCGCCTGTGTATCGCCCGCGCCCTCTTGAAGAGGCCCAAGGTCATGGTGCTGGACGACAGCACTAGCGCCTGCGACAACACGACTGATGCCCGCATCCGCGCCGCATTGCGTGACAACTTGCCCGACATGACCAAACTCATCATCTCGCAACGCATCAGCAGCATCAGGGACTGTGACCGCATCCTGGTACTCGATGACGGAAAGATGGCTGGATTTGATACCCACGATAACCTGCTGCAATCCTGCCAGATATACAAAGAAATCTGTGCGATACAAGAAGAGTCGGGCGGGGACTTTGATAAACCTATTAATGACAGAAAGGAGGTCCATCAATGAGAGCACCCGGATCACCCCACAACCGCAATGTCGTGGTCGATACCACGGGCGTGAACAAGCGCAACACCTTGTGGCGCCTGTTCAAGTTTGTGATGAAGAACTACAAGTTCTCGTTCCTCGCAGTTGCCGCCTGCATTGTCGTCACGGCCTGCACTACCCTAGCCTCTACCCTATTCACCCGCACACTCATCGACGATTACATCACTCCGCTGCTAGGCCAGGCCCACCCCGACTATGGCCCGTTGGCCCGGACTTTAGTCATGCTGGGCGTGGTGCTCACCTTTGGCGCCCTGTGTTCCTACCTGCACAGCCGCCTGATGATCAACGTCAGCCAGGGCACAATGCTCAAGTTGCGCAATTCCACGTTTGACCACATGGAATCGTTGCCCATCAAGTACTTTGACACCCATTCCCACGGC
>Ga0310695_10009865_pt1 | contig 14189 bp, 13 predicted proteins | sample RumenRJG_04DNA_FD_203882 | JGI IMG/M metagenome (GOLD analysis project Ga0310695, IMG submission 203882) | Bovine rumen microbial communities from Lethbridge, Alberta, Canada - RJG_04 (v2) (version 2) | ecosystem: Host-associated > Mammals > Digestive system > Stomach > Rumen | place: Canada... | reverse complement strand
CCGCGCGGGATGCGGGAGTTCGTGTGAATATCACGTTCATGCGGATAATCTCCCAACACGAACATTGGAATTCCGCGATTCTTGAAAATTGGTTCCGAGACAGGGTTTGGGAGAACAGTGACGGATCGACGCATCTGCGATAAAGTCCCGCGAACATCCGGGACTTTTCTGCAGAATGGCGGATTTACGTATCATCTCCCACAAACCATGGGAGATGATACGATGCTCTACTCGCGCGATGCGCCCCCACTGTGGCCGCTCCGCCATGCGCAGACCAGGATCCGCACCAAGTGGACGCCGCGCACCACACTGCGCGACACCCGACGAGTTCAGTGATTCAACCGATGCCGCACCGCGCGCATCTTGGGGCTCAGCTCCTCATCAGGCAGCGCATCAACTTGCTCGCACGATCCCAGCCGGTCGGCTGTCTGGTAGTACCACAGCTTGTAGTCGAGCGCGTCAAGATTGTCCTGCAATTCACGCATCTTGGCAACAACCGCGTCACGCTGGTCGCGAATCATATCGAGCCGCTGCTCGATGGTCACATCACCTTGGTCGCATAAGTCGACATACTGTTTGATGTTCTTGATCGGCATGCCGCCTGCCTTCAGGCATCCGATGATGTTGATCATCGGCATGTCCTCATCGCGGAACACGCGCGCCCCGCCGCCGGTGCGCCCGACGAACGGCAGCAATCCCTCACTGTCGTAATACCGCAGTGTCGAAGTGGCTACCCTAAGCTTCTTTGCCATTTGGCCGATGGTGTATGTCGCCATCAGCGACTCCTTTCCGCGCCCGATTGTCTTGTCGAAAATCTTTGAAATCCTGACATTCTGAAGACATCCTACCGACGCAGCACAACCCCACAACCCAATATCACAACACCGCAACACCGGAACACCATCGCAAACACTGCAACACCGCCGCAGAACACCAACGCGCACCTGCCGCCCGGGATTGTGGTCCAAGGCGGCAGGAGGCAATGCGGCAGTTCGACGCGGCTGCAATGTCAATATCCGCTCCGATGCGGTTCCGGCGTGGCCCCGATGCGGCTGCGAGCTTACACATCAAGCCCACGCATCATGCCACACATCGCGCTCGTTGTCGATCGTCAGCCTTCGACTTCGGACACCTTCACCAACGCCTTGATCACGCGGCGCGCATCCATGTCGGCGTAAGCCTGCGGCACCTCGTCCAGGGCGTATGTCTTGGTGAAGACGCGTCCCGGATGAATGTTGCCGGCGAGCACTTCGCGCAGCAGACGCTGACGGGCGTAGGTGCGCACAGGGGCCGGGCCGCCCTTGATCCCGATATTGCGGTAGAAGGTGGCATCCGCCGGGATCTGCACGCCGTGAGGCAGACCCACGCGGCCGATGACGGCACCCGGACGGCCGACGCGCAACGCGGTGTTGAACGACTGGGCGGAACCGACGCATTCGAGCACGGCATCAGCACCGGAGCCCGTAAGCTCCATGACACGCGCGACGGCCGCGTCATCACGCTCAGGCACGATGTCGGCGGCACCGAATTCGCGGGCGATGGCGGCGCGATCCTCGTGACGGCTCATGGCAATGATGCGGGTGGCGCCCAGCAATTTCGCAGACAACACGCCGCACAGACCCACCGCACCGTCACCGAACACGACGGCGGTGTATCCGGGCTTGACTTCGGCACTGACAGCCGCATGGTAGCCGGTGCCCATCACGTCGGAGAGGGTCAGCAAATCGGAGAGCATCTCGTCGGTGAAGTCCTTCGGGCTGGCCGGCGCACCGGGGATGTCGCCCGCCGCGAGCGCCTCGGACACGTTGACGACAGTACCGTCGGCATGCGGAACATGCAGGTATTCGCTCTGGCAGCCTTCACTCTCGGCGCCGCCGAAGTAGCCGCCGTTCAGGCAGCTGGATTCGAAGCCGGCCTTGCACGCCGCACATTCGCCGCAGCTGATGGGGAACGGCACGATGACGAAGTCGCCGGGCTTGGCTGCGGTCACGTCGGTGCCGACCTCGGTCACCACGCCGATTGACTCATGCCCGATCGGGGTGCCGGCGGCATTCGCATCCTGGCTGCGGTACGGCCACAGGTCGGATCCGCACACGCAGGTGCGCACGACGCGGATGATCAGGTCGCCCGGGTCCTTGATCGCAGGAATCGGGCGTTCTTCAACGCGGATGTCACGCGGTCCGTAATAGATGGTTGATTTCATCGTTACTCCTTGAGATTGAGGTATTGCACTGGATTGGATTGCATCGGATATCGGCTTGCCACGGCATACCGGCAGATGACTCACGCGCCACGCGCCATACATCACGCGTTGAGCTTGTCGTACTCGGCCTGGTCAAGAAACTCCTGCCAATCGACGACCGACCCGTCATCGCCGGCCGGCGTAATGGCGATGTGGGTGAGCGTGGAATCCGCCGCAGCCCCGTGCCAGTGCCGCACGTTCGGCGGACAGACCACCACATCGCCGGCGTGCAGCTCATGGGCCGGCTGCCCTTCCTGCTGCTCCCAGCCGTGACCGGCGGTGACCAGCAGAATCTGCCCCTTGGGGTGCGTATGCCAGCGGTTGTAGCATCCGCGGTCGAAGGTCACATTGCCCGCGCCCGCAGCCGGCAGACCACCAAGCTTCTGTAGCCAAGCATGGCCGGTGAAATTCGGCCCGTCAGCCGGCTCGCCCAAGGCGAAGGGGCCGTGCACGGGCGCCGGTTCGGTGGCATCGTCGCCGTAGACCTTGCGCACGATGCCGAACGCGCTCCACGCCTTCGGCCAACCTGCGTAAAACGCGAGCTGGGTGACGATCTCCACCATCTCGTCGCGTGTCACGCCGTTCTTCCTGGCGATACCGACATGGGCTTCCAGCTGCGGGAACAGCCCCTGCGCCATCAACGCCGCGCATATGACCATGCTGCGGTCGTGCAGCGACAGCGAATCCTCACGGCTCCACACCTCGCCGAACAGCACGTCGTCGTTGAGATGCGCAAATACCGGGGCGAGATCGCCAAGATTGTCGCGCCCTGCGGTCTGTTTGATTGCCATGCCCGTCACCTTGCCTTCCTGCGGATCGACTTGTTTAGATTCCGAATCACCCCGGTTTCCGGCCGGTCCTTTCCGGCCGGTTTTCCGGGATTCCTCCCGTTCCGGGCTGCCCGGAACGCTTCCACATCCGCGATGTGATACCTCAACCCTAAAGGTTCAAGTTCACTTGAAGTCAAACGCCGACACGCCGACGCGCAACCGCGATCAGCACGGTGCAACACGGCCGCACGCTGGCTCAAGAGACACGGTCATAACCGCCACAGTATGCGCAACGTTTCACACAAGGAATCCATGGGGATATACATCGGTCCGGTCAAGCCGGTAGGTGGACACCCCGGTGATGAACGCCTTGCCGGTGATTTGCGGGATCACCGCATCATACTGCGCCACTTTCGCCACGGACACCGGGCATCCCCGGAATCTCGAGCCGGTGATCGATTCGAACACCGCCTCCTGCCCGATGCCCATGCGGCGATGCGCCACCAGCGCCGCGAGCCTGGCGCTGGTGCCTGTCCCGCACGGCGAGCGGTCCACCTGATGCCCGCCGAACACCACCCCATTGCGATAATGCCCGCTGGACGCATCGTACTGGCCGAATTCCACCAGATCGACTCCCGTGACATCCACCAGCGGATGCTTCACATCCACCTGTTCACGCGCCGCATCAAGCACTGCCATGCCGATATCCGATATCGGCTTGGCATGCGCCGTATCGATGTCATAGCCCAATCCCAGCGAATCGAAATCAACGAGCGCGAAGAAGCTGCCGCCGAACGCGATAGTGGCGTGGACATCGCCGACCATGACGCCCGGCCGGTCCACATGAATCACCACATCGTCAAGCGCCACGAAGGACGGCACGTTGGTCAGCGTCGCATGCTGCACCATGTGATTCCTCACATGCACTGTCACCGTAATCAACCCGGACGGGGTGTCCAGATGCACGTCGATGTCATCATCGGCGATATCGTCGAAGGAATCATACCCGCCGGTGACCAGGCCTGATTCCACCGCAAAGGTGGAGACCCCGATTGACCCGTGCCCGCACATATTGAGGTATCCGCCGGAATCGGTGAACACCACGCCCAGATCCGCGTCGGGCCGTGTGGGCTTGAACAGGATCGCCCCGAACATGTCACGATGGCCGCGAGGCTCAAGCATGAGGAGTTTGCGCACATCGTCATACTCGCCGATGAGCCTGTCACGCACCGCGGTCGCGCTTGGCTCACCGTCCAGCGCCGGTATGCCGCTGACGAGGATTCGGGTGGGTTCGCCCTGCGTATGCGATTCGACAGTCGTGAGCATCGGACTGCCATCGAACATCGCGTCGTCAAGCACCCCCCGTGCCGCTGTCATGGTTCGCGCATGGAATTGCATGGCGGACACAGCGGACGGAATATCGGTAACCGCAGTCATAAGACTCTCCATTCCATATGCACACACGCATCGGACTGGCGGCATTGTGCGGACGAGCTACCGTTTCAGCGGGCCGGCTTTATGTCGGGTTTCAGATTTTCCGGACGAAAACCGACAGCACCATGGCCACGATCCGGGTCGGCTCCCCGACCAGGGGCTGGCTGCCTTGGTGCAGGCACCAGTCGTACAGCATCGAGCGTTCCGCCATCGCATAGAGGCGAACGATGTCGTGTGTGGAATAATCCTTGGTGATTTCGCCAAGTTCTTGCCCTTTCGCCACCAGCTTGCGGTGGATGGCGAAATAGAAGCGATCCTGGTCGACCAATGACCGGTCGCCGCGCTCGTTGAGTTGTGAGGCGAGCTGCGCGCTGAGCAGGTCGACCGGGATGTGTTGTTCGATATAGCCGAACATGCGCCGGTTGAGATACTGGATCTGTTCGACCGGGGATCCTGCCGGGTCAAGCTCGGCATCCAGTTCCCGGTAATGTTCGTCGAATACGTCGCTCAGCGTGCCCAGCAGGGCCGATTTGCCTTGGAAATGGTGGTAGAACGTCCCCTTGGCGATACCGGCTTTCGCGATGATGTCATCGATGGTCGTCCCTTCATAGCCCTTTTCCTTGAACAGATTCCAGGATGCCTCGATGATGTTTGCTCGCGCGTCACGGACCATGAGCTGCGTTCCCCCGTCCTCGGTGGTGGATTGTCTCGATGTTGAAACCATTCTAGATTACCCCCCTTCCGACAGGACAAACGAGCCAGTGCACAGGCCAGCAAGCGGATGACGCGCGGCCACGCATACGGGCTACGAGACGCCGTCGGCACCGGCGGCGGCAAAGCCACCGGCACCGATAGTGCAACGGTCACACGTTGTGCCGATACTCGTATGGCAGGGTCTTCATTTGCCCGAAGTGGTCGAACTCCTCCATGGCATTGAGCGTGTCCTTCAAGATGCCCATCTGCATCTTCGGGTTGTTCGGCTCGCCCGCGTTCGACCCGATCGGCACGTGGGGCGCGGTGATGCGCGGAGCACCCTGCTGACGGGCGATCGGGGGCAGCGCGGCGATGATGCACGTCGACATGCCTTCGGCCTCACAGGCGCGCAACACAAGCGTGCAGGAACGGTGACACGTGCCGCATCCACCGGTCGCGAGCACGATATCCGCGCCTTCAGCCTTGAGCTTCTTGGCGATTTCCGGGCCGGTGACATGCTCGAACTTGTCGACGTTGCCGCCGCCGCCCATGAATCCGTAGAACGTGGGAACCAAGCTGCCGATAAATCCCTCGTCGACGAGTTCGTGGAGCCGGTCGATCGGCAGCATGGCGTTGACATCCTTGTTGATATCCGAGTTGTCGAAGCCGCCATGCGTGACCATGAGCTGGTCGGACGGGGTGTCGGACGGAATCTCCCGGTAGCTCCAGTCACCTGCCGTGTCGAACGGTTTCTGGTCTTTCTTGTGGATGCCGCCCGAAGTGATGAACGCCACCTTGCATTCGCTGAGCGGCTTGGTCAGCGGCGTCCACACCGGCTTCGGCGTGATGGGGACGTACACTTCGGATTTGAGCCCCGGGACCGTGGTCAACTTGAATTTCTTGGTCATGATGATTTCCTTTGTTGCTGGTTAGAGAACATTGACATAGCTGAGATAGAACTCGCATTCCTGGCCGAGTTCCAGCGGTTTGTCGGTATAGATCAGGCGCAGCGGCAACGAGAGGACTCCCATGCGTCCTTTCACGCCGATGCGCACTCCCACCTCGGTGATCTCCTTGATGGTGCCCTTGAGCTTGATCGGCTGCAGTTCGACTTGCATGTGTCCGCCTTTCCGCTTCGGTCATCCGACCAGATTCTTGTTGGCCTCGATGACCGACTCGTCCCACTTGCGCTCCGGCGGCTCGACGGGGACGCCGGCCATCTTGTTCTTGAGCATCACGATGGCTCGTCTGGCGTCTTCGGGGGTCGTGGTGTTGTCGGCGAGGATCTCGTTCTCGAACCCTTCCGGATCCTTGTTCAGCTCGATCATCGCGTCCATGTACTTGTTGCCGACGACGAGCTGGCCCTGATATGCGGCGAAGGTGACGCCCACGACCGGAACCCCGCGCGAACCGATGGCCGCGATGTTCTCGGAGAAATCGATGTGGTTGTTGCCGAAGCCCTCGGTGGTGACGATGGCGCCGTCGACCTCCATGGCCTCGATCAGCGCGCCCAGACGTTCCGACACGAAGGTCTTCTCGTCGTTGACCTGCGGGGACCCGATGAACACGACACCGGTCAGGTCGAGCTCGTCATCGGCCTGCAATGTCTCGACAAGCGGTTCGCGGAAGAAATGCCGGGTGATTTCCTTGGTGGCCGGACCGATGCATGCGAGCGCATGGATACCGCCGTCGAGGACCTCGTTCGGGCTGAGCACGACCGGCACATTGCCCAAATCGACGTTCTTCTGCCCGCCCTTGACGCCGCACGGCTCGTCAGGAACCAGCAGGTTGTCATGCATGGCGCCCTGGCCCATGATCTCCTTGACCAGCACGACACGCGGTTTGCCCGGCCGACGCACGTCGGTGAAGGTCTCCACGCCGACCGGTTCGACGCCGGCGAGATCCTTGATCTGCTCACGGCAGGCGTGCACGATGACATCGCATGCGGAGTGCGCCGCGAACGGGCCGCGCCGCTCCATGCCGGTGCCCTTCTCGATCTTGGCATCGACGCGGATCATGATGTCGTTCTCGTCGGGGCTGCCGGGACGGCCGTACCGGATCTTCTCGTCCATATACCCTTCGCACGACCCGAATTCGTGGACCTGGACACCGGCTTCATCCATGCCGGTAAGCACGAATACCGCGCCGGAGAGCACGTTGGTGACGCCTTCGCCGCGTTTGCCTTCGGCTTTTGCCGCGATGGGGATGACGTCCATGATGGTGTTGGAGTAGACGTGCCGCTCTGAGGGCTTGATAACCTTCATCGACACTTCCTTCACGAGGGGATCGGCCTTGATGGCCTGCTCAGTGAGGCTTTCATCGATGGTGAGGACACCGTCACGGTATGACGTGGCATCCCCGAGTTTAACGTCGGTGACCGGGTATTCCTTCTTCACGAGCGTGCGAAGCACCCGCTCCGGCTCTTCCTCCTCGTCGGCGGACACTGCGGGATATCCCGTTGCCGCAGAACCCGGTACGGGGAAGGTGAAGTCCAGGCCTTCGGCCTTGTCGACATGGAAATGCACGATGCCGTTGACGGCCTGTGGTGCCTTTTCGGCAGCGTCTTCGGCATCCGCTTCACTCGGCTCGGTCCCCTGTGGCCCGGCAGTCTGCGGTGCCGCCACCGGCGCTTCGCTCACGCCCTCGAGCAGGTCAGGGGTGAGCTGCGTCAACGCCTCGCCGTCATTGATCAATGTCGCTCCCAGCGCCTGGCCGATGGTCAAGCCGCCGTCGCTGAGTGTCATGAGGTTGGAGTCGATCAGATCCGGGAAGATGGTCGGGTCCTCGAAATCCTCGGCGCTGAGCTTGGTTCCCGCCGGACGACGGCAGCACAGCACCGCCGGATCCGTCAGATGCGCCTGGAGAGCTTCCTGTGACAGTGACATGGTGGTTCCTTTCTTGGTTGTTTTGTCGATATCGGTTGGTGTTGTCGATAAGTCGATATGTTGCGCGTTGGATGATGCGGGGCTCATCCATTGCCATGGGTCTTGCGGAACGCCCGGACCAACGGTTCGCCGCCCGCCCGCATGAACGCATCGGTGGCGTGATGTACGCGAAGCCCCAGTTTCGGGGCGATCTGCATGACGGTATTCGAGCAGTCGGTGCAGTGGGAGATTAGGATGCTTTGCGCCCCTTTCTTTTTCAGCGCGATGACGTTCTGCGCCTGCCCCGGGCAGATGCCCGGATTGCGGCATTTGAGCCTGCCGTTGGGCAGTCGGCACGCGTTCTTGCACAGCAGTACATCGACGAGATCGGCCCCCTTGGCCTGCACGATTGCCCGGAGTCGTTCCTCGCTTGCACCACAGGCACACACGATGACGCCCATCGGACCGGCGTCGGCGAGCTCCGGCGCCCCCAGAATGATGCCGCCGCAGGTCTTGCCGATGGTCGAATCCATGGTTCCGAGCGATCCCATATACGGTCCGCCGAGCATGATCTGGGTATCCGGTGACGGGTGGATGCCGAGCGCGTCCAGCACCTCATGCACCGTGATGCCGACCGGCACGTCGTAGATGACCAGCGATGTCGTGTTGTCGTACCCGTCGGTATCGAGACGACCGGCGACCGTGATGTCTTTGGTGGTGAAGGCCTCGCGGTCGATCACCGCACGATGCACGCGCATCAGCGTCTCGACGTTCATCACCACGGCGCCTGCGGCGCTGGGCAACGCATCCGGCTCCACCAGCGTGCCCAGCACATCGCGTACGATGGCACGCTCGTCGCCGGCGGGATACCGGTCCTTGAGAAAGGCGATCTCGATCCGCGGGTCGATCGCGGTACCGTCCGCGGATTCCAAGGCGGCGTGTATCGCCTGCACGGCGTTCGTATGTTTGGGTTTGATGGCGACGATGAGCCGTTTCGCCCCGACGATCCGCCCGGCGATGGTCAATCCGGACAGCACGGCCGTTGCATCCGTTTCCAGCCGCGCCACGTTGTGTTCAAGCAACGGCTCGCATTCCGCGGCGTTGGCGATGACGACATCGCATCCTTTGCCGTAGGCGAGCTTCTTGTACACAGGGAATCCGGCTCCGCCAAGCCCCACCAGCCCGGAGCGTTCGATGCATTCCAGGGGGTCGTCGTTGCCGTCGCCGACCCTGTTCGGCACGGTATCGCCGAACAGCGTCGAGGCCTTGATGATGCGGTGTGCGCGAGCTGCCATATCTTCCCCTTTCGTAACCCCGGGACAGGAATCGTTTCGGGAGTCTGGAAGTGTTGGTTACATCGTTCTAGTTGTTATCCGACGTTCTAGAACGTGTTCTAGGTAGAAAGTATAGAAATCGATGTTACGAGTGCATTCTCGCCTAGATTTCCCTATTGTTACGTAGACTACATTCTATTAACGGAGTACCGCAAAGACAGAACAAGACAGAACACCATGCGAGACCCCGGCACCACCCGACATTGTCAAGGGGCACTCCCCACACATCGGGAAGTGCCCCTCCATCACAATCATTCGCTGCGCCTGACCGGCTGCGAATCAATGCAAATCTACGCCGCGCTCCAGCAGCAAGGTATCCAGCCGTGTGAACACCCCCGGATGGAGGATGCCGTCATGCTGGTACTCGTTGGTCACCCAAGCCTTGGCGTTGCCGATCCGGCTCAGCGTATCCAATTGAATCCCCGAATCCACGTACAGGTCCTCGAAGTACACCAACGCCTGAAGCGGCACCTCATTGGCCGCCAGCACCTGCGGGTCATAGATCTTCGGCCAATGCCCACGTTCCATCAACAGTTCAACGGCAGGCTTGAACGGCCTGAGCTCGCGGATTTCATCGAACATCCACGGGAAGGTCATCTCACCGAACAGCATCAGCGGCCGCCGGTCTTCCCCGAACTCAGGGTGGTTCGCCAGCTCACGCCGGGCGGCCCAGCCAATCGAGCCATTGTCCCCGTCGGCGTAGAGGAACTCCTGCAACGGCCAGTACAGGGGGCTGCTCGCGTACGAGGTGCGCGCCATGACCCGGTACAGGAACACGCTCGACAGTTCGCCTTTCGCGTCGAACGCCTCGTCAAGCAGCCAGTGCAGCCGCTCGAATCCCGGTTGCATGCCCAGATCCTGCCCCAGGCTTTGCAGTCTGTGCACCGTGAACGGGTCGCCGTCAGGCAGCCGCACATCGCCTTCGGCGAGTCGATCGGCGACGGCACCCATCACTTCGATATCCTGCGGATACCGTTCATAGAACTGTCTCGACTTGGCCGCCGCACGCGGATACGTGTGACGGTACACCTCATCCGCGTTGGCCGGCACGCCGGGGATACCGCCCGTCGTGCGGCAGGACGCCAAAGCCTGGGGAAACATCGACAGATATGTCAACGTCAAAAACCCGCCATAGCTTTGCCCTATCGTATGCCAGCGTTTGCCGGGGAACCTGCTGACACGCAGCCGTTCGAAATCGCGCACGATCGAATCGGCACGGAACCTGCTGAGGTATTCGGCCGCAGTCCGCGCGTCCGGCATGGCAGCCATGACCGCGCCGTCAAGCCGCGTGGACCGGCCTACACCACGTTGATCGGGAATGATCACGCGGTATCGTCCGACCGCCTCGGACAGCCAAGCCGAACCGGTCATCGGGCGCTCGCCCTCCCCGCCGGGTCCGCCCTGCAAATGTAGCAACAGCGGCAGGTCGTCATCCCGTTTGTCCGGGTCGACCACCTCGCGATAGAACAAGGTGATCGTCCCTGCGGACTCATCCCCGTAGTTCAACGGGACTTCCAACGTATGATCACGGACCGCGAAACCGGGCACGTAATACCATGCACTCATCTGTATCCCTTTCCATCCCGCGTATGCGACACGGGAAACCATTGCGCATCCACCGATGCGAGGCCATATGCCTTTATTTACTTGCGCAGCGTCGGCTCCAGCGCCACGTGAAGCGCGTCGACGAGCAGATTCATCATGACGATGAAGAAGCCGCCGAGCAATACCACACCGATGACCACCGGACGATCCTGCGAGTTCACCGAGTTGACGGCGAGCGCTCCCACGCCTTGCAGCCCGAACACCTGCTCGATGATGATCGAACCGCTGAGCAGGGAACCGATGTCGGCGCCCAGCTGGGTGGTCAATACGGTCAGCGTCGAACGCAGGCCGTGTTTGTAGATCACCTTGTATTCGGGCAGGCCTTTCGCCCGCGCGGTACGGATGTAATCCTCACCGAGCACGTCGAGCATCTCCGCGCGCGTAAGCCGCTGGTACAGGGCGGCCATGAGCAGCGCCAACGTCAGCCACGGCAGTGCCATATGCCACGCCCACTGCGCGAACCCGTGGGCCAGCTGGCTGTACCCGCCCGCCGGGAACAGCATCATGCCGTGCCGTCGGGGCAGGTAATAGAGCAGGTACAGCATGAACATGCCCAACACGAACGAGGGCATGCTGATGAACAGCTGGCTGAGCACCTGAGCGAGACGATCCCTCCATGTATTGGGGTGCGTGGCCGAGACCACACCCAGCGGGATGCCGATGAGCAGCCACAGGAGCATGGCGCCGCCCACCAGCGAGAACGTCACGGGCAGACGGGCGGCGATCAGGTCCGCGACCGGCATCTGGCTGCGATAGGAGATGCCGAAGTCGCCGTGGACCGCATTGCCGACGAACGAAAGATACTGCTGCCACAGCGGCCTGTCGAGCCCCAGGTTGCGGGTCACCTGTTCCAGCACTTCCTTGCTGGCTTTCTCGCCGGCGATCAGTCTGGCCGGATTGCCGGGGGCGATGTAGAACAGCGCGAACACGAATACGGACAGCAGGATGAGAATAACGACGGCCGACAGCAGGCGCTTTACGATTTCCCTGACCATATCAACGCTCCTTCTCGACTACGACACCTTTTGAGGCCTGGCGGCCCTGTTCGTGCGCCGCGGCGATATCCTCCGATGCCGCGACGATCTGGGCGCTCACCGGCGCGATTGCCGTAACGTTCTCGGCGATGCCTTTGCGATGCCGCTTTTTCGCCAGGATGCGTCTGCCAGACTTCGGGTCGAGCGCATCGCGCAGACCGTCACCGAGAATGTTGAACGACAGTGTGGTCATCAGCAGAAACAGGCCCGGGAAGCACACCATCCACGGGGCGACCATGTACATCGAGTTGTTCGCCGCTTCCGACAGCATGCCTCCCCAGCTCGGGGTCGTCGGGACGATCCCCATACCTAGGAACGACAGCGAGGCCTCGAAGACGATGCAACTGGGGATGCCTTGCGTGGTGTACACGATGATGGTCTCGGAAAGATTCGGCAGGATGTCCTTGACGATGATCGAGGCGTCGGAGGCACCGAGCGAGCGGGAAGCCTCGACGAACTCCTTCTTGCGCAGCACCTGCACCTGGGCGCGTATCACCCTGGCTGTCACCGCCCACGAGAAGAAGATCACCACCAGCACGCACATCTGGATGCTTGAACCGAATACCGAGACCAACGCCATGGCGCACAGCAGGAACGGCATGGTCATCACGAAATCCGTGATCCGCGACAGCACGGCATCGACCCAACCGCCGAAATATCCGGACAGCACGCCGATCACCACGGCGATCAGCGAGCCGCATACCGACGCCACCACGCCCACCAGCAGCGACACCCGGGCCCCGTAGGCGATTCGCACCAGCTCATCGCGCCCCAGCTGGTCGGCGCCGAACCAGAACGTGCCGCTCGGGCCTGTCGGCAGACCATTGGCGGTCAAGCCGATATCGCGATACTGCTGGACCGGGTCGTGGCCGGTGATGGCGGCGATCGCCGGGGCGAAGACGGCCATCAGCACGAGGAACACGATGAACCCGAGCGCGATCAAGGATGACGTGTTATGCCTCAATCGATGCCAGACGGCATACCAGGCGCCCACCTGCCTGACCTGTCCCCCGGTATTCGGGGCGGCCTCAGCGGTACTTCCCGGCTGCAAGCTTGCTTCATTCATCGGTCCTCCTCCTGTACCATCACCCTTGATTCGGTCGCTTGGCTTTCCGGCGGTACGTCACGCACCGACGCGGCGAGCAGCCGGCGGGTGAATTCCGCCTGCGGATTGCGGTAGATGGACTCGGTATCACCCTGCTCCACGATGGTTCCGCCTTCGATGACGGCGACCCGGTTGCATACATGCCGGACCACCGCCAGGTCATGGGAGATGAACAGGTAGGTGTATCCGAAGGTTTGCTGCAGATCCTGGATCAGGTTGAGGATCTGCGCCTGGATCGAGACGTCCAGCGCGGAGACCGGCTCGTCGAAGATAATCAGTTCCGGGTCCAGGGCCAGGGCTCGCGCAATGCCGATGCGCTGACGCTGCCCGCCGGAGAATTCGCCTGGATACCGGTTGTAATGTTCAGGATTGAGCCCAACCAGTTCCATGAGCTCACTGACACGGTTTCTCAGCCGGTCCGCAGGCAGATGGTGCTGGATGCGCAGCGGTTCCCCGATAATCGACCCCACACGACGACGAGGATTCAACGAACCGTAAGGGTCTTGGAATACCAGCTGTACCTGACGGCGTTGGCGCCGCCATTCGCTTTTGTTCAACGTGCCGTTGTCCCGGCCGAGCAAGGTGATTGTGCCGCCGGTAATCGGCAATAGGCCGGCAATGGCTTTGGCGAGCGTGGTTTTCCCGCAGCCGGACTCCCCGACCAGGCCGACGGAATCCCCATGATTCACCGTCAGATTGATGCCTTTGAGCACTTCTACGGATTTGCGGGAGCCGGCATGATACGCGAGATGCAGGTCACGCACCTGGACCACCGGCAGCGCCTTGTCTACCGGCCACTCGCCGCCGTCAAGGCCGGATGTCCGGTCTTTCATGCGTTCACGCGCCCGTTCGGCCACGAACACATCCACCTGCGACGATGAGGTCGCCGGGGTCGGGTCCGTCCGCAGCCAACAGCTCACGCGGACGCCATCACTCAAGGTTGCGACGGGCGGCGCCTGGGTGAAGCAGCGGTCCGTGGCGTCAGGGCATCGCGGTGCGAACACGCATCCGGAGGGAATATCAAGCAGGCTGGGCATATGCCCGGCGATCGGGGTCAGGCGTTTGCGATTCCCCTCGGCGTCCGGGGAGGAATGCAGCAACCCAAGCG
>Ga0310695_10009864_pt1 | contig 14190 bp, 7 predicted proteins | sample RumenRJG_04DNA_FD_203882 | JGI IMG/M metagenome (GOLD analysis project Ga0310695, IMG submission 203882) | Bovine rumen microbial communities from Lethbridge, Alberta, Canada - RJG_04 (v2) (version 2) | ecosystem: Host-associated > Mammals > Digestive system > Stomach > Rumen | place: Canada... | reverse complement strand
CGCGCTGGATGTGGAGAATGCCCGAGCCTTTCTTGACGATCGCGCCCTCGCCCTGCGGGTCGGCCTGCAAATTGCAGTTGAACGTCTGCGTATCGATCGTGAGCCCGCCCGCGCCGATTGTCATCGGCGTAGAGGACGGCCCGAAGTCCTGATGCGTTTCTATCGACCATGTGTCGGTTGCCGTAAGGATGAGCGTCGAATTGTCGAAACGCGCCGAGTTCGCAGTCCTGTCGTGATAGACCTTGAAGCACTTCGCCGATATCACGCTGTCCACGAAATCTGCCGTGTAGAAGCCGGCCGTGTTGTTGCTTACTACATTGTGCCCGAGGTAGATTATGCCCGTTCCGACGTTGAGGACGGAGTTCGTCATCGCAAGCGAGAGCTTGGGTTCGAGCGGGTTCTTGTTGCTTGAATCGTATCCGATGTTGAGATTCTTGTTGTTCGCGACCCTGAACGTGGAATTGCTGAACATCATGTACATTTCAGGCGTATCGGACGCAGTCGTGCTGTCGCGGCACGTCATGATGTACGTCTCGCCGCCAGTCTGGAAGAGGCCTCCGTCCGTGACGTTGAACCTCAACTTTCCGCGGCGGGAGTTCTGCATAAACCAGTTGTTGCCGTTTTCAACAGAAACGATCTTGCCGCCGAAAATGTTTACCGTCGTATCCGAATCGGTGTTCGCATCCTGGGATGCATTCCATGTAAAGCGCGCATCCGACCGGAACTCGGCGTCTTTCGCAATCGTAAAGACATTAGGCGCTGTGGTCGCATTGAAGCCGGGATTGGCCGTCGTAAGGAACACGCCGTTCGTAAGCGTGACGTCCATGCCGGGCGCCATATAGCGGTTAGCCGCGGCGGAAAGATCGGTCGAAAGCGTCTGGCCGCCGTAATCGAACGTAACTGGCTTCGCCGCGTCCGTGCCGAGCGTCAGTTTCGCGGGAGCGACCGTCGCGCCATTCGGCATCGCAAGCGTTCCCTCGGCCACGGTCGTCTGTGCCGTGCGGCTCTGCGTAAGCGTGAGCGTTCCCACACCCGTCTTCGAGAGAGTGCCTGCGGTCGGCGCGGAGATGGTTGCCGAGACACCCGGGACAACCGAGACGACCGGGACGGTGAGCGTGGCGGTGCCATCGACCGTCGCATCTGCCGAGAACTCGATCTTCGCAGGCGAAGCGTTCGCGGCGAGCGTCGCCGTGGCGTTCGCAGTGTTGAAAATCGCATTGTTGCCGTCGGCCCATGTTGCGGCCGCGCCGCCCTTAGTCCAGGCGTCCGCGTCGCCCCAGTTTGTGCCTGTGCCGTTCCACGTGTAGTCCTCGGCGACGATAGTCATTACGAGATTGCCGTCCTCGACGGCGACTTCGCAGGGAAGCGGAACTCCGGCGTAGGATGGCTGGACGTTGAACACGTCTGCGCTCGCGGCAGGGAAAAGCGTGTAAGTGGAACCCGTCGCGGGAATCACGGAGAAGTTGATTGCGATATTAGCCTTGTTTTCCGTTGTCGCCGTCGTCGTGACAGTCGCGGGAAGCGCATCAACGCTCGTCGCATCGCCATCGAGGTAGATCGTCGAACCCGCACCGAGCGCGAGCGAAGTGAAGCCGGGCGTCGCCGAGACTGCGCCGTCCTGGTCGAACCAGTGGATGCCCGTATTCTCTTCAAGCACAAGCGCGCCTGCAAGGTCGCCCATGTTGGTGAACTTCGCAGAACCGCCGCCAGTCACCGTCAAATCGCCGGCAGATTCGGCGTCCTTGTTGAACGCTGGATTGAGAATGACATCGTAATTGCCGGAATCGACTTTTGCACCACCGGATTTGACGGCCACATTGATCGTGTCCGACCAGATCAACCCTCTCGAATCGTAGGCGTTCGCCTTGAGCGTGCCGCCATCGAAAACGATGGACGCCGAAGTGGCGCCGTCATCGTATATCAATTTCGTCGCGTACGTGCCGCCGCCGAGATTCAGCGTGCCGGTGGAACCGCTTTCAAACCGCGTCCACTTGCTGGAATTGACAGTGAAAGTGCCACTCATCTGCGAGAGCGTTGCCGTGCCACTTGACGTGCCAAGTTTAAGGTCGCCGTTCACCGTCCAGGCTCCGCCGGACTTTTCCGCTGTGAAGTTGACAAGCTGCATATTCCCCGAGCAAGTAATGTTTGCGTTCGTGGAGTAGAGATCGCCCTTGAAAAGATCGACCGTCTTTGTCGCAGTAATATTGACGGGAGCGAGATGACTGTTGGGAGTTGCTCCATTGTCAAGATCGTCAAGAATGAGGTGTCCTGTCATATTGTATTTGACAATTCCAGTCCCTAAGGACGCATGGCCGCCGACGGACAAATGGCGTGTTATAAGATTCACCGCGTAAATGCGAACTGAAGAATCGTTTCCAGAGTAGCCAATGCTGATGCTGTCTATGTCGTAGTCTGTGTTAGACTTGCTGTTAGGGTTGGAGTTTTGGAAAGTATACGTCGTCCCGTTTACCGTTCCATGGAAACGCCAGTAGCCGCGGGCTGGAACATCGTAGAAACAAAGACCCGTATCTTTCGTTTCTGTGACATTTGCCGTGAGATAGATAATATCTGACTTACCACCAGTCAGATTTCCGTTTTTGAAGTATCGCCTGCCGGACGTGCTACTCCAGTTCCCGGAATCGGAAAAATTTCCGTTTTTGTTTCCTGTCCAGTTTCTCGCCGCTTCTGCGGTCTGGACAAGGCCAAGAGCGACAGCCAACGCGACAGCCGCCTTTGCCGCCGCCGCGCTTATTCTTTTCATTGTCGTTTTCATTTTTGTTTTTCCTTTCGGAGGTTAGCAGTTAGTCAATGGAAAGTGTTTGGGTGTTTGGTTTTTAGACAGAATTTACAGAATTGACAGAATTGAGACAGGGTTTAAGGGTTTGAGTTTTTGAGTGTTTGGGTGTTTGAGTCGGTAGGGCGCGATGACCCCATCGCGCCGCAAACCGCCGAAGTCTGAAGTCCTAGAATAAACTTTCATTTTCTTTTCCCCCTCACGACGACGCGCTTCTTCTTCGGTTTCGGGGGCGGGGAGGACGCCTGCCATTCCTTCTCAAGCTCGTCGAGCGTCTTGCCCGTCGCACCCGGCCAAAACGCATCCTCATTGTATTTGCCGCGCCTGCAGACGTCGTTCAGCTTCACCGCCGTCCCCGGGTGGCTGCGCTCGACAAAGGCGATGAAATTCGCGCCGACCGTATACTTGCTCCTCGCGCGGCGGTTCCGCGTGTCCATCGGGCAGCCCTTCGTCGTCCACACGTAGTTGCGGGCGTAGTCCGCCATCGCCTCGGTTATCCACTTGGGCGTTTTCCTGTACTGCTGCACGATATGGAAAAGCTCGTGCATCACGCAGCCGATGGATTTGATCTTGTTGAAGTGGCGGCGGTTGAGCGTTATGACGTTGCTGGGCTTCGTCGCATACGCCGGGACCTTGATGCCTTCCTTGTAGCGGATTGTGATTTTCTTCGGCGGCTTCCATCCCTTCGTGGGGAATCTGCGGCAGAACTCCACATACCAGTGCTCGACCGCCGGGCGAAGCGTCTTTTCCGACCACTCCGCCATTTCCGGCGCGGCGGAAGCGTCGATCACGACCTTGAACGCCGGCTTCGGCGCAGGCGGCGCGGCAACGGGCGCAGCCTCGGCGGAGACGCTTCCGCAAAATGCGAGAAACGCCGCCGCGAACGCAAGCGCCGCACGGCTGCAAAAACAGCTGATGTTCTTCGAAGTCATCATCCTTCTTTTCGCGTCAAAACCCATTTTGGCGTTTCAATTTGGTAAGATTTTATCCAAAAATTCGGGCTTTTTCCATTGCAAAATCTTTAGAAATCTGACAATTTGCAGAAAAATTATTTTAGAAATTTGACAGGTCCGTAAGAAAGGGTTTGAGTTTTTGGGTGTTTGAGTGTTTGAGTGTTTGGTTTTTAGACAGAATTTACAGAATTGACAGAATTGAGACAGGGTTTGGGTGTTTGAGTTGTTGAATGTTGCCAGTGTGGAAGTGTTGCCAGTACCAGTGTTGCCAATTTCCAATTGAGAATTGGTATTGGAATTGGAATTGGATATTTTCACATTGGCAACATTTTACAAGGTAGGGCGCGATGACCCCATCGCGCCAAAGGTGTTTGAGTTTTTGGGTGTTTGGGTGTTTGAATTGGTAGGGGCCGAGCACACCCCCTGACCCCTGGCCCCTGACCCCTGACCGCCTACCTAGAATCCTAGATTTCTAGAATTCTAGGATTCTAGATTTCTAGAGGGGACGTGAGACGCGAGACGTTAGACGCGAGACGTGGGGAGGGGCAGGGGGCCGCGGCGGCTTGAAAAACGCGAATGCGCCCGCGAACCGTTTTTAGTAAAATACCGTACGCTTGTTTCTCCTTGGGGACGCAGCCATGAAAAAAGCAGTCCGCGCGCCGGCGCGAAACCACAAGAAAGTCGCATTCATCTCCGATACGGCCATCGCCACGGATCTTCCCCTGAAGATCCTTTCCGGCATCGCCCGATATATGCAGAAGCGGCGCGGCTTCACATTGCAGTCGGTGCCATTCTCCGAAATCTCAAGAGATTCGCTCGTAGGGAGATTCGACGGCATCATCATAAATCTCGGCACAGAAAGCACCCGGAGTCTCCTTGCAATGCTGAAGGGAACCGGCATCCCCGTCGTCGATACCGGCGCCGATGTCGAGGACCCCGCGCTGATCAGGGTAGATGTCGACCTCGCCCGCGAAGGAACGATTGCGGCAGAGTGGTTTCTCCGCCGGCGCTTTAGAAATTTCGCATATTGCGGCTTTCACGGCGCGGGCGTCTACCCGTTCAGCGACACAGTCGAGCGCGGATTCGCCGCAACGGTGAAAAAGGCGGGATACCGCAGCCTGGCTTTCAAAATGCCGAAGGCGTCCGGCGGGAGCAAGCGATATCTTCGCACCCTCAGGCTCGCCCTGGAAAAATGGATCGCGACGCTCCCTCCGCGCACGGCAGTCATGTGCGTCCACTCGCGCCGGGCCGCATTTCTCGCGGAAGTCTGTCTCTCACTCGGCAGATCCGTGCCGGACGATATCGCAATCATGGGCCGGCACAACGACATCACGGTCTGCACCTGCGCACCAGTCCCGATCACATGCGTCGATTCGAATCTCGAAGGGTTGGGATTCGCCGCAATGCGCATTCTCGCGGAAGCAATAGAGCACCCGGCCGCGCCGAAGCTCAGGCCCGTATTCCGCGTCCCGCCGCACGGAATCGTCGAGCGCGAATCTACGGCGGTCTATCCCGTCGATCCGCCGTATCTCGCAAAGGCGCTTCTCCTCATAGACGACAACATCGAAAAACCGCTCTCCGCGGCGGAACTCGCCAAGGCGGTCGGGGTGTCGTCCACCTCGCTCCGCTCCGCCTTCAGGAACGTTTTCGGAAAGAGCCTCGGGAAATACGCCCTGTCCGTGAGAATGCGCGAGGCGAATCGTCTCTTGACTGAAGAGCGCGTCACCATCAAGGAAGTAGCCTCGATGACGGGATTTTCCTCCCAGGCGTATTTCTCCGCCGCCTACCGCGCTTTTTACGGCAACCCTCCAAGCCGCGGCAAATAACGCGCCCCGCCCCGCTAAATGGCGCATCTGTGTTTTTCACCCATGCGGTTTGAGATTGGAAACAACCGGAACAACTGGAAAAAACAACGAGCGCGCACCAAAGGAAAGTTGTTTCAAACAGTTGTTTCCCATAATCAAAAAGCCGGACGGTGAATTGCGCAAATAACGCCCGGGCGCGAAAATACTCCATTGTGCCAGGTCGCTCGCCCGTGATATAATAGCCGTCTGGCAAACGAGCGAGGTTAACATGATAAAACAGATGGCGGCGGTCGTCGCATGTTCAATTGCAGTCCATGCATGGGCTGCGGACATGGTCAAGGATCTTTCGGGCGTTTGGCGCGTCGCGGGGGAGGGGATCTCCGGCGAGGTGCGCCTTCCGGGGACGCTCGCCGACGCGAAGCTTGGCGTCCGCAAGACGGCCGAAGACTGGAAGAAGGATACCGGCCGCGCCTCGAAGGGCGCGCTCGTCCGCGAATGGCAGTATCGCGGCAAGGCCGTCTACGAGCGCGAAATCGAACTTTCGGAAGAAGAGGCGAAATATCCCCTTGAGATGGTTCTTGAAAGGGTGATGCTTTATTCTGAACTTGCCATCGACGGCGAGACGGTCGGCTCGTGCGATTCGCTTGCCGTAGAACACGTCTATCCGATCCCCGCGCGTCTGACGAAGCCCGGCCGCCACACGATCCGCCTCACGCTCGACAACTCGAACCACTACAATTTCTCCGAGTGGGCGCACAGCTACGGGCCTGTCATGCAGAGCGTGTGGCACGGCGTCATTGGCGAGTTTGCGCTGAGGCGCAGCCATCCGCTCCGCGACGCGAGAGTGCTCGCAACATGGCCCGCGAACGGGAGGCTGTCGGTGGAGGTGCCCGAGTCGTTCGATGCGAATGACGGCGCCGTTTCGCTTGCGCGTTTCGGGACAGGCGAAACTCTCGGCGAAAAAATCGCTTCTGTGAAGCCGTCGCCCTACCGCAAGGGATTCAACCTCGTCGAACTCAAGCTCGAGCGCGAGCCGGAGGCGTGGTCGGAGCATCACCCGAATCTCTATGTGCTGGAGCTGGGCGACAAGGCGAACGGCTTCACGCGCCGGATCCGCTTCGGCTTCCGCAGCGTTTCCGCGCACGACCGCGCGATCTGGATCAACGGCGTCAAGTGGTTCATGCGCGGCAATCTCGACTGTTGCCACTTTCCGCTTACGGGCGCTCCCGAGACTTCAATCGAGTGGTGGCGCGGAACGCTCCGCAAGCTGCGCGACGAGGACGGCGTAAACACTGTCCGCTTCCATTCGTGGACGCCGCCGCAAGCGGCGTTCGACGCGGCGGACGAGGTGGGAATGCTCTGCACGGTCGAAGCCGGAATCTGGGTGGACGGCTGGCAAAAAACCGCCGACAAGGTCGGGTACGGCAAGCCTATCGACGGCTTCGTCGAAAGGGAACTTCGCAGGATACTCGAGCGTCGCGGCAATTCGCCCGCGTTCATTTCGCTCGCTATCGGGAACGAAATGGGCGGCTCCAACTTCAAAACGCTCGGCAGGTGGATGTCGCAATGCAGGGCGTTCGATCCCGGGAAGCTGTACTTTGCTTCGACCGCCCGCGACATCGCGCCTGGCGACGACTACGTGACGGCCATCAGGTATCCCGGCATGGGAAAGATGCGCGAGCGGTTCATGCCTTCTACGGACTGGGACTACGAGGATCTGTACGGCAAGACCGCATTCCCCGTGGTGGCTCATGAAATCGGGCAGTGGCCGATTTATGTCGATTGGGACCGCGAGCTTCCAAAGTACGCGGGGGTTCTCAGGGCGTACAATCTGGAACACTACCGCGACGTCGCGGAGAAATCTGGGACGCGGCGGTTCTGGCCGCGCTTCAGGGATGCTTCCGCGAAACTCGCGCGCCTCATGTACAAGGACGAGGTCGAGAGTTTCATGCGCACGCCCTCGTGCGCCGGGCTTCAGCTTTTGAGCGTCCAGGACTTCACCGGGCAGGGCGAGGCGATGATCGGATGGCGCGACAGCTTCTACGAATTGAAAGACGCCGCGAAGGGGCTTGGGCCTTTCAGGGACATTTTCAACGAGCTGCCGCACCTTGCGCGTTTCGGGAAGTATTGCTGGCGCGCCGGCGAAACGTACAAGGCGACGCTTCTTGTGCGAAATATCACGGAAGAGACGATCCCCGAAGGGGCGGAGTTTTCGTGCGAGATTGAAGGACAACAAGCGTACGACAACAAGGCCGGCGGACAAGGACAGCAAGTGTACGGCAGCAAGTTCCGCATTGCAAAGGCCATTGCGCCCGGCGAGGTCGGGGTGGTCGGCGAAGTATCGCTGCCGCTTTCGAAGGAAATGGCAGGGCGCAAATATACTTTGAAGTTCGGCAAAAACTCCTGGCCGTTCTGGGTGTTTGCGGGCGGGCCGCGCGAATCTTCCAAGATAATCGAAACTTCGTCTTTCAAAGAAACCCTTGCGGCGCTCAAGAAGGGGAAGCGCGTCCTCTACACCGGGAAGACCGCCAAATGCGGCGAGGCGCGCTTCAAGCCTGTCTATTGGTCCACGGTCCATTTCAAATCCGCGAACGCCGCATTGGCGACGCTTGGCTATTCCGTCAAAAACGGCCATCCCGCACTTCGCGGATTCCCCACGGATGACTGGGCGGATTGGCAATGGTACAACCTTGTCGAAAAAGGCTTCAATCACGGCACGGCGGGGTTGCCCGCGGAATTCGAGCCGATCGTGATGCCGGTTCCAGATCTCCACTACTCTACGCCGATGGGGATGCTCTTCGAGCTGAAGGTCGGCGAAGGGCGGCTCATGGTTTGCGGCTTGAATCTCTCCGACGGCTTCCGTCCCGAAACGCGCGCGATGAAGAAGAGCATCGTCTCGTACATGGAATCGGACGCCTTCGCCCCGGCCGTGTCGATCGGCATCGACGAGTTCAAAAAGATGTTCGCTCCCGCCGCATCGGGCAAGACGGCGAAAAAGCGCCCCGGCGAGTTCGCAGGTTCGGCGGTGAATATCGCAGCCGCCGTCAATCTCAATCTATTCAACACGAATGTTCTTTGGAAAGCGTCGCTCGATTCTGCGGAGTTCGCCCAAGGGGGCGACTACAGCGTCTCCGGCGAGGACAACTGGGGGACGTGGCGCGACGGCACGGGCGCGTTCTGGCACGGGCGGAAGCTGAACGTGACGCTGACGGGGATGCGCCAGTCGAACGCGACGCTCTGGGTGCGATTCCGCGACCCGAACGGCAAGAACCGCTCCGGGCGCGGCGTGTGCGAAGGGCGGTCGTTCACGATCCCCAAGCACCAGAAGGCGAAAGACGGAATCTACTGGGCGAAGCTCCCGATCATACGCGAAGACGCGCTTGACGGCAAGATCGAGCTTTCATGCGAGGCGCTGACGGGCCCCAACTTGATGATTGACAGGGTCGTTCTCGTCGAAGAAAAGTAGCAAGACGCGCCGGAGCACCCTTGCCGCAATAATACCAGGTCGCACAATGAAACATCGAGCCGGGATATTTGCCGCCGCTTTCGCGTGTCTCGCAATGAGCGCAACCGCGAAAGCGCCTGACGCTTCCGCGCTCGATGCGGCGCGGGAGGAGGTCCGCGCCATTCTCGCCGGCGATTTCATTGCGCTGAACGCAGGGCGGATGGCTCTTGTCGATTTGGCGGACCGCGCGGGGGCGCTCGCGGCGAAAGAAACTTCCCCCGCCCGGTCGCGCGTCCTCCAGGAGGGGGCGTTCAATCTCTATTGCGCAGCGGGGGCGCTCGACCGCGCGGCCGAACGGCACGTACCTTTCTGGATAAATCTCGGCTCCGACGCCGAATTCGAGTTCGCGGCATGTCCCGCCGGTTCTTTCATGATGGGATGCGACGGTGATCCGAAAAGCGAGAATTTCCGTCACAAAGTGAATATCTCGCGTCCGTTCTGGATCGCGCGTCTCCAGACCACAAAGCGGCTTTACGGCACTTTCAGGCGCGTCGGGAAACTCTCCGCCGAGGAGCGGCTTTACGGCGGCGTCGATATTCCTGCGGGCGGGCTTTCGAGAAAGGACATTGACGCGTTCTGCGATTTCTTGACGGACAGCAACAAGTCGCGCATTCCGGAAGGTTATGTTTTCCGCCTGCCGACCGATGCCGAATGGGAGTATGCGCTGAATGCGGGCTGCGACGATTCCTCCGACCCGTACGTCCAGTTCCGCAACGGCGGCGACGCGGCCGCAGGGGAGATAGCCGTGACGATAGGCGCCGTGAACGCCCACAGGAAAGCGAACGGCCTTGCGCCGGTAAGAGACGGCCAGGGAACTGTGTTCAAAGGCGGCACGCGCCGGCCTAACGCCTGGGGGATTTACGACATGCTCGGCAACGGCGGGGAGATTCTTTTCGACACTTTCACGGCCGATGTCAAACGACGCTACGGCGAGGGCGTGTTTACGCCCGGGGCATCCTTCGACTTTGGATACGCCGCCGAGATGACCGACCCCGTCCGCCAATCGGCCGACCCCAAGAGGCTCGGCATGATGCGCGGCGCTGTCAGATACAGGCGGTTCGCCCCGCGATGGTACGGGCGGACGGTGATCGACCTGAGCCGTCATTGGGGCGGCCATTACACTTTCCGCATCGTTCTCGCGCCGGAAATCCAGCGCGAACGGCCGAGGGAGGGAGCGGAGAAATGAACTTCTCGCCAGGCGACATGATCGGCGGCTGCCGGATAGTCCGCAAGCTCGGCTCCGGCGGGATGGGCGCCGTCTTCGAAGTGGAACACGTCCAGCTTGGCGTACATTATGCGATCAAGGTGTTCACCCGCGATCACGGCGACGTGGAAACGCTCCGCAACAGGTTCCGCGCCGAGGGAAGGGCGCTTGCGCGGCTTCGCCACCCGAACCTTCTGCGCGTTTACGACTTTGGCGAAGATGCGGAGCGCGGCCTTTTGTATTATGTCATGGATCTCGTCGCCGGAGCGGACGGCAAATCGCGCACGCTCGCGGACATTAAGCCAGGCGAGGCCGACGAACGGCAACTCGCCGTCTGGTACGCGCAGCTCAAGTCAGCGCTTGAATACATCCACTCCCAGGGCGTGGTTCATCGCGACTTCAAGCCCGGCAACATACTCATAGACGCGCAAGGGAACGCCATTCTAGGCGACTTCGGGATTTCGCGTTTTACGGACGATACTCTCCGCACCGCGCTCGGAGCGGAGAACACCGTCGAGATCGACCGCGCGGATTCACGTACAGTGATGGGCTCCGTGATGTATCTCGCGCCAGAGACAAGGCGCGGCGAAAAGGCTACGCCCGCCGCCGACGCATACGCGCTTGGCGTCACGTTCTACCGTCTTCTCACGGGGATGTGGTACGAGCCGGGACCTGTCGCGGACGGGCTTCTCGACGCATTCGGAAGCGGTTGGCAGACTGCGCTCCGGCGGCTTCTTTCCGAAGATCCCGCCGCGCGGCTGCCCATACCGTCCGTGAAGACCGTGTGTGTTCCCGCAAAAAAACGATGGCTTCTCGTTGCCGTTTGCGCGGCAGCGGCAGTTCTCCTCACCGCAGTTTCCATTGCAGTGTGGCGCTACCACAATTCGGAAGAGGCCACATCGGTAGGGCGCGACCACCGGGCGCGCCGCAATGTACAATACACCTTCGACCAATTCTTTCCGCCCCACGCGGAACATCAACCGAAATGACGCCTTTCCCTGATACATCCTCAACTCTCCTTGCGAAACTGGTCGAGCAAGAATCTGGCGTCGATCAGGCGTCGTGGTGCAGATTCTTCGCCCGGTACCAGCCGGTGATGGTAGAGTATGCGCGGATGAAAGGCGCGGGCGACGATGCGGAGGACGTGGTGCAGGAAGTGTTCGCCGATCTCGCGAAGGTGTTCCGTGCCGGCCGCTATGCGCACAAGAAGGGCAAATTCAAGGCGTATCTCGCCAAAATGCTGCGGAACGAGCTCGTCAACCGTTTCCGGCGACGCGAAGTCCGTCCCGAGAGAAACAGCATCAGCGTGACGGAAGCGCAAATCGAAATCGAAAGAAAGCTTCAAGGCGATTATGCCGCGTATGCCGGGGAGGACGAATCTGATGACTGGGCGACGGCGCGCCGGCGCGCGGCGATGAAGCACGTTCTTGAGAAGACTGCGATTTCGGAGCAGTCGCGGCGGATTTTCACGAGGCTTCTCGAAACGGGCGACAACTGCGCAAAGGTTGCGCGGGAGATGGGCGTCGCCCCCGCAACTGTCCGGCAGGTGAAGTCGCGTATTTCCCGCATGATAGTCACCTTCGAAAAGACGATGGAGTGAAACGGCGTTTTTAGATATGATCTTTACACAAAATTCGGCATTTTTTAAAGGGATTCATACACAAAATTTGGCGTTTTTAGATATGGTCTTTACACAAAATTCGGGAATTTTCAAATTTTCATTCGATATCTTCAAATGATTGGGCGCATCTGCGTAATTCACCGCATAGCTTTTTGATTATGGGAAACAACTGTTTGAAACAACTTTCCTTTGGCGCACGCTCGTTGTTTTTCCCAGTTGTTCCGGTTGTTTTCAATCTCAAACCGGATGGGTGAAAAACACAGATGCGCCCCAAATGATTTTATCTGCAATTTGCAACCATTGCTTTAACGCTTTGAAACTTAGACAGTTGCATTGCAGTTTCAAACCTATAGAAACGGCAACAAATGGGGTTGATTCATTGGGAGGGCCGCGCTCCGTCGCGGCCACATATGACGGACGGGACAGAGCCCGTCCCTCCCTGATGCAAATCAAATCCTTTAATTGCCGGAGCAATAATTGTTTCCAAAACAAAAATGCGTGAAACAACTTGAAGGTTGTCTGCAACCCGCTTTTTTTGTCTCGCGCGAAGTCCGCAAAGCGGCTCTAAAAAAACTTCGCGAACTTTGCGTGAGATATTCAATCGACAGGTTCTAAACACAAATCACCGAATGAAAATTCAACAAATCGAGGAACGAAAATCCAATAAATTGAGGAATAGAAATCCAACAAATTGAGGAATGAAAATCCAACAAATCACGGAATGCGCCTTGCGCGGCAACGGAATAAATAATATAATACGCCCCATGAAAGCCTACAAAAAGCGAATTTTCGACGAACTTCTCCAAGAGGAACTGTCGGGCGCTGGAGCCGTCCTTATCGAGGGGCCGAAATGGTGCGGCAAGACCACGACGGCTGAACAAGCCGCCAAGAGTGTGATTTATATGGACGAGACTGGAAAACTTGATGAGAATATCAGTCTCGCAAGACTAAAACCGGACAAGATTCTTTTGGGCGAGCATCCAAGATTGATAGACGAGTGGCAGCTTGCGCCAATGCTCTGGGATTCGATACGCTACAATGTCGACCATGCGGACAGTCCGGGCTGCTACATCCTTACAGGGTCTTCCGTGCCTGCCGACGATTCGGAAATGCGGCATTCCGGGGCGGGAAGATTCTCGTGGCTGAAAATGCGCCCTATGACATTGTGGGAGTCGCAAGAGTCTTCGGGCGAAGCAAGCCTTGCGGAGTTGTTTGCGGGAAAGGACATTACCGGCGCCAAATCCGCATGTCCCGATTTGGAGCAAATCGCTTTTCTCCTTTGCCGCGGCGGATGGCCGTTTGCCTGCGGTTTGAGCGGGAGAGTCGCTCTCAGGCGTGCTTTCGCATATCTAGACGCAACCGTGAAAAGCGATATTTCGCGGGTTGACGGCATAAACAGGAACGAGGGCCGGGTCAGGCGGCTCATGCGCTCGTATGCGCGGCTTCAGGGAACGCAATCGGCGATTTCCGTCATAAAGGCCGACCTCGCCGGGAACGAGGGGCTGCCAATCTCCGTTGACACCGTTTCATCGTACATCAATGCGCTTCGGCGGCTGTTCGTTATCGAGGACATGCCTGCCTGGTGTCCAAATCTCCGCAGCAAGATGCCGGTCCGGACGGGAGACACGCGGTATTTCGTCGATCCGTCGATTGCAACGGCGGCGCTTGGTCTCGGACCGGAGGATTTGATGAATGACTTGAAGACGTATGGCCTGATTTTCGAGACGATGGCCATTCGCGATCTGCGCGTCTACATGGATGCGCTCTTTGGGTCCGTTTCGCATTATCTTGACGCGGGCGGCCTTGAATGCGATGCCGTTGTCCACATGAGGAACGGCAGATATGGACTTGTCGAGATAAAACTTGGCGGGAAGGAACTGATAGAGCGCGGGGCGGCGACGCTCAAGAAACTCGCCTCCCGGATCGACACGATCAAAATGGCCAGTCCGGCTTTCATGATGGTTTTGACTGCGACGGGCGATTTCGCCTATAGACGGGAAGACGGCATTGTGGTTTGTCCGGTTTCCGCATTGAAGCCGTAGCCCGCGCCCCCCGTCAAAGCAGTCTTGCAAGTTGTCTCGCGCGAAGTCCGCCAAGTCCGCAAAGCGGCTCTAAAAAACTTCGCGCGCTTCGCGAACTTTGCGCGGGATATTTCCGCCGCATCGCGCCTTGCTGTCACACTTTTTGATTGTTGCGCGTTTCATGCAATTGCCTGGAGTTTACCCATTTTTTGAGCGAGGGAATGCGCCGCACCCGCATGGATAAAGGCTGAAGTGCGTTTCGGGATGTGGTTTTCGGCGTTTCGCGT
>Ga0310695_10009862_pt1 | contig 14196 bp, 3 predicted proteins | sample RumenRJG_04DNA_FD_203882 | JGI IMG/M metagenome (GOLD analysis project Ga0310695, IMG submission 203882) | Bovine rumen microbial communities from Lethbridge, Alberta, Canada - RJG_04 (v2) (version 2) | ecosystem: Host-associated > Mammals > Digestive system > Stomach > Rumen | place: Canada... | reverse complement strand
CTCGAACCATCACCTCGGGCTTTGCAGGCCCGCGCTCTAACCACTTAAGCTAAAAATCCAAAGTTTCTGGCGGATTAAGAAGTAACTCTTCAATTCAACAAGGAATTTGGGTGGAGGTATCTTATCACTATCAGATATCCGATTGTTTTTCTTTGCAAGATATAATTGTAAGTACTGTTTAACTAGTCCTGCGCAAGTGAACCTCCATGTGTGCCGATAGGCTGAGTTGAACAGCCATCTAAGCCTTATGAGAGCCCCGTAATTACCGTTATACGATATCGGCATGGTCATCGGCCTTGTTCCATGCCTACCTCGAGTAGCATAGGATGGGACCGATGTTGTATGGTCGGGAACCACTGACTTTCACAGGACCTCTACCCACCCACGGGTAGCGCAGTATGTTCGCTTCTCCAAATTCAATTTCATAAGTTAGCTAATCTTACTAATTTCTTTTTCTGTCATTACTTATCATTATTATAAATACTATTGATCTCGAGAACTTTCGGCCTAATCGCGGTCTTACGCAAGTATCTATAAATAATAACTTTCATACGAATCATTTTGCTAATTCCCAAAGTTGAGCGACCGGGACTTGAACCCGGATTGCGTGATTATCAGTCACGTCTCTTAACCGTTTGGAGGATCGCTCAATATATTCATGTAACATTCGAGAAAAGTATTTTTTGTTTAATTATGAAATAATTTGATTGAAGTATCTCTTCTCTACAATAATGAATTTGTTGCCCCATTTGGAGTCGAACCAAAACCTACTGCTTCAAAGGCAGTCGTACTAAACCGTTATACAGTATGGAGCATTCTAATAAATACTTTATTATTTTCAAAAAATTCTGGATAATATTTTTTTATATATCTATGTAATTGTTTTATATTATATCCTTTATTAATTAAATATTTATTTGCTAAAGTTACCCACCCATATTTTGAAAAATCAATATTTGAATTTTTTTCTAAATCAATTATTATATTTCTATTAAAATTATATTTATTTTGTTTTTCTAATTCCTTTTTTTGTTTTTTATTATTTCGTTGTTCTTCTTGATATTTAAATTCTTGATTTGATATTACTTTATTTCTTAAATAATATGATTTATCATAAATAAAATTATTTTTTGTTAAAAAATCAATAAATTTATATATTGTTTCATTTTCATTATATCTAAAATCATACCAAGAAATTCTATAAATATACCAACCATTATCAATTAAATATTTATCTCTTTCAATATCATGTTCTATTCGTTTACCATTATTAAAATGACAAGTTCCATCTAATTCAACATCCAATTTAATATTAATAAATGCAAAATCTAAAGAATATTTATTAAAAGTATATTCATTAATTATTGTATATTTATTTGTTAAATTATATTTCTTAATAATATTATCATAAAACCATTTTTCTAAAAAAGATAATTCTCTATTTACACGTTTACCAAAAGCAGTAGAATTAAAATTTGATTTATCTGATAAATATTTTAATCTTTTTTCTCTTAATTTTTCTTTAAATTCAGGATGTTCATCATAATATAATTTTATATTATTTGATTTATATAAAAATTTACATTGTGGATCATCACAATAATTTAATGATATACCTCTATATTTAATATTAATTTCTTTTCCACATATTTTACATTTAGGATTTTCTAAATTTTCTAATTCATAATTATAAAATTTATATTTACTATTATAATCTTTCAATTTATTATGAATACTTTGTATATGAATAATTAATCCACGTTTAGAATTAAATTCTAAATTACAATATTTACATTTATACATAAATTAAATTATTTATTATATTTAATAATAAACATTTTAAGTTATTTTTTTATAAAAATGTTTCAAATTTATTAATATTCGTTGGGATATCCGGATTCGAACCGAAACCTGCGGAGTCAGAGTCCGCTGTACTAACCATTATACTGTATATCCCAATGTTGTTGGGCCACTCGGGAATGATCCGAGATCGCCGCCTTATCAGGGCGGTATCCTTACCAGTTAGACGACAGCCCAATATTTGAGGTTTATGGATAACCTCAAGAACCCGCAGCGCTTGTAAGCGACTTAAATAAAGTTCTGTTCCATCTCGCCCAATGTATTTAAGCAAAAGCTTATGGGAGTTCTTTCTTAATGCGCACTCGATTATGACAACTCCAGCAAGTGATATATGGTAAAATTTCCGGATAACCCATATCTCTAATGCCAACGTTACCCATCTATCTGGGATGTGAACTTTTGTACGGATAACGAGATTCGAACTCGTATCTCAGCCTTGAAAGGGCTGCCACCTAACCTATTAGTATGATACCCGCATTTAAAATTCCTGTAATAAGCGAATAAAGTATTTTTAAAGATCGACATTCTTGAAGTAACTCTACTCTACAACAAGGAATTGTACTCGGTCCGGGATTCGAACCCGAATGGCAAGAATGAAAATCTTGAATCCTAACCTTTAGATGAACCGAGCATAAATTGATAGAATAATCATAGAAAGCATTTAAATATTCCTTTGAAGTAACTCTCTACTACACTAATCAATTATAATTTGCCAAGATTGAGATCGTAGGGGCGACGGGACTCGAACCCGCATATGTATTCCAGTTCCCAAAACTGGTCGGCAACCTATTACCGGTTACACCCCTAAATATCCAAGAAATTTATTAATTTTTTCTTTCATTAATAATTTTCCTTTATCTGAATTAATTTCATTCCATTCAATACGATAAACTTCTATTCCTTTAGATTTAATATAAATATCTCTTTTTATATCAGATTCTTGACGATCTGTATATTTATGTTGTTTACCGTCTATTTCTAAATCAATTTCTCTATTATTAATATTAATATAGAAATCTAGAAAATAATTATATAAATTATTATCTTGTTTTATTGGAAAATTAATTTTATATTCAATATTGTTATTATTTAATACTTCTATCCAAAACTTTTCAGGATAACTTGTTATATTTCTTGATTGCCATCCATTAAAAGTACCATTTTGTATTTCTTTTTGTCTTAATAATGAAATTTTTTCTCCAGCAGATTTATATTTACATTCATTAGAACAAAATCTTTTGTTTTTTATACTTTCAAACTCTTTTCCACAATATTCACATCTACATTTTCTTATTCCATAATTATATTCTCCATATTGATTACGAAATATATATTTATGTTCATTAATACCTTTATGTAATGTATCTTTTATTTTTTGCTTTGTTTCTTCTGAATGATGTCTTGTATTAGCACAAGATCTACAACAAAAATATTTATCTCCCTTTATAGGAAATTTTGTTTCTTCTTCAATAACTGTAAATTTTTTACCACAATTTTTACAAATAACTTCAAATTCTCTTTTCATATTATTAATATAGTACTTTATAATTAATAATAACAAATCGAAGCCACTATGTATAGATTGTAATATTAAAATAAATGTTAACTATTTCTCTTCAAGTTGTTGATATTTTTACGGCCGATATTCAATATCATAACAGAGCTTGCCTGTTTCCCATTCAGCTATTTAAGGCGCTACCTTAAATCTCGGTGGGCAATCTCCTAACATTTATTTGTTATACGGTATTCTATCTTAAACTATTGAACCTTGCGGGCCCTACTAGGCGTCTCACCACGTATCTCCGTATATAAGATAATTGTAATCTTCTCACTTTCCTCGTCTCACTAAGGGGTTCGTAGCTACCGACCCACATAGGTCTTACCGAGTCCTATACCATTTCTGGAGCTGGACTTGCAGCTGCTTTAACGTTTGTCCGCATATCTTGAAAATTACAATTGAGTCTGGGTGGTGTGATTCGAACACACGATTCCTTCGTTCCAGGCGAAGAGTCTTTACCACTAGATCACACCCAGTTTATTTTATTTTTCTGCCTTTAATTCAGCCAAGTATATTTTTATTAAAAATCTTTCCAAATCCTTGTACTTAATATTTCCTCTATATTCCACGTAAGCGAGGTACTTCTTGGCGCCTTAAGAACAAGATAACTCTCAAGATACTGAAAATAATTATGGATATGCGCATATTGTTTAATATAATTACTTTCAGAGTTTATTCAACATCAATTGAACTTAAACAATTTAGACTTAGATACACGTCTGGGGGACTTTGCTCAATTTACTCTAAGTCTTTATAATATAAATTACAACTTATTTTCCATATCATTTTGGGTTGCAATTTATATTGTGGGTCCGCCTTGAGTTGAACAAGGGCCTTCGGATTTTCAGTCCGACGAGCAACAACCACCTACACCACAGACCCAAATTATAACCATTATAAAAATGATTAAATTTTATTAAATTATCGGAACAGCTATAAAAGTATTGTTATGAAACTTTCTCTCGGATTCGAACCGAGGAATCAATTCTGAAAAAATTGCATTAAAACCACTTAATTAAAAAAGTAATCGAAGTAACTCTTATATACACCAGATAATTTGACTCCGGTGTTGGATTCGAACCAACGTGAGGTTACCCTAATGGATTTGCAGTCCATCCCAATCGACCAGACTCTAGCAACCGGAGATTAAAATTTACGGAATCAGCGAATAAAGAATAAATATAAAATGACCAGCGTGTTTACCTATTTCACCACCGCGGTACACATTCGTGACCATGGGCCGGACTCGAACCGACAAGGAACTTATTTCCACCGATTTTGCAAACTTATGATGTATCTCTATTCTACACCAGCAAATTTGCGGAGAAAGTAGGTGTCGATCCCAATCCGTTTCACCGAACGAGCTGTTTTCAAGACAGTCCTGCGGGCCGCCGCAGTTCATTCTCCAAATATGTATTCAAATATTGCAATCATTCAACGTTCTGCCACCCAGGCTATTCAAACCCAGGGAAAGATTTAAACTTCTGACTCCTTAACGGATATATTTGAATACTTGCGGAGGCTGAGGGACTTGAACCCCCGCGCCGATGGGTCACATCGACCTAGCACGTTAGCAGTGTGCCCCCTTCACCAACTTGGGTAAACCTCCGAATAGATGCCTACAGGTCTGCATTCAACCACTCTGCCAACACTCCCAGCGGAACGTGAGGGATTCGAACCCTCGGACCCACTCCTTTCGTTTAACGTGGGCCAACCATAGCATCTTTAATTTATTTTGTTGTACCAATATGTCAATGATCGCTTTCGTTCATTGAAACTCTCAGTTTCATAAATGAAATGATTATGTCAAAGAACTCTAATTTTAAGTAGCCGGTAGGGGATTCGAACCCCTATGAACAGGTTGAAAACCTGTCATCCTGACCCTTAGATGAACCGGCCAAATTTATATAATATTTGTTATTAAATATTATTTGTTTTTCATTACAATTGTAAAATAGTATCTTCCGGATTTATTTCAAACTTTTTAAGAATATTTTTAGAAATTTTTTATTCATTGTTTATAAAATTAAAAAACTCCGAAACTTGCGTTCCGGAGTCCTGCTTTATATTGATACTATCTTATGTACTCAACATTTATATTTCAGTATATCCGGAAACTATCCCCTTAGGTTCAAAGCTCAATCCACAAGGTTCACCAAAAATTGATGAGCCGATCATAGATACGATATGTTGACTGAGTTGTTTCATATTTCCGAAATTTACTTAATTATTAGTTTATTTACTATCTTTATAATTTATAATAATGGAAATTTCATAAATAAAATATTCCATATTTAATTTATAATAATACAAAATTAGTACAATGTCAAAAGAAATTCAAGATTTTCTTAATTTTTTTTCATTTGATACTAAAATTTGCTGTTATTTTTAATTATATATAATTCAAGTTATATGAATTTAATAATATACATATAATATATAGTAAGATTTAGAAATATGTTCAAACCTTTATTAAGAACTTTACCAACATTATCTGGTAATTTTACAATTGCTTGTAAATTAAGAGAAATTGACAAAGAAAGTACTAATGAATATTCAACATATGTTAGACTTGCTAACATGATTCCTTTACAGAACTTCATGGCTAATAAAGATTATGAATTGAATTTATTAGATGGTAAGTATGAATATGATGTATCAAAATATCATTACTATTATTCAAATGTTTTCTATAAGCATAATTATACATACAATAAAAACAATTATGCAATTTTAGATTTAAACTCAATATATAATTACAATAATGACTCTCGTAATAAAGACTACGAATTTGGTTGTAAAAGAATTCAATATAGTCAAAATGGTAGTCAGTTTAATTTCTATGCGCCTATATATATTGATAATGTTAATGATCTTCCAGAATATTTCTGTATAAGTATTGTATTTAATGATCATTTAACAAAAACAATCAAAGTATATATTAACAAAGATAATAAACGTAATTATCTTAAAAATTATTTAACAAGATATTTGAAGCAAATAGATGAACGTGTTATATTCTGTTTGCAGGAATCTTTGCAAGCTACTTATTTTGGTATTGATATTAATAATGGAGGTATTGAACAATATAAAGATAACTTATTTGGTGACTTATATGTGAGTCAAAAAACTATTAATAATTTTGACTACACAATATGTAAAGGATTTGAAAGAAATCATATGATAATGAGACAAATTATTCCATTAAGTTTTTCATTTAATATTAATGATTTGTTTAATACATATGAACGTAAATTCTTTACAGGTGCTAAATTTAAAATATTTGGTCATTATTATACACAAGGAAATACTGTATATGACATGTATGATTTTGATATTAATTATACAACATCATATACAAAATTCAAAAAATATAATGCATATACAGGATTATATGATTTCATAATTGGTAAAGATGCAGATAATAAGAATATCAATATAATGAATGTTGGATTCCCAGCTCTTAATGAATCTAAATATATAAAATATGCATATACAAATAAGATAACACCAATGTATTGTAAGTTCAAAATGATGTTATCTGATGATAATAATCCTTATATAACAAATGTTAACTTTGCATATTCATATAATCAATATCCAAACAAAAAATATGGAGAGTTCCCTACAATGTTCAAAGGATTATTCCCTAAAGTTATAATAGATCATAATAACTTAAAATTACCTATAGGAGCATCAATTGATAAATATTATAGAGTTGTTAAAAACGTTGGTAATAAACTTATTACTAATACAAATAACATTGACAAATATCATAAATTGATGACTAACTATTGTTCATCATGGTATAATATGGGAGAATATTGTCCAAATTTTAATGATGAATCATTTATTAATAATTTCTTTATAAATTCAAAATGGACAGATGTTAGATACGGATATACATATTTTAATGGAATTTTATATAACTTAAAAGAACTTGGCGATATTGATAAATTTGGTGTATTCTGTGGTGCTCATTTAAATTATTTAACTGAGCAAAATTTCTATGATGCATTAGTTAAAGCAGATATTGTATTAAGTTCAGAAACATTATCAAATGGACAAAAATTCTATAATTATAATCAAGCATATAATATGAAATTATATAATAAAGAAAATAATATAGAATATTATAACAAGATCATTGATATATCTTTAAATAATTTCAATAGTGATAATGTTAAAATTGACCAAAACATGGTTAAAGATTTACATGGTACATATATAATTGAAGAAAATTATATTGAAGAAAATATGTACTATAAAACAAATGATATCTTAAATCAATTTAAGTATTATCTTAATGTTAAAGAATTATCAGATAAAATAGTTGAAAAGGAAGTTACAGGATTTGAAATTTTAGAAGCATATAATAATATCAATTTCTTTGAAGAAGTATATGCAAATATATATGATGAATCGAAAGTAAAGCAATTTATGCTCATTGGTAAAACATATGATACACAAGAATATTTTGAAAGATTTTATTGGCTGTATGATACTTTATATTACACAACACAATTAACAACAGATAAATATAAAGTAAGTGAATATTTTAATTCTATTTATTATAATGAAGATATTAATGGTAAGATGTGTATGTTCATTAAAAACAGATTTATACATAAAAATGATCTTATAAATATTTTTAAAGATTATAATGAAGATTTATCTAAATTTGGTGATCTTAATCAATTGTTAAGAACATATTTTAATTACTTAGCAGAAAATACAACAATACACACAATTAGTAATATTGATAATAATATATTAGATATTAATGGAAAAATTAAACGTCTTAGATTAGATGATTGGTTATTGCAACAATTAGGTAAAAATATATTTAATGATTTAAGATCTCATTATGCATATAATCAATTTAGAAATCTTTTATTAGAAATGATAGCTAAATATAACAAAAATGCAAATATTGCATCTACAGATATTTATCCATCAGATACAATAAAAGGACATAATTTATTATTCTTAATAAACTATTTGCCTAATATTCAATCATATAGATTTGAAGTATTAGGAAACAAGAATGGTATTGATATTAAAGATTATTTTATAAAGAATGAAATAAATGAAAAGAATATATATGTAGATCCATATAATATTGAAGAATATATTAAATTATATAATCAAAAATATTCAAATGATAAAATCAATACAACATTTGTTTATAAAAAATTCTATAGTGATATATTAAGTAAAAATCATTTAATTGAATTTTATAGAAGGCTTAAGGATTCAGATGCAGACTATAATTCAGTAATCATAAATAATAATTTATTAGACATTATTTATGTTAAAGAACGTTGTTGGTATATTGAAAAGAATAAAATGAATATTAAAGATAGGTATATTACGTTATATGAATATCTTTATAAAAAATTCATTGAATTAGGAGACGACGGTCGTCGTAAATATAAACAATATGTTGATGCTGAAGATAAAAAACAAAAGAAATTATTAGAAAATAAGTATTTATCATGTCTTAACGATTTCTTTAAATATTTTATATATTTACATAATTCAAAAGATAATGGAGTTGTTTTAGATTGGTTAACAAATTCATTATCAGATATGAAGTCTTCTAATAATAAGTTTGTATTTAACATCAATTTAACAGGATATGATATAAATATATCTTGGAATATTGAACTTGATTTATGTATTTATAAAGATATGATATTACTTGATAGTAATTTAAGAAAACTTATAGATCATAATTATTTCTTATACTTATTTATTAATGATAAGACTACACTTGAAAATTTAAGTATGTGGCCAATTATATCTAATAATGATTTAATAAATAATGGAAAATACACATACAAAGAAACTGATGATTATTTAACTCCATTATTTACTAATATATACTTTAATGAATATGATTTAAATCTTATTCAGCAAATGATAAATAGTAATAAAATAAATATAAACAATAAATACATAGTTTCAAGTAATAAGTATTTCAAAGAAATTGATGTTGATGACACTTTCAGATCATTATTAATAAATAATGATAAAAATATTTATTCTATTATTGATGATATTGAAGAATTATATAATGATCATAATAATTTAGAAGAGATATTTATTGAATTGAAAGAAGCGCTTGCAAATCATTTTAATTTCAATTATTTTACATTTAATGAAAATATTGAAAATATTTCGTTAGAAAAATTATTGCTTGATAATTTTATTAATCATAGAAATAATATTGATATATCTCAATTCAATAATGACTATAAAGATACATTTGAAATTTTAGTAGAAGGACAAATTAATGGACTTAATGATTCAAGATTATCAGTAGGAGGTGTATATTACAACAAATTAAAAGATATATATGATACAATTGTAAAGCAATATGATATTTATATATACTTGAATACATTAAATGTTTATAATACATTAGATCATATTGATAATATAATCAATGGATTAAATAATACTGAAGAAAATCAATATGGAGTAATAGTATCTGCTCCAATATTAAATAACATTAAAGTACTTAATGATGAACATATAGATAATACGTTAGATATTATTAATATATTAATTACAAAATATAATGATGAACTATTACCATTCTTTGATAATATTAAAAATGAATTAACATCATTATTTTATATAGATAAAAACTTTAGTGTTTCAATTAGTAATTTTAATTTAGATAATTTAACAATTAGTATATTAATGAATAATAAGAAATTATTCATTGAACACTTACGTGACAACACATTTTCAATAAGTTGGATTAATGAAATTGTAAATATAGAATCATATAATTATAATGAAACAATAATATTCAAAGATAAATGGAACGATTATTGTTTGAATAATGAAATATATATTGAAGATATTAATAAAGATAATTATGAAAAAAGAATAGATATCATTATTGATTACATTAAATCATATTATAATGAATTGTATTATAAACTTATAAATAACAGAGGTATTATATTATATTCATTAAGTACTATACTTAACATGAAATATGATTTACTTATTGGAGATAAATTACAATATAATAATACATACAAAATTTATACATATGAATATAATGAAAAGAAATATGCTTTTTATTATATAAACATTGATATTGATAATACAAACAATTCATTTAATGTGCTTAATGAATTTAACTTAAGTGTTAAATTTGATGCAATTGATGATATTAAAATAACTGATGAGAGATTTAATAGTTTCTTTAGCAAAATATTTTATTTATTAGAACCATTCTTAAGATTAAATGTATTTAATGAATTTGCAAAGAATGTAAATACAATCATATATCCTTATGAAACAGAAATAAATGTTGAATATATGTCAGCATTAACTAATGATGATACTATAAAAAAACAATATAAGTTAATGGCTGATGATGGAATATTATATGATAATATTATTAAAATGTCAAAATCAAAGAAAATTAAACTTTTAAGATATTTCAATTATATAACACCGTTATTAGTTAAGAAACATGTTATTCAAGATAACTGGGAATTACAATTTATTGATAATGCTAATAATGATATTTATACAAAGAAATATAATGTTCTTAATAAAGATAATATTAATATTTATAGATATAATGGAATTAAATATTATAATGGTAGTTATTCAAAAACAACAGAAAGTTTTATGAAGAACTCTGAAATAGAACAACCTACAATCTTAAATCAATATGAATATAAACATTTTAATGATAATGTAGTCTACAATTTGCCTGAAGAAATATTTATTGAAGATAATAAAGTTTATACATATGATGATATATCTGAATATAAAGAAAACAGAGATAAAATGACTGAAGAAAAAAAGAAAATATTATTAGAATATTTTAATAATTTGGGATTAGAATATAACAATATTATTTTATTTTTATTTAATAAGTATGATAGTAATATGACTATAGAACCTATTAAACTTAGAGCAAACAAAAACGAAAAACTTTACAAAGTTTCATACAAATTTAAGTTGATATAAAAATGATAAAAAATGTAAATTTATTACAGAATCCAATAGAATACGATAAATATGTTGAAGAATATCTTATACAAGCCTTAGCAAATTTAGGACAACGTATAGGTATAAAAGGTGATGGTATATCATATCAACATTTTACATTTGGTGATATAATTGGAGAATCTACTTCATATTATGGAACACCAACATTAGGATATATACAATATCAAAAAGCAGTTGAATCCGATAAATATGTTGCAATATTTGGTACTTGTACATATGATAAGGAAACTGGAGAAGTATATAATTACAATCCATTATCTGAAAGTTTAGATGTTAATGATGTATTATATTTTCCTAATGATTTAAGTTTTGATATTATTTTAGGTGGTATTGAAAAATATGGAAAGAATAGTATTTGTATAAACGATGGTGAAGATCTTACATTTATGCTCGTTGGTAAAATGATGGGTACTAATGATGACGATGATTTAAATTCTATTTTATATTACTATAAGTTTGATATTAATTCTAATTTATTAAAATTTGGTGCTAAGATTTATTATGATAATTCAGATGATAACGGAGACTGGTTTCATTTGATGATGATAACAAATAAAACATATAAAAGTAATGGATATTCAAATAGTGCATTATCTGATGAATATGAAATGGAATTTTATGTTTTTAACGCTAAAACACTTAAAGAATTAGATAATAAGTATTATAATAGTTTCTTATCTTCATTTAAGTTTAGTAATTATAAAAGTACAAATGAAATTCCATTTTCATTAATAAGAGCAGAATATAATGATATAAATGAATTGTTAAGTTATAACGATGTCGATTCATATCATTTTTCATCAAATTCTCCAATATCATTAATATTGAATTATTTACCAAATTCATTATATGATAAAGGAACAATTGAACTTATATATAATACAAACAATAATGAATTTTTTTCAGTAAATTCAACTGAATTTGAAAATATTGTATCTAATTTTAATGCAGAATATGGAATTAATTTAAATGAAGATATATATCAGTTAAATGAAGACTGCAATAATCTTTATTATAATATTTTTAGTTATTATAATGAAAAGTATTATCTTGAGACACGTGCAGGATTTATAAAACGAATATTATCAAAATTGTATGAAAAAGCTTGTGTAAAAAATAATGGTGATAAACCAGATTTTTCAAAAGAAATATTCCTATATATTCCAATTGATTATCAATTCCATTATATATGTAATAGTAATGATAGTATGTATATTTATTACTCAACTAATACATATATAAATTATGTTAACTTAAAAACAACAAATACAAGTAATCATTTCTGGGAAGAAAATACTAATCTTATATTTGATTATGATGATGATATTGGGAAAGTAAAAACATATAATTTTGAAATTAATTATAATAGAAATAATGAAAAACTTATTAATTCTGTTATAATAAAAGATATCTTTACAATGCCTTATATTAATGCTGAAAATAACTGGAGTATTAATGATAAAAATACTACTATAAGAGCTGTCGGTAAAGATGCAGGCAATCCTAATATTATTCTTATATATAATAGAGATAAAGCGTGTGATGAAAACAGTAGTTATTATTTGCTTAATGCAATATCAAATTATGAAAAAATAAAAGGTGCAAAATTTGAACAGAAATTATTTAATGTTCATCCTGCTTTATTTGAAAATACATATACAATAAAAATTCAATGTTGCGCTTATATTCCTACTATAAATAAAAACAACTTCGAATATTTTAGAAATAGCATTATATTAAGTATATCTGACCTTGAATGCTTATCTGACACATCATATAAAACATATTATAAGGGATCTTATATATTGACAATGTGGCGTGTTGCTGAAGTATCTGATGATGAATATGAGTTCCAATGTATTAATCAAATAGATTCAGATTACGCATTAGCATTAGGTTCAACAGTAAATCTTATTAATGCAACAAATGATGAAACTGTTGAGAATTTGAATGACCAAGATTTAATTTTATTGAAAGCAATCATTACACAATTAAGTCAAGAAAGATTATCTATCAATGAAAATAATTGGATGATTATTAAGAATAAGCAGTCAGAAGAATATTCAGTTGTTAATAATAATATTGGACAATATTTGAATGATCTTAATGGTATTATACAATATAATGATACAGTTACATTAAACAACAATCATATAACTCATTCACAAACAAACAAGTATTTATCATCATTAGGAAATATTAAAACAACAAATTCACTTTATCCTAAATATTATAAATCACAATCTACTGTTTCAACATCTAAAACTGAAATTATTAAGGAGTTGAGAAACATTGGAACATTTATTGGTAGTGAAAGAAAATCTAAAGTATATATTGATGGTTCACAAGTACAAAATATTGAATCATTAATACAGACAATTGAAAAACAATATGCAGAAACAGAAAATGTAATTGAACATCAAATACAAATTGAACAAGTTGAAAAATCAAAATATAACTATAATGAATTTGTATTTAATGAAAATGTTCCATCATTAGATTTTGGAGAAGTATTTAATAGAAATTTTAATGTACTTAATAGATTAAATGTTGTATCACTTGACCAAAATGGTAGGATTTATAATGCATATTTAGGTACATCATATGATGAGCAAAATAAAGGAACATTACATATTGGTTCAACAAATACAAATATCAATGTGGGTACTGAAACACTTGTTGATGAACTTGAAAAAACAAAATTTAGTACACATGATACTGTATCAATT